>OLRC01001639.1_pt1 | contig 13812 bp, 8 predicted proteins | sample 1672081 | NCBI WGS metagenome assembly OLRC01 (sample SAMEA3136643, study PRJEB25190) | human gut metagenome | biome: human gut; feature: human-associated habitat; material: faeces | place: Austria | collected 2013
GCACAGGTTGAACCGATGTCAATTCCAATATAGTTCATAATAAAAACTCCTTTATAAAAACAGTCGGCTCTCGCATGAGAACAGCCGACTGTTCAGAGCCAACCTCCAAAATGCTACGCATTTCGTCGGTGTGGCGCATCCGCCAAATAAAATTTCAAAAACATTCTTAAAAATGCAAGCATTTTATAGCTGTTTTTTGAAATTTTGCTTGGCTCTGAACAGTTACCAGATTATAACATTTCGATAAAGGCTGCAATACGTGTATTCAGCTGTCCAACATCAGTCTGAGAATAATCTGTCTCAACATTCATGTATGGAATTCCTTTTTCCTCGTTTACAAAGCGGCGGATGGAAAGAGTCTCTACGTTATAAGTGTGGCATGCCTGAAGAGTCATTTCAAGTACTCCATCTACTTTGTACTCGTCGATCAGTCTTCCAAGAAGCTCCAGACGGTTCGGGTTTGGAGTCATAACAGAACATCCGATTGAGAGGTAACGCTCTGCGATTGCCTGGTAAATGTCTTCAGCATCTTCGTCAATCAGACGATCGATGGATTTTGCACCGGAGCAGTTTTCAAATGTAACAACAATTCCACCGTTATTCTCAACAGCGTCGATAATCTTCTCTGTTGCACCGCCAATCGGACATCCGGTGATCAGAATTCTTGGTTTCTTATCTTCACGTTTTCCTTCGGCATATTCTTTCTCAATCTTGGCTGTCAGTGCGTCAACTTCATCAGCAATCAGAGTGCGGTCAAGCTTAAAACCACTTCCGTACAGAACACGGAAAAGATCATGTCCTTTGATTGGTGCCGGATCATGTCTCATAACTCCGTAAAGATTCTTCAAGGATGTGCGGACTTCATTTTCAAGCTTAACTGCTTCGCGAACCTGCTCCTCCGTGATCGTTACCTCGAATTTTTTTTCGAGATATTCTTTGAAGCGGAGAATCTCGGCTTTCCAAAGGTCGAGTACTTCAGCTTTCTGGGATTGTGGCAGTTCCATGATGAAGACCTCTTTGAATTCGCCCATGTATTCGTACATTTTCTTCTTACCGTCACATGTCGTCTCTCCTACAACAACGTCTGAAAAGTAGAAGAAAGGACATTTGTCTGTCTTTGCAAATCCATAACTGGATTTGATCAGCGGGCATAAGTTACGTGGCAGATCTTTTTCTGCTGCTGGGATCGTCTCATCAGATGTAGAGCAGAGGCTGACTGTTGCTGCGCCCATTGCCATGGCAATTTCCTTAGGGAAATAAGTGCAGTAGGAACCGATGACAGGGATTCCTTTATCTTTTAACTGTTTTACAGCAAGAAATGATTTCTGACGCTGCTCTGCAAATTCTTCAAATACTTCCGGTAAATCTTTAATAATTTCCATAATCGTTCTCCTTATTGTTGGTTTTGTAGATGGCTGTTGTAGATAGATTGTTTTGTTAAACGTATACTTTCTGGAAAATAAACGATGGGAACAATCTACTCATAACCAAAGTATTTATAGATAAATTTTATCGTTTTTGAATGAAGTTTTCCAATAGATAATGTATATATGAAGAAAGAACTTATAGATAAAACCTATAAGGTAGAGATTAGAAAATTGGAACTGGATGAACTGTAAAATTCTGTTCTTTGTTCTATCAGAAAAGTATGATAAAATGAAAAGAAATAGAAACAATCTGTTTCATCAGTCAGGTAGAAGTGATAGATCAGCGAAAGGAAATAGAGCATATGAAAACAATAGGGATTGGAATTCAGGATTTTGCAAAAATAGCTGATAAAAATATGTTTTATATAGATAAGACAGCTTTTCTAAAGGAATGGTGGGAGAATCAGGATAGTGTTACTTTAATCACCCGTCCAAGAAGATTCGGAAAAACATTGCTTATGAGCATGACAGACTATTTCTTTTCAGTCAATCATTCAGATTGCAAGAAGTATTTTGAAGGCCTGGACATCTGGAAAGAAGAAAAATTCCGTGAACTTCAGGGAACCTATCCGGTGATTTTCATGAGTTTTGCAGATATTAAAGGATCAACTTATGAGAAAACCAGAATGGGGATTATCCATAAGATTACAAAGTTATATACAGACTTTGAATTTTTAAAGAGGACGGGAGTTCTCAGTGGCAGAGACCTGGAGTTTTATGATTCGGTCTCAGTGGATATGGGGGATGATGTTGCAGGAATTGCGATACAGTATATGTGTGATTATTTGAGACGTTATTATGGTAAGAATGCGTTAGTGTTACTGGATGAGTATGATACACCGCTACAAGAGGCATATGTAAATGACTATTGGAAAGAACTGGCTGATTTTATAAGAAGCTTATTTAATAGCACATTTAAGACAAATCCGTATCTGGAACGGGGACTTCTGACCGGAATTACAAGAGTTAGTAAGGAGTCAATCTTTTCTGATTTGAACAATTTGGAAGTTGTAACAACAACATCAGAAAAGTACAGCACTTCCTTTGGATTTACAGAGAAAGAAGTCTTTCAGGTATTAGAGAATAACCGATTGTCTTCTGAAAAGGAAAATATCCGTTACTGGTATGATGGTTTTTCTTTTGGTAAGCGGAAAGACATTTATAATCCGTGGTCGATCACAAAATATCTGGATACAGGAGAATATGGAACTTACTGGGCAGATACCAGTGGAAATGTACTTGTATCCAATTTGATCCGCCAAAGTCCTGCAAAGATTAAATCAGAAATGGAAGATCTGTTGCAAGGTAGAACAATCTGCACAGATCTGGATGAACAGGTGATTTTTGAGCAGCTTGGAAGAAAACGTGGAGCCATCTGGAGTCTTCTGCTTGCCAGCGGTTACCTGAAAGTTGACCGGTATGAGATGGATAACAGAACCGGTAAGCGTCAATATTATCTGAAAATCACAAACCATGAGACGATGCTGATGTTTGAGAAGATGATCGAAGACTGGTTCTCGGAAGAAGATTCTGCGTATGGCAATTTTAAAGATGCATTGATTGCAGGAGATCTGGATTATATGAACCAGTTTATGAATCAGGTTGCACTTCAGACCTTTAGCAGTTTTGATACCGGGAATAAGCCATCCAAAGAACAGGAACCGGAGAGATTCTACCACGGATTTGTTCTTGGACTGATCGTGGATTTAGCCGAAAAATATAGAATTACATCGAACAGAGAAAGCGGATTCGGACGTTATGATGTAGTAATGGAACCTTTGAAAGAAAATTTGGATGCAATCGTGATGGAGTTTAAAGTCCAGAACATGAAAAAAGAAAAATCACTCGAGCAGACAGTAGAGAATGCACTGCGTCAGATTGATGAAAAAGAATATGATACAGAACTACTTGCCAGAGGAATCAAAAAGGAGCGAATCCGACATTATGGATTTGCATTTCGTGGAAAAAAGGTTTTGATAGGAACAGAAGAATAAAGGTAAAATAAAGGGATGAAGACTTTAGTGGATTCATCCTTTTGTTATAGTAACAAAAAGATTTTAAAAAGTTTTCTTTCCACTTGCTTGCCTTGTATTTACCAGTGAAATCGGATATACTAAAGAATAGTCAATCTTTGAAAAATTTGATATTTATAAGAACAAAAACCAAGGAGAAAAAGAATGAGTATATATGATTTGAATGCATATGAAGTGCTCCAGACAGAAGATTTATCTGATCTGAAGTCAAAGGGGACACTTCTGAAGCATAAGAAAAGCGGAGCGAGAGTGCTCCTTATGGAAAATGATGATGAGAACAAGGTGTTTACAATTGGATTCCGTACACCACCGTCAGACAGTACAGGAGTTCCACACATTATGGAACATTCTGTTCTGTGCGGATCGAAAGAATTTCCGGTGAAGGATCCGTTTGTTGAGCTTGTGAAAGGTTCTCTGAATACATTTTTGAATGCGATGACTTATCCGGACAAGACAGTATATCCGGTGGCAAGCTGCAATGACAAGGATTTCCAGAACCTGATGCATGTTTATATGGATGCAGTATTTTATCCAAATATTTATCAGAATGACAAGACATTCCGCCAGGAAGGTTGGAGCTATAAGCTGGATAATCCAGATGGAGAGTTGACAATCAGCGGTGTTGTATACAACGAGATGAAAGGAGCATTCTCTTCTCCGGAAGGTGTACTTGACCGCGTGGTTCTGAACTCTCTGTTCCCGGATAATACGTATTCCGTAGAGTCCGGTGGAGACCCGGAGGTAATTCCGGAACTTACTTATGAGCGATTTTTAGATTTCCATAGAAAGTATTATCATCCATCTAACAGCTATATTTATCTGTATGGTGATATGAATATGGAAGAGAAATTAAGATGGCTTGATGAGAAGTATTTGTCAGATTTTGAGAATGAACCGGTGGATTCAGAGATTCATCTGCAGAAGCCATTTACAGAGATGAAGGAAGTCGTTCAGGAGTATTCCATCGCAAGTGAAGAGAGTGAGGAGGATAACACCTATCTTTCTTATAATAAAGTGATTGGTACTACACTGGATGAGAAACTGTATCTGGCATTTGAGATTCTGGATTACGCACTTCTGTCCGCACCGGGCGCACCGCTGAAGAAAGCACTTCTCGATGCAGGGGTCGGCAAGGATATCTCAGGATCTTATGACAACGGAGTTTATCAGCCGATCTTCTCTGTGATTTCTAAGAATGCGAATGTAGAGCAGAAGGAAGAATTCGTTCGTGTAATTGAAGATACATTGAAAGATATTGTGAAAAATGGAATCAATAAGAAAGCACTTCGTGCCGGAATCAACTATCATGAATTCCGTTTCCGCGAGGCTGATTTCGGAAATTATCCGCGTGGATTGATGTATGGCCTTCAGTTGTTTGACAGCTGGCTGTATGATGAGACGAAACCATTTATCCACATGCAGGCGATTCCGACATTTGAATTCTTGAAAGAACAGGTGGAGACAGGATACTTTGAAGAACTGATCCAGAAATATCTCCTGGATAATACACATGGTTCTATCGTGATCATTAAGCCGGAGCGTGGACGTACTGCAAGAATGGATAAGGAACTTGCAGATAAGCTTCAAGCATACAAAGACAGTTTGTCAAAAGAAGAAATCGATGCACTTGTGAAAGCAACGAAAGAGTTGGAAGAATATCAGGAAGAAGAGTCGGCACCGGAAGATCTGGCGAAGATTCCTGTACTCGGACGCGAAGATATTTCCAGAGAGATCGCACCGATTTATAATAAAGAGCTTGAGACAAGCGGAGTGAAGCTGGTACACCATGAAGTTGAGACGAATGGAATTGGATACACAGCGCTTTTGTTTGACCTGTCCGGTATTCCGGAGGAGAAACTTCCATATATCAGCATTCTGCAGAGTGTGCTTGGAATTATTAATACAAAGAATTATGAATACAGTGAACTATTTAATGAGATCAATGTACACACAGGAGGAATCGGAACTTCTCTGGAGCTTTACACAGACGTAACAAAGGTAAAGGAGAAAGAATTCCGTGCAACATTTGAAATCAAAGGTAAAGCACTGTATCCGAAGATGGATGTTCTGTTTTCTATGATGCGTGAGATTCTGATGGAATCTGATCTTGGGGATGAGAAGCGTCTGAAAGAAATCTTAGCAATGTTGAAATCCAGACTGCAGATGTCCTTCCTGTCATCCGGACATACGACAGCAGCCCTTCGTTCCCTGTCTTATACTTCACCGATGGCGAAGTTCAAGGATGATACAGATGGAATCGGTTATTATGAGGTTGTAAAGGAACTGGAGGAAAACTTTGAGGAGAAGAAAGCAGAACTGATTGCAAACTTAAGACAGATTGCACAGCAGATTTTCCGCAAGGATAATCTGATCATCAGTTATACTTCATCAGCGGATGGTCTTGCACCGATGGAAGAAGCATTTGCAAAGATTGCAGACACACTTCATACAGAAGAGAAAGAAGCAGCAACACCGTGTGAAATTCATTGTGTGAAACGCAACGAGGGATTCAAGACATCTTCAAAAGTTCAGTATGTTGCAAGAACAGGTAACTTTATCGACCGTGGTGTTGAGTATACAGGAGCACTTCAGATTTTGAAAGTCATCTTGAGCTATGATTATCTGTGGCAGAATGTCCGTGTGAAGGGCGGAGCTTACGGATGCATGAGCAGCTTCAATCGTATTGGAGAGGGATATCTGGTATCTTACCGTGACCCGAATCTGGAGAAGACAATGGAAATCTACGAAGGAGTTGTGGATTATCTGAAAAACTTCAATGTAGATGACAGGGATATGAATAAGTTCATCATTGGAACAATCAGTAATATTGACCGTCCGATGAATCCGGCTGCAAAGGGAAGCAGATCAATGAATCTTTATATGAACCATGTATCTGCTGAGATGATCAGGGAAGAGAGAGATCAGATCCTTGATGCACAGCAGTCAGATATCCGTGCACTTGCCGATGTACTTCAAGCATTACTTGATGCACATGAACTTTGCGTGATCGGAAGTGAAGAGAAGATTGAGGAGCAGAAAGAGATGTTCCTTGAAATAAAGACACTTTAAGATGGAAAAAGAAAGGAAAAAGTATGCAGGATAATTTTAAATCAGGATTTGTCACACTGATCGGAAGACCAAATGTTGGAAAATCTACTTTGATGAATCGTCTGATCGGACAGAAGATTGCAATCACATCAAATAAACCACAGACAACAAGAAACCGTATCCAGACTGTTCTGACAACAGAGGAAGGTCAGATTGTGTTCGTAGATACACCGGGAATTCACAAAGCAAAGAATAAACTTGGTGAGTATATGGTGAATATTGCAGAACGTTCTTTGAATGAAGTGGATGTTGTACTTTGGCTTGTAGAGCCATCTACATTTATCGGTGCAGGTGAGAAGCATATTATTGAGCAGTTAAAGAAGGTAAAGACACCGGTTATTCTTGTTATCAATAAAGTTGATATGGTGAAGAAGGAAGAGGTTCTTACTTTTATTGATGCATATCGCAAGGAATGTGATTTCGCAGAAATCGTTCCGGTATCTGCAAGAAGAGGCGATAATACGGATGAGCTTGTAAATGTAATTATGAAATATCTTCCATACGGACCGCAGTTCTATGATGAAGATACAATCACAGACCAGCCGGAGCGCCAGATCGTGGCAGAGATTATCCGCGAGAAAGCATTGCACAGCTTGAATGAGGAGATCCCTCATGGAATCGCAGTAGCAATCGATCAGATGAAGATGAACCACAAAGTGTGTCATATTGATGCTACAATCATCTGCGAGAGAGATTCCCATAAAGGGATCATCATCGGAAAGCAGGGAAGTATGCTGAAAAAAATCGGAAGTACTGCAAGATTTGAGATCGAGCGTTTGCTGGATTGCAAAGTAAATTTGAAGCTGTGGGTGAAGGTTCAGAAGAACTGGAGAGACAGTGATTATATGATGAAAAATTTTGGATACAGGGAAGACGAGATGTAAGCCCTGAGATGCATTTGCGGTAAATTCTGAAGATATTCTAAAGAAAAAAGTGCTGTTCCTTAAAGAATGGCACTTTTTTCTTTAATAAATGCCAAAGCCTATTGTTATTATGAAAAAGTGGGATAAAATGATGTAAGTACATAGCAATGGAGCAATCTGGTTACATCATAAAATGGGAAAAGAATGGAGAAAACAAGAAGTGAGACAAAGGACAGGGGATTTGGACAGAAAGAGAATAATAGAAATCTTACTCCCGCCGGTAATTGTTTTTCTGGTGAATTCAGCTGTCTACTGGGGAGCACCGAGATTGACAGATACAAGTGAGTACCATAACCTGTCACTTGCATTAGATACAAAGATCCCATTGATCCCGGCATTTATTCTTGTTTATTTTGGATGTTACATTTTCTGGGTGATTAATTATCTGCTTGTATCATTGCGGGAGGAAGAGATAAAATACAGATTCTTTACGGCTGATTTGTATGCAAGAATCATTTGTTTTCTGTTTTTTGTGTTTTATCCGACAACAAATGTAAGACCAGAACTTGTCGGAAACGGAATTTTTGTTCAGGGCATGCGTTTTTTATATCAGATTGATGAACCGGTGAATTTATTTCCATCAATCCATTGTATGGCAAGCTGGTTCTGTTGTATTGGAATCAGGGGAGATAAAAAAGTACCGGTGTGGTATAAGATCGTATCTGTAATGATTGCAGTGTTGGTCTTTGTTTCTACGCTTGTAACAAAACAGCATGTAATTGTGGATGTGATCGGTGGAGTTGCGGTAGCGGAGCTGACCTGGTTTGTGAGCTGCCGGACAAACGGATGGAAAATTTACAGAAATCTGGTTCGTAAAGCAGGAGGAGAAAATGGAAAATAAAAAGAAAATGATATTTAATGTACTTTTTCTCTTTCTTGTCTTTGCGGCAACAATCTATGGAGTATTCCATGGGGAGGATTTAAGTGAGATTGCAGAAATTCTGAAAACAGTGAATTCATACTGGTTGCTTCCGGGTGTTGCCTGTGTGATTATCTTTATCTGGGGAGAGTCAATTATTATATTTTATATGATGCATACGCTTGGTATTCATCTAAAGAAATGGAAATGTTTCCTGTTTTCCTCTGTAGGATTCTTTTTCAGCTGTATCACACCATCCGCAACAGGAGGACAGCCGGCGCAGATTTATTATATGAAGAAAGAGAAAATTCCAATCCCGGTATCAACGCTTGTATTGATGATTGTCACGATTACCTATAAGATGGTTCTCGTTGTGATCGGTCTTGGACTTATGATCTTCGGCAGGGGATTCATCAGAACACATATGTATGATATCCGTCATATTTTTTATCTTGGAACAGGACTAAATGTGTTTTGTGTGGCGTCTATGCTGCTCCTTGTATTTCATCCGGTGCTTGCACGTTCTATTCTTGTGAAAGGGATGGAACTGCTGGAAAAAATGCATCTGATGCGACATAAGAGTACAAGAATTGAGAAACTGAATGCATCAATGGATCAGTATCATACAACAGCGGTTTATCTGAAAGATCATATGATGGTGCTGGTCAATGTATTTGCAATCACACTATTTCAGAGGTTCGCACTGTTTACAGCAACCTGGTTTGTATATAAGGCATTTGGACTGTCCGGAACGAATGCATTCGTGATCATTCTTCTGCAGTCTGTGATTTCGGTTTCTGTGGATATGCTGCCACTGCCGGGTGGTATGGGAATCAGTGAAAAACTGTTTTCGATGATTTTTGAACCAGTTTTTGGAAGTGCACTTTTGATTCCGGGAATGATCTTAAGCAGAGGACTTGGATATTATACAGAATTATTGATCAGTGCAATTTTCACGATCGTGGCGAATTTTACAATAGGAAGAAACTTAAGGAAGAAAGCATAAATAAATGGAGAGTTATTCTGATAAGAATAAAAATAAGGGGGAAATAAAATGTTAGGTGTTTATGATTACACAGTTATACTTACATATATCAGTCTGTGGATTTCGATTGGTGGGATGATGCTGTCATTGAATGGACATCTGGATCTTGCAGTATTGTGTCTTGCACTGTCTGGTCTATGTGATATGTTTGATGGGAAGATTGCAAGAACAAAGAAGGATAGAACAGAAATAGAGAAACGTTTTGGAATCCAGATTGATTCCCTGTGTGACATTGTCTGTTTTGGAGTTGGACCGGTGATCATCTGTTATTGTATGGGAATGAATGGGATTGTCGGTGTTCTTATTCTTATGTTTTATGTGTTGGCAGGATTGATCCGTCTGGCATGGTTTAATGTAACAGAAGAGTGCAGGCAGGATGAGACAACAGAGAACAGAAAGTGTTATCAGGGATTGCCGATCACATCCATGTCGATCGCATTACCGATTCTTGTTGTGCTTCGCCCATTTTTGCACTGTGATTTCAGAATTGCACTGCATGCGATGGTTCTTCTTGTAGGACTTCTGTTTGTTATGGATTTCAAATTAAAAAAGCCGGGGAATAAGACACTTTCTGCATTAGTCGGAGTAGTAGCGGTTGCAGTAGTCTGGACATTGAGACGAAGATTCATGTAAGAGGAGAGATTATGATTTATGCAGACAGAAACGGAAACAGGATGGAGAAAACAACAGGGCAGGACAGATTCCTGGAATATATCTATGGACATACACTGACAAGAATGATGCTGAAACCATTGCTTGGTTCCAGGGTATCCCGACTTGGCGGAAAAGTGCTGGACAGTAGAGTGTCCAGGCTGTTGATTCCATCGTTTGTCAGAAAGAATCAGATTGATCTGTCAATCTATGAAAAGAAACATTATTCTTCTTATAATGACTTTTTTACGCGTAAGATCTTAGCGGAGGAACGTCCGATTGACGGAAGAAAAGAAGTACTGATCAGTCCTTGTGACGGGAAAGTGACAGTTTGTCCGATTCAAAGGGATGGACTTTTTCTTATCAAACAGACACAGTATACAGTCCGTAGTCTTCTGAAGGATGAAAAGCTTGCGAAACGCTATGAAGGTGGAACAGCTTATATAATCCGTCTCACGGTGGATGATTACCACAGATATTGTTATGTGGCAGATGGTGTGAAATCTGCACAGCGAAAGATCAGAGGAGTATTCCATACAGTAAATCCGGTGGCAAATGACTATGCTCCGATTTACAAGATGAATACAAGGGAATATTGTCTTGTACAGACAGAAGAACTGGGAACCGTTTTGCAGATGGAAGTCGGTGCTCTTATGGTTGGACGGATTAAGAATCATAAAAAGAAAGTATCTGTTGTACACCGGGGAGAAGAAAAAGGAATGTTCGAGTTTGGCGGGTCTACAGTCGTTCTTTTGACAGAGCCGGGAAAAGTGCAGACGGATAAAGATCTGGTGAGAAACAGTGCAACCGGTGCAGAGACATTGGTAAAGATGGGGGAGAAAATCGGAAGCAAAAAATAAAAGACTGGGAAGTTGTTGTGAACAGGTGAAATATACAATGACTTTCCAATCTTCTTTTTTTGTGATATTCTAGTATTGAACATTTACTTAAGGTAAGAAATATCGTTAAGGGGTAAGAAAATGAAATACGAGAAGATGAACAATCTCTTTCTGCGTCAGTCCTATCTGGATTCCTGGGAAGATTATGAAAGAAGTTTAAAGAAAAAAAGCTTTATCAAATGGGATTATATTATATTGACAGCATCAAATGAAGCACAGGCAACGGCTTATCGGAATCAGATTGAGAACCGTTTGGAAAAAGGTCTTCTTCCGGAGGAGACAACGTATGCGGTTCTTCCGGATCCGGAGGGAAAACGTGTGGGATCAGGAGGCGCTACATTTCAGGTGATGCGTTATATTGCAGACCAGGAGCCTGAGAGAGAGAATCCTTTTAAGAATCGTAGAATTCTTGTGATTCATTCAGGTGGTGACAGTAAGAGAGTGCCGCAGTATTCTGCAATCGGCAAGCTTTTCTCACCGGTTCCAAGAGAATTGCCGGATGGAAGAAGTTCCACTTTATTTGATGAGTTTATTGTAGGAATGTCAGGAGTTCCATCCAGAATCCAGGAGGGAATGCTTGTTTTGTCAGGTGATGTATTGCTTCTGTTTAATCCACTTCAGATTGATGCGCAGTTTGATGGAGCAGCAGCAATTTCCATTAAAGAGCCGGTAGCTACAGGAAAGAATCATGGCGTATTTCTGAATGACGGACATGATTATGTAAAGTGCTTTCTTCATAAACAGACGGAAGAGCGTCTGCGAGAGATGGGAGCTGTTAATAATGCAGGAAATGTAGATCTTGATACAGGTGCGGTATTGTTTGGCAGCGCACTGTTGCAGGCACTGTTCCGTCTGATTTCAACAGGGGGCAAAGTAGACGAGAAGAAATTCAGGCAGTTTTGTAATGAAAAAGCAAGGATCAGCTTTTATGGGGATTTTTTATATCCGCTTGCAAATGATTCTACATTAGAAGATTTCTATAAAGAGGCAGCAGAAGGACAGCTCAATGAGGCACTGCATGAATGCAGGACACAGATCTGGAATGCGATCCATCATTTTTCAATGAAGCTGCTGTGTCTGTCACCGGCGGAATTTATTCATTTCGGGACAACAAGGGAATTGAGAAGTCTTGTAACAAAAGATGTGCAGGATTACGAGTTCCTGGATTGGAAGATGCAGGTGAATTCAGCGGTGCAAAAAGAAGGATTTGCAGCGCATAATGCTTATGTAGGAAGCCGTGCGAAGATAGGAAAAGAAGCATATCTGGAGAATTGTTATATTCTTGGTAATTCTGAGGTCGGCGACGGAACCGTTCTTTCCCATGTGCGCATTATGGACCGGAAGATTCCGGAACAGATTGTTATGCACGGAATTGAACTGACAGGTGGGAAAAAAGTAATCAGGATTTATGGTGTACCAGATAATCCGAAAGGAAAATATCCGGGAGAGGTTTCATTTCTCGGCACGACATTGAATCAGTTTATGGCTCAGAATAAAGTGACGAAAGAAGAACTCTGGAAAGGAGAAGAGACCTATCTGTGGTTTGCAGATCTTTATCCGGTGTGTGATGACTGGGAAGATGCACTTGATATGGCTGAAATCATTTACAAGATGGCACATGGTACTGCAACAAAAGAAGAGATTTCCAGATGGCGTGAGACTGAACGCATGAGCCTCTATTCCAGTTTTAATGCAGCAGATATTGAGGCATCCTGTGATCAGGAGAGGTTTCTTGAAAACCGTATTCTTGCAAGGTGTTTCATCAGAAAACTGGAGCAGGGAATGTATTATGCGGAGGCACTCAAGATATTTGGAAAGCGTGGAATATCGAAAGAAATCTTTAAGTTGCTGATGGAAGATGCAGCAGAAGCAGATTTCTCATTGAAGATTCGAATCTATCATGCAGTCTCCTGTTATATGAAAAAGACAAGAACGATTTATGATGATCTGCATTATGATGCACTTGAGAATGACTGTTTTGGAACAATCCAGGAGGCAATTTATGAAGAAGCAGAGAAGAAACTTCCGGATAGTGCAGGATATAGAATTGTAAAAGATCAGGTTGATATCGCCCTTCCGGTCCGCGTGAACTGGGGCGGAGGCTGGACGGATACACCACCACATTGTAATGAAAAGGGGGGAGTAGTTCTTAATGCTGCAATGAAATTAAGAGGAATCTATCCGGTACAGATCACGGTGAAGAGATTAGATGAGCTTCATGTGGAATTTGAAAGTAAGGATATCGGAGTCTATACAACTGTAGACAGTGCAGCTGAGATCCAGGATTGTCATAATCCATATGATTCATTTGCACTGCATAAAGCAGCTTTGATTGCCTGTGGAATTATCCCGGTCAAGGAAGAAGCAGATCTTCAGGAGATTTTAAAGCGGATGGGAGGAGGAATCTATCTTTCTACCCAGGTTTATGGAGTACCGAAAGGATCAGGACTTGGAACAAGCAGTATCTTATCAGGAGCGTGCGTAAAGGGAATCTTTGAATTTCTTGGTCAGGAGCGTACAGATGCAGAGATCTATGATGTTGTCCTTGGTATGGAGCAGATCATGAGTACCGGAGGCGGATGGCAGGATCAGGTTGGCGGACTGACAGAAGGAATTAAACTGATCTCAACAAAACCGGGGATTGCCCAAAATCTTGTTGTAGAGAAGATAGAAATGCCGGAAGAGGGAAAGAAAGAACTGAAAGAACGTTTCGCATTGATTTATACTGGTCAGAGGCGTCTCGCAAGAAATCTGCTGCGTGATGTGGTTGGTGGCTATATCGGAAGCAGACCAGAATCATTGAAGGCATTAAAGTCCAGCTAATAAATGTCAATAGTTAAATGAAAAAAATTGCTCTTATTTTCTGG
>OLRC01001647.1_pt1 | contig 13735 bp, 9 predicted proteins | sample 1672081 | NCBI WGS metagenome assembly OLRC01 (sample SAMEA3136643, study PRJEB25190) | human gut metagenome | biome: human gut; feature: human-associated habitat; material: faeces | place: Austria | collected 2013
CCAGCCGTTCTTTTTTTCTCGGCAAGGTAAACGCAGGCGGCATCGCCGCCTGTCCCTGCGGTGCTTCCTCCTCTCTCTGCTGTACCTGCGGCAGCGGGGATATTTCTTGCTCCTGTGCCGGTTCTGCCGCAGGTGTAGGCTCTTCCGTGGGTACTTCTTTCTGCTCTGGCTCCGGCAACTCTTGGTCATGCCAGTGGTTGAACAAACTAAATATGCCGTTAACATATTCGGAAAGCTGCTCCTTCGCCTGCTGGCAGGAATCATAGTGCCGGTCGCCCTCGTCCATGCCTTCCAAATAGGATGTCAGGGCTTCCAGCATTTCCGCCGCTTTTGCCTTATCCGCCAACTGCTCCTCAATGACGGGAACGGCATCATAGTAGTCCACACCCTTGGGGTACGGTCTCGACACATCGTCCGGTGCGTCGGAAAAGCCGAAATATATCGTCCTTGCCAGCTCTCGCAGCTCATACTGCGGTATTTTTGCCACGGCATCCTCGCCGGGGAAGCGTTTCTGCGCGATAAGCCTTTCATACTCCTTGACCACATTGGGGATGGTCAGCGTGACCTCACCGTACCGCTTACCGGCATATTCCCGCTGATAGGTCAGTCCCTTAGAACTTCTCGTATAGTCATATCCGTCGCGCCCGCCGCCGCTGTACTCACCAAAACGGCTTTTGATGAATTTCTGCTGTTCCTCTTTTGCGCGGGGATAGCAGAAGAAGGAATACACCGCCAGTTGGCTGTCCACGGAATCCGCAAGGAAGAACTGGTCGGTCTCATCCTGCGTGATGAACATTTTGCACCGGCGCAGGAAATCCGGCTGTGCGGAAAAGCTGCGCTCCGGCAGGTCAATTCCGTCCAGCACCACACCGATCCGATGTGTATTATACTCAGACAGTCGAAAGCGCATGATGCTGCGATCCTGTTCATAGGCACTCAAAAAAGCATGGTATTCCTCGGCCAACGCCGCAAGGCCGCCCTCACTCTTGGCAAAGGCCACCATATCCTCGTCCAGCTCCGGATAGCCCTTGCGCTGGTCGTGGATGGCCAGCGTCTGAGGGAACAGGCTCTGTGCGCGGCCCTCTTGGGCCAAATCGCGGGCGGTCATCAGCAGAGCGTCACCCATCTCAAGCAGCACCTTGTCCTGCGCCTGCTCCAGCTCTGCCGCCGAAAGATATGTTCCCGCCTCCAGCAACTCCAATATTCGCACCGACGCCTGCTCCCACGTCACCGTGGTGCGGCTGTGACCGGTACGAACGCTATCCCCTTGCGCCAGATGGATACCGTCCTCCATGAACCACACGGCATATTTCTTACCCTCATATTCAATGCCGCGTCCGTTCTCCGTGCCGAATTCACGGCGCAAAAACGCCACACATTCCGCTTCCGAACACTGCCGCATATAGAACACCGCGATCCGCTCCGCACTGCCGCGGCTGTTGCCCGCCGTGTACAGCGTCTGGTCGATGACCGTCTGCGGCACTGGGCGGGTGGGGAACAACTCACCCGTTCGCTGCGTCTCCGGTACTTCATAGACCGCCGTGCCGCCGTTCATACCAAAGAGGGACATTTGCTCCGCCATCACCGGCGCGTTCTGCAAGCCCAGCTTGATCTTATACGCGCCGCGCTCAATGAGGTTTTCGGTCATTTCCGTGACCACGCCCCATGAAAAAACGGACTCCGCTGTGCGGGAGAGATAGCTGCCCTCCCACATCAAGAGTCCGTCTTTTTCGGCGTGGTAGCCCACCCGGACTTTGTCCGCGCCGGCCAGCACCTCCACCCATATATCGTTGTAGCTGCTTTTCAGAAATTTCGTGCGTGTCGCAATATCCCTATTGGTCTGAAAATACGCAAATATCTCCTGCCGCGTATGCTTGCGCCCACCGTCGTCCAGCAGGATCGCTTCTATGAGGTAAGTATCCAAAAACGCTGGAAGCTCTGCCTCTCTATCGTGCTCCACCGCATAGATTGCGGCCTGTGCCTGCGCCTTTTCGTCCGGATAGTCCCCATAAACGCGAAGGCACACGTTCGTATCGGCATCATAAACAGCGGCACCATCATAGGCAAAGCCATCTGCTTCCATCGTTCCGGCCACATAGCCCTGCGCCGCAGCCTCTGCTTCTTCCAACGTAGGATAGTCCAGCTTATCATCAAAGCCGTTTTCAAAGTGATGATAGGCGGCAACATGATATAAGTTCGCTCTGTTATCAGCAAGGGCGGGAAGTGCATCACTTCCCGCCCTTGCCGGTTCTTCACTTATTAGCTGTAGATCAGGTCGTTCAGCACCGTTTCCTCCGCGCTGTGCTTCAGGTTGTTCATCAGCCCCGTCCAACGCTGGGGATTGGCGGCTTTCAGTTCCTCCGTCACGCCCTCGTTCTGCGCCATCTGCGCCACCAGCCGCGTCACCATCTTCTCCGCCGCCGTCTCGATCTCCGCCAGATGTGCCGCCAGCTGCCCGCTGGTCTTGAGATTCGTATACAGCACCCTGCGATGCTTCTTGATGTACTGCCTCCGCAGCTCCGCGTACTTGCCCAGATGCGTCTCCGGCTCTTGGGGCAGCAGCAGGTTCGGCAGGCGAAAGCCCTCCTGCACTCTGTAGGTCACTTCCATGTTCTGCGCTCCTTTCTTTCTCGGCGTTATTTTGCTCTTTGACAGCATCATAGCTGATTTGTGCATCCTTTGCAAAAAATTGCTCCCGCCGCGCCTGCATCACCGTGCGGCTGATCTCCCGCAGGCCCATCTCGGCAATATCGCTGGTGGCAATGCCCAAGGCATTGATGGTGCTGGGGGTATCAAAGGAATAAATACCCTCAAAATCCTCCGGCAGCAGGTAGGCCATGGCAGGCAACGAAAGGCGGGTCATCAACATATAGGCAACGCTGCTTTGCAGCGCCCGCCTGTATGTGACCTCTGCATTCAGCATGTCCAGCTCCTCCAGCATACTGCCATCCCGGCAGTCCAGCAGATCCCGCAGATAGTCCGGCACATTGTCCGCCACGGCATTGCGGCTGGCAGACAGTATGGCATCCGGCAAATTATCCTTTTCGGACAGTGTACCAAAGGTGGCCTCCAGCGTCTCGATGACCGGCTCCGTATAGGCCGGTTCCATCGACCAGATGGGAACGGGCCGCGAGATGCGTGTGGCATGGGTGTCCGTGATGTCAAAGTAGTGCTTCAGACGCCCTTTTCCATGGGCTTCATCCATGACAGCAATACCGGTAGCCCCGGCGTTGACCCACCGGCCAAACTGCCGGTTCCATTTTTCCAGTTCCAGCACCGCCGTGGCATTGGGACGCTGGGCGTAGATCAGAACCTGCTCGTCAAACGGGCATTTGTAGTTATAGCACGCCGCACACAAGAAACCCGTCCAGCTTTCATAACTATTGGTCAGTCCCGCCAGCGTGGAACGGTATAGCTCTGTGATGAATTGAAACTTAGTAGGCAAGTAGATACCTCCTATCTGTCCGGCTCTGTTTGTCTTTTGACTTGAATCCGGTTATCTTTCTTCCGCTCTCTGCAAACTCGCTCAAAGCTGTCACGCCGGTAGCAATAGATATAAAAATTGTAGTCGCCTTTGACCGGCGTACAGCGGAGCATATATGCATACTGCTTCGTTTTTACCATAAAGCCGCAGGATGGCAGCATCGCCTGTTCAATGGTGCAGGCGCGCTTATAACGGTCACAGCAGCGTTTCATGGTGTCAAAATCACGAATTGGGGAATCCGGCTGCTCCCGCAGCCAGTTCACGGTACGATCGATATCTGCCTTGAACTCCGGTGTGTTCAGTGCGTCATTCTGATGCGGCCACCATGTGGTGTAAAACTGATTCCCGCTGCCGAAATCGCCCCGCAGATGGCCGATACAGCCCGCAGCCTCATCTTGTTCCCTGCTGCGAGAGAAGTAGAAGTCATGCAGACTCGGATCGTTGACGCTGTAAAAGTCGATAACATCCTTTTCGCTGGCGGGATATTTCTGCTGAAACGCCGCAAGGGTGCGACACCCTCCGTCCTGAAAAAAAAAGACTGTCCGGCTCCATCGGCAGCCACCCCTCAATGGGAAGCTGAAACGGCTCGCGGGTGAGGACGGTGCCGTAAAAGTTAACGGCGATGCTTCGGGAAAGCTCAATGGGTTCGCCCCAATCCTCATCGCTGTGCCGCAGTTCATAGCGATACACGCCCTCCGGCACAGAGCTTCTGTCAATGCGAAGCTCTGTAAATAGTGCCGGTCTGTCCATGATCGCGACCTCCTGATAGGTTCGCTCGCTGGCGTTATACTGGCTCATCTGGATTCACCTCGTTCCTTTTTAGATACCTGTTCCATCCGTTCTTTCTGCTGCCGGTATTCACCGCCGGCGCGTTCGCAGAAGTCCTCCATGCAGGATGTGTGCTCAGCAAAATAATGACCCCAAAAGAAGTTGGGCGGGCCATCGCCGTCATTTTGGCAGTTGCGCTGCCATGTGACAAATGGGGAGGGCGCTTTATCGCACTCGCCCATGACAAACTCCGCATTTCCGACACGGACGCGGGCAGTAATACAGTATTCCTGATTGATCGTTTTGCCTACAACATAGCTGCCGCGCTCCAGTTGAACGGTGCAGCTTCCGTTTTTCGCAAAGGCTGCTGTTACCGGCATCATCGGCACGCCACAGACCAAATCCGGCTGCATGACGAACTGTGACCTCGCGCCCAGCAGTTCTTTAGACAATGCCGATACCGGCAGGTACATTTTCTCCCGCCCCAGGATCTTATGGCGCAGCAGGAAACCGATAACCGGATAGTACACACTCATGATGGGGTCTTTGATGTACCCTTTTATCATGGCAGAGTTCCCATATTTTGCATGATCCAAGTACCATTGCGGGTCGGCTCCCGGCGTATCCCAGCCAAACATGGAGCCTGCCATCATGGCAGTTTCCTGAATATCCGTAATGCCGCGCCGCCGGTTATGGCTGTCTGCGATATCACGGTTTTCTGCGCGATTCCCGGTGTCCCACTCCGAGCGGTAGTAGCCACGCACGCCGTGTTTAAGTACAATCAGCTGCCCGGTGGAGGGCAGCGTAGAAAGGCAGGTATCGGGCAATTCATTTCTGCGCATTTGTTTCCTCCTCATCTTGCTTGCTCCTGCTGCCGTCTGCGGCGCCAGCCCTCCAGCAACTTGATGATGACCTCCTCCATCTGTTTGGGCGTATAGCTGGGCGGAAAGTATTTTTGCAGGCGGTCGTTCCGCAGCGTCACCTTCCGCTCCAGCGGCTTTTCCTCCCGCATGATGAGGTCGACGATGTTGTTCTCCAGCTTCCCCTCCGCGCTGATCTGCTTGAGTCTTTGCGCCTGATCTACGGAGGGCGATACCTCGTCCCGCTCCATGAGGAACTGGAGGTAGGTCTGTTCTTTCTCGGTCAGGTGGGAGATGTAGTCGGCTGCTGGAACGAATTTCAGCTTTCTCGCATCCACCGCCTCCATCAACGGCGGAATCAGGTTTGTCAGGCGGATATAGCGTTGGATTGCAGTTACGTTGTCCTCCGCTTGTTCAGCCAAAATCTTTACAGATGTCATGCGATTTAACTTCTCTCCATTTTGGAGAGAAGTTAAATCCGTTCGCGCCCCCTGCCTTTTCATGGCGTCCAGCTTCAGCTTATACGCCTTGGCTTTCTCGCTGGGCAACAGGTTTTCCCGGTTGATGTTGTAGTCCACCACCAGAATGTCCGCGTCCTCGTCGCTGTAATTGCGCACGATGACCGGGCGGGTATCCAGCCCCACCACCTTGGCGCAGTAATCGCGCCGGTGGCCGGAAATGATCTCATACCCGCCCTCGCTGCGGGGACGGACGATCAGCGGCTCGGCAATGCCGGTGCGCTCAATGCTGTCCATCAGCCGCACCAGATCGGCACTGGGCCGGTCTACGGAATACGGCTGCCGCGCATAGGGGAACACCTGCTCCGCCGGCACGATCTGTACCCGCTCCTGCTGGTCGGCTTCCCGCTCTGCGTCTGTTTTGAACAGATCATCGTACCGGGTCAGCTCTATGCCGTTTAATTTGCGGGCCAAGCTGCAACACCTCCTTCGTCAGCGCGGCATACGCCTGTGCCGCTTTCCCCCCTGGGTCATGCTCATAAATGCTGGTTCCTGTGACGCTGATCTCCGCCACGCGGATAGAACGGGGTATCTCGCTGGCGAATACTCGGCTGCCGTAGTTCCTGCGTAACTGCTCACTAATTCCCTTAGCCAGCGTGGTGCGGCTGTCCATCATGGTCAGCAGGATACCGTCCACCGTCAGGTGGGGATTGATCTGCCGTTTGACGCGGGCAATGGTACGCATGAGCTGTTCCAGCCCCTTGGCAGCCAGATACTGCCCCTGCACCGGAATGATAACGCTGTCCGCCGCTGTCAGTGCGTTGATGGTCAGCATCCCAAGCGAGGGCATACAGTCGATGATGGCGTAGTCATAGGCCGGTGCCGCCGTGGACAAGTACTGCCGCAGCACCGTCTCACGGCTCATGATGTTCACCAGCGTCACCTCCAGTCCCGACAGCTCAATGTTGGCGGGAACAAGATCGACGCCGGACGCATGGTGCAGAATCCCCTCGCCGGGTGCGATGGGTTCCTCGTTGACGGTCTTTGTCATCAGGTCGGACAGTGTGGGGGAAAGCTCGTCCGGCTGCCGCCAGCCCAGCATTTGGGTGAGGTTTCCCTGGGCGTCGGCGTCCACTAACAGGACTTTCTTGCCCTGCTGGGCAAGGCCGACACCCAAGCTGGCAGCTGTGGTGGTTTTTCCCACGCCGCCCTTCTGATTTGCCAGTGCGATGGTTTTCAAAAGCACACCTCCATTTCGTGCAACAAAAAAAGAGCCTTTCGGCTCTTGCTCTGACAGTATTCTGTTCTACCCGCTTCCGCCGCTGAGGTCATGACCCACCATCAGTGCGTAGTGGTTATCCATGGTCAACGGCGCGTTATACAGCGCAGTCAGCAGATATGGCTTCACATGGCGCACCTCGGTGGTGTTCTCGTTGATCCGATCCAGTACATACAGCAGATGTGCGCCGGTCAGCTTCAGCAGCCTTGAACGCACTACCTCCGCTGGCAGCTCCTCTCCCGCCACGCGAATGGAGGACTTGGTAGAGCACACGGTATCCAGCATCAGGCTCACCAGCTCATCCAATCGCTCACGGTCAGCGTTGGTATAATTTGACAGGTAATCGTAGCTGATGTTTTCCCTGATCTGCTCGCTGTATATCTTCCTCCGTTCCATTCTGTCCTTCTGCGTAGATCTATCCTCGCGCCGGAAGGAAGGGAAGGATGTAAGAACATCCGTATTTTGTTTCTCTTTACTTTGTTCTTGTATATTTAATTGGGCGGGCTTTTCCTGTTCAGGTTTTACCTGTTCTGGAAAAGCCCGTTTAGGTGCATCGGCAGATTTTTCCGCCTGAACGGGATTTTCCCGTTTAGGAGCATCTGCTTGCCGCGACTGCTCCAAAATGGTGTATTCGATGCTGCCCAGCGTTCCGTCTGTGCGGCGTTCCCGCTTCCGCACGATGTACCCCGCGCCTTCCAGCTCCCGCACCGTGGTACAGATGCTGTCCACACCGTCCTTGCAGATACGCGCCAACCCCTTGGTGGTGTAGTCCCAGTCCTCCGGCAGCGACAGCATCAGGGACAGCAGCCCCTTGGCTTTTAGCGAAAGCGACTTATCCCGCAGATGGTGATTTGACATGACGGTGTAGTTCCGCGTTTTCTCCACCCTGAATACAGCCATGAGCGTTCCTCCTTTCCGATTAGCTTAAATATCTTGTACAGCAAAACACCCTTTTGAAAGTACTGCCATCCCAGAATAAGTAATTGCTGAGATGCTCTACTTCATGGTATAATAATTTTATTACAAATATTTTCTGTATAATTAATAAATGTTGTGAAGTGAGGGGCTGTGCATATTATGAACACAACAATACTGGACTATATTGTCAACACAATCGAAGCGCTTTTCTACATATTGACCGGAGTTATTGCATTATTGACATATTTAAGTGCACGGAAAACTATTCTTCAGCCGGTAAAGACAGAGGTCTTTAAGCGCCAAGTAGAAGTCTTTTCATCCATTATGGAACTATTCAATGGAAAAAGCGAAATTGAAATCAGGCGAGCGTTTGGCTTTGATAAAATGCTTAAGGCGAATATCTTGTGCCTTTTGGATGAATATGCTTCTGTTTTCTTCAACTACCATGTCGATGTCGAAAAACGCCCTTATAACAAAACAGCTTGCCCTCAATCTATGATTACTGCTGAATATGCAGAGCGATATTTAGTTGCGCCTTTATCTCCGTTAAAAAGTGAGTCTGAAAGTACTAATCAAATAAACCAGCAAACTGTAAGCAAAGAAGACTTTTGGAACAGTTTTATTTATGGAGAAATCTGTGAACCAGCTTGTACTATGAATATCATGTCACAGTTAGACGAGATTATGAAATCCCCGTTTCTTACGAGCGAGAGCATACGACTTCTCTCAAAAATCAAAGAGACAGTTGAAGAAAATATGCTAAAAATTGGAGAAGTACTTACAGAGATAGCCCAAAATCTTCCCAATATGTGTCCAAGTCTTGAAGCTCTAATGGATTTTGACATTTCATGGATTGAAAACAAATACAACAAAGAATTTGTTTCTATTGATACCTATTGCAACGAATTAACTGATTATTTGCGGAAATACTTTAAGGTCGAATCCATAATGGACTAAAGTGGAGATTGACAGAGGTATATTCCCTGTTAATTATAATTCCATCAAGCAGATTTCCCCAAAGCCCGGACAAGCCTACACCTTGGCTTTCCGGGCTTCGTTGTATTCCTGTTATGTACTTCTCTGCTTGTCCACTACGCCAGCAGCAGATACGTCTGATACACAATGTCCAGATGCCGGTTATATCTGTCTACTCTCAGACTGCCGGACAGCAGTTGTCCCGCATTTGGCGGCGCAACACTTAGGGAAGATGTACGCCACCAATCCTCCGCCGGGTTTTCTTCCGCCCCGTATTTTTCCGCGTTCCAGCTTCCCAATTGGCATTTTGGACTACATCTTTTTGATGATGTGGGCCACCAGCCGGAGATTGTGCTCCACCAGCCGGTTCCGGGCCTCCAGATCCCCCTGCGCCCACCGCTCCAGACACGCCCGCTCCTCCTCCGGCGGCAGCGGCCGGGGGAACGAACCGGGATTCCCCGTCAGACGCAGGGACAAAAACAGACTGTTGGACAGCAGCAGCAACGCCGCAGACAGCATACAGATCCCTCCTCTTCTGCCAGCCTATGCCCTCAGAGGAAGTCCCTATGCTTGACGCAGCGCCAGAAGTGGGGCACAATACATTGCAGAATAATTAAAACGTTTCTATCTCCGTCAAATTTTCTGGAGGATCATATGGGTTTCATCTATCAGGAGTCCAATGCATACGGCGTAGAGGCCTTGGTGGCCTTGGAGCGCCACTACACCCCCACGGAGGAAAAATACTGCACCGCTGTCACAGAGGCCGTCCGCATCTGTGACACCTACGGCATCCCGGAGCGGGAGCTGGTGCCGCAGGTGCGCCATATCGCCGCCGCCGAGGAGTACCTGCTGGCGCACCTGTCAGAGGACGAGGAGACGCTGCAATTCCTGTTCACTCCTCTCTCCGGCAGCAACACCTGTCTGGCATGGTTTCTGGTCTGGGATCATGTTCGCCCCGGCGGCGAAAAAACTTATAACTATACAGGCCACACACCCCAGCAGCGGCTGCGGGACATCGTTACCGCCGTGGGCCAGTATCAGGAGGACCCCCTCCCCCCACCGCAGCAGCTGGACACCATCTGCGACCTCATCGACTACATGGACCTCACCCGCCTGCCCCCTGCCGACCGGTGGCGGCTGCTGACGCTGTACGCCCATCTGGAGGAGTACGAGCGCACCGCCTGCCGCATCGTGGAGCAGTCCGCTGCCCTGCTGGCACAAGTGATGCAGACGCCGGAGACGGACCGTCTGCTGCGCCAGTGTCTGGAGCAGACACGGGAGAACACCCCCCGTCTTATGAGCGCCTTTGCCCAGTCCCAGACGCTGTCCGACCAGAGCATCACCTTTCTGCCCTGCGTCATGTCCTTCCACTCCATGCGCTTCCTCACCGGCGACGACCACATCACCGTCATCGCCGGGGTGCTGTACTGGCTCATTCTGCGCCTGACGGAGAAATACGCCGCCAACGACGAGCATCTGCTGGCCTGCCTGAAAACGCTGGGTGACAAGAGCCGTCTGGATATCCTGAAGCTGCTGAAGGAGCAGGATCGCAGCGGGCAGGAGCTGGCCAAGGAGCTGGGCATCTCCCAAGGCACCGTTTCCCACCACCTGAACGTGCTGGTGCGAGACGAATTCATCCGTATCGCCAAGGACGGCAGCCGCCTGCGGTGCAGTCTGGCCCCGGAGGCCATCGAGTCCATGGTGGACGATATCCGCCGCCTTCTTTTGTAGCCAAAGGACGCACAACTCCATCCGAAAAGATCAGACCTCCCCGAGGTCTGATCTTTTATGCATTTACCCATTGACAAATTTCGATTCCGGTGCCATGATGCGCCCATGAATATAGAAACGTTTTGATGCTCGTGAAAGCCGAGAGGAGGATGCTCCACCCCCACCGTCTCTTCCCTCTGCACATTCTATGAAAGAAAGGAAGCTTGCAAATGAAAAAGAGGATACTCTCCCTGTACATGGCCGCCGTGCTGGCGCTGTCATGTATCCTGCCCGCCTCGGCGGCAGAAGCGCAAAGCGGCCTGACGGTCCGTTCCGTCACCCCCGCCGACCTGTCCCAGACCATGGGCAACACCACCCAGCAGATGACCGCCCAGCCTCAGGACCCCAATGAAGTGGTGGATATTCTGGCGGAACTGGACGATGAGCCCGCTGCCGCCGTGCTGGAGCAGGACGGCAAGACCTACATGAGCAGCCACGACGAGGCGCTGGATGTCACCGTTTCCGGCGACAAGACCGTGACGCTGGCTGCCGGGGCCACCGGCGACGTGAAGGTCAGCGTCTCCCTCTCCCAGAGCCAGAAGGCCAAGCTGGACGCCGCCTATGAAAACGGCATCTATGTGGAGGGTTTCGTGGTGCTCACCGCCAAGGATGGCAGCGCAGATCTGTCCATCCCCTTCCTGGCCTACTACGGCGACTGGTCCGCCCCCGGTATGCTGGACTACGCCACTATGCTCAATGAGGATACCGTGCCTTACAGCCATCTCGCTACCGAGCTGGGCGCATACTTCACCAGCAGCTTTGCCTATCGTCTGGGCGCCAATCTGTCCGTGACCATGGGCGGGGCAGAGAACACCTCCCTGAAGGCCGAGCATATCACCATCTCCCCCAACGGCGATACCTATATGGACGGCGTGGAATTGGTCAACGTCAGCCAGATGCGCAGCGCCTCCGCCCTGCACTTCACCGTCACCAACGCCGACGGTCAGGAGGTCTGGAGCGACGCCGTTACCAACGTCCCCAAGACCATCTATGTGTCCTCTCAGGGCGCCCCCATTCCCGCCACCATGTATCAGGATATGGCTCCTGACGCCTGGTACGGCACGGACAGCAACGGCAGCGCCCTGCCTGACGGCCAGTACTACTACACCATCACCGCCGATCCCGTCACCGATCACGAGAGCCGCAATGTCCGGGATACCCTGACCTTCCCTGTGTACATCGATACCCAGGCTCCCCAGCTGGATCAGGGCTGCGTGACCCTGAGCACTGGCGCCGACGGCCGCACCACCCTAGGGATGCAGGTCTCCGACGAGCATCTGTATCTGGATACCGAGATCTTCGTGGCCAATGACGACGGCACCATCAGCCCCAGTTCCGAGAATATTCTCCACAAAAACGTGGGTCTGGCGGATATGCCCGATGTCACCTCCGACGCCGTGTCCGTGGATGTCACCGACTACGCCGGCAAGCTCCTGTATGTCCATCTGTCCGACTGGGGCTACAACTACGCCGCCTATCTGGTGCAGCTGCCCGACACCTTCGAGGGCACCACCCTGTCCCTGTCCGATACCACCGCCTTCCTGTTCACCGGTGAACAGCAGCAGCTGTTGGTCTTCGACACCGATACCGATACCGCTCTTACCTGGACCAGCAGCAATGCCGGCGTGGCCTCCGTGGACGAGGGCGGCCTGGTCACTGCCAAGGCCCCCGGCGTCACCACCGTCACCGCCACTACCGCCAACGGCGCCTCCGTCTCCTGCGTGGTGGGCGTCAGCGATCAGCTGACCTACACCGGTCTGCGTCTGGACTTCGATGAGATGACCACCACCATGTACTTTGATTCCACCATCGACCTGCCCGGCGTGTATCTGGAGCCCTACGGCTTTGCCCTCTCCGGCAAGCACAACCTCTACGGCACCGAAGGCCTCACCTGGAGTGTCTCCGATCCCACCATTGCCGACTTGGATGAGTACAGCAAGACCACACTGGTGGCCAATAAGGACGGCAAGTCCGGCGACGTCACCGTCACCGCCGAGTATCAGGGCATGACCGCCTCCTTCACCGTCCATGTGGGCCCGTACCCCGGCTCTGTGGAGCTGTACCACGTCTGGATCCAGGCCCGCAGCAACCGCATCTTCCTGCAGGGCAAGCAGGGCATCGTGGGTGCCGGCCGTGACGGCATCCACGCCACGGATACCGCCGCCACCAGCGACGATCAGATCATCACCTTTACCAACAGCGATCCCAATGTGGTGGACCTGACCAACCCCGTGATCCGTGCCACCTCCAACCGTGATCTGCCCGATGAGTGCGCCTTTGTGGACGCCAGAAATCCCGGCAATGCCGTCATCACCGCCACCGCCACCAGCACCAGCACCAGCACCAGCACCACCCAGGATACCGTCCAGTGCTTCGTCACTGTGGTACCCAAGCGGTACGACGGCATTCAGGCCACCCAGGATACCATTCATCTGAAGCTGGGCCAGGGTGCGGACCTCACGCAGTACCTGACCCTGCTGGACGAGTCCGGCGTGGTGATTCCGGAGCTGAACCCCGTCAACTACACCAGCCTCGACGAGAGCATTCTCTCCGTGGATGCGAGTGGGCATGTCACTGCGCTGCACACCGGCACCGGCATGGTGCGGGCGCTGCTGAACACCGGTGACTACGCCCTCATCGCCGTGGAGGTCACCTGCGATCACGACCACACCACCCGCACCGAGACCCCCGCCACCTGCACCGAGGACGGCTCTGTCACCGTCATCTGCGATGACTGCGATGAGGTACTGTCCGCCGAGACGCTGCCCGCCACCGGTCACAGCACCGTGGTGAAAAACGCCAGGGACGCCACCTGCACCGAGCCCGGCTACACCGGCGATAAGGTCTGCACCGTCTGCGGCGAGACCGTCGAGACCGGCGAGGTCATCCCCGCCGCCGGCCACAGCTACAAGGACGGCAAGTGTACCGTCTGCGGCGCCGCCGATCCCAACGCCAACAGCGGTGGCAATACCGGCAATCACGGCACCGACAGCCCCAACACCGCTGACGGAGCCGCCACGGGCCTGTGGCTGAGCCTGATGACCGTGGCCGCTCTGGCCGGAGCCGTTCTGGTTCTCGGCAAGAGGTACCGGGCCTGATCCCCCCCTTTCGCAGCGCTCCTCTTAGGCGATAAAAGCCCTTGGCGGCGTAGCCCCTTGGCGGCGTAGCCCCTTGGCGGCGTAGCCCCTTGGCGGCGTAGCCCCTTGGCGGCGTAGCCCCTTGG
>OLRC01001649.1_pt1 | contig 13696 bp, 12 predicted proteins | sample 1672081 | NCBI WGS metagenome assembly OLRC01 (sample SAMEA3136643, study PRJEB25190) | human gut metagenome | biome: human gut; feature: human-associated habitat; material: faeces | place: Austria | collected 2013
GTCAAGCACGATGGGGATGGATTCCGTTTGGCCGGAAGGGCTGACAATCAACAGACTGGCGTTGAGGGTCGTCGGCATTTGGCCGTTGCCGTCGAAGGTGAAGCACATCGTTTGACGATCCAGAATTTCAAAGGATGCGGGGGAAAAGGCCTCTCCGTCTTCATCCGTCAGCGACAGGTCGAACCAAGAATCATCGGGAATCGAAGGGAATGTGCCGTCAACAGCCGTCATTTTTGCCGTCAGGCGGATTTCAGAAACCTGAACGGAAAGCCCGATTTTTGCGCCTTTCACCGTTTCGAAGCCCATAAACAGCGCGGAATCGCGGCTGATGCGATTTACAGTTGCGGTCAGCGGGAACAATTCGGTGCGTTCAGTCGTCGTATACATGGAATGACCATCGAAATAATCAAACACGGCATACTGATAGACGGCGGCATGAAGGGAAAGCGAATCCCGATTTTTTGCGGTTTCCGGCAAAGCGTCAAAATCACGGATGGCTAAAAGACAATCGGGGTCGGAAGCGTCTTCGGTTTCCGTCCAAGGGCCGAGGTCAAGGCCGTCGTCCGTGTAGGTGTGGTCGGATACCGCGACGCGATAGGTGGCCATGCCCCAAGGGGTTCCGGCCTGCCGGGCGGCTTCAAACGCCTCGGCAAGATGGGATTCGTTCAGCCTCGCAGGGACAGCGTCGGTCGGGCGCATCCGCGCCAACTGTTCATCCGTCGGCGAAAAAGGCTCAAAGCTTGAAAAGCCTTGAATTGAGTAGCCGATGAGCAGCGATTCGCCGTCGTAATAAGCGTTGGTGATGGACGCGGCGACAGTGCCTGTTTTCTCGGTTTGAGCGACGGAAGATTCCGCGCTGATGGCGGTTTGAGGCGCGATTTCAGCGAAGCGGCGATCATTCTGGCCGAATTTTTCAAACAGATTGAGCGCCGCCGCGGCGGCGATGCCTGTGGCCGCCAGCAGCGCGACAAGGGCAAATACAAGACCGACGGACAACTTCTTCGCCGCCCTTGGTTTTTCCTCGGCACAGCGGAGAACACGCTGAGCGAGGGCGGGGTCGCCGTTCAGCCCGGAAAGCGCCGCATCCAGCGCGCCGCGCAGACGGTTATTCTGGCGAAATTCATCCATGAGAACGCCTCCTTTCCAACATTTTCCGAAGATTTTGACGGCCTTGTTCAAGGCGAACAGAGACGGTTGATTTGGCAACGCCGAGCGCCTGCGCGATTTCATCGGTCGTCATGTTTTCGTAATAGTACAGAAGAATGACCTCGCGGTGCTTTTGCGAAAGCCGCATGACCTCAATGGTCAAATCGACAGCGTCTTCATCCGCCCGTTCGCAGGATTCCGGAAGCTGTTCAGGCGTAATTCGACGATCCAGATGGCGAAACCATGCGGAGTGAATCATGTCGCGACAGGTGTTGACGGCAATTCGCATCAGCCAGGTCTTTTCGCTGCAGTCCCCGCGAAAGGCGGGAAATGAGCGGTAGGCCTTGATAAAGGTTTCCTGTACCGCGTCCTCGGCCAACGCGGTATCGTGCAACTGGATATAGCACAGGCGAAGCAGATCGGTTTGGTATTGTTCAACCAATCGGACGAGCCGCTGCCGGGCGTTTTCATTTGTGATGACCGCCATGTGCGCATCACCTCCTATACTTTATAGACGATGCGGAAGAACCGTTTGTTCGGATTTTCCTAAAAACAATTTATTTCCATCATGCGCCGCCCTTCTCCTGCGCACAATGAGCGCAAAAAGGAGATGATCGTTTGCATGCTTCTTATCGCTATCTGCTGATCGTCGTGGCGCTGGCCGCGATGCTTTGCCTGCTGCCCGCGCAGGGGGCGGATGCGCCGAGCGCGGAGAAACCGCAGACGGCGCGGGAAACGCACGCCGTGGAAGCGCCCGCTGGGGCGGATCTTTCCGTCAAAACGGACAGGGACGCATATCTGCACCGAACGATGTATTACGCGCCCTGCGGCCACAGCGTCCAGCGGCGGGAAAAGCTGCCCGCCCGGCTCGTCGGACTGACGCGCGGCGCGCTGGAAAAGGAAATCGGCGGGCTGTATGAAAACGCGGCGGTGACGGGCTTTTCCGCCGCCGAGGTGGACGTGAGTACGCGCATGGACGTGCCCTGCCCGCTGCACTGGGTCTTGCGGGCGGGGGACGACGGCCTGCTCGCCGTTTTGCAGAACACGACCGGGGAGACGCTGACCGTCGTGCGCCGAACGGATATCCCCGTTGCGTTGGCCGCCGGGGAGGAGCAGGACGAGCTTCGCGACGGGCGGATGTTTGACGACGTGCAGGCGCTGGAAGGATATCTGGAAAGTTTAAGCAGCTGACAAAAAGAAGCCCGCGCCCGTTTGACACGAAACCGCAATCGAAGTATAATAAACGATAGCATTTTTTCATTTCAGTGCAGAGGAGACATCCATGAAGCCGCTTGACCAGTTTAAGCGCACCCCGCCCCGGCGCTATGACAAAGCGCCGCCGCCCCCGCCGGGGGACAAGCGCACCTTTGAACCGGCGATTCGCAAGCGATATTTCGATATGCCGACGTTTGACCATCGGCATATCGACCGCTGGCTGGGCGGCGCGGTCTGCGCCGTTTTGCTGCTGACGCTGTGCAACGCCAGCGCGCCGATGGGCGACGTGCCGAGCGTGCAGGAGCGTTTCAGCCAGTGGGCGGTCATCCAGAACGAAAAGACGGTGCAGCAGCTTCCCGGCGCTACGCCCGAGCCGGACAGCGCGCTGGCCGCGGCGGCCAGCTTTAATCCGGATCAGGAAAAGCAGGAAGTGAAGCAGGAAGCCAAGCAGGAGACGATCCTCGCGCAGGAAGAAACCCGGCAGGAGACGGCGCAGACGCAGACTACGGCGGACACGTCCACCGGCTTCAAGCACTACGAGCCGGGTCAGCTCCACTATGAATCCGATGGCATCACCGTCTCCATCGAGCAGAAGACGAAGGACGGCATGACGTATTTCGTCTGCGATATCCAGCTCGAGCGCGTCGAGCAATTCCGGACGGCATTCGCGGGCGACGATTTCAAGAGCGGCATTTACGAGGCGGTCAGCGACATCGCCGGACGATATAACCCGGTGCTGGCGATCAACGCGGATTTCTGCCGCTATCACCGCGACGGCGTGATTATCCGCAACGGCGAGGTGCTGCGCCGGCAGAACATCAAGAAGCATCATCTGCTGGTGGTGGATCAAAACGGCGACTTCTCCGCCCAGACGGACAGAAGCGGCAAGCAGGGGCTCGTCGCCAACAAGCTGGAGCAGGCGAAGACGTGGCAGACCTTCGAATTCGGCCCGGTGCTGGTCGAAGACGGCAAGGCCGCGACGCTGCCCTCGAGCTTCTACGTGAATTGCCACGACGGATATTATGAGCCGCGAACGGCAATCGGTCAGCTCGGCCCGCTGCATTATATCGTCATCGTGGTGGATGGCCGCCGCGAGGGCTATTCCACCGGCGCGAGCATCCCGCAGCTGCAGCAGCTCTTCCTCGACGAGGGCGCGGAATTTGCGTTCAATCTGGATGGCGGCGGCTCGACGACGCTCTATTTCCGGGGTGAGGTCATCAACATGCCCTCCGGCGGCAAGGAGCGCTCCGTCAGCGACGTCATCATGTTTACGGCGCAGTAAGGGAAAGCGATGGGGGCTCTGCCCCAGCCTCTCCAAGACACCATATCCAAAGGGCTCCCGCTTTAAAGGAGCCGCAGACTGTAGACAAAAAGCTATTCTCCCCCCGAAGGAGGGGAGAATAGCCCTTTCCGCAAATGAAAGAATATCTGAATTTCTTGATTCTGCGATTCAAGCCAAGTTTGCTTATGTGGGCAAGCTGAGGCTCCCACTTTAAGGGAACCGACACGCGCCATGCGTGACCAAAGGAGTCATTTATGAGAAAAATCATCTGCCGGGCGGCGCTGATGCTGGCGCTCTGCCTGCCGGTCTGCGCGCTTGCGGCGACCGAACCGAACGCCAAAACCATCGAGGATACGACGACCTACGAGGGCGACACGATCAGGATCACGATTGACCAGTGGTGCTATGCGTTCAACCGCACAAACCTGCGCTTCTTTGTGGCGAACGTCTACGTCAGCGACCCGGCGCAGATGCAGACCGCGTTCGCCGGGGAGCAGTATTCCAAAAACAACGCGGAGGCCACCAGCGCCATCGCCGAGCGCCACGATGCGATTCTGGCCATCAACGGCGACTATTACAACTACAAGGATAAAAACGGGCTGGTCATCCGCAACGGCGTGCTCTACCGCGACGCGGCTTCCAGCCGCGACCAGCTTCTGGTGATGCGCGACGGCACGTTTATCGCCCTGCCGCGCGGCACATACGCCGCGGGCGAGGGGCAGAAGTACATCGACGAGGGCGTTGTGCAGAGCTTCACCTTCGGCCCGCTGCTGGTCAACGACGGCGAGGCGGTGGAGCTGCCGGAAAAATACATCATCTCCACAAAGGACACGATCAGGGAGCCGCGCACGGCCATCGGTCAGGTGGACGCGAACCACTATGTGCTCGTCGTCGCCGACGGCCGCCGCGACGGCTGGAGCGACAAGGGCATGACCTTGCAGGAGCTCCAGCAGGTGTTTGTCGAGCAGGGCTGCAAGGTCGCGTATAACCTCGACGGCGGCGGAAGCGCGACGATGATCCTCGGCAGCCAGCGCGTCAACAAGACCAGCGGCTCGCGCGAGCGCGACGTCAGCGACATCGTTTATTTCACGAAGTGAGGACTGGCGGGGTCTTTAACTCCTTCCGTCACGACTTCGTCGTGCCAACCTTCGGCATTTCACCTGTTTGTTTCCGCCACAGGCGGCAACAGATTCGATGTCCCTCAAGGAGGGAGGCTTTATTCTCTCGCTATTCTTTCTTAAAGCCAAAGGGCTCCCTCCTTGAGGGAGCTGTCAGCGAAGCTGACTGAAGGAGTTGAATAGCGCAGACCTTTATGCGCTAAGGAGTCATTTGCATGAGAAAAAGGTTTCTTCTTATTTGCTTTTCATTCTTCCTTGCGCTGAATGTAACGACTGTGTGCGCGGAGGAGGGGAGCCCGCTCCTGAGCGTGGACGACCTGCTTGCGCTGGAAGACAGCTACGAGGCTTTTCTGGCGGAGCTGGGCGATCTGGCGGTGGAGCGCGGCCTGCTATCCGAGGAGGATCGGGTGGCATGGCACGACGCGCAGTTGGGCGATTTTTTTCAGAATGGCGGCTACGGCTCGATTCTGGTGAGCTATCTGCCCGGCGCGCTCGGCTATACGCGCGGGGAGGACACGCTGTTGAACCTGTCCGCCGCGTTTGAGGGCGGCAGGCTGGACGTGATGACCATGCGGCGCTACACACCGGGGGACAGCACGCTCTCCGGCCTGATGCTCACGCCCTCCGTGGCGGACGCAGACGGCGCGCCGATGGACGCGCATTATACGCTGAGCGCGACGAGCGGCATATTTATGAAGTGGGACGCGCTGCTGGGCACATACGTCACCGTCGGCACGACGGCGGAGAGCGACGGCGAAACCGTCGTCTGGAGCGACCAGACGCCCGCCGCCGACGCGAAAGACCCGGTGGTTTCCATCGCGCTGACGCAGGTCGGCGCGCAGACGACGCTGGCGGAGGCCAAGCTGCTGCTGCGCGTGGACGGCGAAGGCTATCTGATTGAGGACGACGCGCTGAGCGTGAACTAAGAAAAGAGTTCAAGAGTATACTTCGTGTACAAAAGTTTAACGTAGAAACTTGAAAAATTGATATGTTGTGTTATAATAATTTATATGTCAGAGACGGTCAGTTTGGGGCAACTTGATTGCCCACATTACCTCAAGGAGGATTTACCATGAGGGTAGATATTAAGACCGTTGATTTCGTTCTGGACATGCTTGTTGCAGTTCTTTCTGCGGTACGAGACGTTGTGGTTAGACATTACAGCGACGGAACGGAAGAATGACACGGGAGCACATAGTCCTCACTTATGGATTATGTGCTTTCTTTATTGAAAAATATGGGGGAAAAACAATGATGAATCGAAAAGAGTATGAAGACTCGATTTATAGAGAAAATATAAAAGATATAATTAACGATATATACTATTCCAATGCATCATACACGACAAAAATATCTCGATCGAGGACGCTTGCGGAATATATTATTCGTAGACTGATTAAACAATCTCCAAACAGTGAATTGGCATTAGGAGATGATCGAACAAGAAATGAATTAAAAAAAGCGGGGGTCACGGAAAAATTTTTTTGGAATGCTTATAATGCAGTCCGAAAAGCAGGTAATAAAGCTACTCATTCTAAAAATTATAATCAATTAACTGTAGCCGATTTTAGTGAAGTAAATACTGCGGTAATTACTCTTTATGCATATCTGTTTTTTGATTATTTCAAAAAATATAAATTTGGATCTAATTTGGATATTGTCACTGCGTTTTCTTTTCTTCCTCCTGATATGAGATTTATTGTTTTAAGAGAATTGGTTTTTAATAATTATGATTGTGATGTTTATACTATTTCTAAGTTTTGCCTTAGTTTGATAAAAAGCATGGGGGCTGAAAAAGCTCGAAGATGGGTAATTGAGAATAGAGGCAGACTGAGTAGTATTTCGATGCCATACGGGAGCGAGGATATAAATAAAAAAATTGAAGAATATGGAATTGATAATATTCGAATGGTGATGGATGAAATACAAGAGACAGTTTACGACTACCTTATTAGAGAAATTCAAAAGCCAGAATTATGTTTTTTGAATCCAGAGAATTTGCCATATCATTCGTTTGAGGAAGCGAAAATTTATTATGAAGAGCATGGAGTTGTATCGGGAAATTCGGAAGATGTCAGACAGTTTAATGCATTAATGCAATATGTATACACTGGAAGGCAAGATGAAAAATAGGGTAAGATAGATGATTTGTGCAAAAAAGTTGATTATGAAGGTAATGTTTCAGTTTGATTTTTGATTCATATTTCCGCTTATATGTTCTGCGCAATCAGCATTGCGCCGGAGACGACCAGAAGCAGGAGCACCAGCTTCCTGATTCGCCGGTCGTCTATTTTTTTGCTGACCGCAATTCCGGCAAAGAGGCTGACGAGCATGAACGGCATGAGCTTGACCGCCGTGACCAGCGCGGCCTGATTCAGAATCCCGAGCGCAGCATAGAGCGCGAAGCGGAACACATTTTCCGCCAGAAACACGACGCTGATGTTCGCCTTGAACGCGCCGTTTGTCTCCGTGATGCGGCTGACGTAGGCCGCCAGCAGCGCGCCCACACCGAACAGGCCGCTGAGCACGCCCGCGGCGATGCCGACCAGCGCCGTCATCCATTTTTTCTCTTTTCGCGGCTTGCCCTGCCCGCGCAGCATATCCAGCGCGATGAGGATGATGGCTGTGCCGAAGATGATTTTGACGATGCGCCCGTCGATGCTGCTGAGCATCAGCGCGCCGGGGATGTTGCCCGCCAGCATCAGCGCCATCAGCGGCCCAAAGACCTTCGGATCGAGGCTCTTTCGGTTTTGCCACGTCAAAATGGCGTTGCCCGGAAAGCCGAGCGCCAGCTCGACCGGGGAAATGCTCGCGTTGTTGACGCCGAAGCTCAAAATGCTTTGAAACACCAGCGTGTTGGCGAAACCGCAGAGCCCCTTGATGAAAAACGCCGCAAGGGTCGCGAGGATGAAAAGCGACATGGATAAAGCCCCTCCGCTAAGGATGAAACAAGGAAATTAAGCCAACTGTAAATGAACAAATCCGGAATTTGGCGTAAATTCCGATAACGGGCGCGCAATGCCCGCCTACCTGATTCCTTCAGTCACGGCTGCGCCGTGCCAGACCTTCGGCGTTCCGCTTGCCTGCCTCCCGCACAGCGGGCGGCAAGCTCCACGCCCTCGAAGAGGGAGCTCATTTATCAGGTTATTTTCTGTCTAAGCAATAAGTTGCGCCGTACCCGTAGGGGCGCGCATTGCGCGTCCGCGTTTTGTGCAGAATCTACTTCTGGCTCAATTATTGAAGCTAACAAGCTTATCAGCTTCACTTCTTTCGGATACAAAAAGTCCCACCTTGGTCCGCATGTGCAAAGCACCTCAGCGTGGTGGGCTCGATCAGTCTTATTATATGCGCCTTGAACCGTGATGTCAACCATTTTCAAGTGAAAAGAAGGGCGGCCTCCCTTTCGGAAAGCCGCCCTGTTTGGCGATGATTTACTTGGCGATGTACGCCGCAGCGTTCTGCGCGGCGATACGGCCAAAGACCACGATATCGGCCACAGCGTTGCCGCCCAGACGGTTCGCACCGTGCACGCCGCCGGTGACCTCGCCCGCCGCGTACAGACCCGGAATGACCTGATCCTCAGCGGTGAGCACTTCGGCGTTGGTGTTGATCTTCACGCCGCCCATGGTGTGATGGATGCCCGGAGAAACCTTGATGGCGTAGTACGGAGCGGTGTCCAGCGCGGAGGCGAAGGACAGGCGGCCGAACTCGTCGTCCTTCTGATCGGCGACGGCCTTGTTCCAGGTTTCCATGGTCGCGGCGAAGGTCGCCGGATCAATGCCCAGCTTCTCGGCCAGCGCCTCGTAGCTGTCCGCCTGCACGGCGTAGCCCTTGGTGAAGTAGCCGTTGTAGGTGGAGGAAGCGTCCATCATCTTCTGGTCGAGGATGGTGTAGGCGTAGCCGCCCTCCTGAGCCAGCTCAGCCGCGGAGACGTTGTCGCGGGTTTCCAGCTCGTTGACGAAGCGCTTGCCTTCCTGATTGACCAGGATCGCGCCGTCGCCGCGGATGCCCTCGGTGATCAGCGCCGTGGTGGTCTCGGTGTAAACGGACGGGTGAATCTGAATCTGATCCATATCCACGGTCGCCGCGCCGACGGCCACGGCCATGTCAATGCCGTCGCCGGTGACGGTGGAGACGTTGGTGGTCACAAAGCCCGCGAGCGCCGGCTTGAGCGCGGCCACACGGTCGAGGTCGGCGCCGAAGCCGCCGCTGGCCAGAATGACGGCCTTCGCGCGGATGGTGTATTCGCCGTTCTCGCTCTTGACCTTCACGCCCACGGCCTTGCCGTCTTCCATGACGATCTCGGTCGCGGCGGTGTTGGTGCGCAGGTCGATCTTATCCTCGGCCTCCACGTCGGCGGTGAGCACCTTGACGAGGTAAGCGCCGACCGGGGTGGTCTTGCCGTCCTCGGTGGTGGCGCGATGGATGCGCTTGACGCTCGCGCCGCCGAAGGAGCCGACGTTGGTCAGGTGCGCGTTCTTGGTGGCCAGCCAGTCGATGGCCTCGGCGGAGTTGCCCGTCAGGGTCATAACCAGATCGAAGTTGTTGAGACCCTTGCCGCCGATGATCGTATCGAGGGCAAACAGCTCGACGGAATCAAAGTAGCCTTCCGGATTGGCCTTGTAGGCTTCGAACTGCTCCTTGACCGTCGCGGTCAGGTTGCTGATCTTGTCGCCGTCGGCATACTTTTCCTCGGCGGTCGCGATGGCCTTTTCCACGGCCGTCGTGGTCGCGTCGGACCATTCGTTTTCATCCTGATAGACGGTCTTCGCGGCATTCATGCCGCCGGTCGCGCGGCTGGTGTTGCCGCCGGTGGAGCCGCCCTTTTCCACGATGATGACGCTGTTCACGCCGGAATCCACGGCCTGAAGCGCCGCGGTCATGCCCGCGCCGCCCGCGCCGACGATCACCACGTCGCACTCGGTATCCGTCACGGTGGTATCCTCAGCCTCGATGAGGCCGGCCGCCGCCATGGCCTTCTTGGCCGCGTCCTTCACGGCGTTGCTCGTCACGGTCGCGCCGGAGATGCTGTCAAAATCCACGCCCTGCGCGGCGACGATCGCATCGGCGAAGGTGCCGTCGGCGCACGGCTCATAGCCAATGCCCTTGGTTTCGCCCTCACCGACGACCTCGGCCGCGGTGATCTTGCCGTCTTCCACGGTCAGGGTGACGGAAACCTCGCCGATGCCCTGCGCGGTGCCGGTGTACGTCTCAGCCGAAGCGGCGGCGATCGCGCCGGTCGCCATCAGCATGGACAGAAGAATGGATGCAAATTTCTTCATGAAGTATAGCCTCCTTCTTTGATTTGCACAGGCATTGTAACACTTGAAATCGTTTTTGTCAATTCATTCACGAGCTTTTCGGCAGGCTGGAAAAAGTTTCGTCCTTTTTCGGATTTCGAAAGGGAAGGATGTGTCGAAAAGTCCGTTTTTTCCCCAAAAATAAAGAAGAAACGGGGCGCTGCCGACGCCCCGCCTTAAACCGAAGATTGTCAGGTTTTTTTCTTTCTATGCGCGGCGCTGATGGCCGCTATATGGGATTGGTATGACGGGTAACCCCTTCCGCCACAGGCGGCAACAGATTCGACGTCCATCAAAGACGTAGACTTGCATTGCAGTTATCTTTGCAATAAAGGGCTCCCTCCTTGAGGGCATGCAGCTTGCCGCCCGCTGTGCGGGAGGCAGGCAAGCGAAATGCCGAAGGTTTGTCAGCGAAGCTGACTGAAGGAGTTAAAGCTTATACTAATTCTTGTTAAAATGGCTTAATCCGCGCACCATCTTTTTCGCTCTGACTTTGCCTCGTTCCGTTCAACGTACCTCCAGTACGCCTCACTTCACTTGGCTTCGTCAGAACAAAAAATCTGATGCGCTCTGTTAAGCATTTTAACTGCGAATTAGTATTATTTCTTTTTCTTTCCCGTTCCGACCGTGCTGCGCTGCTTCTGCGGCTCGATGCTGCCGGAAACGGCCTCGTCCGCGACGACGACGACCGGCTGCTCGTTATCCACGATCTGGATGAACGTCTTGCCGACCTTCATGGGTAGTTCTTCGCCGTTTTCATCGAAGAACACCATGCGGTTGTTCAGGTTCTTGGTCTCGCTGCAATCGCGCGCCCAGCTTCCGCGGATGTATTTGCCGTTTTGGAAGATTTCGGCCACGCCCTGACCGTTCAGCCGGATGACCGGGCGGGACGGGTTGCCGCTCGCCCAGGAGATATCCGTGCGCAGGACGATCACGTTCGCGTAGGCGCAGGTTTCGCCGGTGTTGCCGTCCGTATAGGCGTAACCGTTGCGGTAACGCTCGAACAGCCCGGTGGCGGGGTTGTATTCGTAAGCGGTCATATAAGCGTCGGCCGTCGTCTTGTAGTTGATGACGACGCCGTTTACATCCTCACCGCGCTCAAGCCCGGTCTCGGTGAACGTGAAGGGATGCGGCTTGGGCGTTTCGGAATAATCCGCGTATACGGCGCTCAGGTCAAGCCGGACGTTGTGGGGGCCGACGTGGCCGCCGTCGCTGGTGCGGGGAAACCAGTCGGCGTGCTTGCTGATGCCGTTCAGATACGGATATTTCAGCTTTTTCACGCTGCTGTTGGCCTCGACCCAACTCTTCATGTTGTTTTTGTCGCGCCCGCCCTGATAGCCGTAGAAGGCGAACACGCCGCCCCACATCTCCCGCAGGGAGCACATCGGCACGCGCGCGGAGCGAACCGGACCCGCGCCGTCGGGGCAATCGCCCATGAACAGCGCCAGCTCGCGCGTGGAGCCGTCCGCCTGAATCGGCATTTCGTAGATCAGGTCGGCGGAGGCCGCACCCCAATGCGGCAGTGCCGCCGGGTGCGCGTCGATGGAAACGAGCGTCGGGCGGTATTCGCCGGTGAACGCCTCGCCGGTGATGGGGTTCACGCCTTCTGCTACGGGGTTTTCCTTGGGCATTTTCAGGGTGATCTTGCCCGAACCGTAGGATTTCGGCGCGCCGAGCTGCTGGGCATAGCCGCTGGATGAAATGCCGGAGGCGCTCAGGTCAAAATCGTCTCTCGCCGCGCCCGCAGCGGCGGGAACGGCCAGCAGCGCGCACAGCGCAAGGGATGACGACAGGCGCAAAAACCGATTCATATCTTTTTTTCTTCCTCCTTACATAAGGGTCGATGCGTTGAAAAAGGGTCGCGTGCATCCTCTGTAACGACGCGCCGGACGGCGGATGGCCGCACGGCAGGGGGGTGGTTGGTTCTTTCACTTATATAGACGTAAAATGAGCGCGAAATGTAACACTTTTTTTACGAATGATGAAGAATTTGTAATTTTTACAAAAATGCGCGGACAGAGTAAAAAAACCGGCGGTTTTTGCGTCTAATATAGTAGATAGACCTACACAGGGGAGGGAAACAACATGTTGTCGTTCGCCGCGCTTTCCATCAATCGCTTTTTTACGACCGCGCCGAAGCTCGAACGGGAGACGCCCGGCAACCGCACGGCGACCCTGCGCGCGCTCTCCGATCTGGGGGAGAGCGTCGCTTCGAGCGTGCACGCCATCTATGCGCAGAGCAGGCTGTATCTCTGTGTGGCGATGCAACCCAAGCCCGAAGCGCTTCACGCCCAAAGGCTGGCGGATAAAAAGGCCGCCGCAGGGCATTTTGATGTGGATGAAAACTGGAGCGCCGCCGAGGTCAACGCGCGCTGGGGCAAGCGCGCCGTGCTGACGGACGGCAGCGGGCGCGTGCTCGATCACGCCGTTCTGGGCGCAAGGGGGATGACGGACGCGGGCGCACGGGAAGTCTTCTTTGAATTTAACGCGCTGGAAAGCTACCCCGAGCCGATGTATCTGGCCGCAGGGGATGCAAGGGTGAGGGTGAGATAAGCCAAAGAGAGAGGGACGTGCCATGAAAAAGATAGCGAGCGTTGCCGGATGGATGGCCGCGCTTATGGTCGCCTGTTGTCCATGTACGGCGGAAATGAGCGTTCAGGATGGGCATGTATACGGGCAAAAGGAGATAGATGGGAAACGGATTGTCTACGATTTTGACGTGCCCGAAGAAGTGGAAAGCGTAAAACAGTATCGGACGGAAGCTGTTCGGATGAAGCTGGGGTGGGTGGAACAAATCCTCAAGCCATACGTTCAGAAGCCGCGTTCCGGCGACGCTTGGGATTTGATTAACGACAGGCAATGGAACGATACCAATTTCTGCTACTTTGAACAGAATGGAAGATACGCATGTGAGGGCGGCAGTTACATAGGGCCTCGTAAAAAATCAGACGACAGGGATATTCAAGCGGCGAGCGATGTGGTCTTGGCGCTGCTGAAGGAAATGAATCTATCGGATTTCGAGTATCCGTTCTATACGGCTACTTCGCAATGCAAATCCATAGAGACGGCGATTGAGCCGATTTCCTCGGAAGAAGAATACATTCGGGTCAAGGGACTTCCCGATTCAAGCATTCGGGAATATTACGAGAAAGAAGCGCTCGGAAAAGAACGAAATCTGATCGTCGTTCGATTTTTGATGGACGATATTCCGCTTTGCATCAGCGATACGCAGCCGCACGAGAAAAAAGGCGATTTGGATGAGGTGGTCGGCTCGGCGGGAATCTTTGTGCTCAACGAGAACAACGAAATCATCCGCGCCCAAATCAGAAAGTATGTTCACGCGGTTGGCGAAACGGGAGAACGCCAAAAGGTTTTGCCGTGGCGGGCATGCATAGATGAAATGGACTTGGGCGTCATTCGCGGAGAAGAAGTGACCATCACGGAAGTTGAACTGAATCTGGTTGCAGGGAACGACGGAATAACATATCCCATATGGCGGTTTTCCGGATATTCGGATTTAAGAAAGCTGAGAGAGGAAAATCCGGAAATCAGCATCAATTCGTCCGATTTTTCCTGCTGCGTGGATGCATGCAGCGGGCAGTGCCTTTATTATTAAACGCGAACACGCCGCGCGG
>OLRC01001655.1_pt1 | contig 13666 bp, 9 predicted proteins | sample 1672081 | NCBI WGS metagenome assembly OLRC01 (sample SAMEA3136643, study PRJEB25190) | human gut metagenome | biome: human gut; feature: human-associated habitat; material: faeces | place: Austria | collected 2013
ATCCGTTCGACGGATCGCGGGCGGTCCTTCGTGCGCGAGCGGGCCTTCTAGGCGCTCATGCGCTTCGTCTCTTGGATGAGTTCGTGCACCACGGAAGGCTCGGACAACGTGGAGATGTCGCACAGATCCTCCGTCTCCTGCGCGGCGATTTTCCGCAGGATGCGTCTCATGATTTTACCGCTGCGCGTTTTCGGCAGCGCGTTGGCGAAATGGATGACATCGGGCGTGGCGATGGGCCCGATGCTTTCCCGTACGTGCACGAACAGGCGGTCGCGCAGGTCGGCGTCGATGACCGTTCCCTCTTTGACGGTGATGTAGGCATAGATGCCCTCGCCCTTCACCGGATGCGGGTACCCTACGACGGCCGCTTCTGCGACCTGCGAGTACGAGACGAGCGCGCTTTCAACTTCGGCCGTGCCGATGCGGTGGCCCGACACGTTCATCACGTCGTCGATGCGGCCCGTGATCCAGAAGTAGCCATCCTCGTCTCGATAGGCGCCATCGCCCGTGAGGTAGTAGCCGGGGGTGGGGAAGTACACGTCTTTGTGAGCCTTCGCGTTGCCGTACACGCCCAGCATCATGCCCGGCCATGGCCTCGTCAGCACGAGACTGCCGCGCTCGCCGGCATCGGCCTCGGCTCCGTCCGCTCCGATGACCCTCGGTTCTATGCCGAAGAACGGTAGCGCCGCCGATCCTGGCTTCATGTCCACTGCGCCGGGTATCGAGGTGATCATGATGCCGCCCGTCTCGGTTTGCCACCACGTGTCGACGATGGGGCACATGCCGTGACCGACGGTGGAGTAGTACCACATCCAAGCCTTCGAGGTGATGGGCTCGCCTACCGAGCCGAGCAGCCGCAAGGTCGAGATGTCGTGCTCGTTCACCCAGCGGTCGCCGTCTTTCATCATGGAGCGCACTGCGGTCGGGGCCGTGTACAGGATGTTGACGCCGAACTTCTCAACGATCTCCCAGAAACGGTCGGGCTTGGGGAAGTTGGGCACGCCTTCGAACATGAGCGACGTCGTTCCGTTCGACAACGGCCCGTACACGAGGTAGGAATGACCGGTGATCCAGCCGGCGTCGGCCGTGCACCAGAAAATGTCATGCTCCTTGAGGTCGAACACGTACTTCGAGGTGAGGGTGGCGTAAAGCAGATAGCCGCCGGTGCCATGCAGGATGCCCTTCGGTTTCGCCGTGCTGCCGCTCGTGTAGAGGATGAACAGGGGATCGTTCGCTTCCATCCGCTCCGGCTCGCATTGGGGCGCCTCGGGAGCAAGCACGTCGTCCCACCAGAAATCGCGCCCCGCCTTCATGGCCGTGCGTTTCTCGATGCGGCGTACGACGACGCAGCTCTCGACCTGGGGGCACATGTCAAGGGCTTTATCGCAGATTTCCTTGAGTCTCAGGATCTTGCCCGAACGGTATCCGTAGTTTGACGTGATGACCACCGTGGCACCCGAGTCGACGATGCGATCCTTCAGCGATTCGGCGCTCAGGCCGCTGAACACCACGCAGTGGATAGCGCCGATGCGAGCGCACGCCAGCATGCTGATCGCGAGTTGGGGGACCATGGGCATGTACAGCACCACGCGATCGCCCTTTCGCACGCCGAGGCGGCGGAGCATGTTCGCCGCCTTGCACACCTCGCGATGCAGACGCTGGTAAGTGTAGACGTCCACCTCTTCGGTGGGCTCGCCCTGCCAGATGAGCGCGGCTTTGTTCCTGCGCGGCCCGTTCAGGTGGCGATCGATGCAGTTGCAAGATGCGTTAAGCTCCCCGCCGCGGAAGTAGCGCACGAACGGCTCATCCGAATCGAAATCGTATTCCTCGACGGCGTCCCACGGTTTGAACCAGTCAAGGTGCTCGGTGGCCATATCGGCCCAAAAAGCCTCAGGATCGGCGATGGAGCGGCTGTACATGGCGTCGTAGTCCTGCCGGCTTTTGATGAGGGCGTTGTAGCTGAATTCGGGCGAGGGCTCGATGGACGTTTCGTTTTGGAGCATTTGTCTGATGAAGGCGTTGCGGGTGTTGCGGTTCATTGAGGACTCCCTTCTGCGCGGACGCGAGAAATCGAAAAGGATCAGGCCACCATCGGGTAGTGGTCGGGGGCGCAGGCGCCGATGCTCGACAGCAGGTCGGGACGGCGATGCGCGAGGTGGGCGCAAGCGTCTTCGAGCAATACGGTCTCGTGGATGCTCGTGCAGGAGTATAGAGCCTCGCACAGCGCGCCTACCGAGGTGACGTCGCAGTGGGAAGGCCAATCGTAATCGCTCATGTCCATGAGCGCGACTGCGAAGGCGATGAGGTTCTTCTCGCTCAAACAGGCGACGAGGCGCTGCGCGTCGCGAGCGTCGAGGGGCGTGCGATCGCATAGCTCGTCGATGCGGTGCAGCGCGTTTCTCCTGACGAAGCTGGGACCGTTGCCGGCGGCGATGGCAAGCAGGAGGTCGATGTCGTCGATGGAAGATACGGCTACGATCTTGGCTACGCGGCTCACGTCGACGTTCGAGAGAAAGGCCATAAGCTCGGGGTCGCGCATCTCGCTCAGCGCCGCGCGCAGAGCCTCGCCGCGGAGTTTCCCGATGGAAACGGCCTTCCGGGCGCTGACTGCGTCGAGCAGTTCGTTCGAGGTCCAGAGTTTCCGTACGCTCATCTCTTTGTTCGCTACCTTCATTGTCGTCCTCCTCTTCGTTCGATGGGAATGGGGATCGGATTCGCGCGGTGACGTACGGCCATCATGGGGGCTGTAACGATTACAGGGTCAACGAGCGCACGGCGACTATGCCCGCGATTGGCGGGTTCTCGGCTGCGAACGGCGATTTACATGCTTAGAACAGGCTCGTCTGCGCTCCCATAGGTTGGGAGGGCTTGTAGGCGGCGATGATGTCGGACATGCGCCAAAGCAGGCCGTGCTGCTTGCACAGCGAGCGGAAGAGGGCGCGGTTCTCGGTTGCGCGGGGGCTGTTGCAGAAGTATCGGTCGCCGAATGCCGCGCGATAGCGCTCGGGCAGCGTGGGATCCACGGCTGCGATGCGGTCGAGGAAGTGGTCGCGCTGGCGGTCGCGCATGGTGACGCCCGTCATATGGTAGACGAACCGCGCGCCGGCCGCTGCCGCGCCTTCCACCACGCCGCGCACCGTGGCATCGTCGTCCGTCACAAACGGCAGCGTCGGCGTGAATAGCACGCCGCAGAACACCCCGGCGTCCGCCAGCTCGGCCAGCTCGGCCAGCGCGGCGAAGCGCTCGCTAGGCGAGGGCGCGTGCGGTTCGATGATGCGCGCCAGCTGGTCGTCGGCCGTGGTGACGGTGATCTTCGCGATGGCCCCGCCCGCCGCTCCGATGGCGCTCAGCACGTCGATGTCGCGCGTGATAAGCGTGCTCTTCGTGTCCACCGACACGCCGAAGCCGAATTCCTCGATCAGCTCCAACGCACCGCGCGTCACGCGCAGAGTGCGCTCGAACGGGTTGTACGTGTCGGACATGGCGCCGACGCCCACGATGCCTCGCACGCGGCGGCTGCGCAGTTCGCGCCGCAGGATGGCCAATGCGTCGAACTTGACGCTCACCTGGTCGAAGTCGTCGATGCGGTAGCATTCGCTTCTGCTGTCGCAGTAGATGCAGCCGTGGCAGCAGCCGCGGTACAGGTTCATGTTGTAGTCGATGCCGAACCATTCGTTGCCGTCGTAGCGCACTTTCTGGAGGATCGAGCGCGCGCGGACGACGGGGCAGGGCGCGGCGGCAGAGGCCGCGTCGCTCATGCGGACGCGGGCTTCACGGGATGGCGGATCACCGTCTTGAGGTTCTCCGGCTTGGTGCGGCGCGGATCGCCCAGGTAGATCTCGTGGTGCAGGCGCACTGCGGGCACGCCTCCGTGCGCATCGAGCGCGTCCAGCATGGCCTCGCTGCTCGCCGGGTTCGCGATGTCGTCGACCATCCTGGACGCGGCGACGAACTCCTCCATCTGCGCGATGGTGGCGGGCTCGTCGTCGTACGGTCCCTTGTGCATGATCTGCGCGCACGGTCCTTCGGCGAACCGCACGAGGCGGGCTCGCCGCAGATCGAGCTCGGGCTTCTTCGACGCGACCTGCTCGGCGGCCCAGGCGAACACTTCGGGCGTGACGAAGTCGGGCTGGCGGATGAGCGAGATCCAAGAGAGCGCGTCCTTGTCCAAAATGCGCTGCCCGTCGAACGCTTCGTCGCTTGTCCACCACAGGCCTTCAAGCGGAGGCACCGTGTAGTCGAAGTAGCCGTCGGGCTGCCAGGCGCCCATCTTCGACATCTTGATGGTGTACGAGAAGGCGTACAGCAGGCCCATCGCACCGGCGTACGAGCCGTTTTCCTCGTTCGGGTTGCCTGTGCCGGCCACCGCGATGAAGCTCATGGGCGGCACGTCGATGAGCGCGGGCTTGGTCTTCGGCAGGTAGAGGTCCTTGTACTCTTTCTTGAAATCGAACGCCATGCTTCCTCCTTCAGTTCCCGTCGGCTTGCTCGGCGATCTCGCGCTGCAGCTTCTTCGTGAGCTTGCCGAACGCGAGGCTGTACGAGTGATCGCACAGGTCGCGCAGCAGCTCGTCGGGCACATCGCCGATCCAGTCGTGTCCCATCGGGGCTCCTCGTCGGTTTAAGGTCTCGAGCCAGTATGGCAGGTGCGGCGGTCCCGCACACGCGAGACCGCCTCCGCGACGGGCGCGTTTACCTGAGCGCTACGAACACGTCGATGTCGGCGCAGGACATGTCCTCGCCGGGCAGGTACGCCTCGAAGTCCACGGTGAACGCGCGCTGCGCCCCCAGCTCCTCGTCGGCCCAGATCTCCTCCCAGGCTTTCTGGACGCTGGTCACGCAGTCGCCGCCGCGGATAGCGATCTTCGCGTAGCGGCCTGCGGCGATGGTCTGCGCCTCCATGCCCTCGGGCGCCTCGGCGGGCGTCTCGCAGCCCACGAGCAGCTCGTAGCTCATGTCGCTCATGTTGTAGCCGTAGTACAGCGCGAAGCAGCCGTAGGGCACGACGCGCACCTCGGGGATGGTGCGATCAAGGCCCTCGCCCATGAAGCGCTGCCACAGCTGGCCGATGACGGCCGTTTCCTCGGGCGAGTTGTTGGACGCGCGGACGGTGGGACCGACGATGGTGCGTGCGGGAAGCTCGACGATTTCGTAGTGCATGGTTTCGTGTCCTTTCGTTGGATATGCTGACTAGGACACGATACCGAACAGAACCGGACAGGGCATGTCCGGTTCTGCGAGAAAGATGCCGTGCGCGCTCGTCGGGTAGGAGCGTTGCCAAACCGGGCGTTTTCTGCCATCTTGTCGCAAGCCTATGACCAGGTGAAACAGTATGTTTCTCCTGGTCAGAAGCGTGGTAAAAAACGACCGTATTGGTAATGTGGCTGCCCCGACTGCCCCTCGCGGCGCGGTTCGCGTTGCAAGTTGATGGCGTTTTCCGAGGCGGCACCCACTTGTGCTATCCTGTTCCGCTGCGAAGCAACCGATCGAGCGAAATGCGGGCCCATGGAATTCAGAACGCTGCACTTGGAAGATAAAGCCGCCGTCAACGACGTGCTCCTGCCTCTCGGCCGCAATGATTCCGCGCTCGGGTTCGCCAACCTCTACTCGCTTACCGAGAAGTACGGAACGCAGATCGCGCTCGAGGACGGCGTGCTCTACGTGCGCCAGCTCGATCGCATCCCCGGCGCCGTCGCGTACTATCCGCCGCTGGGCACGCTCGACATCGCCGACGACGTGCGCACGCTCATGCGCGAGGCGCAAGCCGAAGGTCGCAGGCTGCACCTCGTGGGCCTGTCGCCGAAGGAGAAGGAGCAGCTCGAGGCCGACCTGCCGGGTGCCTTCGAATTCTCTTCCGACCGCAACTTCGCCGACTACCTCTACCTTACGAAGACTATCGCGGCTTACGAGGGCCCGGGCCTGGCGAAGAAGCGCCGAGAGACGAACAAGTTCTTCCAACTGTACGGCAGCGAGGCGTCCTTCGAGCCCATCGCCCTCGACCATATGGACGAGCTGCGCGCCTACCAGCAGGTTTGGTTCGAGACGAGCCGCCGTCGCGGCACCGACGAGCACCCCCTCGAGCTGGAGCATCGAAAGATCCTGCTCGACATGAACCACTTCGAGGAGCTCGACCTCGAAGGCATCCTCTTGCGCATCGGCGGCACCGTCGAAGGCTACGCATACGGCAGCGTGCTGCCCGGCGGCGCGTTCGACGTTATGGTGCTCAAGGGCAACCTCGACTTCCGTTTCGTGTGGCGAGCCCTTCTGCGCGAGCTCGCGCGCTACTGCGTCGACAAGGCGACCTACCTCAACCTGGAAGAGGATCTCGGCCTGCCCGGCCTGCGCGAGAACAAGCTGAGCTACCAGCCCTGCGCCCTCATGGAAAAGTACCAAGGCCGCTTGCTCTAGCGCTACCGCAGCAGAAGAATTGCGCAAGGTCGGTGAATCGTCGCGCGACCGTCGAGTCGCCGTGAGGGCGTCGTCGCCCGATACTGATTCCTCGCCGGCTTTTCGGACGGGCTCGTTTGTCGGAACTTCTTCGTCGAGGCAGTTCGCTAGAGGGGGAGGAGGGATATTCCGCCTGACGTCGCATGGCGTCCCTACAGTCGAGCGCCCCGGTTTCGGCCGGGGGCGCTCGACTGTAGGAGGAACGAGGGGAACTATTTGAGGATGCGTCGTGTGGCGAGCGCGGCGCCTGCGATCGCGGCGATGCCGGCTGCTCCAAGCGCCACGCCGAGCGGCGCGTTCGTGGTGCCGTCGCCCGTCTGGCTGAGCTTCGAGGTTTTTGCGGCTGTTTCGTTGCCGTTCTTCTCGTCTCCGTCGGCCTTGGGCAGGTTGACAGGCTCCTGCGCAGGGGCGGTTGGCTCTTCAAGGGAGGGCTTGCTGCTGTTCGCCACTTCTTTCGTCGGCTCTTGCAGACCTGATCCCGGCGTCGTTTCCGGGCTTTCGGGCGGCGTCGTGCTCTCCGGAGGCTTTGTTTCCTCGGGCGGCGTCGTTTCGGATCCAGCGGGAGGCGTCGTGTTCTCGGGGTTCGACGGCGATGCAGGCGGAGTTGGAGCCGCGCTGTCTCCGTCCGGCTTCGGGGTTTCGTCGGGATCGGCCTGTCCGGCGCCGTCGTTCGCGGGCGGGGCGGGTTCGTTCGGAGCGCTCGGCGGGTTCCCTTCGGGCGCTGCCGGCGGGTTCACCTCGGGTGGCAGGACGCTCTCGGGCGGTTTCGTCTCGCCCGAAGGCGCATCTCCGCTGCCTTCCTCGGGAGGGGTGTTCCCGACCGGCGGAACCGCAGGGGAATCCGCCGCAGGGGGCTCTTCCTCGACAGGAGGCACGGTGGGCTTCTCGGGAAGCAGGCTCAGGCACAGCTCCTTTTCCTGTTTGTACCTGTTCGTCCAGCCTTCGTGGTACTGCGGCTGGCCGTGGTAGAACTCGGCCACGTGCGCTATCACGTAATCGCACAGCGTGGTGACGAACTGTTCGTCGGTCATGTCGTTCGTCAGCCCGGCGCCGGGGTAGTTGTAGCTGTTGTAATATGTTCCGTTCACGTAGCCGTCGGACCAACCGCCCACGAATTTGTGCCATCCCGACGTGCCGAACAGGTTCGCCAGGCCCCAGCAAAGGCCTTTGACGCTGTCGGCGCGATTCGAGATGTCGATGCCGCGGCTTGCGAGGTACGTTTCAGCGGGGACGTAGTAGTTGTCGTATGCGAAGGTGTCCTGCAGTGCCGAGAACTCCGCGGGGTCGGCGGCGTATGCCGCATGCCAGGATTCGTTCAATTGCTGGCCGATGTCGGTCAGCCGATCCGCGTTCCCGTCGTACAGGTCTCCCGAAATGTTCGCGCTGGGAACCCAGGAGAACATCCGGTACTTGACCGGGTCGAAATTGTAGCAATAGGAAATAAAGCTTTTGAGCGAGTATCGGTTGTCGAATTGATAGTAGCCCATTGCATGGTAGCCATCGCCCCATGAGAGCCCCTGGTCGTAGTTCTGGTTGCTCTCGAATCGGGCGAAGTACTTCATCTCGTTCGAGAGGCTGCGCAGCTGCGTGTTGGCTGCCAGCGGGACGGCCAGCGTCCGTGCGATTGGCGCGACGGGGTTGTCGGAGTAGAAGTCGGCTTTATCGTATCCATCGGGCTTGGCGGCCGCGCCCGAAGGGGCGGAGTCGGCGCCGCCGGCCGTTCCTCTAGCGGAATCGGCGGCGTTGGCGGACGCATCGTCTTCTGGGGCTTCGTCCGCAAAGGCCGCGCCCGGCAGCAGGCCGCACGCGAGGGAGAGCGAAACACCCAAGGCGAGCGCCTTCGGCGTAGTGGATTGTCCCATGAGGACTTCCTAGTTCTGCAAGTATGCTGCGTTTCAAGTGCGTTCGTAGTGTGTTTGCGCGCCCGCGGGCGCGTTGAAACTTAAGTCTCGCACGCGATTGCGGGCGGAGCCAAGTCCCGATAGCCCGTTTCCACAGCTCCCTGACAAACAAAACAAACTTCAGCAGGGAGGTGAGCCTGATGATGAAGATCATCGTTTCGCCAAGTCAGCGACTTTTTTGCGGGGCTTTCCAGCTCGGAATTCGTCGAAGGGGTCTTGAACCGGCAAAGCTATCCAGCTCGCATAGCGTCGGCGGAGCCTCGAATCGACCGAAGATGCCGTCCCGATGTCGGGATCGGCCTGAAACCATACTTGCATTCTCCCAGATAAAAGGGCAAATCAACAAAGAATTTCCACAGTTCGTAAAAATTTTTCTTGACTCGCCTTGACTTTCGACATATCTTAGGCAATTGCGACTTTTTCGCAGAAATGCGGGTGCACATGAAGGAGGAAAAGCCTCGTGGCTCAAGGAAAAACGACTGATCAGACCAGCCTTTACAGGGATCGGCGCAGCTTTGCGAAGATTCCGGACGTCATGGACGTCCCCAACCTCATCGCCATCCAGACGGACAGCTTTGAGTTTTTCAAGGGCGAGGGCCTGGCGCAAGCGTTCCAGGATATCAGCCCCATCGAGAACAACACCAAGGACATGTGCGTGGAGTTCGGCCGCCACGAGTTCGGCGAGCCGAAGTACACCGTGGACGAGTGCAAGGAGAAGGACGTCTCCTACCAGGCACCGCTGTTCGTGGAAATCCGCTTCATCAACCGCGAGACCGGCGAGATCAAGGAGCAGGACGTCTTCATGGGCGACTTCCCGCTCATGACGCCCCGCGGCACGTTCATCATCAACGGCACGGAGCGCGTCGTCGTCTCCCAGCTGGTGCGCTCCCCGGGCGTGTACTTCGCCTCCGAGCGCGACAAGGCGTCCGACAAGACGCTGTTCAACGCGAAGGTCATCCCCAGCCGCGGCGCGTGGCTTGAGTTCGAAACCGACAAGCGCGACATCCTGTCCGTGCGTATCGACCGCAAGCGCAAGCAGCCCGCGACGCTGCTCGTGCGCGCCCTCGGCCTGGCCGAGACGCGCGAGGAGATCATCGAGCTCCTCGGCAACGACGAGATGGTGCTGCGCACGCTCGACCGCGACCCGGCCACCACGAAGGAAGAGTCGCTGATCGAGCTGTACAAGCGCTTCCGCCCCGGCGAGCCGCCCACCATCGATTCCGCCCGCACGCTGCTGGAGGGCCTGTTCTTCAACCCGCAGCGCTACGACCTGGCGAAGGTCGGCCGCTACAAGATCAACAAGAAGCTGGGCTTCGACCCCGACTACGAGGCCTCCACGCTCACCGACGACGACATCGTGCGCACGATGCAGTACATCGTGGCGCTGCACGCCGGCGACGAGGGCGTGCAGACCGACGACATCGACCACTTCGGCAACCGCCGCATCCGCACGGTGGGCGAGCTGATCCAGAACCAGTTCCGCATCGGCCTGTCCCGCATGGAGCGCGTCGTGCGCGAGCGCATGAGCATGCAGGAGCCCGACGAGATCACGCCGCAGAGCCTCGTGAACATCCGCCCCATCGTGGCGGCCATCAAGGAGTTCTTCGGCTCCTCGCAGCTGTCCCAGTTCATGGACCAGACGAACCCCGCCGCCGGCATCACGCACAAGCGCCGTCTGTCGGCCCTCGGCCCGGGCGGCCTGTCCCGCGAGCGCGCCGGCTTCGAGGTGCGCGACGTCCACACGTCCCACTACGGCCGCATGTGCCCCATCGAGACGCCTGAAGGCCCGAACATCGGCCTCATCGGCTCGCTGGCCACCTACGCCCGCATCAACCCCTACGGCTTCATCGAGACGCCGTACCGCCGCGTCGTCGACGGCAAGGTCACCGACGAGGTGGACTACCTGACGGCCGACGAGGAGGAGAACTACACCATCGCGCAGGCCAACGACCTGTTCGACCCCGAGACGCGCAAGTTCGGCACGTTCGACGACCAGGGCGTGTTCCACGAGGCCGTCCGCGTGCTCTGCCGTACGAAGGACGCCGCCGGCGTGTTCGGCGAGCCCGACGAGGTGGCGCCCGAGCTGGTGAACTACATGGACGTGTCCCCGCGCCAGATGGTTTCGGTGGCCACCTCCCTCATCCCGTTCCTCGAGCACGACGACGCGAACCGTGCCCTCATGGGCTCGAACATGCAGCGCCAGGCCGTGCCGCTGCTGCGCCCCGACGCGCCGCTGGTGGGCACCGGCATCGAGCACCGCATCGCGGTCGACTCCGGCGAGATCCTGGTCGCCCAGAACCCGGGCGTCGTCGACTACGTGGACGGCCAGACCATCATCGTGCTGAACAACGACGGCGAGTACGACGAGTACCTCGTGCCGAAGTTCCAGCGCTCCAACCAGTCGGGCTGCATCAACCACCGCCCCATCGTCCGCAAGGGCGACGAGGTGCAGGCGGGCGACGTGCTGGCCGACGGCCCCAGCTGCGACGGCGGCGAGCTCGCGCTCGGCCAGAACCTCATGGTGGCCTACATGCCGTGGGAAGGCTACAACTACGAGGACGCCATCATCGTGTCCGAGCGCGTGGTTGCCGAAGACCTGCTCACGTCCATCCACATCTCCGAGTACGAGGTCGACGCGCGCGACACGAAGCTGGGTCCCGAGGAGATCACCCGCGAGATCCCGAACATCTCCGACGACATGATCAGCGACCTCGATGCCGACGGCATCATCCGCGTGGGCGCCGAGGTGTTCCCGGGCGACGTGCTGGTGGGCAAGGTCACGCCGAAGGGCGAGACGGAGCTCACGGCCGAGGAGCGCCTGCTGCGCGCCATCTTCGGCGAGAAGGCCCGCGAGGTGCGCGACACGTCCCTCAAGGTGCCCCACGGCTCCGGCGGCCGCGTCATCGGCATGAGCCGCTTCAGCCGCGACGCCGGCGACGAGCTGGCTCCGGGCGTCAACGAGCTCGTGCGCATCTACGTGGCCCAGAAGCGCAAGGTGCAGCAGGGCGACAAGCTGTCCGGCCGCCACGGCAACAAGGGCGTCATCTCCCGCGTGCTGCCGGTGGAGGACATGCCCTACCTCGCCGACGGCACCCCCATCGATGTCATCCTCAACCCCCTGGGCGTTCCTTCCCGAATGAACGTGGGCCAGCTGCTGGAGAACCACCTCGGCTGGGCCGCGAAGTGGGGCTGGGACGACGCTGAGGAAACCGACGCCGTGGTGGAGGGCCCGATGCACGTGGCCACGCCGGTGTTCGACGGCGCCACGGAGAAGGAGATCTCCGATGCCATCGAGAAGGCGAACCGCAACCTCATCAACAAGAACCATGCCACGTACGGCGACCTGGCGCGCGACGAGTTCGTGCCGCAGCTGTCCCGCACGGGCAAGACGTGGCTGTACGACGGCCGCACGGGCGAGAAGTTCCGCGAGCCCATCACCGTGGGCCAGAGCTACATCCTGAAGCTCGGCCACATGGTGGACGACAAGATCCACGCGCGTTCGACCGGCCCCTACAGCTTGATCACCCAGCAGCCGCTGGGCGGCAAGGCGCAGTTCGGCGGCCAGCGTTTCGGCGAGATGGAAGTGTGGGCGCTGTACGCGTACGGCGCATCGAACGTGCTGCAGGAGATCCTCACGGTGAAGTCCGACGACACCGCCGGCCGCGTGAAGTCCTACGAAGCCATCGTCAAGGGCGAGAACATCCCCGCCCCCGAGGTGCCCGAGAGCTTCAAGGTTCTCGTGAAGGAAATGAAGTCGCTGTGCCTGAACGTCGAGCTGGAGGGCCACGATCATCGCACGATCGACGTGACCCAGGACATCGACGGCCAGGAAGACGGCGATCGCGCGCTGTACGAGGCCATCGCGGCCGACGCGCGCAAGACCGAAGAAGACGACGCGGCCAATGCGCTCGACAGCATTGCCGCCGAGCTGGGAGAGCTGATGGGCGATAGCAACAACGATACGAACGACCTGATCGGTGAGGGAGAGGAGCGATAAATGACGACGGAATTCGACGTGAGCAATTTCGACGCCCTGCGCATCTCGCTCGCCAACGCCGAGGACGTGCGCAGCTGGTCGCGCGGCGAGGTGAAGAAGCCCGAGACGATCAACTACCGTACCCTCAAGCCCGAGAAGGACGGCCTGTTCTGCGAGAAGATCTTCGGCCCGACGAAGGACTGGGAGTGCGCCTGCGGCAAGTACAAGCGCGTGCGCTTCAAGGGCATCGTCTGCGAGCGCTGCGGCGTGGAAGTCACGCGCAGCAAGGTGCGCCGCGAGCGCATGGGCCACATCGAGCTGGCCGCGCCCGTGAGCCACATCTGGTACTTCAAGGGCTCGCCCTCGCGTCTGGGCTACCTGCTTGACATCCCGCCGAAGGAACTGGAGAAGGTGCTGTACTTCGCCAGCTCCATCGTGACCTCGGTCGACAAGGAGGCCCGCGAAGAGGATGCCGACGAGCTCCGCGACGAGCTGGCGGCCGACCTCGAGGAGCTGGATGCCGAGCGCGACCGTCTGGTCGAAGCCACGCGCAGGCTGGGCACCGACTACGTGCCGGAAGACGACGACTTCGTGGACGACGTGGACGAGGACGAACGCCTCACGCCCGAAGAGGTGGAAGAGGAGATCGCCGACATCTACGAAGAGTTCAACGAACGCAAGGTGCTGCGTCAGGACGCCTTCGAGGCGTTCATGAAGATCGAGCCCAAGCAGCTGGTGCCCGACGAGGCCCTCTACCGCGAGATGCGCCTCAACTACCGCGACTACTTCACGGGCGGCATGGGCGCCGAGTCCGTACGCGACCTGCTGGACGCCATGGACCTGGCGGCGACGGCCGACGAGCTGCGCGACGTCATCGCCAACGGCAAGGGCCAGAAGCGCGCCAAGGCCATCAAGCGCCTCAAGGTGGTCGACGCGTTCCTCAAGTCCGAGAACAAGCCGACGGACATGATTCTCGATGTCATCCCGGTGATCCCGCCCGACCTGCGCCCCATGGTGCAGCTGGACGGCGGCCGCTTCGCGACGTCGGATCTGAACGACCTGTACCGTCGCGTCATCAACCGCAACAACCGCCTCAAGCGCCTGCTGGACCTCGGCGCGCCTGAGATCATCGTCAACAACGAGAAGCGCATGCTGCAGGAGGCCGTCGACAGCCTGTTCGACAACGGCCGCCGCGGCCGTCCTGTCACGGGCCCGGGCAACCGCCCGCTGAAGTCGCTGTCCGACATGCTCAAGGGCAAGCAGGGCCGCTTCCGCCAGAACCTGCTGGGCAAGCGCGTCGACTACTCCGGCCGTTCGGTCATCGTCGTCGGCCCGCAGCTCA
>OLRC01001665.1_pt1 | contig 13594 bp, 11 predicted proteins | sample 1672081 | NCBI WGS metagenome assembly OLRC01 (sample SAMEA3136643, study PRJEB25190) | human gut metagenome | biome: human gut; feature: human-associated habitat; material: faeces | place: Austria | collected 2013
CCTCGTCGTCCAGCTTGAGCGTGTCGGCCAGGCTGAACACCTGGAACCCGCCCGAGTCAGTGAGCATGGGGCCGTCGTAGTTCATGAAGCGGTGCACGCCGCCGGCTTCGGCCACCACGTCGGCGCCGGGGCGCAACGACAGGTGGTACGTGTTGGCCAGCACCACCTGGCTGTCCAGGTCGCGCAACTGGCCCGCGGTGACGCCCTTCACCGTGGCGCTGGTGCCCACTGGCATGAACATGGGCGTTTGGAACGTTCCGTGCGCGGTCTCGTAGGACAGCGCACGGGCATGGCCGCTGCGGGCGTCGCAGGTGCAGTCGAACAGCGCCATGGCTAGCCCTCCTTCGCGAAGGACGGCGCCGCCTCGCGCGCGGCGGCCGGCACCGCGCCGGCTTCGATGTCCTGCGCGGGGTCGGCGCAGACGGGCAGCGCCTCGGCCAAAGCGGCGAACTCCTCCATGGTGCCGTGTTGCACGGAGCCCAGGTCGAAGCCCTCGGTCGGATCGAGCAGATGGTCGGTCACGAGGAACGCGTCGGCGCCCAGCCCTTGGATGGCCAGGTCCTCCACCGTGTTGTTGCCCACCATGAGCACGTCCTCGCCTGAAAGGCCGCACGCCGCCACGTTCTCGGCGTAGTAGGCCAGCTTCGGCTTCACGCTGGTGGAGTTCTCGAACGACGTGATGCGCGCGAACCTCGACGCGTCCACCCCAGCCCAGGCCAGGCGCCATTCCACGGCGCGGCGCGGGAACATGGGCATGGTGGCCAGCACCAGCGGGTAGCCCTTCGCCGCCAGCGTCTCGATGGCGCGCGCGGCCGCCGGGTTGGGCGCGAAGCCCTCGCCGATGGCGCCGAACTCGTGCTCGTAGAACTCGGTCAGCAGCTCCTCCCACGCGGCCGCGTCGGCATCGGCGTGCTGGAAGAACGCCTCCCAGTACGCCTCGTGGTTCGTGCGGCCGTCGTCGTGCGACGCCATGGCGCCGATGCCCGCCTTGAGCCCGGCCGAGAACGCCTTCGCGTCCAGTCCCTGCCGGGCGACGAAGCCGGCGATGGCCTCGAAATAGGCGCCCAGGAACTCGTCCAGCTCCATGGGCAGCAGCGTGCCGTCCAAGTCGAAGAAGATTGCGCGATACTTGCGAGATGCCATGCGTCGATCCTTTGGTCGGGTGAATTGGTTGCTCAGGCATGGTAGTATACGTCACGTTGCGAAGGAGCGTGCAAACCCGATGAAAATACTGCTTCATGCCTGCTGCGGACCGTGCTCGTTGGAACCGGTGCGCCTGCTGCGCGCCGCCGGGCACAACCTGACCATAGCCTATATGAACTCGAACATCGCGCCCGCCGACGAGTACGCGCGCCGCCTGTCCACGCTGCGCGCCTGGGCCGCCGGCGAGCAGCTGAACGTGCTGGAGGGTGCCTACGACCCCGCCGCCTGGGAAGCCTGCGCCGGACGCGTCGGCGCCGCCGAGGGCGATCCCGCCCGCCGCAAGGCGCGCTGCCGGGCGTGCTACCGCCTGCGCTTCGAAGAGGCCGCCGCGCTGGCAGCCGAGCAGGGGCTCGACGCGCTGGGCACCACGCTGTCGGTGAGCCCCTACCAGTACACCGAGGTCATCCGCGAGGAGCTGGAACGCGCCGCCTCGGCCGCGGGCGTGCAGCCGCTGTTCGAAGACTACCGCCCCTTCTACGACGAGGCCACACACCTCAGCCGCGAGATGGGCATGTACCGGCAGAACTACTGCGGCTGCCGCTTCTCGGATGACGAAGCCGCCGCCGAGCGCTCCGAACGCAAGGCACAGCGGGCCGCCCAGCGCGAAGCCGAGCGGGCAGCCCACGCCGAGGAGCGCGCCGCCGCCGAAGCCGCACGCGCCGCGAAGAAGGCCGAGCGCGCCGCCTACGACGCCAAGCAGGCCCGCAAGCGCGCCGTGCTGAAGGCGCTGCGCGAGCAAGAGCGCGACGGGAAGTAGGCTTCGCACGCCGGCGCAGATGGCGCCGCAAGGTCGGCTCAGCGTCACAACACGCGCCCGTAGCGCCTTGCGTGCAGCGCATCTAGCAAGTATACTTACAAGTATATTTGCCGCGCACGTCAAGAAGGGAGCGCGCCATGCCTCAACTTTCCCTGTACATGGACGAGCCCACGATGGAAGGCTTGCGCCGGGATGCCGCGCGCGAGGGGAAGACGCTCTCGAAGTTCGTGGCGGGCGTGCTGCGCGACCGCGATACGAACGGCCTGTGGCCGCATGGGTTCTTCGACCTGTACGGCGCCTGCGATGACGACACGTTCGTCGAACCGCCGGAGATTCCCTGGGAATTCGACGCGCCTCGAAAAACGCTGTAGGTGAACGCCGTGTATCTTCTCGACTCCAATATCTGCATCGACTTCATGCGCGGAGAACTTCCCTACGCCTACGACATGATGCGCAACAGCAGCCCGAAGCTCTTCAAGATTCCCGCCATCGTGGAAGGCGAACTGAGGCTCGGCATCGAAAAAAGCAAACAGCCGGAAAAAGCCCGGTGGCTCGTCGACGAATTCACGCTGCCGTTCGAAGTGGTGCCGTTCGATTCGAAATGCGCGCATGCCTATGCGCGCATACGCGGCGAACTCGAGATGACGGGTAAGAAGATCGGGCCGAACGACCTCATCATCGCCGCCACGGCGCTGGCGAACAACGCGGTGCTCGTCACGAACAATGTGGACGAATTCAAGCGCGTGCCGGGGCTGTCCCTCGAATGCTGGTACGAGATGGAGTGGGACGGATAAGCGTCCGTCGGCTTGTATCAAGGTCTATAATAGGTGGTTCGCACCGCCTATACCGCAACGCACGAAGGACGCACGCATGAAGACCTCTGATTTCGATTACGAACTGCCCCCCGAGCTGATCGCGCAGGAGCCCGCCGCCGAGCGCGACGGCTGCCGCCTGCTGGTCATGGATCGAGCCACCGGCGAGCTGGAGGACCGCATCTTCCGCGACATCGTCGACTACCTGCGTCCGAACGACCTGCTCGTCGTCAACGAGACGCGCGTCATGCCCGCGCGCCTGCTGGGCGCGAAGCGCGGCACGGGAGGAGCAGCCGAGGTGTTCCTGCTGCGCGAGGTGCACGACCGCGAGCCGCGCACGAACCAGAGCGCGCTGTGGGAGGTGCTGGTGCGTCCGGGCAAGCGCCTGAAGCCGGGCACGGGCGCCGTGGTGGACTTCGTCGACGCGCAGGGCGACGTGGCGCTGTCCGCGGAAATCGTCGACTGGGCCGACGGCGCGCAGAAGGGCGAGCGCCTGGCGCGCCTGACCACGACGCTGCCCTCCCTCGACGAGGCGCTGCATGCGGTAGGGCACACGCCGCTTCCGCCCTACATCAAGAACTACGCCGGCGACGAGGAGCTGTACCAGACCGTGTACTCGCGCCGCGAAAGCTCGGCTGCCGCGCCCACGGCCGGCCTGCACTTCACGCCCGCCCTCATCGAGCGCCTGCGCGACCAGGGCGTGCGCTGGGAAACCGTAGAGCTGGAAGTGGGCCTGGACACCTTCCGCATCGTGGACGAGGACGACCCTCAGCAGCATGTCATCCACACCGAGTACTACACCGTTCCGCAGCGCACCGTCGACGCCATCGCCGAGACGCGCGAGCGCGGCGGGCGCGTGGTGGCCGTGGGCACCACCAGCGTGCGCAGCCTGGAAAGCGCCTGGAACCCCGAGGCGGGCGCCGTCACCGCGCGCGATCGCGAGACGACGTCGCTGTACCTGCTGCCCGGCTCGCAGTTCCACGTGGTGGACGCCCTGGTCACGAACTTCCACGTGCCGCGCTCCACGCTCATGATGCTGGTGTCCGCGTTCTCCTCGCGCGAGCACATCATGGCCGCCTACCGCCACGCCATCGAAGAGCGCTACCGCTTGCTCTCGTTCGGCGACGCCATGTTCATCTGCTAGACGCGCCGCCAGGTGGAAGGCGGCAAGCCGAAGCCGCAGAAGAAGGGCGCTCGGGAAAGCGAAGGCGCGGCGCTACCGGGAATCGCGGCGAGAGCGGACGAGCACCGCTGCCAGCACGGCGGCCGCGCCGACGGCCGCCGCCAACGCCGCAAGGGCATAGGGGAAATCGCCGGTTTTGGCGAGCGTCGAAACGTCGGCTTCCACGGTTCCCGCGCCGCCCGCGCCACTCGAACTACCGGAGCCGCCCTCGCCCTCCGAGCCCTCGGAACCGCCCGCTCCCGCAGAGCCGCCCTCGTCCTGGGCGATGAGCGTCCAGTGAACATGGTTCTCCAAGCCCGCCGCCTCGTTGCCCAAGGTCACGGGCACCAGCACGTCCAGCGTGAAGTCCGCCGACTGGCCGCCCGAAAGCTCGGTCATCTTGACGGGAAGCGCCCCTTCGCGAAGCAGCTCCCCTATCTCGCCGTCGTAGAGCGTCCGACCGTCCGCGCTCATCACCACGCGCACCGCCCCTATCACGTCGGCGACGGCACGGTCGCACGAGGGGCGCAGGTACAGCGCGACGGGCGTGCGCGCGTTCTCCACCCGCACCGCCACGGTGTGCGACGACGAATCACCCGGCACGAGGTTCTCCAGCGTGTCGAACAAGCTGCCTCCATCGGCATTGCGCACAGAGAACTCGCGCGCGGCGCTGTCGTACACCACGGTGGGCGGCCCCGCGGACGCGGCATAGGCCGCAGCCGGCCGAGCGAGCGCCGGCATTGCAAGCGCCACCGCCGCCGCGAGCGCGACTATGGCGAGCGTCAGAGCGCCGCGTCCCGAGCATCTGCACGTCATCATGCGGCACCTCCCTTGCTTGAAACCGTCAGCGTGCCGTCGGCCGCAACGCCTGTGACGGCACCGCCCCGGTCGAGCCCCCACGCCTCCTTGACCGCGTCGACCGGATCGGCCTGCACGGCCTGGACGTCGATCTCGACGACCAGATGGCGATCATCCGTAGGCGAAGAGTTGGACAAGGCCGTGCACGTGTCGATCAAATTCGCGGTCCGATCGACAGCCCCTCCGGTAGCCTCGCTTTCGGGAGCAAGGGGCGTCGGCCAGTAGTACAGGCCGTCTGTCCCCTGAATCCAAGGGGTGGCGTCAGGATGTGCGACGGCGCCCCAAACCATCGTGTAGTCCTTACCAAGCTCCGGAACGTCGCCCAGCACGACGGCGGAACCGCCAGCCTGGCTCCCGGTCTCCCAGCGAACCGACACCGAGGCTCGCAGGTACGCCTTCACGTTCCCCTTGTTGGTCGCGTACACGTTCTCCTTCACCGTGCGCGGCGAGTCGAACGTTTCGTTCACGCCCGGCGTGACGTTGGCCGCCTTGAACATGTTGAAAAGGCCCGACTCCGTATGAAACCACGCCAGCGCGCCCCCGCAGCACAGCATGGCCGCAAGGCACGCGGCAACCACCGCCGTGCGCTTGCGTCCCGGGCGCTTGCGCGGCAGATCGAGCACCGCAGCCCGGCGCTCGGCCGGCTTCGCATGCATTCCCCTGCCCATTACAAGATCGCCCCCTGTCCGAATTCGTTGATCGCGCGAGCCGAGTCATCCAGCCACGCGTCGTTTTCCAGCTTGTTCTCGCACACCACGGTCGAGCCGTCCTGAGAACGCGAGACCACCACGCGCGCGCCGTCGGCACCGGAAGGGACGGTCACGCCGTTCACCTGGTACGATTGCCCATAGCGCCACGCCCAGGACTTGTCCTCCCTCACGAAGTATTCGCCCTGGCCCAACTGCAACTGCACGCGGGCCGTGTAGAGCCTGTCCTGGTCCGGCCTGTCGGAGCACTTGACCGAAACCGAGCGGGTCTGCAGGGCCCCGTCCTTGAGGTTGGTCACCGTGAACAGGAACGTCTCCCCCGCCGCCTCCTTGGCCGTGGTCTTCTTCACGATGGTGAGCGGCTTGATGTCGCCGAACACGAACAAGGCATCGCCGTCGTTTTGGGTGGTGTACGAAGTGCCGTCCACCGTGCACACCGAAGTGCCCTTGGCGTTTACCTCCTGGTAATCCTGGAAGCCGCCCTCCGTGCCGACATGCGATGCCAACACGTTGCCCGTGGCTCTGTCGTCGTACAGAGCGACCTGCTTGCCCAACGCCGCAGACGCATCGCGGTCGGCCGGAAGCGGGTTGCCCGGTTGATATGTCGGCTCGCTCGAAGGCTTGTAGGAGCGCTTCTCCACGTGAACCGTCAGGTGCTTCTGGTCGTAGTAGTTGCCCTGCCCGAAGTACGCTTGGATGGGATAGGTCTGCTTCTCGGCGTTCGGCGTCGCGGCCGACCCCTCCGCCGCAGGCGCGCTCGAAGTTTCCAAAGCGCTCACGTCTATCGCCCAAGTCAGCTGGTCGGTCATGGCGACATCTTGCGCATCGGTGGCCTTCACCTGCCAAGTCTCGGGGTACAAGTCCATGTCCGTCGTGATCGGCTTATCGAAGAAATCGGCCCAGAGAACCATGGCGCCCCCGTCATCCCACCGCCAGCTGCTGAACGTCTCGCGCCCATCCGCGTTCTCGCTCGCAGCAGCATTATCGAGAGCCACGGCGATATTGTGATACGCCTCCACGTCGATCGGCGTCGACTGCATCGGCGGGATCGTCCCTTCGGGGCCGGCAGTCGTTCCCCCGCCGGAATCGGGAGCCGTCTCCGTCCCAACGAGGACGTCATGCACGAACGTGCGGTTGTCCGTCTCCTTCACGTTGGCGGTGTATATCACGTTGCCCTGCGTGTTGTGGTAGCGAACCTCATGCACCTTCACGTACACCGCCGTGTACGTCGTGTCCTTCTCGAACGGCCTGTTGCCCCTCAGCACGAAGTTGTTGTTGTCAGTCACAGGCGTACCCTGGCCGGTCGTGCTGTCGTACTCCGTCGCCCAGTGGTCGAACTGATAGCCGGGGAAGTCCTTCGCCTCCGCAACGAGGGTGACCGAATCAATCGAGTCCAAACGGCTCAGCGAACGGTAGTTCTCGGGTTTTTTGCCCGCGGCCTCAATCTCCTTGTCGATGTTCGAGTTCACGCTCACCGTAGCCGCGCGATACACCGGCCACAGCTCCATCGACCGATGCACGATCGTGCTCGAAGACACCATCGCGGTGCCCTCGCTCCAGATCGCATACCGCCCCGTCGCCGGACGCGTGGCCGTCCAGCCCACGAACACATGGATCCCACCATTCGTCAAATCAATGGCGGCGATGTCGAACGTCGGATCGGGACCCTTCCCCAGCTGCTGGCCGTTGTTGCGCACCACGGTTTCGGTAGCTCCGTCGTTCACGTGGTACACCACCACCAGCGGCTCGTAGTTCGCGATGAACCTGTACGAGGGGCCCGACTCGATGTTGTAGCTCAGAGGGTTTTCGCCAGCGGCGGCGGGGTTGCCGACGGGGATCGTCTCAGTATGCGTCTGCCCCCGGAACGTCTTCTCGATCGTCCACGACTTCAGCAAATACATCGCCTGGCCGTCCGTTACCACAGGAGTTCCGCCGTTCTCGGCCGTCAGGAAGAGGTCAATGGTCTGGTCGTCTTTCACTGTCACGTTTACGTTGCCCGTTGCGGAGGTAGCACCACCTTGCACGGCATCGCACGTATACGTGTTGTACGGCAGATTGAAGCTGGGCGCCGCACCCCCATCGGCTACTGTCGGCGCGGCCGGGATGTTCACGCCAGCGCCGGAGGGCACGCCCGCCTGCGCGATGTTCGTAGTGACGGTCACGTCGTACTTCACGTACACCGGATACAGGTCCATAGGCCGCGTGCAAACCGCATCGGCAGCCAGCAGGTAGGGAACCGCCTTGGAAGCCTGCGAGGTGCAGTACTGGTTCTGATCGTCCTTCACGTCGAAGATGTAGTCCCATTCCTGCTGGGTCATCTCGCCCGCCGCAATGGCTGACTTGTCAATCCACCCCAAGAACCGATACCCGTCACGATGCATGGAATCGGCCGTGGGAGAAGCGGCAGAAACGTATGTTTTATTCGTCGAACGGCCCCATTTTGGATACATATACTCATAAGGAGCATCTTGTCCCAACAGCACAGGCTCTTCATAGCGACGCTCAACAGCCCACATGCTCCCATCGGCCTTCGTCACACCCTCGAACCTGACGTTCGCAGCGTAATGAGCTTCAAAATAGTAGGGCTTCGCCGTAGGATAGGCTGTTGCCCCAGTAGGATGATACGTCGTCGACTCGCTCGTACCCTTCCATCCACCCCATGACAGAAGGGCTCCATATCCTTCGCCCGTCCAGAATCTGAACTCGTAGTCATGATTGGCAATCGTGCTAACCTCAATGCTACCGGAGTCGTTTCCAGCAAGTCCAGGACTTCCAGACAACTCAACGAATCCTGCTTCGGGAAAATCAATACCCACTCCAATTACATATCCCGTCGTCTCAGCGCCCATCTGCGAAATAACCTTCTCCGGCCTCACGATCTGACCGGTAAACTCGCTTCCGACGACAGGGGAGCCCTCAGGATCGTACGCAGCCCAATACAGGAACGTCTCCTTGAAGTATGCAGGCGGAGGCAGCTTTTCGAACGCGGCATTGTAACGCTGCCACTTCTGCGCGTGCAGCTCTGGATTGTCGTAGACGTTCGCGCTCTGCGAACCAGCTGAAACTATATAGTAATCAACCCGGTACTCGAAGCGGGCTATGTAGGTTTGCTGCTGGGTGAGGTCGGTGTCGACGGGGATGGTGTAGCTGGAATCGGAGCTTACGCGCACCTCAACGCCGTTCACGTTCTTGTACCACCCCAGGAACCGATAGCCGTCGGGAAGCGCCCCGCCGTTGCTCAGCTCGGTGCCGTCAGCATTCTTCACAAACACGCGATACGACGTGCTTCCGTCAGCGTTCGCCATCTTCTTCACATGCGTCGAGCCCACGCCGTCGCGCCCCGTCTTGTCTGCCTCGGTGCTATAGCCCTCGATTTCGGTGATGATGTTCACCGAATAATTAATGTAGATGGGGTACAGATCCATAGGCTTAGTTACCGGATCGTCCACTTTGTACAACGCCCCGCTGTTCATGATCGCAACAAGATCCGAAGACGTGATGCCATCGTAGCCTGCTCCCGTACCCGGATTCGCAGTCGTCGTCCAGCCGACGAAGGTCGCATCTGCAGGAGCGTTCGCCGGACGCACCAAGGGCAGCGAGCCGAAGTAGTCGTACCAGTCGTCGTCGGTGGTCGGATCCACCTTGCCGGTGCCTTTGTTGATCACGTCGCCTTTCACGTCGTGGAACAGCACCTGCGCTTGGTGATGCGCGATGAACAGGTCGTTGTCCTCGAATTGCCTGTTAGCAGGGTCGGCATTCGAAGCCTCGTACACCGGTTCGTTCGACACCTGCTTGTCCGCCGTCACCATCGGCTTGAAGTACGCGGGATCCTCGGCCACCTCGTTCACCGTAACGCTAGGCTCGCGATACCATCCGGCGAAGCGGTAGCCGGGATCGCCGTTCGCCATGAGAGCATTGGTCGTCGTCGCACTCAGCTTCACCGTATTGTCCGCAGCAAGAACGCCCTGCACGGCGAACTTCCAGGCGTTGTCAGTCATCTGCTCCTGTATCGGCGAAAGCCCGGTCGTCCCGATGCTCACGCTGGCCGCGCCTGGGAAATCGAACGTCGCCTTGATGGACGACCCGTGCACGGGAATGCCCAAGTCATAATCTATGACCCACTTGTTGATATGGCTGGCGGAATATGCGCTGCTGCGCTCGATGCCGCCCGCGAAGTCGTAGCCGCACCCCTCCCAGAAATCGCGGTCGACGTACACGTCATCGTCCAACGGCCCGAACGACGGCCCCGTCGCGGCGTCATTCAACGCGGGGATCTTCTTGTTCGTACCCTCCTCTGCGCTTGCAGAAGGCTGGAAGTACGACTCGCTTACCGACAGGCCATCGGCCCGCCTTGCGAGGCCGGCCAAATACACGTTGTACTCGATGATGGGAATGACGATCAGCGCGTTGTACTGCTTCGAGCTCAGGTTGCCGGCGTAATGGGAGCGCTCGATGCTGCAGTTGTTGTCGTACGCCGACGCCGTCAGGCCGCCGACGCTCACCGTGGCGCCCGCGCCGACGCTCACGTACGTGCCGCAGTAGGCGTAGCAGTCCGCCGTAGAGAAGCAGTCGATCATCTGGGCGCCGTTCGAAAGCTGCCCCGTCACGCCGCCCGCGTACACGGTGAAGCCGCCCAGGGCGCCCACCGCCTTGTCGTAGCTGTTCTTGACGCTTGCATGCTGGTAGGTCACGGCGCCATCGGCCGCAACCTCGCGAATCGGCGTCACACGCGAATACTCGATGACGGTTCCGCTTGCTGCACCTACCAACGCGCCCATGTACAGCCCTTCGCCGCCCAGCGCGGCGACGGCGGACGTCGAGTTCGACACGCACCTGCCGCCGCGCACCTCGCAGTTGTAGATGACGCCTCCGTTCGTCTCGCCGGCGAGGATGCCGCCCAGCACGCCGGCGTTGGTGATCAGGCTGACGGCGTTGTTGGCGGGCGTGATGCTGGATGTGCAGTTGATAAGGGTGACGTTCTCGATGCGCGTGCTGTCCGCGCGGCCCACCAACACGCCGCCGCGGAAGTCCGCGCCGATTTTGGCATCTTTCAGCGTGAGATTCTTAATGGTGGCACCGTCGGTGCTGGCGAACAGGCCGGTGTTCGCCTTCGGAGTCCACAAATCGCGGTTGTATTCCAAACCTGTGATGGTGTGGCCCCGTCCGTCGAACGCACCCTTGAACGGCAGGTCGATGGTGCCGAAGATCAGACCGCCGTTCTGTTTCGCAACCTCGAGGTCGGCTTCGTTCAGAGTCAGGTCGTTATCCAAAACAATATTGATGCTCTGGCCGGCGGTCGTATGCGTCAGATTGACCGCGTACACCAAGTCGGCCACGCTGGTGATATGGTACGTATTATCGACCCAATCGGCATGCGCCTTGTCGGGTGCGACGAAGGGCACCGCGGTCGCGGCCAAAGCAAGCGCCAGCACCATGCGCAGCGCTTTCTGCCATATCGAAACCCGAGTATTCATCATGCCGGCCATCCTTCAGCAGTCAGGGAACTGGTTGCGTTGTGCTCGCTTTGCACGCCGTCGGCCTTGATCACCAGCTTCAGCTGGTCGATGCCGGCCAGCGCGCCCGGCTCCACCTCGAACGAGTCGATCAGCACGGGCGTGGTTTGGTCGGGTTCCAGCGCGACGGCCAGGTAGTACCGGCCGTCCTGCCCCCGCTGCCATGCGGACGCGTCGCCGAAGTCGTACGTCACGGCGTGGTCGAGCGACAGCGCGTCGCCGTTGGGCCGCACGCCTTCCACGCTCAGCATCACGCGCACGAACATCGGATGCGTGCCGAGGTTCTGCACACGCACGATGCGGCTCACGGCGCCGGAGCCGGGGTTGATACGGTCGTCCACAAGCGCCGGAACCTCGTTTCCCGAGGCGTCCAGCATGGTTTCGACCACCTCGATGTCGGGCGCGCCGAACGAGAAGGGGTGATGCGCGTCGAACAGCTCGACGTTGAACGCCTGGGTCACCAAAACCGCGGCAGCGAACAACAGCGTCAGCGCCGCAGCGACCGCGGCGAAGCGCTGCGCGCGGGAGGCCTTCGCGCGGGCCTCCGGTGCAGAGGGCTGGTCGACCGAGCTCGAGCGGAGCTCGTCGGGCGACGCAGCCTCGCGCGCGGCATCGTCGGGCGATGCGGCGCTGGCGATGTTGTGATGTGTGTGTTCAGTCATAGGGATCCAGGTCCTTGGATAAACGAGTGCGGATGCGCCCATCCCGGCGCCCGAGGGAGCGCCGGGATGGACAAAGGGCAGCTCAAAGGCTGAGCATGCGGAAGGGGTTAGGCAGCAGGAGCGGGGTCGATTTCCTGGACCCACGCCTTTGCAGCGGCATTGAGATCCTCCGGCTTATCGCCGGTGCCCGACTTGGCAGCAACGTACGCGTACACCTTGATATCGTTGTTCGTGCTATTGGTAGAATTAATAGTCGACGTATCGTACGTATCGCCCGTCTCGATATGCGTGAACAGCGGGGTCGTCGTCCAGGCATCTTCTTTATTGCCGGACGTATTCGCCGTCGGCTCAAGCAGAGCCAGACCTTTTCCGCCATCGTAATCAGCGGTACCGGTTCCAGCAGTATCTTTTCCTGTATAGGCGAACAGGCCCCCCGTGTATTGAGCCGACTGACCTGCAATCGTCTTCGCGTCAACAGCTGCCCAGCCCTGCTCGATCATGAAGTAGGCACCCGTAGGCAGGTTGTTTTTCACGTACACGTACGTGTAAGCAGGCTCGCTGTCCTTGCCGATGCCTACGTACGGGTCCTTGGCCACGCTCGCGTTAGGCGCAATCGCCGAGTCCTTCACCCAATGGGGCTCGTACAGGTTTCCGTTCAGCTTGTCAGTCTTATCGGCATCGGGAATAGGCGTTTCCGGGTTGCCCGGCTCCGTCGTCGGCTGATCGATCTTGCCCACCGTGAACGTGTTCGTCAGCTGGCTTTGCGCGCTGAACCAGGCCAAGGTTCCGCCGATGCCGGCCACCACCAAACAGGCCGCCAGGGCAACCAACACCACGCGGCGCTTTCTACGTTTTACTTCCGCTTCCATGAAGCGCTCCTCTCTCTCTCGTTCGTTTCTCGCGTCCGCTTGCAGGGGCGCGCGCTATCGCCCGGTGCTCAGGCGCATCGGCTGTGCTTGCCACCACCCCCTCGGTGCGATGCCGCTTGGCCGCTATCGAGGGCGGCAAGCTTCCCGGCAGCAATCGATGCTATGATGAAAACGGCGATAGCCGTCCCTGCAATCACAAGACCCAGCGGAGAAGTGAGGAATTTGTTGATGTAGCCCAGATACGGGATGCACGCCACGGGTTTGCCCACGAGGTTCTCGTACGGCACCGGCGCGGCGTCGGGGGAAATGGATCCGTCGCTGGCGATGTTGGCGATGCCCTGCGTGCGGAACGCGCGAGATTCGGCATCGATCTGATACACCTGATGGGTCACCAGCGTGCCCGAGGGCAGGCTGAACGTGATGGCGTCGCCCACTTCGACGTCAAGCGGATCGACCGCTTTGACGTACACCAGCGATCCGACGGGATATTCGGGCTCCATGCTGCCCGAGAGAACGGCGTACGGGGTCAGTCCTACGAGGCGCACGCCCGCAAACGCAACCAGAAGCACCAGCCCTGCCGCAATTAGCAGACTAGTGAGAGCCCCCCCCCCGCGACAAAGTTTGCGATGCGAAATCGTAGTCATGTGCTCCCCTTTAGGCGTATGCGGCGTATGCGTCGTAGTACGTATGCGTCGTTGTGCGTATGTAGTGTCGTGATCGGTGGTCGAACTGTGCTGGAAATGCACCTCGCTGCGTCGTGTGCGAAGCTGCATCTCTCTCGTGTTATGCGGCGAAAGCGCGTTCCCTCGCGATTTTCGCCCGTCGACCGGTTTCTCGATCCCCTCTGCTCCCTTATTTAAGCACCATGAGCGCACTTTGTTAAGACCTTTTAGGTAAATTTCTCCCAAATGTTGCGATATTAGTATCATTTAGCGCCCGCACCGCGCCGCAGCCGCGGCCACAACCCTCGCGTCCGCAGCGCAGCCGTCCCCGCGGCGCCGCAGACCGCAGCGCAGCTGCCGCACCCGCGCCCCAAGCCGCTCACCGCGCG
>OLRC01001670.1_pt1 | contig 13570 bp, 11 predicted proteins | sample 1672081 | NCBI WGS metagenome assembly OLRC01 (sample SAMEA3136643, study PRJEB25190) | human gut metagenome | biome: human gut; feature: human-associated habitat; material: faeces | place: Austria | collected 2013
TATACCGCAAAGTGGGGCGTGCAGATTGCGGGAATGATTTTTCAAACACGCTCTAAAGTCTCTTGCTGTAAGAATATCATTTTCCCCTATATTTGACAATCCTGTTTCTTAGATTCTTTTTGGCTCCGCTGCCACGTCTTTTCTCGTTTCGTATTTTCTTAAATACAAGTTTTTTCTTATCTTGTATTTACCAGCTCAAACGCTTATAATTGAAATTAATTTTCAATATGTTATTTTTATTTTCGGGAGGTTTATCATGAAATTTATATATCCTGCTGTTTTTAAGAAAACCGAAGATGGTCGTTATAAGGGAACTTTCCCAGACCTGGAAGGCTGCTTCGGAGAAGGAGACACTTTAGACGAAGCTATCGAAAGCGCTAACGCTGCTGCATTCGACTGGATTTCTGTAGAGCTCTCCGAAGAAGTTCCAGAGCTGCCTCCGATCACAGATCCAGATGATATGGAATTAGAAGATGAGGATGTGGTCAGAAATATCCAGGTGAACATCCGGTTGTATGATGGGTGGGATGAATGAAGTTTACCGTGAGTGTTTGAAATGTCCGCTTACGTTCCAGACTTCACTGACTTACCTAATAAGTCCAAAATGGGGAGGCAAAGCCTCCCCATTAATTTTACCACTGTACCTGGTCAGAACCTTCTCAGTTACAAAATATTTTTGTTTTATCTTGCCTGCTTCTTCACTGCCACTGCAATGGACAGACCGGGAGCATAATATGGAATCAATGTAGCCTGCAGTGCATGATAAATATCAGACTTTCCAGGCCATACGGTCTCCAGAAGATTGTTCTCTCTGTCCAGCTGGTGGAACCAGGAACCGTTTACGTGATCCAGAACTTTCTCATCCAGATATTTCATAAACTCTGCATAATCTGCTGCGTATTTCTCATTATCTGTTACATGGAACAGAACGGAAGAGGTGTTGATTGCTTCTGCAAGAGTCCAGTGCATTCTGTCATGGACTACAGGTTTGCCGTTCCAGTCTGTTGTGTAACAGATTCCCGGTGCACCGTCTGCATTCCATGCGTCAGCAACTGCGCGGTTATACAGATTCTCTGCAGCTTCAATATAAGGTGCTGCGCCAGCCTTGTCCTCTTTATATGTAGAAAGCGCCCACTGTGTGATCAGTCTTGCCCACTCAATTCCGTGTCCCGGAGTTGCGCCGTATGGCTTAAACTGGTCGTCCGGGCGGTCTTTGTTGCATTCCAGATCCGGTACCCAGTCACTGGAAAAATGCTCCGGTATACGCCAGTTATTGTCCTTTGCCCATACCAGAACATGGTCGATGATCCTGCCTGCACGTACACGATATTTCTCATCCCCGGTCACATCAGCTGCGGCAAGAAACGCCTCAACGGTATGCATATTTGCATTCAAGCCTCGATAGGAATCCAGCTCTGTAAATTCTGTGTTCCAGGTATCACAGGAAAGTCCTTCTTCCTCGTTCCAGAATCTCAGATCATAAAGTGCCAAGGCATCTTTCAAAAGCTCTGCTGCCCCTTCTCTGCAGGCCAACACGCCGGAAGAAGCTGCCAGAATTACAAATGCATGGGCATAGCACTGCTTGGTTGGAACAATTTCATTGTCCTTTGTAAGACCTGCATACCAACCACCATTTTGATCATCGTGAAGCTCGCCTCTAAGCCCCTTCAACGCTGCATCAGCCAATGCCTCGCTGCCTTCATGTCCAAGCATGGAACCAATGCTGTACACATGTGTCATACGGCTTGTGATCCAGGTTTCACGGTTACGGTCTTTCCAGGGAGTGCCGTCATCTCCAAGATAATAGGAGCTTCCTCCTGGTGACGGAAACTGATGTCCGAAGCTTAATAAGCCATCTCTAACATCCTGCAGAAATTTCTGGTTTTCAGCTGTTCCAAGCTGATATTTATTCTCTGTAACTGCCATTTCTGTTTTCTCCTTTTATACTGTAATATCCTGTGAAAGTCCCGCTCTACAGCTGACTCTCATATATAGTGATGTCACAAATAGGCAACAAATCCGTTTTGTGATGATCTCCCACTTTGCAATCTTCATTTTACCTTATCTGGAAGGCCTTGAACAGAGGGGTGAACTTTGGCTTTTATGGGGATTTTTACTGTTTCACTTTTCTGACACAATTATACTCCCAGACGGGATTTCGGTCAATTTATTTAAGTTTCATCAAAACAGCCGCCATTAGTACGTTATTTGCACTAATAGCGGCTGTAAATGTTATTATTGTTATAATAATCTATATTCTGTTTTTTTCAAAAACAGTTCCAATCAGCAGATAGCTTTTCCAAGCTCAATGCAGGCTGCCTGAGCCTCATCATCTGGCTCTTCGTTGCAGATTACACTGTCAACAGCAAGTGCAACGCCATCGTTCTGGCATTTTTCTTCCCAGCTGCGCATCCAGTCGCCGTCTCCCCATCCGTAGGAACCGAAGAGCGCTACTTTTTTGCCTGCAAGCTTTGGCTCACATGCTTCGAATACCGGCTGGAATACGGAATCCTCAAGCTCCTCATCTCCCATTGCAGGGCATCCGAAAGCTACACCGTCAAAACTGCTGATATCTGTTCCATCAAAATCATCTGCACTGATCACTTCTACCTCAGCTCCTGCAGCTTTTGCACCTTCCGCTACTTTATTTGCCATTTCCTCTGTATTACCAGTTCCGCTCCAATATACAACTGCTACTTTACTCATAACTTCACTTAACCTCTTTCTTTTATAATTTTATTGCCAGCCTGTGAGATCATTTATGTTTTATCCTCCACATCTGGCACTTTAATAACGAAAGTCAGCTTTTCCGTGACTCTTATCGCTTTTTGGCTGTCACCCATAGTGGACTTTCATTGTATGTCAGGCAGCCACTGTCAGCTGCAGAACACTCCTGCCTTTTGCCCATAAATTCCGATAAACCTCACGGCATTTATGGTACTTCTGAAACATTTTCAATGCTTCACATTCATTACAATATACTTTCCAGCAGCCGGAACATTTATAATTCTGTCCGCCATTCTGGATAAAACCAATTACGTCCCCAAGTGGATAATCAAGAAAAATCCCAATCTCATGTGGAAAATCTTCTGATGCCTCAAAGCGCTTCTTCAGTAACGCCAGGCACTGTTCCGGTTCTGTATTTTCATATCCATATTTTTCCAGAAACCGGGCAACTCCAGGACGATTCAGATTCTGTGCCAGCTGTTTTTCCCGGTATACATAAACCAGAGAACGGTTACCACGACTGCGAAGTGCCAGCAGCTTCACGCCCTTTGGATTCATCAGCTGATTCCACCTGGAAATCTGAAGGTCTATATTTTCTCCCTCTTCACAACAGGCATTGAAAAGATTGGCTGCTTTTAATGAAGCAAGGGTGGGAGCACAGTGCTCAATGAGACATTTCTCGATCATGATAAACTCCTCACCTTTTTATGCCATCACCGCATGCTCATCCAGCGCACACTTTAAAGCGCTTGCGCTGCTGGTATGGATGCGCGCTACCGGAATGTTGTTTTTCTTTGCTTCCTGGGATGCACTGATGACCATTTTATGGGACACTGTATTGGTAAAAAGCACCATCAGATCCGGGCATCCGATTTTTTTACGGATGGCGCCGTTCTCTTTTGGAAAAACCTTCGCCTTATATCCATAGTCTTTGCAGATATCGGTATACTGATATACCATTCTCTCATTTCCGCCGATGATTACAATACTCATGTAAATTGTCCTTTCCGGGTTTCCTGAAGCTTCTGAAAATGAAGAAACCTCCCTGCTTCCATGCAATGTTTTCTCCTTATTTTCGTTAGTCTGTTCTAACCCTTTGTTAAAAAAATTAGAAGCTTTCCGTTTACTGTTTACAACCTTCCCAGTAACGCCTGCACTTCTGAAATATGTTTTAGTTGCTGCAGTCCTTTACATTTTATTTTATGTAAAATGTGCTGATTATATATTTTTATAGTTCTACGCTTCGGTTAGCTTATTCTAACTTTCATGGTGTTAGTTTACACTAATCCTTTATTTCTGTCAAGTACTAAGCAAAAAAAAGAGAGCTAATGAAAAACAGTCTCATTAACTCTCTGATTATATTCAGAAGTTCCACTATTACCGCAGAGCGTGTTTGAAAAATCATTCCCGCAATCAGAACCCGATTTTTTTTACAATGTCCGCAATGCGCGACACATCCGTTCAGATTTCCTCAGTGCCCACCAGATTCTTCATACTGTTCATACCGATCAGCAATGTTGAAGTATTGTGAAGCAATGCTGAGGTAGTCGGCTGCAGGATTCCGGCAACGCCCAGCAGGATCAGGCCAGTGTTAAATCCTACGATCGTTCTGTAATTATTGTGGATACGCTTCATCAGCGCGTCACTGATATGCTTCAGAATTACGATACCTTCCAGATTATCCGCACCGATAGTGATGTCTGCGATCTCTCTTGCAATCTCGGCGCCTTCGCTTACTGCAATACCTGCATCAGCTGCTGAAAGCGCCGGGGAATCGTTAATTCCATCACCAAGCATGACAACCTTGCGTCCTTTTGCCTTTTCCTTTTCCACGAAGCTTGCTTTATCTTCCGGAAGAACCTCAGAATAATATTCGTCAACGCCAACCCTGGCTGCAACAGCCCTGGCTGTACGTTCACTGTCTCCGGTCATCATAACCACCTTGCTGAATCCGGCTTTTTTCAGTGCTTTTACAACTGCAGGAGCTTCCTCACGGAGAGGATCCTCAATACAGATAACAGCTGCAAGACTGCCTTCAATTGCAAGATACAGATGGGAATACTCATTTGGAAGATTTTTAAACCGCTCCTCCATCCCTTCCGGAATGGTGCATTTCTCATCCTCAAATACAAAATGGGAGCTTCCGATGATTGCTTTTTTGCCCTCAATGGTTGTTGAAATACCATGAGCAACAATGTATTCTACCTTAGAATGCATTTCCTCGTGATCCAGTTTTCTCTTCTTCGCTGCATCTACAACAGCTTTCGCCATGGAATGAGGAAAATGCTCTTCCAAGCAAGCTGCAATTCGTAGCAGCTCATCTTCACTCTGTCCGTTAAATGGAACAATCTCAGCCACTGTAGGTTCTGCCTTGGTAAGAGTGCCAGTCTTGTCAAATACGATCGTATCGGCATCCGCAACTGCCTCCAGGAATTTACCGCCCTTCACAGTGATTTTGTATTCTCCTGCCTCCCGGATAGCGGAAAGTACGGAAACCGGCATTGCCAGCTTCAGGGCACAGGAGAAATCAACCATCAATACGGAAACAGCCTTGGTTACATTTCTGGTAAGCAGATAAGTAAGTGCAGTACCGCCAAGTGTGTATGGGACCAGTCTGTCCGCCAGGTGCTCGGCCTTGCTCTCAAGACCGGATTTCAGTTTCTCAGTATCCTCGATCATGGCTGCGATTTTCTCATAACGGCTGGAACCACCAACTGCTTTTACAGTAATGACAGCCTCGCCCTCTTCCACAACCGTACCTGCGTATACGGAATTTCCTTCCACTTTTCTTACAGGAACAGATTCACCAGTCAGGGAAGCCTGGTTTACCATAGCCTCGCCCTCTGCGATCAAACCGTCAAATGGGACCACATTTCCCATATGTACTACAACCATATCTCCGGCCTGGATCTTGTCTGCATCCACCAACACTTCCGTACCTTCACTGCGAAGCCATACCTTACCAGTGTTCAGAGACATGGTACGTGCCAGATCATCCACAGATTTCTTGTGGGTCCACTCCTCAAGCAGTTCTCCGATTCCAAGCAGGAACATAACAGAACCGGCTGTGGAGAAGTCGCCGCGGAAAATAGAAACACCGATTGCAGTTGCATCCAGAACCGGAACCTCGATCTTACGCTTCCAGAGTGTCTTAACCCCCAGCCAGATGTATTTCACAGACATTGCAGTGGTATAGATTGCAGACAATGGATATGGCAAAAGCAGTTTGCGTCCGTAATGGAAAATAACTTTATTTACCAGCTTCTCCTTATAAGTCTCATTTAATTCTCTTCCGGAATTCTCCAGCACCTGAGCGGGTACGCTGACACGGCTGTAACCAAACGCCTGAATTGCCTTCAACAGTTCATTCCGCTCTCCGGTGTAGTAAATAAGAGCATCACTGGTACGATTAAAGACCTGGGCCTTCTTTACTCCATCCAGATTTTCCAGGTAATACTGAAGGGTATCTGCCTGGGTAAAATTCATATATTTCTGAAAAAGATGGACTCTGATACGTCCTTTTTTCTCATGTTTAATTGTAAATTTCAACTTGTTCACCTACTTTTTCTTCAAAGCAAGAGTTACTGTTCATTACGTTTACCGTAATCGCTTCGCGCCACACTCTTCGAATTTTTAGTAAGGTTTGTTCACCAAAATATTTCGCAGAGTTTTTCAAAGGAACAGCAACGATTAAGAGGACTGTCGCAAAAACGGCAGTCCCCAATATGTTTGCAAGGTATTACATTGCCAGATTACTCAGCAGCTTCCTCTGTCTCAGCCTCTTCAGCTTCATCAGTCTCTTTAAACTCTGTCTCGCCTTCAGCTGCCTCATCCTCAAACGGCTCCTCAGCTGCTTTTCTGTCCTCATTGATCTGCTGTGCATCTGCATAGATATCACCTGCATTTTCCTGAACAGTTGTAACCGTCTTCATTACACAGTCCTTTGCTCTTAAAACAGCTGCTGTGCACTCTGTGTAAACTTTTTTCGCATCTTTGCTGGAAAGAAGCTTGATACCTGCAGTTCCGAATAAAACACCTGCTGCAAAAAGTCCTGTCTTGTCCCATTTAAAACTTGCCATGATTAAATTCCTCCTTATAGTGAAACGTTATTGTTGTTAATTGTTTTTCAATATTTTGGTATTATATATCAGTTTTTCTGAAATTCCCAGTGCTATTTTGCTTATCGAGAAATATTCTCATTACCTTCATGTTTTATAGCGTGTTTGAAAAAACTTTCTGCAAGATGTACGTCACAATTTGAGTGAAATATACCGCAAAGAGAGGCGTGCAGATTACGGGAATGCTTTTTTCAAACAGGCTCTAACTCTCTCCCTTGGATAACTGCTATTTTTATATGCCTTCATACTATCATGCAAGTTTTCAAGCCCCGCACTTTGACATGGTCATCTCAATACTCTCAATATCCTGATCTCCAATATACCCCATATTTTTCAACCCTTCTCTTACAACCTGTTTCCAGACTTCAGAAGGCAGCTTACAGACAGTATCATCGCTGAGTCTTACAGTGCAGCCATTTTCCTGGCAGCATGCTTCACAGCTGGAAATCCGGTACATGTTCTTGCGGCTGATGGCGCCGATTTTTTCCAGCATATTTACCATGCGGTAAATTGTGGCCGGTCCAATATTTCGATCTTTCTCCTGCACCTTGTAATAAATTTCCTTGCAGCAGGAACACTCCTCCTCCAGAATAATATCCAGTATCAGCTGGCGCTGTCTGGTGATCCTGCAGCCCTGTTCGCGTAATCGTTCAAGGATCATATCTTTCTGCATTTGTGTCCGCTGATATGCTTCCTGATTTTCATATGCTTTTTCTTCAACTGCGTTTTTCATCATTTTCATCGCCATCCTTTTTGATTTCTGTGTGATTTTATGCCAGGAGCTGGAATTTCTATATAAAGAGAAATCATAACGGTTCGCGCCTTCACTGCTGCAGAGCATCTTTTTCCAAAGTGAAAAGATATGGTGATTTCCCCTTATATAAAAATTCCAGCCTGTATCTTTTAAGGGATACAGGCTGAATTATTTTTAACAACTTTGCTTAAGCAATACTCTTTGTATTAACTTTTAAGCTGTTGCTCTCTTTATATGGTCTGAACAGCAGGTACAGGAATGCTGCAACCAGAACGAATGCAACAACTGTTCCGATTCCAAATCCGCCGCCTGTAAGCAGTGTACCAATCTGATAAATGCAAAGTGAAACTACATAAGCAAGACCGCACTGATAGCCGATTGCAAACCAGAACCATTTTGCATTGTTCATCTCTCTCTTAATAGCACCCATAGCTGCGAAACAAGGAGCACAAAGAAGGTTGAATACCAAGAATCCGTATGCTGCAATAGGAGTCATTACCTGTGCAAGATTTCCCCAGATCTCAGCTCCATCCTCTGCAACCTCGGCAAATCCGAAGAGCATACCAAATGTAGCAACAACGTTCTCTTTTGCAATAAGACCTGTTACGGCAGCAACTGCCATCTTCCAGCCTTCTCCTGCTTTTGTCCATCCAAGAGGAGCAAAAATCCAGGCGATTGCAGAACCGATCTTGGCAAGAATACTGTTGTTCAGCTCTTCTACCATTCCAAAGGAACCGCCTTCCCAGCCGAATCCCATAAGGAACCAGAGAACGATGGTGGAAAGAAGAATGATGGTACCGGCTTTCTTGATGAAGGACCAGCCTCTCTCCCACATGCTTCTCAGAATATTGCCAACGGTTGGCCAGTGATATGCCGGAAGCTCCATAACGAATGGTGCCGGCTCGCCAGCGAACATTTTTGTTTTCTTAAGGATAATACCGGAGCAGATGATTGCTGCGATGCCAACAAAGTAAGAGCTTGTAGCAACCCATCCGCTGTTGTTAAAGAATGCACCTGCGATCATTGCAATGATCGGGAGCTTCGCACCACAAGGAACAAATGTTGTAGTCATGATTGTCATTTTACGGTCACGGTCGTTCTCGATTGTACGGGAAGCCATAACTCCAGGAACACCACATCCGGAACCGATCAACATTGGGATGAAGGATTTTCCGGAAAGACCGAATTTACGGAAGATTCTGTCCATGATGAATGCAACACGAGCCATGTAACCGCAGGACTCAAGGAATGCAAGGAACAGGAACAGAACCAGCATCTGCGGTACGAAACCAAGTACAGCGCCAACACCGGCAACAATACCGTCAAGAATCAGTCCCTGCAGCCATGCAGCGCAATTTACAGCTTCCAGAGCAGACTCAACTGCCGGAGGAATAATCTCACCGAAGAGTACATCATTTGTCCAATCTGTTACAATAGTTCCAACAGTGGTTACAGACACATAATAAACAACCCACATTACAACTGCGAAGATCGGAAGCGCCAGCCATCTGTTGGTTACGATTCTGTCGATCTTATCGGAGGTTGTAAGTTTCTTTCCTGTAGAGGATTTTGTATAGCACTGTCCAATAATGGAAGAGATGTATACATAACGCTCGTTTGTGATAATACTCTCTGTATCATCATCGAATTTATCTTCCAGAGCCTTTACTTCGTAAGACACATCCGGAACACTCTTCATCTGCTCTACGATCTTGTCATCTTTCTCGATAAGCTTGATTGCAAAGAAACGTTTCTGAGCCTCTGCAACAGTTCCTGTCAGCTTATTCTCAACAGATTTGATCGCATCCTCAACATCCTGTGCAAATTCGTGAACCGGAACGGTTTTCTTTTTGCTCTGTGCTGCGCTGATTGCTTTCTCAGCAGCTTTCATGATTCCGGTTCCTTTCAGAGCGGAAATCTCAACTACTTCACAGCCAAGCTTTTTGCTTAATTTGTCAATGTGGATCTTGTTTCCGGATTTCTGAACCAGATCCATCATGTTGATAGCCATAACTACCGGGATTCCAAGCTCCTCTTTGATCATATCGCAAACTGTTCCGCAAGCAACTCCGTAACGTCCTGCGTTGAATGCAGGTCCAGCGATGAACAGATCAGCATTCTGTCCTTTAACCATCTCAAGAATCTCAGCTTTAGCTTTTTCAAGATTCTCGTTGAAGTAAGAGTCACCACATACGATTGTAGCAACGATCTCAGCTTCATCTCCAAATTTCTGAGCAAGAGCGAGTCCTGGTCCTACGACCTCTCCTACGCGAAGCTCTGCAGGGTAATCTGCTTTTTCTTCTCCACCGATATTAGCGAAGAACTGGTTGATATAATGTACAACTCTAATTTTACTCATTATGATTCGTCCTCCCTTTCTATCGTGCACTCAGTACGTTGAATCCTGTCTCGTTTGTTGCGCCAGTCATAACCTGAATCTCAACTTCAAGAGATCCGTCCTCCTGAAGAGTCTTGTCGCTGGCACCAGCGATAACATTAACATAGTCTAAAGTTCCGATAACTTTATCAAGTTTTGGAAGGTGAATCAGCTCATTAGCATTTCCGCCTGTTACTACAGCATCTGCAGCCGGATCAGAGTCAGCAAGTGACTGAGATTTTCCATCACGTCCAGCATACTCATCTGTAATGATAACAGTCTTAACGCCTTCTGCCTCGATCTTCTTACAGTTCATGATAAGGTCTGTATCCGGGTTACCATAACCTTCCTCTGTAATCAGAACTCCGTCTAACTGCAGCCATTCACAGAATTTTGCAACCATATCGTGAAATCCCAGCACAACTGCCAGCAGCCAAACACCTCCAACTTCAATCACCATTGTCACAAGACGCGCACTTACAAACTTCAGGAAAGGCCGGATATGATCCGCAAGAGTTGCACACTGATCATGAAATACAAATCTGGAATTCACAACATATGCAAACAGGATCGCCAGGATGATCGATACTACATTCGCCGCCATCAGAATAATGCCAAGCTCTCTCATAATATAAAAGCTTACCAGATTTACCAGCGTTGTACAACCACCCCAGAAAATATAACGGATCACATCATTTTCATATAATTTAAGAATCCGTTTTTTCATTTTCATGACCTCCATGTATGATTCTGGATACAATATATCTTGGCCGGCGCTTCACTTCTTCATAGATCCTTGCAATATAATATCCGATAATTCCAAGGCTCATCATCACCGCACTGCCGATAAACAGCATCACGATCAGCAAAGTCGTGTAACCCTCTACTGCATGTCCGGTAAAATATCTCACCAGTGAATAGATCAGCAAGAGCAGAGAACATATGAAACAGCCACCGGCTCCTATCGTTACAAACTGCAGCGGAAGCGTTGTAAAAGCCACGATATTGCGAAATGCATAACGGATCAGGCTTCCGGTAGACCATTTAGACTCTCCTGCTTCCCGCTCCTGCACCTCAAAAAGCACAGATGTACTTTTAAATCCAACCCAGGATGAGGTTGCCCGAAAAAACATGCTCCGCTCTGGCATAGAAAGAACGCTTTCCACAGCTTTCCGATCCAGAAGTTTAAAGTCTGAAGCATTCTCCATATTAAATCCGGTTGCCCTGGACATGATCCTGTAAAAAAATCCTGCACTTTTTCTGTGAAACACAGTTTCTGTTCCACGGCTCTTTTTTATCCCTTCTACAACTTCATAGCCCTGTTCCCATAACCGATACATTTTTACAAGAACTTCCGGCGGATGCTGCAGGTCACAGTCCATAACAGCCACTGCGTTTCCTGACGCCTGAGCCAGTCCTGCGACAATTGCAGCTTCTTTTCCAAAATTTCTGGAAAAATGTACACCAGTCACATTTCTATCTTTTTCTGCAGTTTCCTCAATTATTTTCCATGTCTGGTCCGTAGAACCATCATCTACAATAACCAGTTCGTAATTGATTTCGGCTAAATCCAGGATTTTTTTCAGCGTCCGGCAGGTTTTTGCCAGCATCTGTTCTTCATTATACGCAGGCAAAACCACCGATAATCTGCTCATTTTTCCTGATTTCCCCTTTCTCTTTGTTTCTTTGGCCTCCGGTAAAAGATTCCGATCATCAAAAACAGAAACAGCCCTGATACACTCAGGTACATTCCCGGTATCACATATGGTGTACAGTAGGTAAGCTCAATGCTGTGTTTTCCTTTTTTCAGCTCAACCCCCATATACATACTGTTCGCCTGAACCAGTTTTGCTTTCTTTCCGTCCACATATGCTGTAAATCCTGCATTATATGGGATTGAAAACACGAGGAACTTATCTGAAGATACTTCAATATCTCCGGTAAGTTTATTAGTTTCGGTCTTTATATTATGAAGACTTTCTTCTCCAAGCCGGTCTGTCTGTTTTTCCACAGAATCCATAGGCTGGCATACCAGATAAAGATCATCAAATGTATATTCCCCAGGAGTAGAAAATGTCAGCGTTATAGTTCCTGCGCTGTAATTTTTATACCCCATATTCAGAAGAAAATTATGGCGGCCACTGTATCCGTTATATTTGTCTGTAAAAATCCGGATGGTTTTGTCCACCGCTCCCAGAGAAACCTCTACTGCGGATTCTTTACTTTCTTTCCAGTAGCGCCAGTTGTCATCTTCGTGAAGTACCGTATTCTTCTCATATTCTGTAAGAGAATCCCACTTTCTGTCACTGATCCGGGCACGCGGTGAATATGCGTTGAAATCCAGATTTTTCGCCACAAGATAGACTTCTGCATCCGGTTCTCCCTGATATCCTATAGAAACCTTGGCATTTTTCTTTGTTACAATGATCTTTCCATCTTTGATCTTACAGCCTTTTCCTGCTTCCAGTGTAAAATCTGCTTTCTTGTCATCAAAGGTAAGGTCTGTTTCCGGAAGGCTGCTGCTTTCAATGACAGCTCCCTGAAGAAGAGCCTGCTGTTTTTCTGTTACAGAAAGTTTTTCATATTTTTCCCTTGGGATCCAGGTATCATACGTATAGCCCAGAGGAAGCGCATCCTCATCTTCGTAAATCCTGTACTTCTTTGTAGTAACAGCTTCCTGATCATATCCATAAGGAACGTAGCCATATCCGTTCTTTTTGATGGCAAAATATTTCACAGCAGCTAAACGGTCCAAAATGGTCCTTCCGTCCAGATTATTGTAATGATAATCCCATGGTGTATTCAGGTACATTTCATCGAAGAAACGACTGATATTTCCATTGGCCACACTGAAATAATAAGAAGTACTGTTAGTTCCCATATACATGGCAGTATTTACGTAAGAGCCCGTTTTGTACTGATCATAACGGCTGACTGAAGAATCTTCCAGCTTCTGGATCGCTTTATCCGGCCCGGACTGCAGTGCCTCCAGTGCTCCGCCCTTTTCTTCAAACTCTGACAGATAATCTTTTTCATAAGAATACTGATATGACACATTCAAAAGAATACTTGCTATCAGTACAGTAACGATCATTCCACAGAGATATTTTCCCTGCACAAAAATATTTCCATAGGAAACTACTGTAAACACAGCCAGAACCAGCAACATTACAGCCATGATATTCCGCTCTGTACGGGCTGTTTCCGAGAAAAGTGCAAGCACACAATATACCAGCAGCATAATAAAAATCCGTCTTTTTTCCTGTATCTGTAAGGCAAACAGTTCCGGATATGCCTGCACCAGAATATAGGCGATCAGCATTCCATATGCCCAGATCCAGCGGTTGGATACATAGGAAAATCCATTGAGCACATGTCCTGCAAAAGGAATCAGCAGGAACAGATTTAAAAGTACAAATCCCAGTTTCAGTCCTGTATATTTTTTTCTTTTGGAAAAAATCACAAACACGCCTGCCATGGCAACTGCGGAATATCCAGCAACTCCCCACTGGATCATATTCTCACCAATCAGACAGCCGAGATATTTTTCGTAATAAATGCGGGCATAAAATAACGGGACATAATTCTGTGCCT
>OLRC01001675.1_pt1 | contig 13533 bp, 13 predicted proteins | sample 1672081 | NCBI WGS metagenome assembly OLRC01 (sample SAMEA3136643, study PRJEB25190) | human gut metagenome | biome: human gut; feature: human-associated habitat; material: faeces | place: Austria | collected 2013
ATCCCCGAAGCGCTGACTCTGTGCCGGGTTTTCCGGCTGCGCTCCGGGGATCTTATCCTCTGTTTCCATATTTGGTTCAAAATCTTCTTTTCTGAGCATGGCAGGCCTGCTTTCGCCTTTTTCATAGATTTATGCAGGGCGGGCCCGTCTTTATGCCACTACTGCCCGACACATTCTCCTGATACATATAACTGCCATATCACTACACCATTGCATATCGCTTTTCGCAACCCGCAGGAAAATTTCCTGATTCGGTTAAATTTACTCTTGCGGACTCCTTTTTTTCGCCACCAGTACCAGCAGCACAATCCCCGCAATCCCGGTAAAAATACTGATAAACTGGGAAGTTGACAAAATCCCCACACTTCCCCGGATAATATCTCCCCGGAAAAACTCGATCACAAAACGTCCGACGCTGTAAAAGATCAGATAGCAGGCAGTCACCTGGCCATCTGCTTTTTTGTTCCGCGCAATCAGCAACAGCAGAAGAAAATGCAGGAAATCCAGGCCGCTGGAATACAGCTGCGTAGGGATCAGCGCCACGTGATTGGGCGCATATTCCGAATTCTGAAATATCACAGAAAAAAAACTCTCCGTCTCTTTTCCATAACAGCACCCTGCCAGAAAACATCCGATCCGGCCAAATCCCTGGGCCAATGCCACGGACGGCAGGATCACATCCGCATATTTAAAAAATATAAGACCTTTGATCCTGCAGTACAAAAATCCTGTCAGTATCCCGCCGATAATTCCGCCGAACACCACAAAACCGGAACTTAAGGTTTCCATCATAAATCCCGGATCCTGAGCAATTGATTTCCACTCTGTGATCCAGAAAAGAAGCTTTGCACAGAGAAATCCACCGACCAGACACCACAGAATCATGGGAAAGATCTGTTCGCTGTCAAGTCCCTGTTTTCTGGCTCTGTATTCTGCTGTCAGACAACCTGCCACAATTCCAATGGCGATCATCAGGCCATAACCATATATCGTAAATGGTCCGATGGTAAGAAGTTCATTTTTCATCCGTTTCCTCCTGTTGTCCCGTTTTTGTTTTCCTCAATATCCTCACCCACATCTGTAGATGTAAAAAATTCCAGAAGCGCAGCATTGGCCATGTCATTCAAAGCACTGTTTCCAGGTTCTGTCACATCACATTCCCCGCAGATATCCACGCCCAGGATCCTCGAAATTCTCTCTGCACATTTCTCTTTGACAGCACCCAGACATTCCAGCATGGTACTTAACCGCATATCGCCCTGACTCCAGTTTGTATCTGCGTCCGTCTCACAGAGAACATCTTTGTCTATGGAAATATACAATGGATATTCTCCCACCTGATTCTTTACAAATGCAGACACTTCCGTTTCTTCCATTTCCAGAAGCCTCTCCCTGCTCAAAAACTCCACCTTTTCCTTAAACTCCGGTTCCACTCTGGAAAAAGCCTCCTCATCCGGGCCGATCAGGATCACCTTTTTAAGCAGTGGCAGCTCCATAATGGAATCATAGATCCATCCTCCGCAGGAAAGCAGGCCGCCAAAAGCAGGCGGCTGCATATCTGTATGGTTATCAAACACCAGAAGCTCAAATGGCTCCGATATTTTTTCTAGCCAGATCCTTGTCATATAGTGATAGTTTCCGGAATCAATAAAATGGATTCCTCCGGAAGAATAAGGGGCAATACGGCTGCGAATGGCATTCATCGCATCCTCATCACAGTAGCAGTTGGTTCCGGGAATGTCCCTGGCCTCCACCCGGGATACTTCTTTTCCCCTCCAGAACTGCTGATCCTCATATATTCCGGAAAAATCCATCATCAGTATCTTTATATTTTTATCTGTATTTTTCATGTGCACATCTTACCACGGAATGGCAGATGATGCAAGAGAATGGTCAGTCTTTCCACTCTTCCAGATCTTCATCCGAACCGTCCAGAAGATCTTTCAGACTGCCGGTTTCCACCTGGTCTTTACCCACATCCCAGAGTTTCATCTCCACATTCTCCGGTTCTTTTTCCCAGCGGGAATTCTCCTGTTTTGGTTTTTCTGCTGGTTCCGTGACTTCCTCTGTCACTTTTCTGTTTGTAGAACCTTCTGTATCCTGCGTTGGTTCCCCTGTGCTCTCTGTTGCATTTTCAGAACTAAAATCTGAAGCCGAACTGTCTTTCAATGCATTTTCCTGCTCATTCTGTTCTGTTATCGAATTACCGGTCCTCTCCTGAACTTTCTCTTTTTTTCGTAAGATCCCACGTCTGGATTTTTTCTCCGGTTCCGTTGTTGCCGTTTCGACATGCGGACATGCGTTGGACATCCCCCCTGCAGCAGTTTGATATTTTTCTCCGGCACCTGATCAGCCACCCATTTTCCCAGATTGCAGTCCGGGATAAACAAAATATTTTTATTCTCTATATTCTTTACAATCTGAACTGCCGATGAGGAAGTTACACAGACATCACAAATCGTTTTTAACTCGGAAGTCGTATTAATATACGCTACCACGGTATAATCCGGATACATCTTTTTCACCCCGGAAATCAGTTCCACATCCATCTGCTCTGCCATCGGACATCCCGCATTGCTGTTGGATAACAATACCCTTTTCTGTGGGGACAGAATCTTGACCGTCTCTGCCATAAAACGGACTCCGCACATCAGCACAGTGCTCTGCGCTGCCTTGGCAGCCTGCACGCTCAGCCCATAGGAATCCCCTACATAATCAGCCACCTCCCAGATATCATGACTCTGATATGCATGTGCCAGAATACAGATATCCTTTTCTTTCTTCAGGCGGATGATCTCGTCCTGCAGTTCTCTTGTCGTTAACATAAAATACTCCTTTTCACGAAATACCCTTCTATACAGACATTTCTTGTTACATTCAACATATTACATAGAGTATACTCACATGCCCGTCAGGTGTCAAGACACAAAAGGGTTAAAACCACGGAAGCCTGTGAAACGGGATGATAAGGATTTCCTTCGACTTCATGTCATCCGTTGTAATGTAGGTATGTTTCCAATATCGCGCATCCAGGGAAATTTCCCGGTTATCCCCCAACATGAAATAAGAGCCCTCCGGAACGGTAAAGGTTTTATCTTCTTCTCCACAATCCGTTTCGACAGTGTCATCCAGATAAGCCGATTCATCCAGCGGTTCCCCATTGATGTATACTTTTCCTCCGACAAAAGAAACCGTCTCCCCCGGAAGTCCGATCACACGTTTGACCATGGTTTCATTTTCATCTTTCTGATAAAACATGACAATATCGCCGCGTTGTGGTTTTTCTTCCTCATATGCATGACGGTCTCCGATGAGCCAGTCATGAACCATCAGTGTCGGTTCCATACTCTCAGATGGCACCCGCCCGATCATCAAAAAACAACGGAATGTGATAATAATGGCAAGAAGAACTGCTATGTAAATCACCCACCCCACGATATCTTTTCGTTTTTGTTTTGTCTGTTCGTCCATAGATTCCTCCCTGTATGTTTTTCATTTGGAATTAATCATATCATACCAAAGGCAAAGATGTATAAATTTTTTTAAGATTGTAAGTAACGTGAAAAATTTATGCAATTACTGTAAATCTCTGTGGATATTTTCGGTTGTGAGAACCTCGGTGTTTATGTTAAGATGGGGGTGTCTGTTATAGAAAGGAGAAACAGATTTCGAAAAGTTAAAAACTTTAGCGCCATGTACCCTGTGATACAGCTTTCGCTGTACCACAAGGGTTAACGAGGATTCAGGTGATCGAAGATTCGGCGGATGCCTGAACGCAGAAAGGGGCTGCGCATACGAATCACAAACAGGATGGTAACATCCGAACAAAGGATTCGTACCCCGATGGAGCCAATTGCATGAGAATTTGCTTACGCGAAGCAATTGGCATAGGTGATAACACTTACGTGTTACCACATAATGTACAATGAAAAATATTCTGACGAACGAAAACAATATCGGAATCATAAAATTATATGAGAAAAAGGAGATTTCAATTATGTGTGGAATTATTGGATTTACAGGTAAATTAAAAGCCCAGGATGTCTTATTGACAGGACTTGCAAGTCTCGAATACCGTGGATATGACAGTGCGGGAATTGCATACTTTAAAGATACCGGAAAAATTTCACTTCGGAAAACTGTCGGAAAAGTAAAAGATCTTCGTGCCATCTGCGATGATGATAACAATTCTACGTGTGGAATCGGCCACACCCGCTGGGCAACCCATGGTGGCGTTACCAATGCCAATGCACACCCTCATAAGGTCGGACAGGTTGCATTGATCCACAATGGTATCATCGAGAACTATCATGATCTCGCCACCAAATACGATCTGACGGATGAACTGATTTCCGAGACGGATACCGAAGTTGCCGCCGCATTGATCAATAAACTCTACGAAGGAGATCCAAAAGAAGCTCTGCGCAAAGCAGTAGCCGAAATTGAAGGTTCCTTTGCCTTCTGCGTTCTGTTCAAGGATCATCCTGGTGAAATTTATGCGGTAAGAAATGTCAGCCCTATGGTTGCAACATACTGTGATGACGGTGCTTTTATTGCATCCGATCTGACTGCTTTTATCGCATACAACAAGCGTTATTTCATCGTGCCGGAATATCATATTTTAACTATGACTGCGGACGGCATTACGTTAGAAGATTTAGACGGTCATTCCGTAGAACCGGAATATATGGAAGTAAACTGGGATGTTACCGCAGCCCAGAAAGATGGTTATCCGCATTTCATGATCAAAGAAATTCATGAACAGCCGGCTGCCATCACAAGAACCATTACCCCACGTATCAAAGATATGCTTCCGGATTTTTCGGAAGATGCTATTGCGGATTCCTTCTTTGAAAATGTAAGCGACATTACGATCGTTGCCTGTGGTACTGCAATGTACGCGGGAATGGTAGGAAAAACCATGATCCAGAACCGCCTGCATATTCCGGTTACCGTGGCAATCGCATCGGAGTTCCGCTATGAAGAACCGGTAATCAATGAAAAATCCATGGTGATCGTTGTATCCCAGTCCGGAGAAACCATTGATACTTTGGAAGCTCTTCGCCTTGCAAATAAATATACAAAGAAAACACTGTCCATTGTAAATGTAAAAGGCTCCAGCATTGCACGTGAAAGCAGCTATGTATTATATACACATGCCGGTCCTGAGATTGCTGTTGCAAGTACAAAAGCTTTCTCTGTACAGTGTGCAGGTATGTATCTGATCGCATTAAAACTTGCTGAAGTTAACAACTTAATGACAGACGAACAGATGAAAGATTTCTGTGCGAAGTTTGAGCAGGCGATTGGAACGATCGAAGATGTATTAAAGATGGATGATTACATCAAAGGAATCGCTGAGAAAATCAAAAATACTTTCTCTGCTTTCTATCTTGGAAGAGGTTTAGATTACGGTATTGCTTGTGAAGCTTGCTTAAAGTTAAAAGAGATCTCTTATGTAAATGCTGAAGCTTACTGCGCAGGAGAATTAAAACACGGAACGATCTCTCTGATCACGGAAGGAGTTCCTGTAATTGCGATCGCTACACAGGAAAATGTATTACCTAAATTAATGGCAAACGTTGAGGAAGTAAAAGCTCGTGGAGCTCACGTTATTGTTGTAACAGATAAAGATATGACAAATTATGAAGGAATCTATGATGATTTAATTCAGGTTCCTGCTACAGATGATTTATTTGCAACATTCCCTTCTACTGTTGCATTACAGTTACTTGCTTATCATGTAACACTGTTTAGGGGATATGATGCTGACCAGCCAAGAAACCTGGCTAAGTCTGTAACTGTTGAATAGGCATTGAGCACTTAATGAATCCGAGCCATCAGGCGACAGATGAATTTAGTGCGAAAGCCCGTCCCGAACCTTAGTGAGTCCGAGCCAAAGGCGACAGACGAACTTAGTTGAGTGGACGTCTAAAACATACGAAAGACTAAATCGACAGAACAAAGAAACTTATATAAAGCAAAGATGCGAAAGAAATTAATCCATTCTTTCGCATCTTTTATTTTTTTAATTTCTTTATTTATCTACCACTTCTTTATTTTCTTTCCTATCAAAATAAATATCTATCAAATTTCCAAATATTTTAATCACCAATGTTACCATAAAGACATCTATAATTTCCGCCAAAAAAACCAATGCCATATATTGATTAAACCTTCCACTTAAAACAGATACATAAATCCAAAATGAAATCACTACCATTACAAGCATAACAATACACTGTAAGATTTTTTTACTGATTTTTCTTTCATTTGCTTTTTTTATTTTACATTTCTTATCTATAAATATTATTACTATCCACAGAATAATCCAAACAATACTCCATATTCCAAATTGTTTAAAAAAATTGTTCGGGAAAAACATTCCCATTTCAGCACTTTTCATATACCTCAAACACATTTTTATAAAATACCCAATTCCAGCCACTGGCATCAATAATATTACTATTAACACTATTAGTTTCTTTTTATCTCTCAAAACATTTCTCCTTAAATTAAAAATTAATCTTCAAATAACTATTATTTTGATATCATCACAAATCTAGTACTAACTTTCTTTCCAGATTCTGATCTTTCATTACTTTTTTAGGTTTAAACCAACATTCTTTATCAGAATCTCCAAAATACCAACCATCTTTCTTTCCATTTCCCAATTGTCCATATGTATTATCTTCCCACAAATATAAATCATTTTTTTCTGTAATCACTGCCCCACCTTCATTGATTGAAGAATAAATAATATTTTTCATAATAAAAACAGGTTGACGAAAAACTGCTGTACTTACATTATTTCTTTTATCTTCTGGCATTTTAATCTGAAATTCTTCATCACTATTCCACCCCATTCCATATAATCTGTTTTTATAATCAAGATACAACAGACTTCCTCTTCCTCCAAAACTAATATGTTTTACATTATGCGCAATCGTATCTTTCATTACATGCCCATATTTTTTCAGTGGATACCCATATTCATCGATTAGTGTTCCATACAATTTCCCATTCTTTTTAATTTGATACTCGTACGGCATTCCTTTAATTCCAGAAGAACAAAGAATCTTTTTGTTATAATGATCTTCTAGTTTATAAGATAGATATTTCAGTTTTTTATATCTTACAGACTTTTTATAATCTTTTTGTATCATTGCACCAGATTTAAACAACCCAATAATTCCAAGAGCTACTATGATACTAATCACTATTACAATGAACACAATCCTATTTCTCTTGCTTTGTCTCATTTACTTTCCCCTCTTTCATATGTTTTTTCTTAATATAATACCACCCTTTCATACAAATAAAAATCCACCTTGCGTATCTAGTCGTTTTTTATGCTCAAATGGTTATATTAAAGCCTTTACAAAATATTTTAATTTTCGATATTCGTACATAAAATCAGGTATCCTTTACACATTATGGGGTCTTTCTATTATTCTTTTGAATTTACTTTCTTGCCCATTTATTTTTAAATTAATCTATGAATTGTTTTCCATCATATTTTTAAATCGTTACTTATATTTGGATTTCCAATTGAAATCTACTTTAAAAATGATCGTTGTATTTTATATTGTTTTATGTTTATGTGAATTATTAACTGTTGGAATTTGTTTTAGTGTTTTACATTGCACATCTTTATCCGATATTTTTGATAATCAGGTTCTTTCATTGGAAATGATCATTTTTTCAAAAATTTTATCCCTCTTATTATTACATTTTGTTTTTTATCATAAACAAAACGATATAGAGATTTCTTTTACACCAATAGAAAGTATTCTTTATTTTCTTCCGATCATCACATGCTTACTTCTCATTTTAGGCATTATATATTTGTTGAAAATTTCTAATATTTCTTCACAATATCATGAAGTCTTTTTATGGATCTCTATTGTACTAATGATCAGTTCTTTTTGCCATTTTATATTATTCAACCTGTACCTTTCCAAAAAGGCTGAAGAAAATTATATTAATTTTGTAAAATCACAAGAAGAAAAAACTTTTTATTATTATCAGCAAAAACAAAAGGACATTGAAGATTTAAACATTATACGTCATGATCTTAAAAATCAGCTTTTAGCCTTAAAATCACAGCCAGCAGAGAGCAATCAATACACACAACATATTGATTCCTTACTGAATGATCTTTCAAAATCTTCCTATGCTATACACACAGGAAATCCTTTTATTGATGTTTTAATTTCTGAGAAATTAAAGCTGATCCACGAACAACACATTTCTTGCAAAATGAACGTAGAATTAGAGAATATTCATTTTATTCGTAATATAGAGTTATGTTCTTTGCTTGGTAATTTGTTGGATAATTGCATTGAAGCTACCCAATGTTGTGACAAGAACAGAAGCATCACCTTTTGCTGTAATACGACACAAAATCATTTTTGCATTCATGCATCCAATACATATAATAAAAAATTAAAATATAAAAACGGCTCCATCATAACTACAAAAAAAGATTCTTCTATGCATGGTTTTGGAATAATTTCAATCAAAAAAATCGTTTCCAAATATAACGGAAATGTCTCTTTTTCTTCCAACCTTGAAGAATTTGTTGTAAATATTTCCATACCACTCCCACAAAACCTGAATTAAATATAAGAGAGGAAAACATTATGAAAATCTGTATTTGTGATGATGAAAAAGACTTTATTCACAATTTTCAATTACTTTTGAAACAGTATTCTAAAAAGCACAAAAATATCAATCAATTTAACTCCTTTGAAAATGAAAATGATCTGTTATCTTATTTTTATTCTCAAAATGATATTGACATCTTATTTTTAGATATAAAATTCCAAACCTATAGCGGAATAGAAATTGCTAAAAAAATACGAGATATTAATCCATCCGTAATTTTAATCTTTTTAACTTCTTTTCCAGAATATGCTTTATCTGGTTACAAAGTAAAAGCTTTTGATTATCTTGTAAAACCACTTTCATATCTGCAATTGGAAAATGTTTTGGACCAAGCTATTTCAGAACTTAAATCTAATGAAAAGCATTTTTTAATCATAAAAGATTCAGGAAATATTTTCAAAATCAAATTTCCTGAAATTATATACATAGAAACTTATAACCGAAATATTTTATTTCATTTAACATCCGGATCTGAAATCACTGGACATGAATCCTTAAAAGCATACGAAGATAAACTTGATGAACGTTTTTATCGCTGCCATACAGGCTATATTGTTAATATGGCATATGTAACTTCTATACAAAAGGATTGTGCTATATTAAATTCTAATGTCACCGTTCCTGTCAGTCGATATAAAAAGAAAAAATTCCAAATGTTATTTACTGATTTTTTGTGTAATTCTATTTTTTAATTTCAAAAATCCCCTGAAAGGTCGATCAACCTTTCAGGGGATCTCATACTTTACATATCTATACTTATGAAATAATCAGCAATTCTACTCTTCCGTATAATATCTGCCCAAAGCATCCGCACCCATGATCGCAGCATACAGATCTTCTGGTTGCACATCAAATGGCATATTCCCCATTGTATCATCTGGTGCACATGCAAGACGTGCCACTTCCATGATCTGCTCTGGTTTCACTTCCTCGATTCCTAATCCTTTTAATGTTACAGGAAGTCCAATTTCACTGCAGAAATCAATCACTTCCATGATCTCATCTTCTCCCGCATCTTCTAATACCAGCTGAACCAGTGTTCCGAATGCCACCTTCTCTCCATGATACATCTTATGTGTTTCTGGAATCGCTGTAAATCCGTTGTGGATCGCATGAGCCCCTGCTAATCCTCCACTCTCAAATCCAATTCCTGATAAATAAGTATTAGCTTCAATAACATTCTCCACAGCTTTTGTACAAATTCCTTCTTTAGCTGCTATCATTGCCTGTACTCCATTTTCCATCAATGTATCATAGCATAATTGAGCAAGATTCATTGCTGCCAATGTACATTTACCTCCAACACAGTTACTTGCATCAGATCTTTTACATGCTCTCGCTTCAAAATATGTCGCTAAAGCATCTCCCATTCCTGAGATCAACAGTCTTACTGGTGCTTTACAGACGATATCGGTATCTACCATGACCATATCTGGGCTTGATGGCAAGAACAGATATTTTTCAAAAACACCTTCATCTGTATAGATAACAGATAATGCACTGCATGGTGCATCCGTAGATGCGATCGTTGGCACGATGATCACTGGTTTCTTTGTATAATAGGCAACCGCTTTTGATGTATCATGAATCTTACCACCGCCAATTCCAATGATCACATCACTTCCTGCTTCTTCCACGATCTTTATAATTCGGTTGATCTCCGTCATACAGCATTCTCCATTGAACACATCATAAACAAGATTGCTGTCTTTATTTCCTTCATTGATCGCCGGTTCTACTCTTTTTCTTCCAGATGCACTCGTCAGAATAAAGAGATTCTTTCCAAATTTATCTGCATAAGAACAAAGATTCTTCATCTCTCCTTTACCTTGAATGTAGCGTGTTGGACTTCCAATAATTGCTGCCATAATATTTCCCTCCATATCAACTCTATTTCTCATCATGATACCATGGTCAAAATACCATTTGATATCAACATCTTGTTATTATTATAACACTCTTTTTGTTATATTTAAACATAAATATATTTATATTCATTCTTTTTTTATCTGTTTTTACCCGTAAGTTTATTATTTTTTTATTTCTCACGTTAATATATTGTCAAATTTTCGTTTAGATTTTTTCTATTTTCTTGCCTTTTTTATCATTTTTCCATATACTTATACATACTGAATACAAAATCCGACAAAAGGAGACATTTACAAATGATGATCAAAACTTTATTTTTGCTAAGCTTTCTCTTCTTTATCTACTCATTTATCGGCTGGATCTTAGAAGTGGTACAATCAGCATTTCATCAGAAACGTTTGGTAAACCGTGGTTTTATCAACTCACCGCTTTGTATTTCCTATGGAATCGGAGCTATCGTTATTACGATCAATACGCATCAGATGACCGGCCTATGGATCTTTGCTGCCGCTATGATCGATGCCACAGTCATTGAATGGTTTGGCGGACATTTTATTGAACATTTTTACCATGAACGCTGGTGGGATTATTCCAAAAATAAATGGAATCTTGATGGCTACATCTGCCTGTCCCATTCGGTTTTCTGGGGACTTTTAGGATATATCGGAGTAAAGTTTGTCAATCCACTGCTCTTTAAATTTTATCATCTGATCCCGCCATTTATCCGGCATCTTATCATTTTTATCCTTCTTGCAGTCCTGATCATTGATATTTTAGCAACCACGATCGTTGTCTTTGGAAAAAATATCGATAAACGACGTTGGGAATCTGCGGATGCTTATCTTACAAAGATCAGCGTGAAATTGAGTTCGTTGATAACATCTTATGTGGATCGTCGTGTTGAACGTGCTTATCCACAGCGTAAATTAAAACTGCCAACGATCCCAAAGACTGGTGTATTTGCCCAGGGATGCGGTTTTTATAAGGTGTTTTTGTTATTTTCCATCGGTTCTTTGCTTGGAGATATCATTGAAACGATCTTCTGTCGTTTGAAGATGGGTGTCTGGATGAGCAGGAGCAGCCTTGTATGGGGTCCTTTTAGCATTGTGTGGGGATTTGCCTTTGCTGGTGTTACATTACTTTTATACCGTTATAAAGACCATTCAGACAGCTTTCTATTTTTAACTGGTACTTTTCTTGGCGGCGCCTATGAATATCTCTGCAGCGTTTTAAGTGAAATCGTCTTCGGAAAGGTTTTCTGGGATTACAGTAAAATGCCTTTTAACTTGAATGGAAGAATCAATCTTCTTTATTGTTTCTTCTGGGGAATTGCAACCGTTGTCTGGTTTAAGAGGATTTATCCTTTCTTATCCAATCTGATCGAGAAACTTCCGATTGCATTTGGAACTGTATTTACATGGATCATTGTCGTTTTCATGGTATTAAATATGTTCATGTCACTATCTGCCTTGATCCGTTATGATCAGCGTGGCAAAAAAATACCTGCTTCTAATTTCTTTGAACGATATCTGGATACCCATTATAACGACCAGAAAATGAAACTCATCTATCCTAAAGCAAAGAAAGTGCATTGATTGAGATACTTTTACAAAAACTTCTGATGCAGAAAAAGGGAATGAAACTAACATTTTGTTGTTTCATTCCCTTTTCTTATCTTTTCTTTAAAATATGATCCTATCCGATCACATCACTCATATCATACATACCTGCTTCTTTTCCTGCAAGATAAAGAGCTGCACTGACTGCTCCCTTTCCAAAAATAGCTCTGCTGTATGCAGTATGTTTTAACTCAATAACTTCATCCTGTCCTGCAAAAATGATCTCATGTTCTCCAACGATCGTTCCACCACGGACTGCTGAGATTCCAATCTCTTTCTTTGGACGCTGTTCTCTTCTCTGGCTTCTGTCATATACGAATTCATATTCGTTATTCAACGGCTCATTGACAGCTTCTGCAAGCGCGATTGCTGTTCCAGATGGTGCATCTAACTTTCTTCTGTGATGTTTCTCCACGATATCAATATCAAATCCTGCATCTGCTAATAACTTTGTCATAGATTTTAATACTTTGAATAATGTGTTAACTCCTAATGACATATTCGCAGAACGAAGAACTGCTGTCTTCTTACTTGCTTCATGAACTCTTTCTAACTGTTCATCGCTTAATCCTGTTGTACATAACACAACTGGAATCTGTCTCTCTACTGCAAAATCCAGTAACCCATCAACGGCTGGTGCTGCGGAAAAGTCGATGATCGCATCAACTTCTACATCACACGCATTGATATCTGTAAATACAGGATAATCATTGTGCCCATCATCCACACGGTCAACACCGCATGCCATAACAGCTCCTTCTGTCTCTTCTACGATCTTGCTGATCACCTGCCCCATGACTCCATTGCAGCCATGCATCATAATCTTAACCATCTTTTGTAACTCCTTAAAGAATTCCTGCTTCTTTCATTGACTGAATTAATACCTGTGCGTGATCCTCTTCCATCTCTGTTAATGGACGGCGAACGATATTTTTACAATATCCCATCTCTGCTACTGCACGTTTTGCAGGAATTGGGTTTACTTCGCTAAATAAGTTATGGATCACATCCATGTATTTTAACTGGATATCTAAACTTCCTTTGACGTCCCCTTCTAAGAACTTCATTACCATGTCATGAGTTTCTCTTGGTGCTACATTGGATAATACAGAGATAACACCCTTTCCTCCTAACGCAAGAAGAGGTACAACCTGATCATCATTTCCTGAATAAATATCTAAGCATCCGTCTGCTAATGCTGCAAGAGTTGCTACCTGACCGATATCTCCGCTTGCTTCTTTGATCGCTACAATATTATCAACACTCTTCGCGATCTTCACTGCTGTAGCTGGCTGGATGTTTGTTCCTGTTCTTCCTGGCACATTGTACATGATGATTGGAATGTCTACAGAATTACCAACTGTTGTATAATATT
>OLRC01001691.1_pt1 | contig 13444 bp, 14 predicted proteins | sample 1672081 | NCBI WGS metagenome assembly OLRC01 (sample SAMEA3136643, study PRJEB25190) | human gut metagenome | biome: human gut; feature: human-associated habitat; material: faeces | place: Austria | collected 2013
ATTTGATTGAGAGTAAGATTCCTTTTGCAGAATTTGTTGTTATGATGCAAAAAGAGGTTGCTGACCGTATTTCTGCAGAGCCCAATACCAAGGCCTATGGTTCGTTATCAATCGCTGTTCAGTATTATATGACTGCTAAGGTGGCATTTGTTGTCCCACGTACAGTTTTTGTACCAGCACCTAATGTTGACTCGGCTATTTTGAAGATGACGCGTCGTGAGCAACCTCTGGTTGAAGTTAAAGACGAAGATTTCTTTTTCCGTGTATCGAAGATTAGCTTTGTGCATCGTCGTAAGACACTTTGGAATAATTTGACAAGTCATTTTGGTAAATCTGAAGAAGTCAAAACTAAACTTGAGCAGGCTTTGGGAAATGCAAATATAAAGCCTTCTATTCGTGGAGAGGCTCTATCTATACCTGATTTTGCCCGTTTATCTGATGCTTTGAGCGAAGCAGGTTTATAGCTTAAAAATCCCACTGAACATAAATGTCAGCGGGATTTTCTGTACAATGATGCGGAGAAAGGGATTTGAACCCTCACGCTCGTAAGAGCACATGCGCCTGAAGCATGCGTGTCTGCCATTCCACCACCTCCGCAGATGTTATGCTTATTATACTGCAAATTAGTAAAAATGCAAGGAGCCCAAAGGAATTGAGCTCCTTACTTGTTTTGGGTCAGATATGCTTGCAGTTTTGTGGTATAATAAGGCTATTAAACGAATGAGGAGTTCACTTGCAAGGAAGAATTATCAAAGCACTGGCAGGTTTCTATTATGTAGAGCATGATGGTGTTGTATACCAGACGCGTGCACGAGGAAATTTTAGAAAAAAAGGACAAACACCTTATGTTGGAGATTTTGTTGAATTTTCAGCAGAGGAAAATTCAGAAGGTTATATCCTTAAAATTGGTCAACGAATCAATAGTTTAGTGCGTCCACCCATTGTTAATATAGATCAGGCTGTGGTTATTATGTCTGCTAAGGAACCAGATTTTAACAGTAATCTTTTGGATCGTTTTTTGGTTTTATTAGAGCATAAACATATAAAACCTGTAATCTATATTTCTAAGATGGACTTGGTTGAAGATGATTCAGAAATGAAGGTTATTCAAAAACAGTATCAAAAAATTGGTTTTGATTTTGTCTTCAGTTTGGAAGACCTATTGCCGCTCTTGACTGATAAAATAACAGTCTTTATGGGACAGACAGGTGTTGGAAAATCAACCTTGTTGAACCGTATTGCCCCACAGTTACATTTAGAAACAGGTGAGATTTCAGACAGTTTAGGTCGTGGACGTCATACTACAAGGGCTGTAAGTCTTTATGATGTTCATGGAGGGAAGATTGCTGATACACCAGGATTCTCTTCGCTAGATTATGAAGTGGATAATGCAGAAGATTTGAGTGAATCTTTTCCAGAAATTCGTCAAGCCAGTCATGGTTGTAAGTTTCGATCTTGTACCCATACGCACGAGCCTTCTTGCGCTGTTAAAGATGAGGTGGAGAATGGACGAATCTGGCAAGTGCGTTATGATAATTACCTTCAATTTTTGAGTGAAATTGAAAACCGTCGCGAAACATATAAAAAAACTATCAAAAGAAAGTAGGTCTCTCATGTCATATAAAATTGCTCCTTCTATCCTAGCTGCTGATTACGCTAATTTTGCTTCAGAATTGGCTCGTGTTGATGCATCGGGTGCAGAATATGTTCACATTGATATTATGGACGGTCAGTTTGTTCCTAATATTAGTTGGGGAGCAGATGTGGTTGCTAGTATGCGTAAACACAGCAAGTTAGTTTTTGATTGTCACCTTATGGTTGTTGATCCTGAGCGTTATGTGGATGCCTATGCACAAGCTGGTGCAGATATCATGACCATTCATGTTGAAGCCACTAGGCATATCCATGGTGCCCTCCAGAAAATCAAAGTTGCTGGTATGAAAGCAGGTGTTGTGATTAATCCTGGAACCCCAGTTGAGGCACTTATTCCTGTGCTTGATTTAGTGGATCAAGTGCTCATCATGACTGTAAATCCAGGCTTTGGCGGTCAAGCTTTCATTCCAGAAATGATGTCTAAAGTGGAACGTGTTGTCGAACTTCGCCAAAAAGGTGGCTATTCATTTGATATTGAGGTTGATGGTGGTGTAGATAATAAGACGATTGCTGCATGTGCCAAGGCAGGAGCTAACGTATTTGTAGCAGGTTCTTATCTCTTTAAGAATCCTGATTTAACTGCTCAAGTTCAAACACTTCGTGATGCTATCGATGCCTAAAGTAGCTTTGTTTGTCGGTGGTGAGCTAGATTGGTTCACTACCGATTTTGATTATTTTGTTGGAGTGGACCGTGCTTGTTTGTACTTATTGGAGTGGGGGTTACCTCTTGACTTGGCTGTAGGGGATTTTGATTCTGTCTCCGAGTCAGAATTAAACGTCATTCAATCGATAGCTAAATCTTGTAAGAAGGCTCCCGCTGAGAAGGATGACACGGACACTGAGTTAGCTTTAAAATTGATTTTTCAAGCTTTCCCTGAAGCTGAAGTAACTATTTTTGGTGCATTTGGTGGTAGATTGGACCATATGTTGTCAAATGTATTTCTGGCTAGTGATCCTGAACTAGCTCCCTTTATGAGTCGTATCTGTTTGAGAGATAAGCAAAATAAGGTTACTTATTGTCCAGAAGGAAAACATGATATTTTTCCTGAACCAGGGATGACTTACGTTTCTTTCTTACAAGAAGGAACTGGGGAATTGACGATTTTGGGCGCAAAGTACGAATTAACTGATAGGAATTATTTTCAAAAGAAAAACTATTCTAGTAATGAATTCCTTGATGGCCCCATTCATGTTGTAGTTCCAAATGGATACGTGATTGTCATTCAGACTAAAGATAGGAGTTAGTATGATTTACCTGCTTACACTTTTGACCTTGTTAAGTTTAGGAATTCTTGTTGTTCTTTTATTGAAAAATGCGGAGTTAAAGGGTCAGATTAATAAGAGTCTGGAGGGAAATGCAGATAATCTTTCAGATCAACTGTCTTTTCAGTTAGAAAGCTTTGCCAAGGCAAACCAACTTGAAACAACAAGGCAATTGAATCAATTGCAGAAAGAACTCTATCGACAATTAACGGATATCAGAGAAGTTTTACACCAAAACTTGTCTGATAATCGAGATCGCTCTGACCAGCGCCTAGAGCAAATAAACCAGAGCTTGACGAAGGCCGTTAAAGAAATGCAGGATTCCAATGAGAAACGTTTGGAACAAATGCGTCAGACAGTTGAAGAGAAACTTGAGCAAACATTACAGACACGATTACAAGCTTCCTTTGAGACGGTGTCAAGACAGCTGGAGTCTGTTAACCAAGGTCTGGGGGAAATGAAAAATGTTGCTAGGGATGTTGGAAGTCTCAATAAGGTCCTTTCAAATACAAAAACACGTGGTATTATGGGAGAACTTCAATTAGGACAAATTATTGAAGATATATTGACTGCTAATCAATACGAGAGAGAGTTTCCGACAGTGTCGGGTTCAACTGAGCGAGTTGAATATGCGGTTAAGATGCCAGGAAACCACAAGGACGAATATATCTATCTGCCTATTGACTCTAAGTTTCCTCTTGAAGACTACTATCGCTTGGAAGATGCTTATGAGTCCGGAAATAAAGAGCAAATCGAGAATCATCGTAAATCACTTTTGGCTAGCATTAAGCGATTTGCTAAGGATATTAACAAGAAGTATCTTAATCCACCTGAAACCACAAATTTTGGTATATTATTTTTGCCGACGGAAGGGCTTTATGCTGAGGTCGTACGTCAACCCTCATTCTTTGACGCTCTTCGTCGTGAGGAGAATATTGTTATTGCCGGGCCATCAACATTGTCTGCACTATTGAATTCATTGTCAGTAGGATTCAGGACCTTGAACATTCAAAAAAATGCGGATGATATCAGTAAGATTTTAGGCAACGTCAAACTGGAGTTCGGTAAGTTTGGAGATATGCTTGCCAAGGCTCAAAAACAATTAAATACAGCCAGTAAAACTGTTGATAGTCTGCTCAATACAAGAAGCAGGGCTATTGTTAGAGCTCTTGATACCATTGAAACCTACCAAGATAGTGCGACACAAAGTTTGTTAGATCTACCACAATTAGAAAATGAGGACAAGCATGAAAATTAATCAAATGAAAAAAGACGAGTATTTTGAAGGCTTTTATCTGATTAAGCGTGCAGAAGTACGTAAGACAAGGGCTGGTAAAGACTATATTGCCTTTACCTTCCAAGATGATTCTGGTGAAATTTCGGGAAATCTTTGGGATGCTCAGCCTTATAATGTTGAGGAATTTACAGCTGGTAAGGTAGTTCATATGGAAGGACGTCGAGAGGTTTATAATAATACTCCTCAGGTAAATCAAATTACTTTACGTTTGCCTGCATTTGGAGAACCAAATGATCCAGCTGATTTTAAGGAAAAACCACCGGTAAATCCGTCTGAAGTGCGTGAGTATCTTGAACAGATGATTTTCAAAATAGAGGAAGCTACATGGCAACGTGTGGTCCGTGCTCTTTATCGAAAGTATAACAAGGAGTTTTTTAGTTTTCCTGCTGCTAAAACAAATCACCATGCTTTTGAAAGTGGGTTGGCCTATCATACAGCTACAATGGTTCGTTTAGCAGACAGTATTGGGGATGTTTATCCGGAACTAAATAAGAGTCTGCTCTTTGCGGGAATCATGCTCCATGATTTGGCTAAAGTTATTGAATTGACTGGTCCGGAAAATACAGAGTATACTGTTCGAGGTAACTTGATTGGGCATATCGCCTTGATTGATGAAGAAATTACCAAGGTTCTCATGGAACTTAACATTGATGATACACGTGAGGATGTTGTTGTTTTACGTCATGTCATTTTAAGTCACCACGGACAATTAGAATACGGAAGCCCAGTTCGTCCTCGTATCATGGAAGCGGAGGTTATCCATATGATTGATAATCTTGATGCTAGTATGATGATGATGATGACAGCTCTTAACCTAGTTGGACCTGGAGAAATGACTAATCGTCTCTTTGCTATGGACAATCGTTCCTTCTATAAACCAAAATTTGATTAAAATCGAAAGTAAACGAGCATTAAGGCAAAAATGTTCGTTTTTTAATGTGTTATGGTATAATAGTAAAAAAGTACAGAAATTATAGGTGATTTATGAAATTAAAACGAAGTGAGCGCATGGTAGTGATTTCAAACTACCTGATTAATAATCCCTATCAGTTGACAAGTCTTAATACCTTTGCAGAGCGTTATGAAGCTGCAAAATCTTCAATCTCAGAAGATATTGCAATCATTAAGAAAGCTTTTGAAGAGAGTCAGATAGGTGAAATTGAAACAGTAACAGGGGCCTCTGGTGGTGTTATGTTTACACCAACCATTTCCGATGAAGATGCAAGAAGTTTAGTCGAAGGTCTCTGTGAGAGACTTTCTGAGAGTGATCGTATCCTACCGGGTGGGTATCTCTATTTGTCTGATTTATTGAGTACGCCTTCTATTTTGAAGAATGTTGGACGTATTATTGCTAGCGCATTTAAGGGTCAAAAGATTGATGCTGTTATGACTGTTGCAACAAAAGGTGTTCCTTTGGCAAATGCAGTAGCAGATGTCCTAAACATTCCCTTTGTTATTGTACGTCGTGATTTGAAAATCACAGAAGGCTCTACCGTCTCAGTGAACTATGTCAGCGGATCAAGTGACCGTATTGAAAAAATGTTTCTATCAAAACGTAGCTTGAAACCCAATAGTCGTGTGCTTATTGTTGACGATTTTCTTAAGGGTGGCGGCACCATTACCGGTATGATTAGCTTACTTTCAGAATTTGATAGTGAATTAGTGGGTGTAGCTGTATTTGCAGAGAATGCCAAAGGCGACCGAGATATTCATGAATACAAATCATTGCTTACTGTATCTGATATCGATGTAAAATCGCAAAAAGTAGAAGTTGAAGTAGGTAATATTTTCGATAAATAAAAAACTTAAAAGGTAATTCCTAATCTAATGCTTAGGAATTTTCTTTTTGGCAAGAAATTCTTGACAAGGTTCCTCAAAAAATGGTATTATATTAGACGGTACTTTTTACTTTTGGTCTCTCAAAAGTGTACAGAGACGTGCTGACATAAGTTGCAAAAGTACACCCAGATATGGGCTGTCACCAAGTGCCATATCAACCAAAAATAAAAAACACAGGAGAATGTAGATGCCTACAATTAACCAATTGGTTCGTAAACCACGTCAATCAAAAGTTGTTAAATCTAAATCACCAGCTTTGAACGTTGGTTACAACAGCCACAAAAAAGTTCAAACTAACGTATCTTCACCACAAAAACGTGGTGTTGCAACACGTGTTGGAACAATGACACCTAAAAAACCTAACTCAGCCCTTCGTAAATTCGCTCGTGTACGTTTGAGCAACCTTATCGAAGTTACTGCTTACATCCCAGGTATCGGACACAACCTCCAAGAACACAGCGTTGTTCTTATCCGTGGTGGACGTGTAAAAGACCTTCCAGGGGTACGTTACCACATCGTCCGTGGTGCACTTGATACTGCAGGTGTAGCTGATCGTAAACAAAGCCGTTCTAAATACGGTGCTAAACGTCCTAAAGGATAAGAAGGGAGATAAGATAAAATGAGTCGTAAAAATAGAGCGCCTAAACGCGAAGTATTGGCAGATCCATTGTACAATTCAAAAATCGTTACACGTCTTATCAACCGTGTAATGCTTGACGGTAAACGTGGTACTGCTGCAACAATCGTATACGATGCTTTCGAGCAAATCAAAGAAGCAACTGGAAACGATGCTCTTGAAGTATTTGAAACAGCTATGGACAACATCATGCCTGTACTTGAAGTACGTGCACGTCGTGTCGGTGGTTCAAACTACCAAGTCCCAGTTGAAGTTCGTCCAGAACGTCGTACAACTCTTGGTCTTCGTTGGTTGGTTAACGCATCACGTGCGCGTGGTGAACACACTATGAAAGACCGCCTTGCTAAAGAAATTATGGATGCTGCAAACAACACTGGTGCATCAGTTAAGAAACGTGAAGATACTCACAAAATGGCTGAAGCAAACCGTGCCTTTGCACACTTCCGCTGGTAATCATAAGTTTCAAGCTGAATTGCAGTCATATATTCATAAGCTAAGATTATGGATTTGTAATAGGCTGACTTTGAATTCAAATAATATCGTTCATATCATTTGAAAACCAGTTAAATATTAGTGAAAAAACGGGTAGGTCCTGCCTATCCGTTTTTTGACAATAATGTTATAATAAATAAGTAAACTAAAATATTTATAGGAGAATAAACCTAATGGCACGCGAATTTTCACTTGCAAAAACTCGTAATATCGGTATCATGGCCCACGTCGATGCCGGTAAAACAACTACAACAGAGCGTATCCTTTACTACACTGGTAAAATTCACAAAATCGGTGAAACTCACGAAGGTGCATCACAAATGGACTGGATGGAGCAAGAACAAGAACGTGGTATCACAATCACATCTGCCGCTACAACAGCACAATGGGATGGTCACCGCGTTAACATCATCGATACACCAGGACACGTGGACTTCACAATCGAAGTACAACGTTCACTCCGTGTATTGGATGGTGCCGTAACCGTTCTTGACTCACAATCAGGTGTAGAACCTCAAACTGAAACAGTTTGGCGTCAAGCAACTGAGTATGGTGTTCCACGTATCGTATTTGCCAACAAGATGGATAAAATCGGTGCTGACTTCCTTTACTCAGTAAGCACACTTCACGATCGTCTTCAAGCGAACGCTCACCCAATTCAATTGCCAATCGGTGCTGAAGATGATTTCCGTGGTATCATTGACTTGATTAAGATGAAGGCTGAAATCTATACTAACGACCTTGGTACAGATATTCTTGAAGAAGATATCCCAGCTGAATACGTTGATCAAGCTAACGAATACCGTGAAAAATTGATTGAAGCTGTAGCTGAAACTGACGAAGATTTGATGATGAAATACCTTGAAGGTGAAGAAATCACTAACGAGGAATTGAAAGCAGCTATCCGTCGTGCAACAATCAACGTTGAATTCTTCCCAGTTCTTTGTGGTTCTGCCTTCAAGAACAAAGGTGTTCAATTGATGCTTGATGCAGTTATTGATTACCTTCCAAGCCCACTTGATATTCCAGCAATCAAAGGTGTTAACCCAGATACTGACGAAGAAGAAACTCGTCCAGCATCTGATGATGAGCCATTTGCAGCTCTTGCCTTCAAGATCATGACTGACCCATTTGTAGGTCGTTTGACATTTATCCGTGTTTACTCAGGTATCCTTCAATCAGGTTCATATGTAATGAACACATCTAAAGGTAAACGTGAACGTATCGGACGTATCCTTCAAATGCACGCTAACAGCCGTCAAGAAATTGAACAAGTATACGCTGGTGATATCGCTGCTGCTATCGGTTTGAAAGATACTACAACTGGTGACTCATTGACTGATGAAAAAGCTAAAGTTATTCTTGAGTCAATCGAAGTTCCAGAACCAGTTATCCAATTGATGGTTGAGCCTAAGACTAAAGCTGACCAAGATAAGATGGGTATCGGTCTTCAAAAACTTGCTGAAGAAGATCCAACATTCCGTGTTGAAACTAACCCTGAAACTGGTGAAACAGTTATCTCTGGTATGGGTGAACTTCACCTTGACGTCCTTGTTGACCGTTTGAAACGTGAACACAAAGTTGAAGCCAATGTTGGTGCTCCACAGGTATCATACCGTGAAACATTCCGTGCAGCTACACAAGCACGTGGATTCTTCAAACGCCAATCAGGTGGTAAAGGTCAATTTGGTGACGTTTGGATTGAATTTACTCCAAACGAAGAAGGTAAAGGTTTCGAATTCGAAAATGCTATCGTCGGTGGTGTGGTTCCACGTGAATTCATCCCTGCAGTAGAAAAAGGATTGGAAGAATCTATGGCTAACGGTGTCCTTGCTGGATACCCAATGGTTGACATCAAAGCTAAGCTTTACGATGGTTCATACCACGATGTCGATTCATCTGAAACTGCCTTCAAGATCGCTGCATCTCTCGCACTTAAAGAAGCTGCTAAGACTGCACAACCAACTATCCTTGAACCAATGATGCTTGTAACAATCACTGTTCCTGAAGAAAACCTTGGTGATGTTATGGGTCACGTTACAGCTCGTCGTGGACGTGTTGATGGTATGGAAGCACACGGTAATAGCCAAATCGTTCGTGCATATGTTCCACTTGCTGAAATGTTCGGTTATGCAACAACACTTCGTTCTGCAACTCAAGGACGTGGTACATTCATGATGGTATTTGACCACTATGAAGATGTTCCTAAATCAGTTCAAGAAGAAATCATCAAGAAAAACTCTGGTGAAGCTTAATTAGCACATATAAAAGTTAAGGTACTTATGAAAGTAAGTGCCTTTTCTATTTGCAATTTTTTGAAAAAAATTATATAATATGACTGTTGAAAGGTTAGATTGAAAGCGCTCAAGTTAATCTTTTCACAATAGGGAGAGCTTGCTCTCAAAATTATATTTATTTGATTTTCATAAGGAGGAAATCACTAATGGTAGTTAAAGTTGGTATTAACGGTTTCGGTCGTATTGGTCGTCTTGCTTTCCGTCGTATCCAAAACGTAGAAGGTGTTGAAGTTACTCGCATCAATGACCTTACAGATCCTACAATGCTTGCACATTTGTTGAAATATGACACAACTCAAGGTCGTTTCAACGGAACTGTTGAAGTAAAAGAAGGTGGATTTGAAGTTAACGGTAAATTCGTTAAAGTTTCTGCTGAACGTGATCCAGAACAAATTGACTGGGCTAGTGACGGTGTAGAAATCGTTCTTGAAGCAACTGGTTTCTTTGCAACTAAAGCAGCTGCTGAAAAACACTTGCACGCTAACGGTGGTGCTAAGAAAGTTGTTATCACTGCTCCTGGTGGAAGCGATGTTAAAACAATCGTATTCAACACTAACCACGATACACTTGATGGTACTGAAACAGTTATTTCAGGTGCTTCATGTACAACTAACTGTTTGGCACCAATGGCTAAAGCATTGCAAGATAACTTTGGTATTAAACAAGGTTTGATGACTACTATCCACGCTTACACTGGAGACCAAATGATTCTTGATGGACCACACCGTAAAGGTGATTTGCGTCGTGCTCGTGCTGGTGCTGCTAACATCGTTCCTAACTCAACTGGTGCTGCTAAAGCTATCGGTTTGGTTATCCCTGAATTGAACGGTAAACTTGACGGTGCTGCTCAACGTGTTCCAGTTCCAACAGGTTCTGTAACTGAATTGGTTTCAGTCCTTAACAAAGAAGTAACTGTTGATGAAGTTAACGCAGCAATGAAAGCAGCTGCTAACGAATCTTACGGTTACACTGAAGATCCAATCGTATCTTCTGACGTTGTTGGTATGTCATTCGGTTCATTGTTTGACGCAACTCAAACTAAAGTTCAAACTGTTGATGGACATCAATTGGTTAAAACTGTGTCATGGTACGACAATGAAATGTCATACACTTCACAACTTGTACGTACTCTTGAATACTTCGCAAAAATTGCTAAATAATTCAATAGTATATTAAGAAGGGCTTAGGCTCTTCTTTTTTGTACAGAAAATAATGGCTCTTTTGAAGCAAGTTAAAAAGCGTTTCAAAAACTGCAATGGCAAATTGCAAACTGGCTAATAGGATTAAACGTGTCCATAGTGAGACTGAGGTTTGGTTAATGTAGGAAAATAGTGTTTGTTTAAAAGTAAGAAAGAAGAAAAGAGGATTAAGTGTAAGTTTGAGGATTATATTAAAATCGTGATTAGCTTCTTTCTGAATTTTATTTAGTAGTTTTTTCATTACTATTCTACCTTTCTATTTTGATTATATGATAGATGTACTTGTACTAGTAATAAGCTAGAAATCCTTCTGATTTTGCTATCTCTTTTAGGTATTTTGTGATATAATGAAAACGTATTAAAAAATTAAGGAGTCTGATCAAATGGCTAAATTGACTGTTAAAGATGTTGACTTGAAAGGGAAAAAAGTTCTCGTTCGTGTTGACTTCAACGTACCTGTAAAAGATGGCGTGATCACTAACGATAACCGTATCACTGCTGCCCTTCCAACTATCAAGTACATTCTTGAACAAGGTGGACGTGCAATCCTCTTCTCTCACCTTGGACGTGTAAAAGAAGAAGCTGATAAAGAAGGTAAATCACTTGCTCCTGTAGCTGCTGACTTGGCTGCTAAATTGGGTCAAGAAGTTAAATTTATCCCAGGTGTTACACGTGGTGCTGAATTGGAAGCAGCTGTTAACGCTCTTGAAGATGGACAAGTTCTCTTGGTTGAAAACACTCGTTTTGAAGATGTTGATGGCAAGAAAGAATCTAAAAACGATCCTGAACTTGGTAAATACTGGGCATCACTTGGGGATGGCATCTTCGTAAACGATGCATTCGGTACAGCTCACCGTGCACACGCATCAAACGTTGGTATTTCAGCAAACGTTGATAAAGCTGTTGCTGGTTTCCTTCTTGAAAACGAAATTGCTTACATCAAAGAAGCAGTTGAAACTCCAGAACGTCCATTCGTAGCAATCCTTGGTGGATCTAAAGTATCTGACAAGATTGGTGTTATCGAAAACCTTCTTGCTAAAGCTGATAAAGTCCTTATCGGTGGTGGTATGACTTACACATTCTATAAAGCACAAGGTATCGAAATTGGTAACTCACTTGTAGAAGAAGACAAACTTGATGTTGCTAAAGCTCTTCTTGAAAAATCAAATGGTAAATTGATATTGCCAGTTGACTCAAAAGAAGCTAATGCATTTGCTGACTACACTGAAGTGAAAGACACTGAAGGTGAAGCAGTAGACCCAGGTTTCCTTGGTTTGGATATCGGTCCTAAATCAATTGCTGAATTCGATAAAGCCTTGACTGGTGCGAAAACAGTTGTATGGAACGGTCCTATGGGTGTATTTGAAAACCCTGACTTCCAAGCTGGTACAATCGGTGTGATGGATGCTATTGTGAAACAACCAGGTGTTAAATCAATCATCGGTGGTGGTGACTCAGCAGCAGCTGCCATCAACCTTGGACGTGCAGATAAATTCTCATGGATCTCTACTGGTGGTGGTGCATCTATGGAACTCCTTGAAGGTAAAGAACTTCCAGGATTGGCTGCTCTTACTGATAAATAATCTAATTAGAATGAAAAGAGTTGGGTAACCAACTCTTTTTACGTTGTCATTTTAAAAATATTTAGTGAAGAATATGTAATCAAAATCATTTAGAATAGCCAAAAGTTTCATAATCATGTTAAAATAGTAAAATGGGATTGAAATTTGAACCGAAAAAATTTAAATTTGGTATGCGTACACTTAAAACGGGGATTGCTGTCTTTCTTGTTTTAGGTCTTTTTTCTGCTTTAGGGTGGGAAGGGCTTCAGATTGGTTGTTTGACAGCAGTCTTTAGTCTTCGAGAAAACTTCGATAGAAGTATTCAGTTTGGTAAGTCACGTATTTTTGCGAATACGGTTGGAGGGCTTTTGTCGCTATTATTTTACTTTGTGAATATGTGGTTTCATCATTCAGTTTGGGTGACCTTGCTATTGGTTCCAATTTTGACAATGCTGACGATTGTCATTAATGTATCTTTTAATAATGCATCTGGTGTTATTGGAGGGGTGGCTGCACTTCTGATTATTACCTTGTCTATTCCACCTGATAATACCTTTACTTATGTTATTGCTCGAGTCTTTGAAACTTTCTGTGGAGTCTTTATAGCAATCCTTGTCAATTATGATTATGATTGGCTACTTAAACATTTAAAATAAGAATGATAGGGTTCTATTGAACTCTATTTTTTATGTTTTTTTGATAAAATCCTTAAATTAGAGCGAATACACAATGTAATGTTCGGTAATTGCTCATTGTGTAAGAAAAAGTGACATAAACTGTTGACATGTAGAAATATTCAGAATATAATTGTTAGGAAAGGAGGATGATCATGGCAAGAGAGAAAGAATTAAGGCGTTCTCTAGCTGTTTTTCCGATTGGTACAGTTATGAAATTGACGGATTTAACTGCTCGTCAAATTCGTTACTATGAAGATCAAGGTTTAATTCAACCTGAACGTACAGCTGGAAATCGTCGGATGTACTCATTAAATGATATGGATCGTTTATTGGAAATCAAAGATTTTTTGGATGATGGTTACAATATTGCAGCGATTAAGCATGAGTACGAAGAACGTGAAGTTCGTGCCCAACAAAAACAAGCGGCTTTAACAGATGCGGACGTTCGACGTATCTTGCATGATGAACTCCTTCAGCAAGGCCGTTTTACGACCCCGTCACAACAATTTGGTAACTTGCGTATCTAAT
>OLRC01001698.1_pt1 | contig 13400 bp, 19 predicted proteins | sample 1672081 | NCBI WGS metagenome assembly OLRC01 (sample SAMEA3136643, study PRJEB25190) | human gut metagenome | biome: human gut; feature: human-associated habitat; material: faeces | place: Austria | collected 2013
TGGAAGAACTAGAAGACGAAGAATAGGATTTTTGAATGAAAAATTTAAAAATGAAGTCAGCGCGTGTAGCAAAGGATCTCACTCAACAGGGGTTGGCAGATGCTATAGGAGTCTCTCGTCAGACTATCTCAGCTATTGAAAAGGGAGACTACAACCCGACTATAAATCTGTGCATTGCTATCTGTAAAACATTAGACAAAACTCTGGACCAGCTTTTTTGGGAATCTGAGGACTAGTTTGCATCCCTTAGAGGAGGGGGTGTTGAGGGCTAATTCTATTACCTACCTTATAAAACAGAGGCTAAAAAAATAAAAGAAAAACACCTCCAAATGACTTGCCTTGGACGTGTTTTTTTGATATTATGTTAAACGGTATTGTTTACCCCATTTGAAAGGCCCCGGAACCTTCCAAATACTTTTCGATGGGAAGGAACACCCATCACTCGTAAACAAAAATCGAACTATATATAGGAGAAATCATGAACAAAACAACATTTATGGCTAAACCAGGCCAAGTTGAACGTAAATGGTATGTCGTTGACGCAACTGATGTGCCACTTGGACGTCTTTCTGCAGTAGTTGCTAGCGTACTTCGCGGAAAAAACAAACCAACTTTCACACCACACACTGATACAGGTGATTTCGTAATTGTTATCAATGCTGAAAAAGTTAAATTGACTGGTAAAAAAGCAACTGATAAGATCTACTACACTCACTCAATGTATCCAGGTGGATTGAAACAAATCTCAGCAGGTGAACTTCGTTCTAAAAACGCTGTTCGTTTGATTGAAAAATCAGTTAAAGGTATGCTTCCACACAACACTCTTGGACGCGCACAAGGTATGAAATTGAAAGTCTTCGTTGGCGGTGAGCACACTCACGCTGCACAACAACCAGAAGTACTTGATATCTCAGGACTTATCTAATTCTAAGAGGAAAGGAGCACTAATATAATGGCACAAGCACAATATGCAGGTACAGGACGCCGTAAAAACGCTGTTGCACGCGTACGTTTGGTTCCAGGTACTGGTAAAATCACTGTTAACAAAAAAGATGTAGAAGAATACATCCCACACGCAGACCTTCGTCTCGTTATCAACCAACCTTTCGCAGTTACTTCAACTGAAGGTTCATACGACGTACACGTTAACGTTGTAGGTGGTGGATACGCTGGTCAATCAGGTGCGATCCGTCACGGTATCGCTCGTGCACTTCTTCAAGTAGATCCAGACTTCCGCGATTCATTGAAACGCGCTGGACTTCTTACTCGTGATGCACGTATGGTTGAACGTAAGAAACCAGGTCTTAAGAAAGCTCGTAAAGCTAGCCAGTTCTCTAAACGTTAAGAAACGGCTACAATACAGCATTTATCAACACTTCATGGTTCACACCATGGGGTGTTTTTTGATGTTTTTTTAGCAAAATTCACACCACTTTTCACACCAAATTCACACCATTACTTTTTAAGGTTACGGTAGGCAATTTCACCAACAGCCATTGGTATGACATTTGAAGTGTTGACATAGGTCTTAGTTGTGAGAGTATCGCTATGCGTTAGAGCTTCTGAAATGTCCTCTAGTGATGTGCCAAATTGTTTGGCAAGAGTTGCACCCGTATGACGTAATTTATGAGGTGTAGCGTGTGTTAGTTCCTTATGACGGCGTTCGACTGACTTCATCTTATTATTAAGATAATCAGCGTGTAAGGGACTATTAACATTCCCTTTTGTATCAATATAAGTAAAAATATACTGTTCATCAGATTGGATAATATTGAATTTTGCCAATTCCAATTTTTGTTGTTTTTTCCAAGCACAGAGTAAATCAGTTAGTTCAATAGGAATATGGAAAGTTGTCCTTTTATTTCCCTTAGTTGATTTTGGATTTTTATACTTGTCCAAGGCTTTCACTAACTGAATTTCTTGTTTCTTTAGGTTAATGTGTTTCCATTGCAAAGCGTAACTTTCGGATTTCCTATCTCCTAAGAAAAAAGTTGTATAGAGTAAGACATAATCTTTGAATAGGAGCTTGTCGTTTTCTAAATCTTCTTCAAAAGCGGTGAACCATGCTTGAAGTTCTGATTGTGACAGATATAAATCTTCATCATTTTTACTCTCTTGTAGTTTAATTTTTTTAGTTGCCTTAATACGGCTAATTGTTTTAGAGAGGCGATTAGTTTCGATATATTCCAATTCCTCAGCCCAATCAAAAATAGAATTAACGTAACTTCTAATGACTTTAAAGTTTGCATATTCTTCTGCCTTTTGTGTCAAAAGGTTCAAGATAACCTGTTTATTTTGATTGAGAAAATCAATGGAATAATTACCAAGCAAGGGTAGGATATGTTTTCTAAAGGCAATTTCGGTACCGTCAATAGTAGCTTGTGAAGGTGGTTTTGTGGTAGATGTTGTTTGACCTGCTTTATAGGATTCCCACCAAACATTGTGATAAAAATCGGAAAAGAGGATTGAGCCATTTGTTTCCAATTTGGTTGATTCTCCGCTTAAAATTTTATCAATCTTGTTTTGTAATTCAAGTTCGTATTTTTTAGCCTCACTCCTTAATTTGAAACGTTTTTCAATCACTTTTTTATTAATTCCCAATGAGGATTTGACTTCTTCTGGGACATAGATACGTAAGCGATAAGTTCCGTTTTTAGTTTTTGTAATTGACATAGTATTCTCCTTTTTTGAATTGAGCTAGAAAAATACCGTGGCTTCATTATATCAGGCCACGGTTAGAATGCTACTGATTTTGTAACCAGTGATTAAGTTCGGCTCTATCAAAGCGGACAGTTTTTCCAACTCGAATAACTGGTAACCCCTTTTTTATCCAAGAATCAAGCGTATTATTGGCAATTCCTAGATACTTACAAGTTTGTTGTTTGTTCAAGAAGGGACTTTCAATGTTGTTACTATCCAATTTATTTTTTATTTCGTTTTCTATAAGCTGGCTAATTAACAGTTGTAACTGATGGATTTGTTCGTCTGGTAAAATCACTTGCATAGTCTTTTCTGTCCTTTCATGATATAATGTTAGCGGTTATTATTTCTAAGGCGATTTGTTTACGGCAAGTCGTCTTTTTGTATGCCCCAAGTGTTGGAGCTCTGGTGTTCACGGACATATTGGTCAATCTCCTTTTCATCGCTGTTAGTAAATTTCGATAATCCCAACTTTAAGAGGTCTTGGAGAAATTGGTCTGCTCTTTCAAGTGTGGTTGCCTCATATTTAGCCACATAGAGTTTGGCTAAAGTCTTTGAGACCTGTTTTTCCGTCCATTGTTCTGACTGTCTAAGCGTTGGCTTGGTACGCTCAATACTCAAGCGAGTTTTGGTTTCCGTCTGGAGGTAATCAAGCCACCATTTGACCGGCTGTCTTCTGCGCTTATTGGTGTCCTTGTCATTAGGTCTGACAAAGCGGTAGTGTCCGTTGATAGCTTCAAAGTAAATGGCTGTCAAAGGTTTTTTAAGGTATATTTGTTGAGCAATGATATTAGCTTTGCCTTGCCAACAACGTAGCTCTGCTCTGACCCAAGAATGGGTCTCATCAGTGACTTTACCTTTTCCTTTTTGTTCCATGAGTTTGTTATAAACACACCATTGTTGACTTCCTCGTGCGCCTATGGTGACCGTCTCACCAACTCGTTCGCCCGTTTCAAGAATTGAACGCTCGTGATAGTCCATATATTGTGCTCTCGTGATACACAAGCCCCGTTTACAATAGGCATAGAGGGTTTGAACGGATAATGCTTTATCGTAGATGTCATTAGCTATATCTATTCGGGTAAAGTTGACCTGATAGCGGTACAGGCGTGTGACCAGAGCTACCCAGTTATTAACGTTACCTGCCATAAATTCCTCATATTGACGACAACCTTTTCCTTTAAGTTCCAGATAGACCCCCATGTTATCTAAGACTTGGTTAAAGTAAACCTTGATGTCTGAACAAGCATAATGGCGTTGATACTTGTTTATTCCCCAAGCATTAAGCACAAACTTATCTTGGGGAATGAGCAGTATTTCTTCCAAAACTTCCTCTGGTGGAACATCTTTAACAGTGACAGCGAAGTAGTCAATCCTCACGCTGTTGTCCATGTTTAATTACCAAAGATTTTAAGGTCGTTTGCCACTAGTTTTACGCCAGACCAGTTACTACGAGTCATGTTCCACATGAGACGGACTTGAGGATTGACGAGTTCAACGGTCTTATCAAGCAACCCGTCATTTTCTGCTAGTTTTGTAATTTTGTCGAGGTTGTCATGAATTTCAAGCGTAATCGCTTTGAGTTCCTCAATGGCAATGTTCATTTCTTTTAACACTTTGATTTTATCCGCATCTTGAACGCTACAAACTAGTTTGGATGGTTCGTCTGTTCGGACTTGTTCGCCATTTATCTCTTGATACTTATAACTCATACGAGCAGAAAGTACCACTACTTTTTTAGGAAGCATGAATTGACTTTTATCAAGGTTCAATTCGCCAAGTTTAAGTGTTGTGTCAGTTAGTGTTAAGTTTGTCATCGTATTCTCCTTTGTGTTTTTTTAAGTAGTTATCTTTTCTAAACGTACGCAGAATTAGCTTTGAACCTTACTCTCCCAAGGGATTTCAGCGAAAACATCAACTGATTGGCTTTAACCCCAGACGTCTCAAGGGGTTAGCCCTACTTTCGTGTACGTTCGTACCCCCTATTAGTAGTGGGGCACTTATTTTAGTGGCAAGTCTCGCCCGTTTCAAGCCCCGACCGCCTTGTGGGCTACCGTGTTGACCACTCGCCCACAGCGTTGGTGCTGTACCGTGCTCACTTGCCAAAGAGTGTTCGCTTCTTAGGGTGTTCTAAGACCTCTATGCGCTTTTCCAGTGCGGTTTGGCGCAAGGTTAGAACTTGATTATCTCTGGTTAGTCCCTCAACCTGATTGTTCAGTTGAGACACTTGAACAGATAGTCCCTGTACTTGTTTAGTCAAGGGAACAGGTGAGGCACGGGTTGGCGGATAGACTTTGAGAATGGCTTTCTCTAGTCCCAGATTGCCTTTTAAATAGGCAATCTGTTGCAACTGCTCAATGTCACTATCAGTAAAGAGAGTAACCTTACTGTAAGAACGTTTGCCTGTTCGTACTCGGCTTTCTTCAAAGGTATGTCCTGTTAAGCGTTCAATCTTTAAGCGCCATTTCTTTAAAGTTGAGACAGAGTTCAAACCATTAACCAATTCAACCGTTTGGGGATAATCGTAAAAGCGTGTCATTTTAGCCTCCTTCCATTTACTCTCAAGGTAAAATATTATATAATCAAGAGGTAAACAATTATTTTACCTATCGATTGTTTTCATTATACAAAACATATTTTTACTCGTCAACTAAAAAGTAAAAAATAATTTTACCTAAATAGAAAGTGTGAAATCCAATGTCAGCTTTATATAACTATGCCAATGTCTTACGAGCGGGGGAGCTTGATATTAAATCTGCCCGTTTAAAAGCAGGAATGACCCAAAAGGAATTGGGAAAAATTCTAGGTGTAACTAAACAAACAATTATTAACTATGAAAAAGGCACTACCGAACCAAGTTGGGAGCGCCTAGAAGATATTGCGAAAGCTCTAAAAATAGATGTGGATGAACTCTTTCCTTATAGTGAGTTTGGAGAAAAAAAGGGGGATTTAAAGTGGGCAGAGCATTTGGAACGTTTGGCAAATGATTTTCAGTATGCTCGAATGGCAGAAGAAGAATTGCTGTTACAAAGTCTTTTTAATTACTCAAAATTTCAGCGAGAGGTAGAACAAAAAACTTATATGAAAGAGCAACTCAATCAAGCATTGGAATTGGAAAGTAACAATACTATGTCTGACGAGGATAAAATAGACCTCATTACTCTAAAATATGAAAAAGATATTCAGAAGAAAATCGACAATCTGATTGCGTTATATAAAGAACAATCAGACAAAGAACTTGATGCTATTCGATTTGAAAAGATAAATTTATAAAGAAATTACCTTGAAGCTGTTTTTTTGAGTTTTTTGAAACTCTTAGTAAGCAAGCTATAGGGCAGAGAGCAAAGAAATGTTTAGCTACTTATGGTAATTTTCAGAAATACAGCTAATAAAATCCATTAATTATATATCAAATACAATCTATACTACTTATCAGTTAGTAAAAGATTTAAAAGACTTGACTAGTGAAACGATTGCTAGCGAGGTTTAGGATATGAGTGAAGAGCTACTCAAAAGAGATATTGCAATTGATAGTAGCCTAGTTCATTATGATGACGGTTTTCTTTTGGGAAGTTTAATCAATATTGAGGATAGCCAAGGAACACGACGAGTGTTATCTAATTTATCATATGAACTAACGCTTATGCATTTTTCATAGTTTCATCAAGGTTATAAGGTAGTTGGTATTTTACAATCTTTGCGACAAAAGTAATTGAGTTATTTATCAAGCAAATTATGATGATTGGAGTAATTGTGCTGAGAAATAATATAAAACGCAATCAACTTTTAAATTGATTGCGTTCTGTTTAGTTTTATTCTTTTCCATAAAGGTAACGACTAGCAATTAACCAAGTAGCAATATACATTATCACGTTAAACAAAAATGCGACAACGATGGCTATATTCCAATCATGGGATAAATTAGTAGTTACAATCCCCATAATTGTTGTACCAAAAAGTCCACCAATCTGTTTGTTAGCGTTTAGAGTTGCACCAGCAATTCCAGATAATTCTTGACCAGCAGCTTCCATAAGAATGGTTGTAGTTGCTGGAGTTAACACTCCGATACCTAGACTCATTAAAGAAAATAAAGGAATTAGGATGTATAGTTGAATTTCATGAAAAAGAACTCCAATTCCAAAAATTCCTGCTGCTCCTACAATGGCAAAAATAATTGAGACAGTAGCGAGGCTTCCCACGGAAAATCGTTTTACAGCACGTGCGTAAAATAAATTACCAATAATTAAGACAATCATTCCTGGTAGAATGAGGAGTCCAGAAACCATTGAGGAAAGGTTTAAATAAGTTTGAAAATAGAGTCCTAGCACCAAAACAATGCCATATAGTGAAATGTTAACTACTAAACCTAATAGATTAGAGACAATAAACTTAGCATTTTTTAATAGTTGGTGGGGAACAATAGGTGCTTTACTTTTTTTATCGTGGACTACTAAACCAATAGCAAATAATATAAATAGGAGAAGAAACAATAAAAGATTTGAGTTACTATAACCATATTGATTCCCTTCAACAAGGTAAATAACTAGACTTCCGATAGTTGTAACCAGAAATATATTACTAAAGATGTCAATTCTGGTCTTTAGATTGGCAATATTATTTTTCACGAGAAGTAATATTGAAATTACTGTCAAAATTCCAAATGGAATATTGACCAAGAAAATACCCCTCCATCCGAAGTAGTTAATAATTAGTCCACCAATAAAAGAACCAGTACCGGTTGCAACAGAAATAATTGCTGTCCAGATTCCTAACATACGTGCTCTTTTAGTAGAATCGGGGTATGAAATGAATAAAAGTGCTAATGAACTTGGCATGAACAACGAAGCACCGAAACCTTGAATGAATCTAAGTATAATTAATGTTTCAATATTTGGTGAAAAAGAGCACCCTAACGAGGCAAGTGTAAAAATTGTCATTCCAATTAATAAAATTCTTTTAGCACCATATTTTGTTGTTAAATTTCCTGAAAGTAGGAGCAAAGACCCTAAAGCTAGTGTATAGGCATTAATAATCCAAATGGATTGCTCTAATGAGACGCTCATAGCTGTTTCAATATGGGGAACAGCAAGAACCACTCCGGTTGTATCTAGGACCGCCATAATGTATCCTAGTGAAAGAATAAAAAGTAGATAAGCTGGCGCTTTTGTATTTGTTTTTTTCATCAAGCTTCCTCCGTTATTTCATCAAACCAATTTTCATTTATCAATCAAAAGCAATATGTTTAACTTTCTGAAAATATTTTACTTGAGTATATCCAGTACCAAAGTATCTTCCATCAGGACTACCGAGAATATCTTCAATACGGTCAAACTTAGTTATAATATCCATAGTGATTTTTCCCTTCAAGTGATATAATAAACTTATCATGTAATTATTTATGAAACAAGAAGGGAAAAAAAGTATAGTAACTATCAAAAAAGGAGGAAATGAATGGAGACTTGCAAGATGCAACCTTTGAAAAAATCAATTTGTCCAGCAAGAAGGGTCTTGAATTTACTAAAGGGTAAATTTACTCTTGAGATTTTATCTGAAATTATTGATGGTAATATACATTATGGTAGTCTTTTGCGTAGTGTAGAAGGTATTAATCCTAGAATATTAGCTCAACGGTTACATGATTTCGAGCAAGAAGGCATTTTATCAAGAAAAGTTTTACCGACATCGCCTCCACAGGTTGAATATAAAATGACAAAGAAAGGTATTGCTCTAAGAAGTATCGTTGAAGAAATGAAAAAATGGGAGCAAACTTATAGTAATTAGATTGAATTTACATAATTTATTACTAATATTTTTCCTATAAAATAGAAAATGTAATTCTGAAAGATTTGGTAACCTTGTTAATCAAAGCAACGTAAAAACCTAGTTCAAATGTGTGACTAGGGTTTTTTGGCTCTATAATTTTTGTCGTGGGTAAGACCATAGGTAAAAACAGGCAAAATAAAAAATCATCTAAATAGTGGTGTGAACTTTTTGGTAAAATCTAGCTCAATTCGTGTATTTTTAGGGTAAAATTCACACCACTCAATTGAAAGTTACCCAAATTAGATGAAATATTTCTTTCTGAAAACGTGGGGAAACATTGATATTAAGCATATATTGAAATTCATTCAAATACGAGATGTTCAAAAAGGGATTGAAATTTTATTGTCAATCCCTTTTTTAGATAAAGAAAATAATAATGGTGCTAATTAGGATTAATACCTAAATAAGTTTTAATTTTCTTTTCAAGAAAATCAATATGTTGGTTAATTTCAGTTTGTTGCTTATGAAGTTCATCAAGTTGAAAAAATAGTAGTCTAAGTCGTTGAGGAATTGTGGAGTCTCCTTTATATCTTAGGTCAGCGTATTCTTGCATATTTTTGATAGACATTCCCGTCTTTTTTAATCTAATAATGAATTGAGTCCACGCTATATCAGAGTCATCATAGTATCTACGATTATTTTCTTCTCTGTGTGAGTAAATCAATTTTTCTTGCTCATAGTATCGAAGTGTGGGAATAGGAAGTCCAGTTTTTTTAGCAAATTCTCCAATAGAATAGTGAGCCATAATATTTCCCCTCCTTTTTTTTTAATTATTTTAGCATAATTTTTAAAAAAATCAAAAAAAATTCAGTTTTCTCTTGACATAAAGTGCACTTTACTATGTAAGCTACATAGTATCAAAGGAAAATGAAGCATTTGCTGCACAATCAATAGCTTGCATAAGACAATTGGGAATCAATGATATGGATAAGGTTAATCCTAAGGGTGGTGCCATTGCTTTAGGGCATCCAGTTGGAGCTTCAGGAAGCAGAATACTGACTACTCTAATTTATGAGTTGATTGAAAATAAAGGAAATTATGGAATCGCTTCTCTGTGTATCGGTGGCGGAATGGGAGCAGCGACTCTTATAAAAAATGCAAATAGCAATCTGTAAAGGAGAAAATAGTTTGGAACAAACGAAGAATTATACTTGTATTACTGGAGCCAGTGCTGGTATAGGAGCGGAGACAGCAAGACAATTTGCAAAATTAGGAACGAATCTTATTTTAATTGCTCGGCGTCAAGAACGACTAGAAAAATTGAAGCAAGAGATTTTGAACCATTATCCGGATTTAGATGTTGTTATTAAAGTTGTTGATTTATCGAAGTCCAGTAATGTTTTTGCTCTTTATGAAAGCTTGAAAAAATATTACATTACTACTCTAATAAATAATGCTGGTTTTGGAAATTATGATAAGGTTGAATCTCAAGATTTAGAAAAGATAATAACATTAATCCATCTAAACATTGAAGCTTTAACAATTCTATCAACTCTATATGTGAGAGATTATAAAGATTGTAAAGGCGCTCAATTGATTAACTTATCATCTAGAGGCGGATACATGATGGTTCCAAATGCAGTTACATACTGTGCAAGTAAATTTTATGTCAGTGCTTTTACAGAAGGCTTGGCATTGGAACTAGAGGCAAATCAACATCAATTAAAAGCTAAGGTTTTAGCTCCAGCTGCCACAAAAACGGAATTCGGTCAAGTTGCTACAGATTCGAAAGAATACAATTATGATGAGCATTTTGCTAAATATCACACAAGTGAAGAGATGGCACAATTTTTGATGGAATTATATCAAAGTGACAAAGTTGTTGGTTTAGTTGATGTTACAAATTTTGAATTTCATCTTAGTGGACCACTACTTAATCATTAATTATTTTAATAAATAGAGATAATATGTATTGAATAATAATAGTTGCAGCCATTTTATGACAAGAAAAAAGCTTCTGAAATGTTAGATTTCAGAAGCTTTTTGTCTATCTATTATGATTTAAACCTTGGTAAGTTATAATTTTCTGTGATATTTAGGATATTTAAAAATATAGAAGTATTTTTGTAGACTAATTTACAATTTTTCCAGTATTTTACCAAGTAGTTCTTCTAACTTTCCTAAATCTCCATAGACTGTTCCGTCCATATAAAGATTGTAAACCTCGTCATCTTGCTCCACACGTATTTGTGCAGAATAACCTTTTGATAGTGCTAAGGAACGAATAACTTCTCGTTGAGTTCGTCCATTCCCTTCTCGAAAGGGATGGAAATAATTAAGATTATCAAGAATTTTTGCTAATTGTTTAATAATTTTATTTTTTGAATTAGCAGTTTGATAATAGGTATGAATAAGATGGTTGATATAGTCTTGGGCAGTACTGAAAGATTGTATTGGCATAAAGGGATTCCCGCTTTTTGAGATATTCACCTTGCGATATTGTCCCGCCCAAGCATAGACATCTTGAAATAAATATTTATGAATGGCTAAAATATCACTAATGGAGTAGACTTCTATGGTTTTCTGACCGACGCCTGCCTTTCTGCTTTTTTGATACTCTATTTCACACAGCGCAGCTTTGCCGATCTTGTTTTGTGCCATGGCGGTTTTCAAGGCCCACCGGACATGGGACGCTTTCAAAGGTCGAGGTGGACGTCCGGTGGACATTTTTCCGGACGGATCTGTACGGCTGGACAGAGGGTAAAACGTCCTGTTTGGACACGCCGGACGGGGGGAGAAAGTACCCCTACCGCAGCCGACGAAGGTGATGGGGGGTTGACAAATTTTTCACAACACTATATAATATTTATTGCAGCAAAAAGTCACATAATATGGCTTGCAAAACGAAAATAACTAATGTTTTATATTACATAACAGGAGAGAGCTATGGATATTTTTCAGAAATGCTATGAGCCGTCTCTGGCGAAGGAATTGAAGGCGGCGGGGGTGTATCCCTATTTCCACGCCCTCCAGTCCCGGCAGGATGTGGAAGTGATGATGGAGGGCCGGCGCCGCATCATGCTGGGTTCCAACAACTATCTGGGTCTGACCACGGCCCCGGATGTGGTGGAGGCGGGCATCCATGCCCTGGAGCAGTACGGAACCGGGTGCAGTGGCTCCCGGTTCCTCAACGGCACCCTCCAGATGCATCTGGAGTTGGAGGAGGAATTGGGGAAGTTTCTGCGTAAGCCCGGCATCGTCACCTTCGGCACGGGGTTCCAGTCCAACGTGGGTATCATCAGCGCACTGGTGGGGCGGCACGACTATGTGATCTGCGACCGGGAGAACCACGCTTCCATCTACGCCGGGTGCCAGATGAGCTACGGCAAGATGCTGCGCTACCGCCACAGCGATATGGCGGATCTGGAGAAGCAGCTGCAGCGGGTGCCGGAGCAGAACGGCGCCCTCATCGTCACCGACGGCGTATTCTCCATGGGCGGCGACATCGCCAAGCTGCCGGAAATTTGTGCGCTGGCCAAGCAGTACGGCGCACGGGTCATGGTGGACGATGCCCACGGACTGGGCGTGCTGGGTGAGGGCGGTCGTGGAACCGCCAGCTACTTCGGGCTGGAGGATCAGGTGGATGTGTACATGGGTACCTTCTCCAAGTCGCTGGCATCGCTGGGCGGCTACATGGCGGCCTCGGAGGAGGTGGCGGAGTATGTGCGCCACGCCTCCCGACCCTTCATCTTCTCGGCGTCCATCCCGCCGGCCAACTGCGCCACGGCACTGGCGGCCCTGCGGCATCTGGAGCAGCACCCGGAGCTGGTGGACCGGCTGCGGAGCCTGAGCCTGTACGCCCGGAAGGGCATGACGGACCGGGGAATGAAGATCCGGGAGTCGGCCCTGAACGCCCCCACGCCCATCATCCCCATTTACACCTACGAGACGTATCACACGCTGGAAGTGGCCAAGGAGATCTACGACCGGGGCGTATACGTCAACCCCACCCTGCCCCCGGCCACGCCGGAGGGAGAGGCCCTGCTGCGGACCAGCTACATGGCCACCCACACGGAGGCCCTGCTGGATGAGGCCATGGACATTATGGCGGAGGTGCTGGTAAAGCATGAGTAAGGTAGCGGTTGTCACCGGAGGAACCTCCGGTATCGGAAAGCAGACGGCTCTGGCGCTGAAGGCGGCGGGCTATACGGTATATGAGCTGAGCCGCCGGGCGCAGGGCGTAGAGGGTCTGCACCATCTGGTGGCGGACATCACCCGTGAGGAGCTGGTGGATGCCGCCATCGGGGAGGTGCTGCGGCAGGAGGGCCACATCGACGTGGTGGTGAACAACGCCGGCTTCGGCATCAGCGGCGCCATCGAGTTCACCAAGACGGAGGATGCCAAGCGGCTTTTTGACGCAGATTTCTTCGGCATGGTCAACGTGAACCGGGCGGTGATCCCCCATATGCGGCAGGCGGGCGCCGGGCGCATCGTGAACCTCAGTTCCGTGGCGGCGGCGGCTCCCATCCCGTTTCAGGCCTACTACTCCGCTGCCAAGGCGGCGGTGAACAGCTACACCATGGCGCTGGCTAACGAGTTGCGGCCCTACGGCGTCACGGTGTGCGCCGTGCAGCCGGGGGATATCCACACGGGCTTCACCGCCGCACGGGAAAAGACCATCGACGGCGACGACGTGTACGGCGGCCGCATCAGCCGCTCCGTGGCCCGGATGGAGCACGACGAGCAGACGGGCATGGATCCGGCCAAGGCGGGGGCCTTCATCGCTAAGGTGGCCATGAAGCAGCGGGTAAAGCCCATTTACACCATCCGCTTTGACTATCAGTTTTTGGCCCTGCTGACCCGCATTTTGCCCTACAGGTTCCTGAACTGGCTCATTGGCGTGATCTACGGAAAGTAAGCAGGCTTTGTATTTCCCT
>OLRC01001702.1_pt1 | contig 13378 bp, 10 predicted proteins | sample 1672081 | NCBI WGS metagenome assembly OLRC01 (sample SAMEA3136643, study PRJEB25190) | human gut metagenome | biome: human gut; feature: human-associated habitat; material: faeces | place: Austria | collected 2013
AGGCGATTTAAAATGGCGAGATGCGTTGCTGGTCACACATCGTGTGAACAGTAACGGTTGACATGCGTTTCCAGGGAGATTATAATGTAGTGCATAGCAGAAAAGAGGAATGACATGATAAAAGGTGTAATATTTGACGTAGATGGTGTCCTTCTCAATTCCATGCCTGTCTGGGAGAATCTTGGAGAATTGTATCTGGATCATTTGGGAATTGAGGCCGAGAAGAACCTGGGGGAGACATTATTTGAGATGAGCCTGGAGGAGGCGGCAGATTATCTGATCTCACATTATAACCTGGAGAAGACAGTGGAAGAGGTTGTGCAGGGACTGAATAAAGAAGTGGAAGACTATTATGCAAAACGAGTTCCATTGAAAGAAGGGGTTCGTCAGTATCTGGAGGAATTCAGAGAGCGGAAGATTCCTATGGTGATCGCAACAACCGGTGACCGGAAGAATGCAGAAGCAGCTCTGAGCAGATTGAAGGTATTACCTTATTTTCAAGGAGTTTTTACAGCATCTGAGATCGGAAGCGGTAAGGATCAGCCGGATATTTATTTTGCAGCACTTTTGCAGCTGGATACGGAGCCGGAACAGACCTGGGTGTTTGAAGATACTTACCAGGCTTTGAGAACGGCAAAGCATGCGGGATTTAAGACAGTAGCAGTTTATGATAAGGCAAATGACAAGAATCTGGCGCAGATCTGGAATACGGCAGATATCTATTTGCCGGAATTTGATGATTTTAATGTTTTTTGGAACAGGGTGTCTGAGGAAGAGAAAGAACAGTTGCTGATTGTAGAATAAGAGGAGAATGAAAAAAGCAGATTCGAATTCAAAGGAGAGATGCTCCAGTAGAATTCGAATCTGCTTTTTATCATATAATTGACTGGTCTGTCTTGTGTTTAGAGAAGGTGAATGCCGGCATCAGCAGCAGCTTCAACTACATTTTCAGGCCAGAGGGAAGACTGTACTTCACCGATATGAGCCTTTCTTAAGTAATACATACAGATACGGGACTGTCCAATACCGCCGCCGACTGTATATGGAAGCTCGCCGTTCAGCAGTGCCTTCTGGAATGGAAGTTCTGCACGCTCTTCACATCCGGCTTCTTTGAGCTGTGCCTTTAATGAGTCTTCGTCAACACGGATTCCCATAGAAGAGAGTTCAAGACCGATGTCAAGAACCGGATAGTAAACGATAATGTCACCGTTCAGCTCCCAGTCATCATAGTCCGGAGCACGACCGTCATGTCTTTCGCCGGAAGCAAGTACGCCACCAATCTTGGAGATAAACACTGCGCCTTTTTCCTTCGCAATCGCTTTTTCACGTTCTTTGGTAGTAAGATCCGGATAAAGGTCTTCCAGCTCCTGTGTAGTGATGAAAAAGATATCATCAGGAAGAAGAGGATCGATATAGTTGTAACGTCTGGAAATGTATTCTTCTGTATCTTTCAGAGCCCGGTAGACTTTGCGGACAGTGTACTGAAGTGTCTCTGTGTTACGTTCTTCCTTAGAAATTACTTTTTCCCAGTCCCACTGGTCAACATACAGAGAATGGATGTTGTCTGTATCTTCATCACGACGTATCGCACTCATATCTGTGTAAAGCCCTTCGCCGGAATGGAAATTATAATTCTTCAATGCATATCTCTTCCATTTTGCAAGAGAATGAACGATCTCTGCAACAGAACCATCCTGTTCTTTGATGTCAAAGGAAACCGGACGTTCCACACCGTTTAAGTTATCATTCAGACCGGATTCCGGACGGACAAACAGTGGTGCTGACACTCGTGTCAGGTGGAGATTCTTTGCAAGAGCACGCTCGAAGTGGTCTTTCACTTCTTTGATGGCTACTTCTGTCTCACGAATTGTAAGAGGGGAATGATAGCCAGCAGGTATTCTTAACTGTTCCATAATAAACTCCTTTATGTTAGCATTTTATTGCTGTTCACAGTATTATGCGGTCAGCAATAGCATTTCTCTTCTATTTTAAGTGGAGAAGAATAAGAAGTCAATGGAAAGGTGAAATGAACACTTGTAATCAGTAAAAAAAATTGCTAAAATGAGCAGTAGTGAGTAATAAATAGTAAGGGACGAAGGTGTAAATAATGAATGTAAATGATATGATTGATACAATTCTGAATTTTGACCTGGATGTTGTTCTGGCTGGACTTAATGAAAGCAGTCATCATTTGAGTCAGATGGAATTTATTTCTCTGATCGTTATAACGGCCGGAGCTGTACTGTTATGTCTGACGGGGCTGAAACTGGTACGTTTCTGGTCTGTGATCGCAGGATTGTCAGCAGGATGCGCAGCCGGAATTGCGGTCGGAGCGATTGCAGGTCTAGATCAGACAATCACATTGGCGGCAGGAGCAGGTGTGGGACTTGTATTGGCGGTACTTGGTGCATGGAAGAAGCAGATTGGTGGCTTTGTGACAGTAGCGGTACTCGTCTTTGTTGTCAGTGTACATTTGATGAAACCACAGGATTTTATTATCTATGGAATCTGTGCGGGTATTGGTCTTGTGTGTGCATTGCTTTCTATTAAGTTTCATAACTTTATGCTGATTGCTGCTTCTTCTGTGTTTGGAGCAATGGCAGCGGGCAGCAGTATCTTTTATCTGCAGCCATATAAAAACGGAATGATCCATGTGGCACTTTGTGCTGCAATTGGTGCACTTAGTATCTGGATCCAGCTTCTTCTGGAATCCGGAAAACGTAAGAAAAAGAATTTACTTAAAGCCGCAGAGATCCGTGAAGAACATTCTACAGAAAATGAAGTCGAGAAGGCAAGGGCACTGGTTGAGAATCTGGATGATTTTGATGAGCTGGATGAGATTATAGAGAGTCTTCCGGAAAATGTCCGGAAAGAAGACAAGGGCACAACAGTTGTCAGCATGGATGAATTTGATGATCTTGAAGATGATTTGGAAGAGGATGAAGTGGAGAACTTTAAAGAAGAGAAGTTTGATGTAGACGAGGAAGATTGGGAGGAAGACGTCGAAATTGAAGTAACTGCTGATGAGGCAGATGTGACAGAGGATTATGATTTTGATAAAGATCCGGATGACTTAGATGACTTGAATGATCTGGAAAATCTGGATGACTTAGATGATTTGGAAGATCTGGATGATTTAGATTATCTTGATGACGATGATGATATCGAGTTTCTGGATGAAGATGAGTAGATAAAAAAGCTATCGATTACAATAACTTAACACATGTCTGTGTTGTTATCGTAGTCGATAGCTTTTGTATTATCTTACTGCTGTAAATACTCCGCGGAGATCATGGATTACATGTCTTGGACATTTTACAGAGCACATTCCACAGCTTAAGCAGATGTCTTCCTGGATTACTGCGCAATTATCTTCTACATGAATTGCACCTGCAGTACATGTTTTTTCACAGATACCGCATCCAATACAACTGACTTCACACTGCTTACGTGCAACAGCTCCTTTTTCTTTGTTAGAGCATTTTACTACAATGTAGTTTGCACAGTCGTGGATTTTGATCAGGTTCTGTGGACAGACTTTTGCACACTGTCCACAGGCAATACATTTTTCTTCGTCTACTTCGGCGACGCCATATTCATTCATGGAAATCGCGCCGAATTTACATTTTTCTATACAGGCTCCACATCCGATGCAGCCATCTTTGCATCCACCGTCTTCAGAGCCGGCTGCGCGGCAGCCACCGTTACAGGCAACCAGAGCTGCCCGGTAAGGAAATCTCTTTTTAATTGCCATGATTATTTCTTCCTTTCGTATGGTGTGTTAGAAAGAGGAAGGCTGTAGCGTCTTTCTCCGTCAAATCTGCAATATGCATCCGCGATTGCAGGAGCAGTAGGGATGGATGTGATCTCTCCGATACCGATTGCTCCACAGGCAACATCCAGACCAGGTTTATCAATAACGATTGCTTCAATCTCAGGAACTTCGTGAGAACGGAAAAGTCCTAAGGAACCATACTTGTCAATTGGTTTACAATTTTCATCGATTGGATACTGCTCTCTGAGTGCGAATCCCATAGACATTACAACACCGCCTTCAATCTGACCTTCGCAGGAAAGTGGGTTGACAGCTTTACCAACATCGTGTGCGGCAATCATTTTCTCAATCTTACCTGTCTTAGGATCAAGGATGCAGACCTGAGTTGCATATCCATAAGCAACGTGAGATATCGGATTAGGCACATCTGCACCAAGTGGATGAGTCTTAGCGAGATACTCTCCGTAGAAAGTTTCTCCAATCATATCTTTCATGGACTTACCGCTGTTTTTCGCTTCCATGAATTTTTCACATGCTCTGCGGCATGCTTCACCAGTTACAAGTGTCTGACGAGAACCGGAAGTTGTACCGGAATCAGGTGAAATCCATGTGTTGCTTCGCTCATAGACGATATCATCATGGGAAAGATCTGTATTTGTAACGATCATCTGCACAAGTACAGTACCAAGTCCCTGACCGATACAGGAAGCACCAGTGAAGATGTGAAGTTTTTCATCTTCTTCAACAATTAATTTTACACGTCCTGTATCCGGGATACCAACACCAACGCCGGCATTCTTCATAGCACAACCAAGGCCAACAGCCTTACCGGCCGCAAGTGCAGCATCATACTCTTCTTTGACAGCTTCCAGTGTCTCTACAAGACCTGTAGAGTTATCTACAATCTGTCCGTTCGGAAGTACTTCGCCTGGGCGGATCGCATTGCGGTAATGAATCTCCCAAGGCGTAATGCCTACCTTGTCAGCCATCATGTTCAGAAGTGTCTCTGTTGCGAAACAAGTCTGTGTAACACCAAATCCGCGGAATGCTCCGGCAGGTGGGTTATTTGTATAGTAAGCAGTTCCTTCAATTTCAAAGTTTTCATAATGATAAGGTCCTGCTGCATGTGTACATGCACGTTCAAGAACCGGGCCGCCAAGAGAAGCGAATGCACCTGTGTCAGATTTAACAATCGCTTTTACACCCTGGATCACTCCATTCTCATCGCATCCCATTGTCATATCCATGTAGAATGGGTGACGTTTCGGATGAACAAGCAAGGATTCCGCTCTGGATAATTTCATCTTGATCGGTTTCTTTGTTACGTAAGTAAGCAATGCGCTTAAATGCTGAACAGTCATGTCCTCTTTACCACCGAAACCACCGCCGACTAATGCGTTCTGAACTTTTACTTTATCTGTTCCAAGCATAAGTGTAACTTCGTGCAATGTCTGGTGAGCGGACTGGTCTGTTGAATATACGAAAATGTCACCGTCTTCATCATAGAAAGAAACAGCACATTCCGGTTCAAGGAAAGCATGCTCAGTCCAAGGTGTCTCAAAGTGATGTGAGATCACGTACTTGGAATTCTTGATTGCTTCTTCCGCATTTCCGCGGCTGATGTGCTTATAAGCACATACGTTAGTCTCTTCTTCATCATAAACAAGAGGTGCATCTGGAGCAGCAGCTTCTTCCACTGTATGCACATGAGGAAGTACTTCATATTCAACTTTAATAAGTTTCTTTGCTTTTTCTACAGTTGCCATGTCAGTTGCAGCTACAAGGGCAATTGCATCTCCGAGATAATGTGTCAGTCCACCAACCGGAATCAGTGAATACTGATCATGTTTTAAGTGTCCGATCTTATTCTCCCCAGGAATATCATCGGCTGTTACAACCGCTTCTACGCCAGGCAGAGCCTCGGCAGCAGAGGTATCAATAGAAAGTACGCGAGCTCGTGGATATTTACTACGAAGAGCAGCGCCATAGAGCATTCCTTCCGGATAATAGTCATCCGGGTATTTACCTGTCCCAAGCACTTTTTCTTCAACATCTATACGAGAAACACGGGAACCAAGAGTCCAGCTAGGATCTCCGTCATCTGGTAAAACTCCTTCTTTCAGAATCTTAGCTGCCAGACGTACCGCGTCCATGATCTTAACATATCCTGTACAGCGGCAATAGTTGTTGCGCAGCGCATAGCGAATCTCATCATCGGTTGGTTCCGGATTTACATCCAAAAGTGCTTTTGTGCACATAACCATACCAGGAATACAGAATCCGCACTGTACAGCGCCTGCCTTCCCGTAAGCATAAGTGTAAACTTTCTGTTCCCAATCAGAAAGCCCCTCGACTGTGATGACATTCTTTCCGGCCAATGAATCTGTGTCAGGTACGCAGGATTTGCAAGTCTGTCCATCAATGATAACAGTACAGGCTCCACAAGCGCCTTCGCTGCAACCATCCTTTGCAGAGGTAATGTGCAGTTCATCACGCAGGAACCGTAACAGTTTCTGATTCTTTGAAGGTGAGACTTCCTGACCATTTACTATAAATGATGCCATGTCAGTTACTCCTTTCTTTGTAACAAAATCCCCAAAGAAAAATCTTTGAGGAGTATGTGTTTGTTGTGTATTTTTAATTATATAAAGATACCTATGGTTATATTTTATCACATATTCAACAAAAATCAACAACTATTCTAAAAAAGTTTTTGACACCTAAAAATATTTTAGATATATGATATAAAAAATGCATATCAGGACAAAAAAAGGGAAGTACCGCAAAATGATACTCCCTTGTAATTATCTTATATAAATTGTTCTTAGAAACCAAAAAGATTTACAACGTGATTTTAATTATCGTGTTCTTCTTCAAATGGATCGTCGTAATCATCTTCATCATCGTAATCATCTCCACCGCGGGAAGCAATTGCGAGAATCAGTGAAATAACAGCAAGTACACCACTTACACCGGCTAAAATCAGAAGCTCGAATTCATCTCCATGTTTCAGGAAAGCAAAAACAGCACCACCGATATAGACAATCATCGGGATAAGGAATGCAAAAAGTGTATCACGGTTATTCATGATGAAGTATAACAGTGCAGTGACAAGCATGCAAAGAGCAACAATGACATAATTCATGCCAGGAGCAGAAGTTACGTCAGCTCCTGATGTGCTGAGTCCTGTTACGAAACCTTTATAAATACAGAAACCAAATGTAAGCAGGGAAATGATTCCAAGGATGATGCGTCCAGGTCTGAAACGTGGATATTCGTCTACATATTCATATTCATCATCATCTTCATCATCATAGTCATCCATTTTTCTGGATTTTACATCTTCTTTTGCTTTCGCAGTTTCGGCTTCCTCTTTCTTTTTCTTCTTGGCAGCTTTACTGTCAGGGTCAGTTGCAAGCATATCTTCGTATCCCTTGCGAACTGCTTTTTCACGCTTATCACGGATTTCTTCCGCAGGAATGTTCCCATATTTCTGCTCTTCGGAATTATCAGTGGCAGTGGCATCAGTGGCAGCTTTCTGTGCAGCGGCTTTGCGGGCTCTGGCTCTCTCCTTAAGAATACGTTCAGCTTCTTCTTCTGAAATCCCTTTGTCAGCAGCAAGGCGGGCAATCGCTTCTTTGCGGGCGCGGGCTTTTGCTTCTCTGCGGGCAGCTCGTTTCTCTTCAGCGGCACGGGCGGCGGCATCAGCTTTCGCTTTTTCTTCAGCAGCGCGGGCGGCAGCTTCAGCTTTCGCTTTTTCTTCAGCAGCACGGGCGGCAGCTTCAGCTTTTGCTTTCTCTTCTGCAGCTTTCTTGGCAGCGATCTTCTTTGCACGTTGTTTATCAAGGTTCCATTGCTTTTTACAGCTATGGCAGATTGCATATTCATTAAAGATTGGATCCCCGTTTTCGCTGGTGCCAATCTGCTTATTCTGCAAATCCAGGTCTTTTCCACATATTGGGCACTTCATATTAATCATGTACTCCTCTCTTTTGTATCAAAATATTTATAACAGATTTATTATAGCATCTTAAAAGAGGAAGAACAACGAAAAAAGTGTGTTTTACATAAAATGTTTTAGAAAAAAATCAAAATTGCGCAAGAATTTAGTTTAAATTTATAAGAAATGGTGGACTTTAAAAATTTAATGTGTTAAAATCAAAAAGTGGCCTGAGAAGGCAAAAGGTATTGTTATGGTTTATGGTATGCCGTAAGCCATCATATAATTAGCCGGTTGAGAAGGAGATTGTTTCGTATGAGTAAGAAGATCAGAACCGAGGCAGTAGATTATCTGTTTCAGGCAATCTTAAGCCTTGAGAATAAAGAAGAGTGTTATACATTTTTTGAAGACATCTGTACGATCAATGAGCTGCTTTCATTGTCACAGAGATTTGAAGTGGCAAGAATGCTCCGTGAACAGAAGACATATTTGGAGATCGCGGAGAAGACAGGAGCATCCACTGCGACAATCAGTCGTGTGAACCGTTCTCTTAATTATGGGAATGACGGATATGATATGGTTTTCAAACGCGTAGGGCTTGCTGAGGAAGAGAATGGAACGGAAGAATAACACTTAAGAATTAAGCTTACAATAAAATACCTTTTATCAATCAAAAGATACAGCTTGCGGAAGATCCTGATAAAGTCTTTCGCAGGCTGTATCTCGTTTTAAACAGAAATGTTTATTTCCCTTTCTTTTTCTCTTCGTTTTTTGAAGACTTGGAAGAGAGGTCATCAATGATCCGTTCAATGATCATTTTTTTGATATATACATCAAAACTCAAGCTGCATATAAATGCAAACTGCTGTAAGATCTCCTTATCTTCGCCATCAGCAAGATGAGTGAAAGTCTCAGCAGATTTCTCATAAGTAGCAGTTACATTCTCTTTGATGGAATCCAGCTGTTCTTTTTCAATCTTGCAGACTTCTTTGTAAATATCCGCTAATTCAAAAGAGCTTCCATCCGGAAAATATTTCTCTGTGAGCGGTGCAAGAACTGTCTCAATATCTTTGATTGAAAGGATATTTTTAAAATAATAAATGAAGACCAGAAGGAGCAGGTGCTCTCTGGAATACTTCTTCTTCACCGGGGGTGGAAGAAGATTGTTCTTCGTATAATTATTGATCATGGTCTTTGTCAGGATCTTATCATCAGGGTAACGTTTGGTCGAAGCCAGCTGCTCATCCATAAAAGTAGTTACTTGATCCATGTAAAGATTAATATTCGGAACATCGCCGGGATGCACATAGCTTAAAGAAGAAAGTTCTTCTAAAATGCTGTTTAACAGATTACTTGTGTCTATATTCATGTTATCACCTCAATATATTTATTATATAGTATTTAAAACTAGATAGCAAGCAAAAGATAAGAAGGCCGGAAAATGTAGTTGACAAACAGGAACGTGTGTTTGATAATGGGAATACATTTACAGATATCTTTATAACTTTAAAGGAGTAGAAAGATGAGCATTTATGATAAATTAAATGAACCGCAGAGAGAGGCTGTTTACCACACGGATGGCCCTCTTCTGATCCTTGCCGGAGCCGGTTCAGGAAAAACAAGAGTTCTGACGCACAGGATCGCATATCTGATCGGAGAACGTGGCGTGAACCCATGGAATATTCTTGCAATCACATTTACGAACAAAGCGGCAGAAGAGATGCGCCAGCGTGTGGATAATCTTGTCGGTTTTGGAGCGGAAAGTGTATGGGTGAGCACATTTCACTCTGCGTGCGTGCGTATTTTGAGAAGATTTATTGACAGATTAGGGTATGAGAATCATTTTACTATATATGATACAGATGATCAGAAGACATTAATTAAGGAAGTCTGTCGGAAAGTAGATGTGGATACGAAAGTGTTTAAAGAAAGAAGTCTGCTTTCAGCAATTTCATCTGCCAAGAATGAGATGATCCTTCCGGATGAATTTGAACTGAATGCCGGAGGAGACTTTGCAAAGATGAAGATTGCTAAGGTTTACCGCGAGTATGAGGCGCAGATGAGAGCGAATAATGCGCTGGATTTTGATGATCTGCTTGTAAAGACAGTACAGCTTTTGCAGACACAGCCGGATGTGCTTGAGAGTTATCAGGAAAGATTCCGCTATATTATGGTAGATGAATATCAGGATACAAATACAGTCCAGTTTCAGCTGGTAAGCCTTCTTGCAGGAAAATATAAGAATCTTTGTGTCGTTGGAGATGATGACCAGTCAATCTACAAGTTCCGTGGAGCGAATATCCGGAATATTCTTGACTTTGAGCATGAATTTCCGGATGCAAAGGTGATCAAACTGGAGCAGAACTACAGATCTACAGGGAATATTCTGAATGCAGCGAACAGTGTGATCGCGAATAACCGCGGAAGAAAGGAAAAATCACTTTGGACGGAGAACGGAGAAGGTGAACTGATCCGTCTGCGTCAGTTTGACACTGCATTTGATGAGGCGGATTTCATAGGCGAAGATATCAAAAGTGCTGTCAGACAGGGAGGTTCCTATAATGACAGTGCAGTTCTTTATCGTACGAATGCACAATCCCGTCTGCTGGAAGAGAAATTTATTGCCATGAATATTCCTTATAAGATTGTCGGCGGTGTAAATTTCTATGCGAGAAGAGAGATTAAGGATCTTCTTGCTTATCTCAAGACAATCGACAATGGACGTGATGATGTTGCGGTTAGAAGAATCATTAATGTCCCAAAGAGAGGAATCGGTCTTACAACAATTAACCGGATTCAGGAGTCTGCAACAGAACGTGGAATTGATTTTTATGAGGCATTACTGGCACCGGGGCTGATCGCAGGAGTGGGAAGAAGTGCAACAAAACTGGACTCTTTTGCGGCATTGATCGAGTATTTTAAGACGTTGGCAGAAGAGATGAACATCACAGATCTTTTACAGGAAGTGATTGAGAAGACAGGATATATAGAAAGCCTTGAAAATGAAGATAAAGAAGAGGCGAAAACAAGAAAAGAGAATATAGACGAGCTGATCAGTAAAGCGGCAACTTATGAGGAAAGTTGTCAGGATAAAGATGAAAAGGCAACATTGAGCGGATTCCTTGAAGAAGTTGCTTTGGTTGCGGATATTGACAGTCTAGATGAAGACCAGGAATATGTTGTTCTGATGACTTTACATAGTGCAAAGGGACTTGAATTTCCACGTGTTTATCTTGCAGGGATGGAAGATGGGCTTTTTCCGGGATATATGAGTATTAATGCAGGAGACAGAGAAGAACTGGAAGAAGAGCGGAGACTTTGTTATGTTGGAATCACAAGGGCAGAGCAGGAACTGACTTTGACAAGTGCGCGCAGAAGAATGGTGCACGGTGAGACACAGTACAATCCGATGTCAAGATTTGTGAAAGAGATCCCGAGGGAACTGCTTGATACAGGAAACAAGAAGTTTACCCAGGAGACGGAGATGCCGGCACAGCAGAATACATATGCACGTGCCAGAGAAGCATTTCGGGCACAGGCATTCGCAGGAGCACTTGGCGGAATGACACCTGCAAAGAATCAGGGGGTGGGTAAGCCGCTTACAGGAAGTCAGGCACTGGCATCCCTGCAGAAGGGAAGTCAGCTGGCAGCAGGTGGGAATGGTCCACTTGGTTATGAGGTCGGAGACCGAGTACGTCATGTGAAGTTTGGGGAAGGAACAGTAACGGATATCAAAGAAGGCGGACGAGATCACGAGGTTACGATTGAATTTGACAGTGTCGGAACACGCAAGATGTTTGCAAAATTTGCCAGGCTTGTAAAGGTATGAGAAAGTTATAAAAAAATGATAAATCAGTAGTAATATGAATCGTCAGGTGTTATAATAAACACAGATTATCTGTCACCGCAAAAGGTGAAGAAAGGACGTGTTAATATGAACAAGAGAATAGAAGACATCATTGCAGAAACAAGATTGAACGAGATTCTTCATAAGAATGAGGCTGAGAAGCAGAAGAACACAGTAATCTGGACACTGGCTATCATCGGAGCAGTAGCAGCAGTAGCTGCAATCGCTTATGCAGTATATCGTTTCGTATCACCGGATTATCTTGATGATTTTGAAGATGATTTTGATGACGATTTTGATGATTACTTCAGCGAGGATGATCAGGTATAATTCTTGAGTGAATTGCAAAAGTGCAGACAGGGTGAGCGAAGAAACCATCCTGTCTGTTTTTCTGTTAAAATAGATTAGAATTGATAGGAGATTAGGATGAAAAAAGGTCAGATCTACGAGGGGATTATTGAACGTGTAGATTTCCCAAACAAGGGGATTGTATTTGTTCCGGAGGAAGAACAGTATGTTACTGTGAAAAATGGGATTCCGGGACAGAAGATCCGTTTTATGATAAATAAATTTAAAAGAGGAAATGCAGAAGGAAGACTTCTTGAAGTGTTGGAGAAATCTCCATTAGAGACAAGAGAGCCGGTCTGTAGTATCTTTCCGGCCTGTGGTGGCTGTATGTATCAGACGATGCCATACGAAGAACAGGTGAAGATGAAAGAAGGGCAGATCCGCAGGATTATGGATCCGGTAGTAAAGGGCGAGTATCTTTTTGAGGGTGTGAAGCACAGCCCGAAGGAATTTCATTACCGTAACAAGATGGAATTCTCTTTCGGAGACGAATTCAAAGACGGTCCGTTATCTCTCGGTCTTCATAAAAAAGGAAGTACTTATGATGTACTGACAGCAGGAGACTGTCAGCTTGTCCATGAAGATATGGATAAGATTCTTCTTTGTGTGCTTAATTATTTCAAAGAAAGAAATGTAAGTTATTATAAGAAAATGCAGCATGTCGGTTATCTCCGCCATCTTCTTTTAAGACGAGGCGATACAACAGGCGAGATTCTTGTGAATCTTGTAACGACAACGCAGGAAGAATATGACTTAACTCCATTAGTAGAAGAACTTCTGGCATTAGAATTAGAAGGAAAGATTGTTGGAATCCTTCATATATTGAATGACTCCCTGTCCGATGTCGTGAAGAGTGATGAGACAAGAATTCTTTATGGACAGGACTTCTTTTATGAGAAGCTTCTCGGACTGGAATTCAAGATTACACCATTTTCCTTCTTCCAGCCAAACTCAAAAGGTGCAGAAGTGCTGTACGAGACTGTAAGAGAATACATTGGAGATATTGATAATCAGGTTGTATTCGATCTGTTCAGCGGAACAGGAACAATCGGTCAGGTGCTTGCTCCGGTTGCGAAGAAAGTGATCGGTGTCGAGATTATTGAAGAAGCAGTCGAGGCAGCAAAAGAAAATGCTGTCCGAAACGGACTTTCAAACTGCAGATTTATTGCCGGAGATGTGTTTAAGGTACTTGATGAGATTGAAGAGAAGCCGGATGTGATCGTACTGGATCCGCCGAGAGACGGAATTCACCCGAAGGCACTCCCGAAGATCTTGAATTATGGGGTGGATAAGATTGTATATATTTCCTGTAAGATGACAAGCCTGGCACGTGATCTGGAGATGATGCAGCTGGCGGGATATCGTGTGGAGAAGATGACGGCGGTGGATCAATTCTGCGAGACGGTTCATGTGGAGACGGTTGTTCTTTTGTCCCAACAAAAACCAGATGACACGATAGAGATCGACT
>OLRC01001705.1_pt1 | contig 13359 bp, 7 predicted proteins | sample 1672081 | NCBI WGS metagenome assembly OLRC01 (sample SAMEA3136643, study PRJEB25190) | human gut metagenome | biome: human gut; feature: human-associated habitat; material: faeces | place: Austria | collected 2013
CCGCGAGGCCGCCCTTGTTCGTGAGGGCCGTGAACAGCGTGGACTTGCCGACGTTCGGCAGACCGACGATACCGATGGATAGCGACATGGAACTTCCTTCTCATACGATGCAGATGTGTCGTCCCATGATAGCAAACTACCTGCGCCCTGCGCGGCCTCCCCTCGCATTCTCCGACGCTTCGGTATCTTTTTCATGCGGAGCACTCGAAGCGCGCCGTCTTGACCGACAGCATGCCGCCCTACCTGCACGGCGACATGCGTCAGCACCCGTCAATGCCGATTTGACGGCGAAATCCCCGCTCCGTGGCAGCAATCGGACGGTTTGGTAATCCTATCGATTCGCTTTTGTTTACGCTTCGAACATCCGACCTGGGAAAACTCCTTCGATCGCGCTCTGCGGGTCCGAGATGCCGCGACCGAGCCCTCGTCGAGATTACCAAACCGTTCGATTCTTACCGCTCGACGCAGCTTTCGCCGTCAAGCCATCTATCGGTGCAAAACCATTCAGCGTGTCCGTTGCACGGTTTTGCCTGCGATGTTGCACTTCGAGAGCACTTGGATGCCTCCGCGCCCCAAGACGCGCAACCCGCGACGTTACACCAGGTCGCGCGAGGTTGGGAGCCGGACGGTCCGAACCGAACGCAACATCCCTGCGAAAACCGATCGCTGCCGCCGTAACGCCGCTTGGAGCGGGATCGCGCCCGAACGAAAACCGGATCCGATATGCGGCAAAATCAACGGTTTGGCACTACTCGGCATCCCTCGACGCATCTTCCCGAAGGATGCCGAAGCGAAACCCCAGGTCGCGTTCCGCCATCGCCTCGGAATGCCGCGCCTGAGCGAGCCGGCCGTGCCAAAACGACGTTTTTGCTGCACATGGCCTTGCGAAAACACGCATCCGGCCGAAGCGGCGCGGCCAGGGCACGGCTGGGCAGGACGACACAGGCGGGCGACGATGGCACGGGCGGGACGACCAGGCGCGGCCAGGCGAGGGACGCGGCTGAGCGGGGCGACGCGACCGGGGCAGCGGACCAGGCAGCGAAGCCGGGCGCGGACGCGGCCAGGCGACCGGGCCGGCGGCCGGGGCACGACCGGGACGCAACCGGAACGCACACGAAGCACGAGCCCCATCCGCGCCGCTCGCGCCCGAAACGAAACGGAGCGCCCCGAAGGGCGCTCCGCGCGAATGCCTCGTATGCGCCTGAACGCTAGAAGCTGATGAGCCCGAACGTCTGCGCGACGAACGCAACGAGGATGACCACCACGAGCACCGGCGCCACGTACTTGATGATGACGGTCCAGGCTTTCTCCACCTTGAACTCGCTGGAGATCTTCACCTCGTCGACAATGGCCTTCGGCTTGATGATCCAACCGACGAAGATGCAGGTGAGCAGCGCCACGATGGGCATGATCACCGAGTTGGAGATGAAGTCGAAGAAGTCGAGCAGCGTGCTGCCCTCGCCCATCGGCTCGATGAACGACAAGCCGTTGTAGCCCAGGTTCACGAAGATGCCGGCCACCGTGACCACGCCGATGACGGCGCACAGCGCCTTTTTGCGCGACCAGCCCGCACCGTCCTGCACGATGGAGGTGCAGGTTTCGGTCAGCGAAATGGCGCTGGTCAAAGCTGCGAACAGTACCAGCAGGAAGAACAGGAAGCCCACGACGGTGGCCGCGCCGCCCATATCGGCGAACACGGTGGGCAGGATGACGAACATGAGCGACGGACCGGAGTTGGCCGCCACGGCCTCGCCCGAGCCCATGGCCACGAACGCGGCCGGCACGATCATGAGGCCGGCGAGGAACGACACGCCGATGTCGAAGCCGCCGATGCGGGCGACGCTCTGCGTGAGGCTGGACTTCTTGTCCAGGTAGGAGCCGTACGTGATCATGATGCCCATGGCCAGCGACAGGCTGTAGAACATCTGCCCGAGCGCGCCGATGACCAGCTCCGGCGAGAACTTGCTGAAGTCGGGCGTGAGGTAGTACAGGGCACCGTCGACGGCGCCGGGCATGGTCAGCGTGTACAGCGCGATGCCTACGGCCATGATGATTAGCGCCGGCATCATGACGAGGTTCGCCTTCTCGATGCCACCCTTCACGCCCAGCGACACCACGATGAACACGATGGCCATGAACAGGAGCATCCACAGGAAGCTCTCGGTGTTGCTGGAGATGAAGCCCGTGAAGAAGTCTCCGCCGTCAGCCAGCGCCTCCGGGCCGTTGATCAGGTAGGCCGCCGCGTACTTCGTCACCCAGCCGCCGATGATGCAGTAGTACGGCGTGATGATGAAGGGCACGGTGGACGCCAGGATGCCGATGAAGGCGTACTTCTTGCCGAACTGCTTGAACGCGCCGATGGCCGACTGGCCCGTCTTGCGGCCGAGCGCCGTCTCCAGCAACAGCAGCGATACGCCGAACGTGAACACCAGCACCAGGTAGGTGAGCAGGAACGTGCCGCCGCCGTACTTGGCCGCCAGATAGGGGAAGCGCCACATGTTCCCCAAGCCCACGGCGGATGCCGCCGCAGCCAGAATGAACGCCCACTTGCCCGACCAGGCCGAGCGCGCGTGCGCATGCGTTGAAGCCATCGAAAACCTCCGTTAACGTTCAGTTGGTATTCCCCGGAAAATCCGCTCGCGGAACGCGTCCGCAAAGGATCGGATACGGGCGCCCATCCACGTCGTGCACCTGCGCCGCGATCCAGATGCATCATTATACCGGGAAAACCCTGGTCGCCAACAACGTTTTGCCGAAAGATCCGTTTTGCCAGCAACCGACGCCCGAAGAGGTGCTACGGAAGCGTCCTCCGACGCGCGCACCGCCGGCCAGCGAACGCAAGGCTGTAAACGGGCGGGCAACGAATGCGCAACCCTCCTGCGACCGCAAGCGCCTCCCCACTTTGCAGGGCAGCCCCTCGTCGATACTTCGATGCAAAAGCACCCTTCACCCCTCGTCGAACGGAGAAACCGCTATGCCCGCACTTGCTTGCCTGTCCCGCCGCGCCTTCATGGCGGGAAGCGCCGCGTTCGTCGCCATGGCCGGCCTCGACCTGCTCGGCTGCTCCACCTCTCTATCGGACGGCTCCGCCGGGCCCGGTACCGAAGAAGGAGCCGACCATGCAACGGACACCTATTACGAGAACGGCACCGTCTACACCGTCGACGCGAACGACCGCATGGCCGAAGCGCTGGCCGTACGAGACGGCAAGCTCATCTACGTTGGCGACGCCGACAACGGCCGCCCCTACAAAAATTCCGCCGAGAACGTGGTGGACCTGCAGGGGAAGTTCGTGCTGCCCGGCATGATCGACGGGCACATCCACTCCGTCTCGCCCGACTTCTTCGACTTCATGCTCGTCGGGAAGACCAGTTCCGACGACATGCTGAAAACCATCAAGGACTACGTCGACTCCCACCCCGACAAGGAAACTTATTCGGGCTTCGGCTACGCGGCGGCCCTCTTCCACGACGAGGAACTGGAACGCGGACCCAAGAAGGAGCGTCTCGACGCCATCAGCCCCGATAAGCCCATCCTCGTGTACTCGTTCGACGGCCACGGCGCCTGGCTGAACTCGAAGGCGTTCGAGTTCCTGGGCATCACGAAAGACACCGAGCCCACGCCCGGCGGCAAAATCGTGAAGGACAACAACGGCGAGCTGTGGGGGATCCTCGCCGATTCCGCCATGTCGCTTGCAGCCGACTACCCCTTCGGCCAGGAGAACCTTCCCCAAGCGCTGAGCGGTTACCTGGCACACCTCAACAGCTTGGGCTACACGGCCATCTTCTCGCCCCCGGGCAACGGCTTCCTACCCCTGCCGGCGGACGCGTACCAGAAGCTTGCCGACCGGGACGAGCTGACCATGCGCGTGCGCGGCGCGGGCATCGTGACCAGCTGGCAGACCGACGACGACCTGCAGAAGCTGGACAAGCTGAAGGCCGAGCACGACGGCGACCTGTTCAAGATCACAGCCGCGAAGTTCTTCACCGACGGCGTCATGGACAACGAATCGGCGCTGCTGCTGGAGCCGTATTCCGACGCCCCCGGCTACCACGGCGAAGCGGGCTGGCAGCAGGACGCCCTCGACAAGGCCGTCGAGTCCGTGAACCGCAGGGGGCTCTTGGCGCACCTCCATGCCATCGGCGACGGCGGCGTGCGCATGGCGCTTAACGCCATCGAGCACGCCGAACGCAGCATCCCCGACGATCGCGAGCGCAACGCCATCACCCACCTGCAGCTGGTATCGGACGACGACGTGCCCCGCTTCGCCGAACTGAACGTGACGGCCGTGGCCGACCCGTACTGGTTCGTCAAAACGCCCCAGTATTGGGAGCCGAAGGAGAAGACGGCGTTGGGAGAGCGAGCTGAGAAGATGTATCCCATGAAGGCGTTCGCCGACGAGGGCGCCGTCCTGGTTTCAGCCTCCGACTACCCCGTCACCGCAAACCCGAACCCCTTCGAGGGCATCCAGGCCGGTGTGACGCGCAACCTCGTGAACGGCGGGGAGTTCGGCATCGCCGACATCTCGGACGCGGACGACCCGACCTACCTGCTGTGGCCCGATCAGCGCGTGGACGTGCGCCGCATGATCCGCAGCTTCACCGCCGACGCCGCCTGGGCCCTGGAAATGGAAGACGAGACGGGCAGCCTCGAAGAGGGCAAGTCGGCCGACTTCATCGTGGTGGACAAGAACATCCTGGATGCGAACCCCCTCGATATCAAGAACGCGAAGGTCCTTCAAACCTACTTCCGCGGCGAGCGCGTCTACGACGCAGCCAACGCCGAGCAGTAGCGGCCGACCCGACCGTGCGCCAAAGCCCAGTTGCGCATCTTCGCCCGTAAAACACGCCTCGCGCGCTGTGGCGTGTTTTACGGGCGAAGATGCGTTCCTACGGTGACTACTCGCTGCCAGCTCCCTCCAAATCTGCGGTTTTGGCGAGGGGGCGGGCAGGGCGCTTGGGGGTTGCGGGGCGCTTGGGCTATCATGGTGCGCAGACCAAACGAGAAGGAGAATCATTCATGTGCGGTATCTGCGGATTCACCGGCGCGACCGAAACCGACGCGCCCACGTTGAAGGCCATGTGCGACATCATGGCGCACCGCGGCCCCGACGGCGAGGGCCAGTACCTTGCCGACGGCGTGGCGCTGGGGCATCGGCGCCTGTCGCTCATCGACCTCGAGAACGGCAGCCAGCCCATGGTGCGCGCCACGGGCGCGCATGACTCCATCGTGACGTCGCCGGCTACGGAAGGCTCCGCCCCCGGATCGTTCACCATCGGCGACTACGCCATCGTGTTCAACGGCGAGATCTACAACTACCGCGACCTGCGCGACGAGCTGGCCGCGGACGGCTGGACGTTCAAGACCGAGTCCGACACCGAGACGCTGCTGGTGTCGTACCTGGCCTGGGGCAAGCTGCTGCTGGACAAGGTGCGCGGCATGTTCGCGTTCGCCATCTGGGACAAGCAGCGCGGCGAGCTGTTCTGCGCGCGCGACTTCTTCGGCATCAAACCGTTCTACTACACCGTGCAGAACGGCGAGGCCGGCCCGCAGTTCATCTTCGCCTCCGAGATCAAATGCATCCTGGAGCACCCCGCCTACGAGCGCGAGCTCAATGAGGAGGCGCTGGAGCAGTACCTGTGCTTCCAGTTCTCGGCACTGCCCGAGACGTTCTTCAAGGGCATCTACAAGCTGGAGCCCGCGCACTGCATGACCGTGCGCGCCGACGGCACGACGGAAACCGAGCGCTACTGGCGCCCCACGTACGACTTCGACCAGAACCGCAGCCGCGAGGACACCGTGAAGGCCATCGACGCCGCCATGCGCGAAAGCGTGCGCTACCACAACGTGGCCGACGTGGAGGTGGGCTCGTTCTTGTCGTCCGGCATCGATTCCAGCTACATGGCCGCATGCCTGGCGAAGGAGAATCCCGACATCAAGACGTTCACCGTGGGCTTCGCCGAGTACGAAGGCGAGCGCGACGAGATTGCCTGGGCGCGCGAGCTGGCCGACGAGCTGCACATCGAGAACAACTCCAAGCACATCGGCGAAGAGGAGTACTGGGAAAGCCTGCCCCGCGTGCAGTGGCACATGGACGAGCCGTCCGCCGACCCGAGCGCCGTGGCGCTGTACTTCGTCGACCAGGAGGCCGCGAAGAAGGTGAAGGCCGTGCTGTCCGGCGAGGGCGCCGACGAGTTCTTCGGCGGCTACCGCATTTACCAGACGCCGTTCGCCAACGCGAAGCTGTCCTGGGTGCCGAAGGGCCTGCTGCGCGGCGCGTCGAAGGCGGCTCACGCGCTGGGCGTGCGCGGCGCGAACTACCTGGAGCGCGCCAGCGAGACCCCCGAGGACTGGTACTACACCAACGCCAACGGCGTGGCGTTCAGCCCCGAGGAGCGCGCCCGCCTGCTGAAGCGCCCCGTGCAGGCGTGCTCGCCGCAAGAGCTGATCGCGCCTGCGTACGCGGAGGTGTCCGACCTCGATGAGACGACGCGCATGCAGTACGTCGACCTCTTCTTCTGGCTGGTGGGCGACATCCTGCTGAAAACCGACAAGATGTCGATGGCCCACTCGCTGGAAAGCCGCGTGCCGTTCCTCGACAAGGAGGTGTTCAACGTCTCGCGCACCATCCCCACCCCGTTCAAAGCGAACGGCGAGCAGACGAAGATCGCCCTGCGCGAGGCGGCCGAGCGCGCCATTCCGAAAGACTGGGCGCAGAAGGAGAAGCTGGGCTTTCCCGTGCCCATGGTGGACTGGCTGCGCCAGGACCGCTACTACAACCAGGTCAAGGAATGGTTCACCGGCGACATCGCGCAACAGTTCTTCAACACCGTCGAGCTGGTGCGCCTGCTCGACGAGCACAGGTACAAGATCGACCGCTCGCGCAAGATCTGGATCGTCTACATGTTCCTCATGTGGTACAAGATCTACTTCGTGGACAAGACCGTCCCCAAGAAACCGGCGGCGTAAACGAACGAAGGGCCCTACGGGGCCCTTCGCGTTCGCTAGGCGAGCTTCGACGAGTCAACGGCCACGAGGTGGCCGTGCTCGTCCTCGAAGACGCACAGACCGCCGTCGCGGCTTTCGTACAGGTTGCGAAAACGCGCGAAACGGCGCTGCCGAGGCGGCTTCTCTTTGGGCGCAGCCACGGACTCCGGCTTCGGCTCCGGCTCTGGTCGCGGCTCCTGCTGCGGCTGCGTCGAGGAGGGTTCTTCTGGCTTCGTCGCCTCGACCTGCGCGGCAGGCTCGGCAACGGGCGCAGGATCGACGGGCAAAGGAGCGGACGGCGAATCGACGCGCGCTACGGCCTCGGCCGCCTCGATGAAGTCGCTTTCGTCGGGATCGTTCTTCGCCACGAGGTCGCATTCCGCCTGCACGCCGGCAACCTGGAAATCGGCTTCGCTCGGCTCTTCCACGAAAACCTCCGGCTCGATCGACGGGGCCTCGATGATCGGAGGACGCCGTCCCCCTCGATCTCCCCGCTTTTCGATGGCGGCCTCGGCAAGCCCGCCCTCCATCACTTCGATACCCGACGCCATCACGCGCGAGGACGAGGGTTCCGGATCGAGGCCCAAGCGCGTGTACAGCGAGCGGTTCGTTTGGGCGATGGACACGAGCTCGCGCGCCAGCGAGACGCGCTCGGCCTCGTCGACGCCCTCTTGGAGCTGATTGCCTATTTCGAGCACGCGCGTCCACGAGACGGCGTCCATATCCTCTTTGAGCGATACGATCTTTTCCGCCTCGCGCGCCACGCGCTTTGCCGTTGATGTGCTGAACATGATACGCCGCCTTCGGTTTATCGGAGGCCTATTGTAGCACGTCAGTAGATGACTCGCCAGAATACAAGCCCTTGAGCTGGGGCGTTCTCCCCCGCAACCCGACGATCGCACGCCTCCAGCACCTCGCCCACCCAATCGGCGTCGCGCTGGCCCTTCCCCACCATCACCAGCGTGCCCACGATGGTGCGCACCATGGAGTGAAGAAACGCGTTGCCCACCACCTTGATGGACATGAGGTTCTCGCCCATCACCGTCTCGGGATGGAAGGAAATCTCGCGCACGTTGCGGTGCGTGGGCTTGCCTTCCGCCGAGGCGGCCATGCAGAAGCTCTTGAAATCGTGCTCGCCCAGCAGATACTGCGCACCTGCTTCCATGGCCGTGATATCGAGGCCGCCGGGGACGAACCACGAGAAGTCCTTCATGAAGATGGGGCACGTGCTGTCCACGCACAGGTGGTAGTGATACTCGCGCGCCTGCGCGTCGAAGCGCGCCGAGAAGCCCAGCTTCTTCGGTTCGACCTCGCGCACGGTGATGGCATCATGCGTGAGCGCGTTGAGAGAACGGCGCAAGCTGGGCAGCGAGCGTCCTGCGATGTCGCGGTCGTCCACGTCGAAGCTGACCACCTGGCCGAGCGCATGCACGCCCGCATCGGTCCGTCCCGCGCACGTGGTTTCCACGTCGCGGCGGAACAGCATGCGCAGGGCATCCTCGAGGTCGCCCTGCACGGTGGTCTGACCCGGCTGACGAGCGAAGCCGCTGAACGGCGCGCCGTTGTACGACAAGGTCAACGCCAGAGTATGGTCGCGCACGGGTTTATCAGCTGCCGCAGCGGCTGCTGCTTCGCGCTTACGCGCGGTGTTTGGGGTGATGGTTTGCGTATTCATAGCCGACATCATAAACGAACACGCCCCCTCTGCGAAGAGGGGGCGCTATCCGCTTGCCAAATTGTTTAAAAGCGCCGCGATGCTCCGTCGTATCGCGCGTTGCCCACCAAGCGAGTTCCGCACGAGCCGAAGGCCCCTGCGGGGCCTTCGAGCGAGCAGGACTGTTTGAGCGACTGGGCAATGCGCGATACGACGCTACGAAGCCCTCCACACCTGCGAGCCGAACAGATCCTGGATCTCGGAACGCATGACGGGGCTGCGGGAATCCACCGACACGGGCAGTTCGGCGCGGAACTTGCGGCCATCGCTCTGCTGCACGAGCAGAACCACGCCGTCGCGACCCGGATACGACTTCAAGATGCGGTTGAGCCGAAGCGACTTCGACTGGTCGAAGTCCGAGGACGCAACTTTCAGCTCGAGGTGCGACGGACGCGCATCGGCCTCGTTCAGCTCGATGACCTCCACCTCGAACGCCATGATCTGATTGCCGCGGTCGTTCGCCTCGAACTTGCCCTTCACCTTCACGATGGCGTCTTCCTGGATGGCCTCGGCGTTGTCGTCGTACTTGAAGCAGATGCACTCCACGTGGCCCGTCGTATCCTCCAAGGTGAACGTGGCCATCTTCGTGCCGCGCTTCGTCAGCTTCGTCACCACGTTCGAGATCATGCCCACGAACACCGCGGACTTGATTTCCTTCGTGCGCTCGGCCAGGTCTCCCAGCGAGAACTTGGTCATACGCGCGATGGTGCCCTCGTACGGGCGCAGCGGGTGGTCCGAGACGTAGATCTTCATGATCTCCTTCTCGAACGTCAACAGCTGGCGCTTCGGCCACTCCACGCCGTCCGGTTCCGGAACCTCCTCCTCGAAGCCCGAATCGGGATCGTCGCCGAACAGGTCGAACATCGACACCTGGCCGCTCTCACGATCCTTCTGGCGCTTCGAGGCGCTTTCCAGCAGCGGCGTCTCGTCAACGAAGTACATGAGCTGCTTGCGCGTGTAGCCCGTCGAGTCGAACGCCCCGCCCTTGATGAGCGCTTCCAGCGTCTTGCGGTTGTAGCATTTCGCGTCCAGGCGGTTCACGAAGTCGTGCAGCGACGTGAACGGCCCGTTCGCCTCGCGCTCCTCGATGATGGCCTCGGCCACGTTCGCGCCCACGCCGCGCACGCCCACCAGGCCGAAGCGCACGCCCTCGTCAGTGGGCGTGAACTCGGCGTTGGACGAGTTGATGTCCGGCGGCAACACGGGAATGCCCGAGTGGTTGCAGCTTGCGATGTAGCGGATCAAACGGTCGGTGTTGCCCATGTAGGACGACAGCACGGCCGCCATGAAGTCGTTCGGGTAGTGCGCCTTCAGGTACGCCGTGCGCATGACCAGAATGGCATAGGCGGCCGAGTGCGATTTGTTGAACGCGTACTTAGCGAATTTCTCCGCGTCTTCCCAGATCTGCTTCGCAATTTCCAGCGGATAGCCGTTCTCCACCGCGCCGGTGTTCCAGTCTTCCTGCAACGCGCGCATGACGTCGAGCTTCTTCTTGCCCATAGCCTTGCGCAGCTTGTCGGCCTTGCCCGCCGAGAAACCGCTCATAGCCATGGATATCTGCATGATCTGCTCTTGGTAGACCATGGTGCCGTACGTCTCCTCCAGGATGGGGCGGAGGCGCTCGTCGTAGTAGTGGATGGAGGTCTTGCCGCTGGCCACCTTGATGTAGTCCTCGACCATGCCGGATTCCAGCGGGCCCGGACGGTTGAGCGCGATCGAGGCGACGATGTCGGAGAAGCGCGTGGGAGGCAGGCGCGCGAACAGGCTGACGTACAGCGCGCCCTCCACCTGGAACAGGCCGTCCATGTTGCCGGACTGCATGAGCTTGAAGGCGCCCTCGTCGTCGATGGGGATGTCCTCGGGAATCACCTTCGTGCCGAAGCGCTGCTCGATATTGCGGCACGCGATGGTGAGCACGTCGAGCGTGCGCAGGCCGAGGAAGTCCATTTTCAGCAGACCCAGCTCGGGCGTGTAATGGCCGTCGTACTGGGTGATGATGCCGCCGCCCTTGGTGTCGCGCTTCATGGGCACGTGATCGGCCATGGGGTCGCGGCAGATGATGGTGGCGCACGCGTGCACACCCTCGCCGCGCACGTGGCCTTCGATGGACAGCGCGGCGTCGATGACGGCCTTCACGTCCTCTTCGGTCTCGTAGGCCTTCTTGAGGTCGGGGTTCGTGGCCAGCGCCTTGTCGATGGTGATGCCCAGCTCGTCGCCGATCATCTTCGTGATCTTGTCGCCGGTGCTGTACGGGTAGTCCAGCACGCGCGCGGCATCGCGCACGGCGTTCTTGGCCTGCAGGGTGCCGAACGTGATGACCTGCGACACGTGGTCCTCGCCGTACACGTCCTTGATGTGGTTGATCACTTCTTCGCGACGGCCCTGCTCGAAGTCGACGTCGATATCGGGCATCTCCACGCGCTCGGGCGACAGGAATCGCTCGAACAGCAGGCCGTTGGACAGCGGGTCAAGCGCGGTGATGTCCATGGCGTACGCAACGATGGCGCCTGCGGCCGAACCGCGACCCGGACCCACGCCGATGCCCTGGCTGCGCGCCCATTCGATGTACTCCTGCACGATGAGGAAGTACGCCGGGAAGCCCTGCTGGATGATGATGCCCATCTCGTAGTCGGCGCGCTCCTGCGCCTCCTGAGGAACAGGATTGCCGTAGTGCTTGACCAAGCCCTCCTGCACGCGCTTGCGGAAGTAGCTTTCCTCGGTCTCGCCCTCGGGCAACGGGAAACGCGGAAGGATAGAGTCGCGCTCCAGCACCACGTTCACCTTCTCGGCCACTTCCACCGTGGTGTCGCAGGCCTCGGGGAAGTCCTTGAGGGCCTCGCGCATCTCCTCCTCGGTCTTCATGTAGAACTGGTCGTTCTCGAAGCGCATGCGGTTGGCGTCGTTGAACGCCGCGCCCGTGCCGATGCACAGCATGTAGTCCTGGGCGCGCGCGTCCTCGCGCGTGAGATAGTGGAAGTCGTTCGTGGCGATGGTCTTGAGGCCGGCGGCCTTGGCCACGTCGGTCAGCATGTGGTTGAGCTCGGTCTGCGTGAACCCGGCATCGGTGCGGATGCCCTGGTTCTGCAGCTCGATGTAGAAATCGCCCGGTTCGAAGCAGCTGGCGAACTTCTTGGCCCATTCGACCGCCTCGTCTACCTGTCGGTTGTCGAGCAGCTTCGGAATGATGCCGGCGATGCAAGCCGACGAGCCGATGATGCCCTTGCCGTACTTCTGCAGCATGCTGAAGGTGGTGCGCGGCTTGTAGTAGAAGTTGTCCACGTGCGACTCGCTGACCAGCTTCACCAGGTTGTGGTAGCCCTCGTTCGTCTTGGCCAGCAGCAGCAGGTGGTACAGCTTCGGCTTCGTGTCCTTGCGCAGCTCTTCGTCGGTGGTGAAGTACACCTCGCAGCCGTAGATGGGCTTCACGCGCTTGCCCGTCTCGGCTTCCACCTTGTCGCACATCTCACACAGCTGCGGCACGCCCGACATCACGCCGTGGTCCGAGATGGCCACCGCGGGCATGTCGAGGTCGGCGGCCCGTTTCACCATGTCGTAGATGTGGGTGTGGCCGTCGAGCAGGGAGTATTCGGTATGGTTGTGCAGGTGGACGAATGCCATATCTTGTGCCTCTTGTCAGTCATGGATGCGCGTCGTGGTATCGATGACATTCTAACAGCATTCGTCGGAAAGCGCCGTCTTCAAACAGCGAACAAACGATGGTTTTTGCGCGAACGCCGCCCGCAGCAGCAGGCGGCGTTCGCAGCGCTCGATCCGCCGCTTACGACACGCCCGATATGACGCCGCCGCGTATCTGGCAGCCGACGAGCTTGGACTCGCAGTACACGCTCTCGACGTTGAGCGCCCGCCTGACCTTCTCGATAAGGTCGAGGATGGCCTGCTCGTCGCCGTGGGTGCTGTCGAACACGAGCGTGTCGTTCTGCACGACGGTCCCGTCCTCTTTGGCGAAGCCTCCTTCGGCCTCGTACACGGTATAGCCCGACCCCGCCTCGATGAACAGCGGGATGGCGATATCCTTCGCCTCGTCCATGGTGAGCTCCTGCTTGCCGGTGTCTTTGTCGGTGAGGCCGAAGTACAGGCAGTACACCACTTCCTGTCGATCGGTCACACCGTTGACGAGCGGCTGCGCAGCATCGTCGGACGCCTTCGAAGCGCAGCCCGCGCACAGCGCGGCGACAAGCGCTCCGGCGCACAGGCACGCGCCCAGCTTCTTCCACGTTCTTGCGTTCATACGAACCCCTTTCGTTTAGGATTCGATCCATTGTAGGACGCACCGCTTCGCTCGCGCGCACCGAGTCGTGCCAAAATCGCGCATAACCTGCCCGATTTCGCACGACTCGCCGAGCGCTCGCGCATCCTTCCCCACCTTGGGCGCAAATCGTCTCCCATGACAATATCTGGCGGGATCGGACCCCCGGAAGGCGCAGGGGGATTTCGCCACCAGGGGTTTTGCATGCCTTCGCGGCGGTAGACCTCAAAGGAATCGTCATGGGCATCGATTCGCGCCCAAACCGAAAGACTGCGGGAGCCCGTCAGACTCCCGCAGGACGCCGGTAGGCCGCGTCCCGAATCGTGGTGTATCAGAGCCATCGCCGGAGAATCGCCGGCACCCTTGCGAGGTGAATCTTAGCCTTCGTCCT
>OLRC01001706.1_pt1 | contig 13359 bp, 11 predicted proteins | sample 1672081 | NCBI WGS metagenome assembly OLRC01 (sample SAMEA3136643, study PRJEB25190) | human gut metagenome | biome: human gut; feature: human-associated habitat; material: faeces | place: Austria | collected 2013
CCACGCCCAGGAACTGCTTCACCAGGATGCCGATGACGAACGACAGCGCCGCCACGCCCAGGCTGATGCCCGCCATCTGCCCGAAGCGTTTCTTGAACGACAGGTCCTGCGCTACCGAGAGGTAGTAGTTGAACACCACCAGGATGGCCAGCACGATGAGTATCATGGTGCCGAGCGCCCACAGGTAGTGCGACGCGTCGAACAGCAGGTAGGGCAGGATGAGCAGCGCCACGGTCACCAGGTACGCCACGCCGGTGTACGTGGCCGATTTCAGCGCGTCCGGCCTGCCTTCGCTCTTGGAGGAAAGAAACTCGCTCGATGCCATGGAAAGCGTCGCCGCTATGCCGGTGATCAGGCCGGATAGCGCGATCAGCTGCGTGTTCTGCATGGCCAGCGTCAGGCCTGCCAACGTGCCCGTCATCTCCACCATGGCGTCGTTCATGCCCAGCACCATGCTGCCCACGTAGGCCAGCCGCTCCTCGTCCAGCATGTCGAGCAGCGCCGCCTCATGCGCCTCCTCGTCTTCGCGGATGGCCAGGGCTTCGGGGACTTCGCGGGCCAGCGCCTCGTAGGAAAGCTGTGCGTTCGCCTCGCCCCTCTCCATGAGCTTGACGGCGAACGTGAAGCCGAACACGCGCGCGATGAGCGCGTAGCGGCGCACCTTGCCGCGCTGGGGCAGCAGGCAGCGCCCGGTGTAGCGTTCCCATATCTGTGCGTGGTGCGCTTCTTCGTCGGCTATGCACAGCAGCGTGGTGCGGTTCGCCTCGTCCTTCGTGCGTTCGGCGATGCGGCGGTATACTTCCGCCTCCGTGACCTCGTTCTGCTGGAAGGCGAGTATCTGCTCGAGCGCGGCGTCCGAAAGCTGCATGGGCGCCATGGCGGCCGTGTCTGCCGACGCAGGCGTGGGGCAGGCGGCCGCGTCGTCGGCCGCGCGTTCGGCGGTGGCCGCGTTGCCGGTGGTGGCCGGGGCGCCGTTCGACGTGGCGTGCATGTCGGGTTTGGACGAGGGCGCCTCTGATGGCATGGTGTGCTCCTTGGTGAAGTGGTCGCAAATCGGGTGCGACTGCTCAGTATAGCGGAAACGCCTCGGCAGGTCAGCAGCCGTGAACGCGGGCGCAAGGCCACAGGCGCAAGGTTGCGGGCGCAAGGCTGCGGGCGCAGGAACGCACAGGCGTGCGAGCACGAGCAGGTGAAGCCGCCCAGGGGAGGCGCGCAAGGCCGCGCGCGCATCGGCAAGAAAAAAGGGGGGCTGCCGGGTCGCTGGCGCTTGCGCCGCCTCGACCCGGTGGACGGGGTCAGGCCTTGCCGAAACGGCGGTCGCTCGCCGCCAGCCAGCCGAACGAGACGGCCATGAGCACGAGGCCCAAGGCGTCGAAGGCGATGAAGCGCTCTATGCTGGCTGAAAGCAGGGCATGGCCGGCGGGCAACGTCGCGAGGATCCACGTTTCTCCCACCAGCCCGACGAATTGCTGCACGATGACCACGACGCCCAGCGCGCGAAAGCGCCGCGGGCTGACGATGACGGCAGGATACGTGGCGTTCCACATGAGGAAGGCGACGCCCAGCCCCTGCACGGCGGCCGCGCCCGGCACGCCGGAGAGCTCGTATGACACCGCGTACGCGTCCGGCCACAGCACGAACGACAGCGCGCACTGCACGTTGATCGCGAACACGAGCGCGAACGCCACCCTCGTGGCGATGGCGGCTGCTCGGGGCATGCGATGCGGATCGGTGCGGGCCATGTTTCCTCTCTTCTCGTGGGACAGCCAGCGCTTTGCAGCATACCACGAGGCGGAAGGGCGGTATACTTCCGTTGTGCAAACGACGAAAGGACCGCCATGAACGAGAATCCCGCCACGCCAAGCGCCGCCCCGCAACCCGCCTCCCCGGACGTCGCTCCGGACGTCCCGGCGACTGCTGCGCCAAGCGCCACGGCCGGCCACGCCTCTCGCATGGCCCGGCACCTGCTCGAACATCCGGTGGAGCATCCCGCATTCGACCAGTTCGTCGCCACCATTGCCGCATTGCGTGCGCCTGATGGCTGTCCGTGGGATCGCGAGCAGACGCATGCGAGCATTGCGCACAACATGATCGAGGAAGCCTACGAGGCCATGGACGCCATCGAATCCGCCGACGTGCCCCATCTGCGCGAGGAATTGGGCGACGTGCTGCTGCAGGTGGTCCTGCAAAGCCAGATAGCGTCCGATGCGGGCGAGTTCACCATCGACGACGTGTGCGCGGACGTGAACGCCAAGATGGTCCGCCGCCATCCCCATGTGTTCGGGGAGGCCACGGCGGAAAACGCCAACGACGTGCTGGGCCTGTGGGACCAGGTGAAGCTTGCCGAGAGGCGCAGCGCCGAAGGAACAGGCGAAAGGACTTCCGAAGGAGCGGACGAAGGGTCGGGGACGCAGGCCCGGCAGGCCGGCTTGCTCGATGGCGTGCCGCGCAGCTTCCCGGCGCTCATGGAAGCGCAGAAGGTGTCGCGCAAGGCGGCGGCTGTGGGATTCGAATGGGACACGCTCGATGACGTGTGGAGCAAGGTGGCCGAAGAGGTGGCCGAGCTGCACGAAGCGTATGCCGCCGCGCCGAAGACGCCCGACGGGAAGCTGGTGAAGGACGATGCCGCCGCATCGGCGTCTCGCGGCGCGACTGCCGGAACCGAGGGAGATGCGGCTTCGGCGTCGTCGGTCACGTCCGGTTTGGCTGCCGCCGTCGAGATGGAGCTCGGCGACGTGCTGTTCGCGTTGACGAACGTCGCGCGTCGCATGGGCGTGGACGCCGAAAGCGCGCTGCGTGCCAGTACCGCGAAGTTCCGCGAACGCTGGTCGTTCATCGAAGGCGCGGCAGAAGCGCAGGGCCGCGCGGTGGAAGACCTGGCCATGGCCGAGATGGAAGCTCTTTGGAAGCAGGCGAAAGCGCGCGAATAGCGCATCGCCGCCAAAAACGCACCGCTGCGGATGCGCTGCACCGTGCATGGCATGTTACTCGCAATATGCCATGCACGATTCGATGAGCAGTAGGCTTAGCTTATGGCTCAGCTCAAGCAGGAAATAGGCGCGCGCATCAAGATGCTCAGAGAGAACAGCAATCTCTCCCAGCGTCGTTTCGCCCTGATGATAGGAATGAACCGCACCTACCTGAGCGGCGTTGAGAACAGATTGCGCAACATCAGCATCACCAACCTCCAAAAAATCGCAAACGGTCTCGGCGTGTCGTTGGAAGACCTGTTCAGAGGCTTGTAGGGGAGCCGATTCTACGGTCCGAAGGCGTATCTCTTTCTCATCGGCGCTTGAAGCGCTGCCTGCTGCCTTGGGACGGACGATCCGCGCTCCCGTTGCATTCAAGGCTATACTATCGATTTGTTTTCTAGTACAATACCGTCTATTTCTTGTACGATATCGATAATTTTTGATCATAATAGTAGTGCCATCAGGCATGGTGAAAAGGTGGGCTGCCGATGGAGGGCGTGGAGTCTGAGATAGGTGTGCGAATAAAGGCGCTGAGGAAAAGCAACGGCATCTCCCGCCGCAGCTTCGCGATGATGGTGGGTCTGAGCGCGTCCTGCTTGGACGAAGTCGAGGACGGCTCCCGAACCATCAGTGTCGCCACCCTTGCCAGAATCGCCCAAGGTCTGGGAGTCCTGCCGGGAGATCTGATCGGCGGGTCCTGACCTGCGCCCTGCCCGAAGCGACGTCCTGCCCGAAGCGACGTCTTGCCCGCCGCGGCGACGCCTTCGGCTGCCGCCTGCATCCGCGCTTCCAGCTCAAGCGCAGGGACGGCACCCTCGGCTGTGCCCGGAGCCTACATCCGGTTGAGAAGCCACGCGGACAGGCGGGCGCGACGGGACGCGACGGCCGCTTCCTGAGGAGCGCGGAACAAGAAGCGCAGGTAATGGGCGAACACGAACAGCACCATGGCAATGGCGATCAGCGTCTCGACCGCTACCAGCACGTCGAACGCCTGATGCACGTAGATGCCGCTCTCGCGGAAGAACGCGATGGCCTGTCCCAGCGCGGTGGCCGTGATGACGAACGGAAAGGTCATGGCGGCGAAGCTGGGATAGAAGGACAGGCGCATGAACTGCGGCACCCTGGTGAGCACGACGACGAAGAACAGCTGGGCAAGTACCAGCATGACGCCGACGAACGCCAACGACGGCTGGTCGGCGGTGGCCAGATACCCGACGATGGACAGGCTCATGGGTGCGGTGTAGATGCAGAAGAGCGGTCGGGCGCTTTCAGGTGCCTCGTGGCGCAGGTAGCGCAGCGTCACCACCACCAGCAACACCAGATAGCAGGCGAATCCGAACCAGAACACCGCGTGGCCGAACGCTTCCATGCCGAACGTGGGGGCGGTGGCGGACGCCACGACGATGCCCACATAGCAGATGAAGTAGGTGGGGAACACCTCGTTCAGCTTGAACTTCGTAATGAAGCGGGCGGTGAACCACACGATGAGGATCGCGTGGGCTGCCACGGCGTCGCCCCACAGCACGAAAGCGGGCAGGTACGCGAACGGCGCCAGGTACGTCGCGATCTGCATGAGGGACATGAACAGGGTGGCGCTCACGCTGGCAAGGATGGAATTGCGCATGTCCTTGCGAATGTCCAGCGGGAACAGGATAATCTTTGCCAGCAGCAGGACGACCAGGAAAAGCGCGCACACGCCGCACGCCACATGCAACGCCTCGGCATGGGGCTGCAGCAAGTTGCCGAGCGCCGCCAGCCCGAGCGCGACTCCCGCGGCGGGGATGGGTACTTTCCTGATGAGGTCGCGCATGGTTTCAGCCTTTCTCGCTTGCGTTGCAAGGTGAAATTCTCGCACGACCCAAGCAAAGTAAAAACTTATGATTTATTATGAAGCAATAAGGCCGTATAATCAATGACCTACAGAATACGTGCAGAAAGGGCAGGAAAGAGGCTTGCCGCGCGTCGATTGCCAATTTGTGCAGGTTGGGCTGTACTAGGTGCTTGCCGCGCGCCCTCGTGCAAGCAGCATGCCACGGGACGCGCGATCGTTCGGTTCGTCGGAGACACAGGAGCAACCATGCAGGACTACCGCGTCGAGACGTTCTTGGCCGTGTGCCGCACGCTGAACTACACGCGGGCCGCCGAAGAACTCAACATCACGCAACCGGCCGTGTCGCAGCACATCGCCTTTTTGGAGAAGGAGTACGGGGCAAAGCTGTTCTCCTATGCCAACCGCAAGCTGAGTCTCACGCCGGCAGGCGAGCTGGTGCGGCGCACGCTGGCCGCCATGGCGCACGACGACCGGCTCCTGCGTGAAAGCGTGGCCGCGTGCGAACGCACGTCGGCGCTTTCGCTGTCCATCGGCATGACGCTGACGGCAGGCGAGTACGTGGTGGCGGCCCCGCTGGCCACGTACCTGCGCGCACATCCCGAAATGCAGGTACGCCTTCGCTCCCGCGGCACCGAAGAGCTGCTGGGCGCCCTGGACGAAGGCGTCATCGACTGCGCGTTCGTGGAAGGGTTCTTCGACAAGAGCGCCTACGCGTGGGACACGTTCAGCACCGAACGGCTGGTGGCCATATGCGCGCCAGGTCATGCACTCGCCGGGCGCACGTGCGCGTTCGAGGACCTGCTGTCCGAGCATGTGCTGGTGCGCGAAGAGGGGTCGGGCACGCGCGCGGTGCTGGAGCACGCCCTGGCGGCGAGGAACCTCGCGTTGGCAAGCTTCGCCCGCACGACCGAAGTGGGCAGCATCAACGTCATCAAGTCGCTGGTGGCGGGAGGGTTCGGCCTGTCGTTCATGTTCGCGGCCGCTGTCAGCGACGACGTGGCGCGTGGCCGCTTGTCGCTGATCGAGATCGCCGGCCCGCCTATCTGTCACGACATCACCTTCATCCGCCTGAAGGGCAGCACGTTCGAAGGCGATTTCCAGCGTCTGTTCAACGAGCTGAAGGAATGCTAACCTCCCTTTGCGCAGCAGGCTCCCGTGGGCAAGAAGCGCATGCAGGTGCGCCTTCTCCTCTTGCGCAGCGGTTTGTTCGCCCGCCATGCGGATGCGCTCGGATTCCCTCTTGACTTCGAGTGCGCTCCAGGTTCTATGATGGGAAACGTCAGAGACGAGAGGAGTCCCATGAAACCCGAACTGGAAGCAACCCCGAAGCTGGGCTTCGGCTGCATGCGCCTTCCCTTGCTGGACCCAGCCGACCAGCAGAGCATCGACCTGGAACAATTCAAGCAGATGGTGGACGTGTTCATGGAAGGCGGCGGCACGTATTTCGACACGGCTTTCGTCTACCATGAGGGCGCGTCCGAGCGGGCGCTCAAGGAAGCGCTGGTGAAACGCTATCCGCGCGACGCATACACGGTGGCCACCAAGTGCCTGGCCTGGGCCATCGACAGCAAGGAAGAGGCGCAGAGCAACCTTGCCACGTCCTTGAAACGCATGGGGCTCGACTACGTGGACTTCTACCTGCTGCACAACGTGGGCGGCGCGCGCACGGCCAAGTTCGACGCGTACGGCATGTGGGACTTCGTGAAGCAGAAGAAGGAAGAAGGGCTCGTCAGGCACTGGGGCTTTTCCCTGCACGACGGTCCGGAGGCGCTTGATGCGCTGCTCGACGCCCATCCCGACGCCGACTTCGTGCAGCTGCAGGCGAACTATCTGGATTGGGACGACCCGGTCATCCAGGCGCGCCGCTGCATGGAGGTGGCGCAGCGCCATGGCGTGCCAGTGGTCATCATGGAGCCGGCACGCGGCGGCCGCTTGGCGGAGTTGCCCGAACGTGTGGCCGCGCCGCTCAAAGCCGCCGCTCCCGACGTGAACCTGGCGTCATGGGCGTACCGCTTCTGCTTCAACCTGCCCAACGTGGTCACCGTGCTGTCGGGCATGTCCACCCTCGACCAGGCGCGCGAGAACGTCGCCACCTTCCAGGCGAACAGGCCGTTCGCGGAAGACGAGCAGCGCGCGCTGGACGAGGCCGTCGAGGTGTTGCGCTCCCTGGCGTCCGTTCCCTGCACGAACTGCCGCTACTGCGTGAAGGACTGCCCGCAGGGCGTGTCCATCCCCGAGATCATGGGCCTGCTGAACCTGGAGCTCATGACCGAGAACAACGAGTTCGTGAAGGGCCTGTACCAGTGGCAGGCGCCGGGTCGTGCCTCGACGTGCATCGGCTGCGGGGCCTGCGAGGCCATGTGCCCTCAAAGCATCGACATCATCCATCAACTCGAAGTGGCGAAAGAGCACTTCGAAGACTGACCGGAAAAAGGATGGGCGGCACCTCGCCGTGGCATCGCCCATCCTAGTCTTCCAGGTACGCCTGCAGCAGCGCGATCAGCTCCTGCCGGCTGTGGACGGCCGTCTTCCCGTAGATGTTGCGCAGGTGCGTGCGCAAGGTGCTGTCGGTGATGGCCAGCCGGTCGCCGATGACTGCGTTGTTCTTTCCCTGCAGCACCAGCACGGTGATCTCTTCCTCGCGTTTGGACAGGCCGTATTCGCGCGCCGCCAGCTCCACGCACGCGGCATACGCGCTTTCCTTGTCGGCAGGATCCTTCGGCGCCATCTTCTTGCGGTCGAAGAAGCGCCGCACGTCGCTTTCGCTCATGATCAGGGTCGACGTGATCACCGCCACCACCACGACGAGCGATGCCATGACGGGCAGCGGCACGGAGAAGCCGGGCAGCACGTAGGTGTACGCCAGGTCTTCCACGTAGGCACAGCCCGTGAGGGCCAGCTGCCCCACCGAGAAGATGCAGGCGGCCGGCATACGGGAGCGCGAGGCGATGTTGCACCACAGCGTCCATGCGAAGATGCGGAAGAAGCACCAGCCGAGCCCGATGGCAAACGCCTCGTACTGCTGCTTGCCGCTTTCCAGCACCAGCACCAGCACGACGGTGATGACGATGATGGGAGTGAGCAGCCTGAACAAGAGCGTGAAATCGCGTTCCTTGCGTCCCGCCCGCGCTCCGACGGCGAAGGCCACCGAAAGGGCCAGGCCCGCCACCAGAGGGATCAGCTCTGCCGCAGCGTTGGCCTTCGTTTCGGACAGCGTGTTCGTCAGCGAGATGAGGGCGCCGAAGATGCCAATGCCCACGAACAGGCGCACGGGAAGATCGAACGTGGGGGTCGTCTTCGACGCGTTGGAGACGACGTGGTCGCCGTGGAGCACCAGCAGCGCGCCGCCCGAAAGCAGCGGCAGCACGGCATGCACGATGAGCGCGGGCAGCGGCATGAGCCCTGCCACGAGAAGGCACAGCGCGAACATGGTCGCATAGGCCACGGAGATGCACAGAAGCGCGTTTCGGAAGCGCACCCGTCCGAGCGCTTCTCCCCATAGGGCGATATAGCCCGCCTTGACGGCTCCTATCACGGTGCCGACGAACACGCCGGCAGGCGCATTGCCCACCCAGCCGCAGGCATACGTGAGGGCCGTGCCCGCACACATGAGCGTGCCGATCCCCACGATGAGCGGCTTGTGAGCCACCAGGCCGCCTTTGCGGTACGCCCCGTACGCGAACAACGCCAGCAGCGCCAGGAAAAGCGCGTTCTGGGCGACAAGGCCTTGACGCAGGACCATGTCGATGCCTTCGTGGGGCTGGGGGAACAGCGTGGGCGAAATGCCGACCGACTGCCATCCCAGATACGCTCCCAGGCCCAACGACAAAAGGGCGAAGGAAGACCGCGAGAGGGGGAGCGACTCCTTCGATTCGGTATTGGTTTCCATGATCTCCGATTCTTCGCTGTCCGACACGAAACACCAGGGTCTTCCCAGCTGACGTGCGCCGACAAAGCGGCAAAACGGAGTATACCAAACGGGTACCACATGACTACCCCAGCATCTTCAAGAATACCCCGGCGCTGCCGATACGCTTATGGCGGGGTTTCCGTATAATGCGGCTCCGCTGGCGCTTGCAGCTCAAGCGTCATCCAGCGCGAGAGATTGACACCTAGCTGTCTGAAAGGAACGAGCATGAAGAAGCAACTTGCTGCGGCCGCGTGCTGCCTGGCCGTGTCGGTGAGCCCCCTGTTGGCCGGATGCAGCCCGAGCAACAACGAAACCCAGCAGCCCGAAGCCTCACAGAGCGCCGACGCGAACGCCGGCGCCTCCAAGGGCACGAAGCCGGAAACCAACTACAAGGACGGCACGTATACCGGCGAAGGCCGGGGCATGGGCGGCGCCATCACCGTCACGCTCACCGTCTCCGACGGCAAGGTGACCGTGGACGAGATCACCGAGACCGGCGAGACGGCCGGCATCGGCGGCAAGGAAGCCATCGCGGACGGCACGTTCAAGGCGCAGATCGAAGAGGCCCAGTCGGCCGACATCGACGGCGTGACCGGTGCCACCATGACCACCGGCGGCGTCATCTCCGCCGTGGAAGAGGCGCTGGCGCAGGCCAAGTAAACCGTCCTGACCCCGACCCCGCCCAATGCGTCGGGCGGGGCCGGTTTGGGGTCGAACCTATTCCAACCCTGCCAGCTCGCGGCCGATCAGGTACCCGAACGTCATGCAGCGGCCTAGGCTGTTGCCGGCATAGCGCGTGCTGTACTGGTTCGCATAGAAGTCGCCGGCTGCAAGGCCGATGGCGTAGAGGCCCTCGATGGGCTGGTCGTCCGCCGTCAGGACTTCGCACTGGGCGTTCACGTGCAGGCCGCCCATGGAGGCCAGGGACGCGGGCACGTCGTATTTCGTCGCATAGTAGGGACCGGTCAGCTCGTGCAGCGTGGCCGGGTCTTTGTGGAACGCCTTGTCCACGCCGGCGGCGCAGTAGCCGTTGTATTCCTCCACCGTCGCGCTCAGCGCGTCGGCGGGCAGGCTGTAGGCTTCGGCGATCTCGTCGAGCGTGTCGGCCTTCATGAACACGCCTGCCTCAACCAGGCCTTCCCACTTGGCGCGCAGCTCTTCGGGCTTGGCCGCCCACGAAGGGTCGTCGGAGCGGTATGAGATCGCCGGAAGTTGCTCGGCGTAGGCCTCGTTCCACAGGGCGACCATGGTCCCGCCCGTCTGATGGAACTGTGCGGCGGCCAGGTTTGACTGCCCCGAGTTCTCGTCGATGAACCGCTTGCCCGAACTGTTCACCATCACGTTCTTGATGCAGTTGGTGGCGCCCCAGAACATCATGGGCGGATGGTCGCCGTTGGCCTGCATGGCCGCGCCGACCCACAGCGCCTGCTTGATGCCCGACCCGTCGCCGGTGTTGAACAGGGCCACCTTGCCGCCGTTGGGGTTGTTCGCCACGATGGGGCAGTAGTGCGCCTGCATGTCGGGGTCCTGGCAGTACGAGCCCGTGGCGACGATCACGCCCTTGGTGGCGACGAACTTCTTGTAGGTGCCGTCGGCATCGGAGGCGATCACCGCCGTCACGCGGCCGGACTCGTCCTTCACCAGCCGCTCGGAGGTATGGTTGAAGTACACCTGCGCGCCCTTTTTCTGGATGTGTTCCAGCAGCACGGCCAGCAGGTCTACCTCGGGCACGAAGCCCAGGCCCAAATCGCCATTGTAGGGGTCCTGGTCGACGGCGCTCGTGGGTTCGTTCTCGCCGCCGATGAACAGGATGGTTCCCGGATAGGTCTTGGTGATCGGCTCGTCGTCGTAATGCTGCGGCACGGCATGCAGGCCGTAGGGCTCGACCACGTCGGCGAACCAGTCGGCGGCCTCTGCCGCACGGTTGGCCCACGTCCACACGGCGGCGCCGTCCACCTTGTTGTTGCACACGTTGAGGAAGTCCTTCACGGCCTCGTCCACGTCCACCTCCACGCCGATCTTCTTGAACGGGGCGGCGTTGAACATGTAGTGGGATCCGCCGTTGGCGTTGAACGTGTCGTTGCGCTCCAGCACGGCCACGGAAAGGCCGTTCTCCACCGCGGACGTGGCGGCGTAGGAACCCGACGCGCCCAGGCCGACGATGACCACGTCCTGCTCGACGGTCTCCGCGATTTCGCTTTCGGCGATGTCGCCGGGATACACTTCCCAGGGATGCTGCCCAACAGGCTCCGACGTGGAAGAGGCCGGCGCAGGATCCGCGTTCGTCGCTGCCGGCGCTGGCGAGCATCCTGCCAGCCCGACGGCGGCCAATGCCCCGGTTGCCACGCTTCCGGTCAGAAACGACCGCCTCGACAAGGTCTTGCTCATGATATTCCCTCCTTTTGAAACGTGCCGCGCGCTTTCCGTGCGGCTCGACCTCAACGATAGGTTGCCTGCAGGGCAACGTCTATCGCCGAAAGCACCCGAAACGCAATATCAGGTGAATCACGTGATAAGGTTTTTGCCGTCCCATGGCCTACAATGAAGACGATCGGGGGGTGGAATGAAGAGACACGAACAGCAGCAGACGTATTTGGCGAGCGAGCGGTTTTCCCGCAGCCATCTGGTCGACGTGGGATGGGGCTTCGCCGTCGCTTGGGGGCTGGCGGTGGTGTTCACCGACACGTTCTCGCAGGGAAGCACGTCCAACCTGGGGCTTTTCTGGCTGGCGTCCATGGTGGGCACGCCGGCGGCGCTCCTGGCCTTCTTCTTCGTGAAAAGGCCGTTGCGCGAGCAGCGCATCGAGCAGCTGCAGCTGCTCGCGCTGGCGGGCATGGTGGTGGGCACGGCGGTTCTGGCCCTGTCGCTGTGGGCCGAGTCCGCCCTGGCGAGCGGCATGCAGCTGGTGGGAGGCCTGGTATCGTCTTTTGGAGCGGCGGTGTTCGCCGTGCTGTGGGGCGTGCACTACACGATGCTCGACCTGCGGCGCATCGAGCGTTCCGCCGCCTTCGCGCTCATTCTGGCGTTCGCCTGCTATGCCGCCGAGCTGGTCTTGCCTGACCTGGTGGCCATGGTGTTCGTGGTGTGCCTGCCGTTCCTTTCCGTCCTGTGCCTGAAGGCCGCCCAAAGGCAGGACGCCGCGGCAGAGTCGGCGGAAGGCGCGCGGCGGGGGACGGGGCAGGCGGAGGAAGCGACCGGACGGGCGGAATTGGCCGGGCAGGCGGAGCCGGGGCGGTGCGACGCCCCTGGTTCGGCAGCCGCGGCCGCACTGCCCTTCGACGTGAAGGGGTTCGTGCGGACGGGGCTGGGGATCGTCGGTTCCACCACCACCATCTCGCTTTTCTGGAGTATGGTGAACAGCGGGACGATACCTTTGGCACGCGGCCTGTTCGAAGGCTCGGTGCTTTCGGGCACGGTGGTGGCCGTGCTGCTCATGGTGTACATGACGCGCTTCTCGCGCTCGCTGAACCTGGGGACGCTCTATCGGTGGGTGCTGCCCCTCATCGCGCTCGCCTTCGCCCTGCTCTTTCTGCCCTCGGACGGGTGCACGCTGGCGGCTTGCCTGCTCGTGTTCGCCTGCTCGTCCCTGCTCAACCTGCTGACGTTCGTGTATTTCGCCGAATTGGCGAAGCGGACGGGGGCGCTGCCGCACCGGGTGTTCGGGCTGGGCAGGTTCTTCTTGGAGGCGGGGTTCTTGGTCGGCATCCTGCTTGCGCCGGCAGCTTCGGGCATTGCGGCGGGGGCGGGCTCGTACCAAGGGGTGCTCGCATTCGTGCTGGCGGGCCTGGTGGCGCTCATGATGGTGTCCATCGGCACGCAGGACAAGCTCGCCTTCGCGCTCGACGGGCGGTTGGAAGGCGGGCGCACGAGCCTGGAAGACGTGCTGGGCGAGAAGTGCCGGGCCGTGGCCGACCGCCACGGCCTGACGAACCGCGAGCGCGAGATCCTGCCCTACCTCGCGCAGGGCTATTCGCTGCCCTACATCCGCAACGAGCTGTACATCGCCCAGTCGACCATCGACACCCACGTGCGGCACATCTACCAGAAGCTCGGCATCCATTCCCGCGAAGAGCTCATCACCAAGGTGCGTGACGCGTGACGCGCCGCACGTGACGCACCCGCCGGGCGGGTGCGACCGACGGCGCAGCGCAGGATGACGGCGCCGTGTCCCACGCGGCACGCCTGACGCGCCGCCCGGGTCTGTCGGATGCGCGGCCTGCTCGCTGCTCGTCGAGCGGCACGCCTGACATGCCGGTTACGTTTCGCCGGTAAATGTAAGAACGCGCATCATTCTGTGCATTCGTTTTGATTATAATGAGTTGTTGTTTTATTGAAGGGCGCTTGCGTCATGGATGGCCGTGTCTTTGCAGCAGCTTGCAGGCGAGGGCCCGAGGCCGGCGGCGCGACGGGCGTGCAGGGCATTCCCGTCTCGTCTGCCGACGATGCGAAAGCGTCAAGACGCAGGCACAGGAAGGGAGATTTTCAATGCAGTTGAAGAAATGGGCGGCGCTTGCCGCTGCGGGGGCGCTTGCCGCCTCGCTCGCGCTGTTCGGATGCTCGTCGGGAGACAATGGCGCCTCCGACCAGCCGAAGGATCAGAACAACGACGCGGACGCCGCAAGCTACACGCTGGTCAAGGAGGGCAC
>OLRC01001709.1_pt1 | contig 13343 bp, 8 predicted proteins | sample 1672081 | NCBI WGS metagenome assembly OLRC01 (sample SAMEA3136643, study PRJEB25190) | human gut metagenome | biome: human gut; feature: human-associated habitat; material: faeces | place: Austria | collected 2013
CACGCATCCTCCGTGTCAATCAGCGGAGTGATTGACACGGGAGTGAACAGTAACTTCCGAAGTTTTCTTTAGATGTAGAATACCACACTGCCATTCTTTTTTAAACCGTTATTTTCCACTACATCTGTCGTTCATAATTTGTTCATTTATCATTTAAAAATCTTTCATCTTCTTATCACTTTTTCTTCATTTCTCTCACATATACTATAAGCATCAAAGGAAAAAACAAAAAACTTTGAATAAACTTTTTCATAATACATGCCGGGAACCAGTAAATGGTTACCCGGCATCCTCCCTTTTATGGAGACTTTTTTCTTATTCCGGAACAACCGGATCATTTATCACTTCTTGTTTCGTTTCCTGTTTTATTTCCTCTTCTACAGATTTTTCCGCAGTTTCCTCTGTTTGCTGTTCTGTCGTTTGCTCTGCTTCTTCCTTGTTTTCCCCGTTATTCTCTTCTTTCGTCGTTTCTTCTATCTTCTTTTCACATGCTTTGACCGATTCCAGAATCTCCTGAACCCGTTCCTCCATCTCTTTCTTCCATTTCATATCTTCCAATGCTTTTTTTCTGTCCTGTTCAGTTTCACTATGTTCTTCTGGTATTGTTTTTACATCGTCTGCTTTCTGAGCTTGCACTACCGTTTCACTTTTCCCAACTGTATTGTTGCTTTCTCTTCCCCGACTCATCCCAATTCCTGCTGCCGCAATTACTGCCCCGGCAGCAAATAAAAGAACCGCCAGTTTGACATTCCGAAATTTTACTTTCTGTTCCAGATTCCATTCCTCGCGTTCCTCCGGAAGATCACGTATCACCTGGCTGATCTTATCATAATGCCGTCTTCCGCCACCGGTACAACGTTCAATGATCCGCTCCAGTTTGCGTTCTTCACTTCTGCTAAGTTCTGGAATCTGCTCTGTATATGCCAGTAAAAACTGCAAAATTTTACCATATCCGAACAAATCTACGGAACAATTTTTCCTGCTGCCTGACGCTGTCGGGCGGATAAAATGACTTCTCACCGCTTTCTGCTGCATCTTCTTCATAACAAATTCATTTTCCTGTGCATCCGGATTTAAAAGCAGCAATTCTCCTTCTTCTGTCACAACAATACTATACGGCGTCAGACATCGATAATTCTGCCCGCGTTTCGACTGCTGGTACTTTCTTATTTCCCCGGCAATCTGTCGGAACCATTCAAACAACACCGCTTTATCCAACTGTGTATTATCCCGCAGATAATAAATCAAAAGTTCTCCCTGCAGGCAATCGATCCCCGGCTGGCATTCTGTTCCTTTTTCCACGAAACGAAGTACTTCATACATTTTTTCCATATTTAATTCTACTGCAATCTGTCATCTAAACGTGTGCGGCCCCACACCGCACACGATACAATACCTGTCCAATTGAAAATTATCAGAATCTGATACGAACTACTCTTCAGAATCTTTCCTGATTCTTCAGTCAGAACGACTGAAGTGTGACTCTCATATTAATTGAATTCTTCCAGTCTGTCAAGAGCTGCGGCAACAACTTTATCCATGTCATAATATTTATAATCTCCCAGTCGTCCGCCAAAGATTACATTTTCTTCCTTTTCTGCAAGCTTCTTGTATTCTTCAAACAATGCATTATTCTTCTCATCATTTACCGGATAGTATGGTTCCATGCCAACACTCCATTCTGATGAATACTCTCTGGAAATAACCGTCTTCTCCTGCTTGCCAAACTCAAAATGCTTATGCTCGATAATTCTTGTATACGGAACTTCACGCTCTGTGTAATTGACAACAGCATTTCCCTGATAGTTCTCACAATCAAGAACTTCTGTCTCAAATCTGACAGAACGATACTCCAATGCTCCCAACTGATATCCAAAATATTCATCGATCATTCCTGTAAAAATAATCTTCTCTGCAATCTCCGGATTCTCTTTTCTGAATTCAAAGAAATCAATCCCTGTGCGAACTTCTGTCCCTTCCAGCATCTTCTCAACGATTGCTGTATAACCGCCAACCGGAATTCCCTGATATCTGTCATTGAAATAGTTATTATCGTAAACAAATCGGAATGGCAGACGTTTGATAATAAATGCTGGAAGTTCTGTACACTTTCTTCCCCACTGTTTCTCTGTATAACCCTTGATCAGCTTCTCATAGATATCTCTTCCACCAAGAAAAAGTGCCTGTTCCTCCAGATTCTGTGGATCTGTGATTCCTGTCTCTTTGCGCTGTTTTTCAATAATCTCTTTTGCTTCCTGTGGTGTGCGGATATTCCACATCTTACTGAATGTATTCATATTAAATGGCAGGTTATAAAGTTCATCTTTATAAACTGCTACCGGTGAATTGATGTAATTATTAAATTCCGCGAACTGATTCATGTAATCCCATATCTTTTTATCAGACGTATGGAAAATATGTGCACCATATTTATGTACATGGATTCCTTCTATATCCTCACAGTAAATATTTCCTGCAATATGATCTCTTCGGTCAATCACAAGACATTTCTTCCCTTTTTTCTTTAATTCATGTGCCATGACAGCTCCATAAAGACCTGCTCCGACAATCAGATAATCGTATTCTTTCATTTACTCCTTCTTTCCGCAGAACGATTATCTGGATCCGGTAAAATTCAGAAATTAACCTTTCTGCCTTCTTTCTTTTCATGTTATGGTGTGTTTATGATAACACATTTTCTAATAAATTTGAATCTCTATCAAAAATACGGTATACTTAACAGCAAAAGGAGGATGAATTATGCTTATAAAAAATGGTTTTCTAATTGATCCTGCATCTGATACAGAACGTCTTGTCGACCTTCGCATCACAGACGGTCTGATCCAGACACTCGCAGATGCCGGAACTCTGACACCTGAAAATGGAGAGGATGAGCTTGATGCTGCAGGACTTATGATTTCTCCAGGACTTGTTGACACACACATTCATTTCCGTGATCCCGGATTTACTTATAAAGAAGATCTCCATACCGGATCTCTTGCAGCTGCTGCCGGTGGATTTACTTCCGTGATCTGTATGGCAAATACTTCACCGGTCATCGATTCTGTTCCGGTTCTCAAAGAACTGATGGAACGGGAGGCTTTGGAAGACATCCATATTTTCCAGGCTGCTGCTGTCTCCTGCGGACTCAAGGGTGAAGAGATGACTTCTATGAAGGAACTTGCCGCTGCCGGTGCCTGTGGATTCACAGATGACGGAATCCCTCTTAAGAACGCTGCATTTCTCTATAAGGCCATGGAAGAGGCGAAGGCACTTGACCTTCCGATCAGTCTTCATGAAGAAGATCCTGCATTTATTGAAACAAACGGAATCAACCACGGACCTGTATCTGATGCGCTGGGCATCTACGGATCTCCTTCGATTGCTGAAGAATCTCTTGTTGCCAGAGATTGTCTGCTGGCGCTTCGTTCCGGTGCACAGGTCGTGATCCAGCATATCAGCTCCGGACAGTCCGTTGAACTGGTACGTACCTTTAAAGCTATGGGAGCAAATCTGCATGCAGAGGCAACTCCGCATCATTTCACTTTGACAGATGAAGCTGTATTAAAATACGGCGCACTTGCCAAGATGAACCCACCGCTTCGTACAGAAAATGACCGCCTTGCTATCATCGAAGGTCTCAAAGACGGTACAATCGATCTGATTGCTACAGACCACGCGCCACACAGTACGGAAGAGAAATCCCGTCCTATCACACAAACACCAAGCGGTATTATTGGTCTTGAGACTTCCCTTGCTCTCGGAATCACTTCCCTTGTACGTCCGGGACACCTGACATTAAGCCAGCTGATCGAGAAGATGACGATCAATCCTGCCAGCCTGTATCACCTGCCGTGCGGTTCTGTCGCAGAAGGAAAATCAGCTGATCTTGTACTGTTTGATCCGAATGAGAAATGGACTCCTGAGACTTATGCTTCTAAGTCTTCTAATTCTCCTTTTACCGGATGGGAATTGTATGGAAAAGTAAAATATACAATCTGTGATGGAAAGATTGTATACAAGGATTAATCTAAGAGGTCCCCTGCGGAATCTTTCATTTCCGCAGGGGACCTCTTCTTTGCTCATTAATCCTCGATCGCTGTTACTGTATAATCTTTGTCTTCGACTGTCTTTTTCAGCACTTCATTACTGATTTCGGAATTCAGTGTTACAACTGCTGTTCCGTCCTCATGGCTGACTTCTGCTGTATCAACCTGCTCAAGTGCCTCGAGAGCTTTCTTCACAGCCGCTTCACAGTGTCCACACATCATTCCTTCGATTTTCATTGTCTTTGTCATCTTTGTCTCCTCCTTGTTTTCTGACTCATTTTTGTCTGCTAAGACAATATCTGAAACAGTATTTTCTGCTGTTTCTACCTTTTTCATCTTTCTTTTTCTGTCTTTTCTGGCATCGTACATTTTAAACAGATTCAGTCTCAATGCATTTGTTACTACACAGAAACTGGACAGGCTCATTGCCGCCGCTCCGAACATCGGATTTAATTTCCAACCAAAGACCGGGATCCAGATTCCTGCTGCCAGTGGAATTCCTATCGCATTATAGAAAAATGCCCAGAACAGATTCTCATGAATGTTGCGCAATGTTGCACGGCTCATACGGATTGCCGCCGGCACGTCACTTAACCGGCTCTTCATCAGCACAACATCCGCTGCATCGATTGCAATATCTGTCCCCGCTCCAATGGCAATTCCCATATCTGCCCTGGTCAGTGCCGGTGCGTCATTGATACCGTCACCTACCATCGCAACCTTTCCTTTTTCTTTCAGCTTGCGGATCACCTGTTCTTTTCCTTCCGGAAGAACACCTGCGATCACTTCATCCACACCTGCCTGCTCACCAATTGCCTTCGCTGTACGCTCATTATCTCCGGTCAGCATAACAACATGGATTCCCATATTCTGAAGTTCTTTCACTGCCTGTGGACTATCTTCCTTGATCACATCCGCAACTGCGATCATGCCAAGGAACTGCTCATTCCTTCCAAAGAACAGCGGTGTCTTTCCTTGCTGTGCCAACTGTTCCGCCTGTTCTTTTATGCTGGCAGAAATCTTCATTTTTTCAGAAATGAATTTAAAATTGCCTCCGTACAGCCAGTCCTCTCCAAGTTTTCCTGACAGACCATTTCCCGGAACTGCCTGAAACTGTGTAATTTCACTTTTCTGCTCTGCTTCCCCATTTTCTTCTGCCTTTGCAAGAATTGCCCGGGCAAGCGGATGCTCACTTTTCTTCTCCAATGCATTTGCAAAAAATAATAATTCATGTTCTGTCATTCCGTCCGCAGGGAGCAGATCCGTCACCTTCGGTTCTCCACTTGTGATCGTTCCTGTCTTATCCAGTGCAACAATCTCCGTCTTTCCTGTCTCTTCCAGCGAAACAGCTGTCTTAAACATGATTCCATTCTTCGCACCCATTCCATTTCCAACCATAATTGCAACCGGAGTGGCCAGACCTAATGCACACGGACAGCTGATCACCAGAACAGAAATTCCCCTTGCAAGTGCAAATCCAACAGGCTCTCCGACAAGCAGCCATACGATCATTGTGACGACTGCAATGGAAATAACTGCCGGAACAAATACTCCTGAAACTTTATCTGCCACTTTGGCAATTGGCGCTTTTGTTGCTGCCGCATCACTTACCATCTGAATAATCTGTGATAATGTCGTATCCTCGCCAACTCTTGTCGCCTCGCAGCGCAGAAAACCTGACTGATTCATCGTAGCCGCAGACACTTTATCCCCTTCTGCTTTATCTACCGGTATACTCTCTCCGGTCAGGGCAGCTTCATCTACTGCACTATTTCCTTCCAGAACAATTCCATCCACCGGAATATTCTCCCCCGGTCTTACAACAAACTGATCTCCTCTTCTCACCTGGTCAATCGAAACTTCCTGTTCTTTTCCATCACGCAGGAGCGTTGCTGTCTTTGGTGCCAGCTTCATGAGGCTTTTTAATGCATCTGTTGTCTTTCCCTTTGAATGCGCTTCAAGCATCTTTCCGACTGTGATCAACGTTAAAATCATTGCTGCTGATTCAAAATAAAATTCATGCATCAGCTCCATCACATGATCCATATCGCCTGCCGTCTGCGCTGCTGTCATAGCGAATAATGCATACACGCTATATCCATAAGATGCACCTGCACCAAGTGCAACCAGCGTATCCATATTTGGTGCTCTATGAATCATGCCTTTCCATCCACTGATAAAAAACTTCTGATTGATCACCATAACGATTGTCGTTAGCAGGAGCTGCGCCAGCCCCATCGCCACATGATTTCCTTCCAGAAATACCGGAAGTGGCCAGCCCCACATCATATGCCCCATTGACAGATACATGAGCGGAATCAAAAAACACAAAGAAGCGATCAGACGCCTTTTCATCTTCGGTGTCTCCCTGTCTTTCAACGCATCTTCCGCACAGTTCTGCTCACTTTGATTCATCCCATGCCCTTCATTCTTTGCAGATTTCAACGTTGCCCCATATCCAGCTTCCTCAACAGCCGCAATGACCGCATCTACTGTTGCTGTGCCTTCCACTCCCATGGAATTCGTCAGAAGACTGACTGAACAGTTCTCTACTCCGGGGACTTTTCCAACCGCTTTCTCAACACGGGCACTGCAGGCTGCACAACTCATTCCCGTCACATTATATTGTTCCATCTTACTCCTCCTTCAAGTTGTGATCCGGACTTTTTGTGCCAGATCTCTCTTCAGATCTTTTATCGCATCAATTTCTGAAGTGTCGTCACGAGCTCGTCAATCGTTTCATCTTTTCCATCCCGGATATCATCTGCCACACATGTCCGGATATGGTTTGCCAAAAGCACTTTATTGAAACTATTCAGAGCCGCATTCACCGCAGATACCTGAATCAGAATATCCGGACAATACGCGCCTTCTTCAACCATCCTTCGAACTCCCCTGACTTGTCCTTCAATTCTACTCAGACGATTCATCAGATCTTTATATTCTTTTTCCGGTCGATCCTTTGTCTTGTGACAACATCCCGGACAGACTTTCTTTTCTTCCATTGTATTTCTCCTGTCGTATAACCCCCAGGGGGTATATTTTCTAATTATTAATATATACCCCCTACAGGTATATTTCAAGTGCTTTTTAACAAAAAGTTACTGTTCATGCTACGTGCGGTTGCTGCTTACGCTATATGCGGCCGGCAACAACAAAGAAGCTGTCATGGAACATTTCACAATTGTATCTATGTTCCATGCAGCTTCTCTGCAATCCATTATTATGTTCGTTATTATATTTCCTGACAAATCTGTCTTATTCTACACTCTTGAGTGATTCAACCATGTTAATCTTCTTTAACTTAAAATACATCACTCCATTGACAAACAAAGAAAAGGCCACTGTCAGAAGAAAGGCATACAGGAAACTTGGTGGATCGATATTTCGTCCAAACATAACCGAATCAATCTCCACTGTCTCAACAATAAAGCGGTGCAGAATTTTTCCGATCAACAATCCCGCCAGTGCCCCAATCAAGGTCAGCAGGATATTCTCTCTGTAAACATAAGAAGAAACTTCCTTGTCATAAAATCCAAGTACCTTTAATGTTGCCAGTTCTCTCTTGCGCTCTGTAATGTTAATATTATTCAGATTATACAGCACTACAAATGCCAGCATTCCTGCTGAAATAATCAATACAATAATCACGATGTCCAGACTCTCCAGCATATGATCCACCTGCTTTTTCAGGCTTGTCGTATAGCTGATGCTAAGTGTTCCATCACACTTCATTATATTTTCGCCGACATCCTTTGCCTCCTCTGTTGTACGGTCCTGAGTTCTATAATAAATTGAATTATAGGCCGGAGCCTCACCGAATGTCTTTTCATAGACTTCAGATGTCATATAGAGATAATGTCCCATATAGTTCTCACAGATTGCGCTAATCAAGACTGTTTTCTCTCCATCATCTGTATCAATCGTTAATTTATCACCGACATCGACTTCCAGCAGTTTCGCTACTTTTTCAGTCAGGATTGCTCCTTTATCATCCAATGAATAAATTTCTTTTGTCTTCCTATCCCGAATCACGACAAACTTTTTGAATGCTTCTACATCTTTTGGTACATCTAAATAAACTTCCTGAGAAGACTCTCCTGAACTGACCTCAATATTTTTCAAAAGATTTTCTGCAGTCACTGATACCTTCTTATCCGTATCCAGTTCTTTCTGAACCTCAATTCTCTCTTCTTCTGTCACATCTTCCTTTAAAATAACGTCTCCATCATAAAGCTGAATCTGTTCGTATTGAAGCGGAACGATTGCTGAAATAGAATCTTTTAATCCAAAACCAAACAACATCATGCCCATACAACCGCCAATTCCAAATACTGTCATAAAGAAGCGTTTTTTATACCGCACCAGATTACGCACGGTCGATTTCCATGTAAAATTCAGATTTTTCCAGATAAACGGAACTCGTTCCAGAAATACTCGTTTTCCCTGTTTTGGTGTTGGCGGACGCATCAATTCTGCTGCCTGCTCTCGTAATTCTTTCATACATGAGAACAGTGTTGCGATTACTGTACATGCAAGTGCCGCTGCACATGCTGTTACAGCATAATACAAATTATACGGGATCACAACATCATGCATATGACGATACATGATCTTATATGCAGTGATAATGATATATGGAATTATCTTTTCTCCAATCAGAATTCCGAAAACACCACCGGTTAATGTCGCAAGGATCGCATACCAGAGATATTTTCCGACAATTGAAGTATTTCCATATCCGAGAGCCTTCAAAGTACCGATCTGCGTTCTCTCCTCCTCTACCATTCGTGTCATTGTTGTCAGACTGATCAATGCTGCAACAAGGAAGAAAATAAGTGGGAACACTTTACCGATTGCCCGCATACGGTCTGCATTATCTCCGTATCCGCTGTATTCTGTCAGATTGTTCCGATCATAAACATACCACTTTGGCTTTTCAAGATCATCAATCTTCTGCTGTGCTTTCGCAAGCTCTTCTCTTGCTTCTGTAATCTGCCGCTCTCCATCCTCAATCTTCTTCTGAGCTTCTATACGTCCTTCCTCATACTCGGCCCAACCATCTTCCAGCTCCTTCGTTCCGCTGCTTAACTGCTGCTGTGCCTCTTCAATCTTCTTCTGCCCCTCACTGATCTGCTGCCATCCGCTGTCAATCTGCTGCTGACCGGATGTAATCTGCGCCTTTGCCTGATCTATCTGCCGACTTGCGGTAAGGATTGCAGCGTCCCCCTGTGTCAACACATCCGTCAGTTTCTGTATATTATCCTGCAATATCGGAATACCCTCTTCAATCTGAGCTATCCCGGCTTCAACTGCTGGAATCCCTTCGTTGATCTGCGTCAATCCGGCTTCGATTTTTGTCTGGTTTTTCTGAATCTCCGCTTCGGCAGCTTTCGCCTCCAGTTCCATTTTATCCAGATTTGCTTTCAATTCAGTCAACTTCTCTTCCATTGCTGTTTTTTCAGCTTCCAACTGTTCTAACTGAGCTTTTAATTCCGGATCTTCTTCTCCTGCTTCCTGCTTCCGGTCGTATTCTTCTTTCAGTGCCTCATAGTTCTGTAAAAGAAGTTCATACTGTGTATTTAGTTCTTCATAAGACTTTTTCAACGGCTGATAAATCTGCTGATACGCAGACTGATAGTCTTCTGCCTGTTGCTGCAATTCTTCCTTTGCTTTCAGAAGCTCGTCTTTCTTTTGCTGCATCTGTGTCTGTTGCGCTAAAAGTTCTTGTCTCTGATCTTCCAGACTTTCTTCCTGCTCTTTCAGTTGTGCCAGCTGATTTCTTAATGTTGTAAGTGCAATCTGTTTTTCGCTAAGTTCCTGTGCTCCCTGCTCAACTTGTGCTTTTGACTGATCCAGCTCCTTTTGCTTTGATATCAGAAGATTTCTCGACTGCTCCAGTTCAAGCTTCGAAGCTGCCAGCTGATTTCTTCCTCGTTCAAGTTCTTTCTGCGCTGCATCAAGTTTCTCTCTTGCACTTGCAAGTTCTTCTTCTGCCTCTTTTTTTCCATCCGCCAGATCCTGCTCTGCCTGAGCTAACTCTTCTTGTGCTTCATCCACTTTTTCCTGCGCTGTCGAAGTAATCTCATCATATCTGGCCTGTTCTCTTTCCGCTTTAATTGCCTGAACCTTTTTCAGCACAGAATCCACATGTTCTTCATATTCTTTCGTAAATGCAGTCGCTTCCTTTGCACCTTCAACCTGCACTGTAATCTCTGTATACACATCTAATGAAAATGCTTTCTCCGGAACGCAAAGAAAGGCACTGACACTTCCATTTCCAATTGTTGTACTGCCTCTGTGAAATGCAATATACTCCGGACTGCTGACCGTACCAACAATGGTAAATGTATCTGTCTTAAGTGTATCTTCCAAAGAATCCGAAGTCCCACTCGATAATGTGATCTTATCCCCAACCTTCAGATTCTTTCCATCCAGATAATCTGCATCTATTACACATTCATTTTCCTTTTCCGGAAGCCTGCCATCTTCTAACTGAACTTGATTCATCTTATCCTGGAGCGCCATAACATGAACTGCTACCTGGTTTCCCCGAATCGTACAAAGTACATCTGTTGCATAGCTTCCTTCTGCATCCAATACACCATCCACAGCACGAATTGCATCCAGATCATCTTCTGTCAGTCCCATTGTACTCATTACCTGAATATCCATCAGGTTCTTCTCATCGAAATATGCATCTCCTGAATATCTCATATCCGGCTCTGATGCACGGATTCCGGAAAAGAATGCACATCCTATCGCAACAATAAAGAAAATGGATAAAAAACGTCCAAGGCTATGACGGATCTCCATATAAAAGTTTTTTCGTAATGCTTTCTTCATCCACATCCCCTACCATTCAATTTCATCAATCGAAGTCGGATTCTCATTAGATTCCATTCTTGCTACCTGTCCATTTTTTATATGAATCAATCGATCTGCCATCGGCGCAAGTGCCTGATTATGTGTAATGATAATAACTGTCATTCCCTTTTCTCTACACATATTCTGAAGTAATTTCAAAATTGATTTTCCTGTATTGTAATCCAATGCACCTGTTGGCTCATCACAAAGCAAAAGCTTTGGGTTCTTTGCTAATGCTCTCGCGATTGAAACTCGCTGTTGCTCACCGCCGGAAAGCTGTGCCGGAAAATTATTCTTCCGTTCCCCCAGACCAACTTCCTCCAAAACTGCCTGTGCATCCAACGGATCCTTACTGATCTGCAACGCAAGCTCAACATTTTCCAATGCGGTCAGATTCGGCACAAGATTATAAAACTGAAAAACAAATCCGATGTCATCTCTGCGGTATCCTGTCAGCTGTTTGGAATTATAAGCTGTAATATCTTTTCCATCTACATACAGCTTCCCGCTTGTTGCCGTATCCATTCCTCCGAGAATATTAAGCACAGTTGTCTTACCTGCACCACTTGGTCCAACGATTACAACAAGTTCTCCCTGCTCAATCGAAAAGCTGATGTGATCCACTGCATGAATCTCAACTTCACCCATTTTATAAGTTTTCGTGATATCCTGCACTTTAACGAATTCCTTCATCTACATTCTCCTGACTCTTTTTCTCTTCTTCTGCATCTCTCCTGGCAAGCAGTCTGTTACTCTTTTCTTCGATTCTCTACAGACGCAGTTTCTCCCACTCTTCTCCTGCACCGAATGTCTCATGAAAACGTTCCGGAAGCGGTGTGTCTTGGAATAATTTCTTCTGATACTGTACGATCAGACTCGCAGCTAACGGCACTGCACCTGAATATTGCCGTTTCAAAACCTTACAATATTTCTGACATAACGGATCTGGCTTTACACTCATCACTATGTCATGCAATGAATCGTATTTCCCCACTGCCTTCATCCCAAGAAACAACGCTTTTCGCTTTCCAGATGTCGGTGCCAGAAACAGCTTATGATAAAAAACCATCCCTTTTAATGCCTTATAGATCTGCTCGGCTGTTACATCTTTGAAAAATGGTGCGATCACTTCCGCATACTCCATCTTCGGCTGAATGTGCTTTGCTGTCAGATAGCGCAAAGGATCATGATAATCTTCCGTCAGCATCATTCGATCCAGTTCCATCTCAATCTCATTATGTGAAACTCTTCCTACCTGCATAATTTTTTCAACATAAGGATGACATTCACTGTCTAAAGCAAAATGACAGATAAATCCATAAATATATGCACGAGCCACTGCCGGATCTTTTGCTTTCTCAATCACTTCAACAGCATGATGGAAAAACTCATCGGCAAATTGTTCATGAAGTGTATGCCCCTGTTCATTCACCGGATCTTTCTTTAATGCATTATAATAAAATAAGATATCCGGTCCATGTAACCCAATATCAAACAACTCTCTATGCGCTTCTATAGAATTCTGAAGGGGTCTTGGAAGTGCGCTGAGCACCTCTTTTCCGAATTTATAATGTGCGTATGTTGTTGGCATAAGAAACCTCTCCTTTTTCCGAATTTTCTTGTTAAGATTTATAATTACTCATATTATTATATTAACACATTCTTCCCTGTCTGACAGTAATTATCTTTATAAAAAATATGTGAAATGACATTAAAAATGCTAAATTTTTACTGCTTTTTCACTTCTTTTAACGCAATAATCACTTGACATTTATATTTCTTTTTACTATATTAGTATATACAGCACACAAGAGAATGTGTCTGTTACAGTAGAGAGTATTTATTACTCTACCCTGATCAGGGCTTGTACTGGTTTCGACAGGGATCTCGAAGATGGAGAAGCTATCCGTAGGCTGATGCGTTAAACCGCAAACTTAAAATTAAACGCTAACGATAATTTCGAATTAGCTGCAGCCTAAATGCTGCATGTCAGCCCTGAAGCACTCACACTTTAGGAATCTGGCACCGACTATGTGAGAAACGATGACGGCAAAGCTTTGAGCTGTCAGGCGTATTATGAAGCTACTGAACCCGTAAGGATGTTAGTTTTCGTACGGCAGAGGGAATGTTAAATAACTGACTATGATAGTAGAAGTACATGGGACAGGTTTTTGGACGCGGGTTCGATTCCCGCCAGGTCCACTTTTTAATGAAAGTGTGAAGACTTCAAAATAACGGCATTGCATCTCGTAAGAGGAGATGCAATGCCGTTATTTTTTGAATAATATCCTTACCTCCAAATGGAATGCATAAAACAAAAAACTCTGAGATTCTTGCAAACATTGACTTCACAAAAATCTCAGAGAAAAAAATAATGCCGCAGACCGGAATCGAACCGGTACGGGTATCACTACCCACGGGATTTTA
>OLRC01001712.1_pt1 | contig 13305 bp, 14 predicted proteins | sample 1672081 | NCBI WGS metagenome assembly OLRC01 (sample SAMEA3136643, study PRJEB25190) | human gut metagenome | biome: human gut; feature: human-associated habitat; material: faeces | place: Austria | collected 2013
ACGATATTGGAATTATCGACCACGGCGCATTGCTGGAAGAAGAAAGCCTTGCTGAGCTGGAGCAAAAAAGCAGTAAGCATATCCGTTTTACGCTCTCTGATACTGCACAGGCGGCAAGAATTTTGGAACGCAATTTTCATGAAAACCATTTCTCCATACAGGACGACCATAATCTGCGCCTGTATAACCTGGATCTGTCTGTTGGAAAAATTGTAACGGCATTTGTAGAAAACGGATTGGAGGTATCGGAGGCGCATACCTGTGAAGAAAGCCTTGAAGATTATTTCAAGCGTGTGACGGGAGGCGAGGGAATTGCTTAAACTCATTAAATGCGAATTTTGGAAATTAAAGCGGAAAAGATTATTATACGCACTGATGTCATTATCGTTATTTTTTCCGTTGATTTTGGCATATATGGCAAAGGCGGGAACAGGTGCAGATACAACGGAACACTATCTTCAAACCCGATTTGATTATGTTTATACAATGATGTTGGGATATGGCTTGGTTTTTTTGCTTCCTTGTTTAATTGGTATCATTGCCGCTATTTTGTTTTTTATAGAAAGAGATTGCGATACTTCGAAAAACCTTAGAACAATTCCTGTTACAAATACACAGCTTATTATGGCAAAAATTTCTATGCTCTTTATTTTCAGCATTACATTTTGTCTAACAAGCACATTATCTGTCGCATTGTTTTGTAAGCTGTTTCATGTAGGAATGGTTTACGGTATGACTTATAAGATATTTATGAGCCTTATTTTTGGAGTTCTTATTGTAGCAGCTTCTTTGCCGATTGTATTTTTAATTATTTACTTTAACAAAAGTTTTTTGCTTTCTATCCTGCTTGCATTTTTTTATTCCATTTTTAACTGGGGCATAATGGGAACGATTGGGACATCTATAAGTGCTGCAAAAATTTCTTTCTTAAATTCTTTCCCAGTTATGTGTGTTATGAACTGGACAAGCGGCTTAATGATGGATAATTTGCAAAAAGATAATCTTTTGCCGGAAGCCTATGCGATTGTACCAACCACTTGCCATACAATTTTTATTCTGGCAATTACTGTTATACTTTCGTTGTGGTTGATCATTCGCTTTTATAAAAAATGGACGAGGTAAAAGATATGGGAAATATAATAAAAACTGAATTTTTAAAACTAAAACGCTATTCCGTAATAAAAGCCGGAATTATTATGACGGTGCTTTCGCCGCTGCTGTCACTGTTTTATTCCACAGCCAACGGTGGACAGACATGGACATTTGACTATTTTATGCAGCAAGTTATGATTAATAACTGTACCTTGTTTTTTCCGATTATCATTGCATTGATAGCAGGTTATATTATAACAAGGGAATATACAGACGATACGATGAAGAATATATCAACAATTCCTATTCCATATAAACAGTTGCTTTCTGGAAAATTACTTGTTCTATTGTTGCTAACAATTATCTTTAGCCTTATAGGTTGTGTGATAGCATTAGTAATCAACATTATTGCTGGATTTCCAGGAGTGCATTTTGGCAATCTGTTTAATATGTTTATTCGTGTTACTGGGGCGAATATAGGGATTTATATTTCAGTTTTACCGATTATTTTGCTATTTTGTTGTTCGGCAAATTATTTTTTAGGTGGGGTTGCACTAGCTTTTATATATGGATACTTTGGAACCTTTGAAGGAACACTGTTAAATTATTATCCGATTAAAGCAAGCATGATTTTAGTAGACTCTACTTGTGGCGCGGAATATGGTTATACTTATCATATTTTCCCTGCCTTGATCACAATAACCTTGACTTTTTTAATTTCTATCATTATTCTTGCAAATAAAAAGAAAGCACCCGGTACATTGACTGTTACTAAGAAGAAAAAAGTAGTTAGAAAAAAGGGATGGTAACATTCTGATTGCTACTGGTTGATTATTAAAGTTAAATCGAAAATATTTTGCAATGAATTTATCAATTATCTTTAAAATATTATCTACGATAGCCGGAAAGATTTTCTATTCATGAAAGCTTTCCGGTTTATTTCATTGCAAGAACTTGTTAGAATAATCAAATTAGAATAATAGAGGTATTTATGGACAAAAAAAATCCACTAAGATAAAATAAACAGAAAAAAAGTATTTCGTGAGGTTTCTGTGACATTTGGGTGATACTCTAAAAAGAAAAGGGATGTGATACGATGCATATTTTAGTAGTCGAAGATGACCATTTATTAAATAATACGTTATGCTACAACTTAAACACCGCTGGATACAAGGTAGATTCTGCGTTATGCAAGCAGGAAGCGGAAAATTATATTGAGAAACAAAGGTATGAGTTGATCGTACTGGATGTGAATCTGCCGGATGGGAATGGTTTTGATTTCTGCAAGAAGGTAAAAGAGCGCTGTCCGGAGACTGCGGTGATTTTTCTGACCGCAAATGATATGGAAAGCGATATGCTAAAAGGCTATGAACTGGGAGCCGATGATTATGTGACAAAGCCATTTCCCATGAGTGTGTTTCAGAAGAAACTGGCGGCATTGCTGAGTCGAATTGCAAAGCAGTCTGAAGAAGATAAATATAATGATGGAACATTCGCTATTGATTTTAAAGAAATGACGGCTTCACTGGAGGGAAAAGCGTTGGTGTTTACCCCGCTGGAATATCGTCTGCTTAAAATCTTTACGAAGAATCCGCAAAATGTATTAACCCGGCAGATGTTATTGGAAAGGCTGTGGGATATTGATGAGAACTTTGTGGATGAACATGCACTGACGGTAGCGGTCAGCAGAGTGAGAAATAAGATTGAGACCAACGGACTGCAGTATATCAAGACCGTTTATGGTATGGGATATATGTGGGTGGGAGGTGTGCAGAAATGAGACGAAAAAATCATCTTTCCATCAATCATATCTGCCTCTTCTTAGGACTGGTGTTGTTGATGGCAACTAGCGGGATCAGCATCGCTGTATTATGGATCACCGGAAATGTAGTTGCCACCTTGTGTGTGCTGGGCTTTGGTGTGTTTGCGTTTGGATGCGGAGCACTTTTTGTGATGATTGTCCGGAAAAAACTGGTCTTATTTTCTGACCAGCTTTGTGAACTGTTGGACGGGATGATGTCCGGGAAACAGGAGTTGCCGGAAGAGAGACAGCATGAGGAAGGTTTGTTCTATAAAATTCATTATCGTTTGAAGCGGCTGTATGAAGTCATGCAGGAGAACCGGAATCACATTGCAAAAGAACGGAAAGATTTGCAGGAGTTGATTTCCGACATCTCTCATCAGGTCAAGACACCCATTGCAAATTTAAAAATGATCAACAATACGCTGATGGAGCAGAAAGTTCCAGAGCAGAAACAACAGGAATTTTTGATAGCACAGAGCAGCCAGTTGGACAAACTGGATTTTCTGATGCAGGCGATGATCAAAACGTCCCGATTGGAAACGGGAGTGATTTCTTTGGAGCAGAAGGAACAGTCGATTTATGAAACGCTGGCGGCAGCACTGGGCGGGATTTTCTTAAATGCGGAGAAAAAAAAGATTGACGTACAGGTAGACTGCCCGGAGGGACTGATGGTTTCTCATGACCGGAAGTGGACCACAGAAGCTTTGTTTAACATTTTAGATAATGCAGTGAAGTATACTCCGAAGGGTGGAAACATCTGGGTATCGGTGGAATGTTGGGAAATGTATGTAAAGATTGACATTACAGATAATGGAATCGGAATTTCCGAAGAGCATCAGGGAACGATTTTTAAACGGTTTTATCGTGAGGATACGGTACACGATGCAGAAGGAATTGGGATTGGACTGTATCTTGCGCGTGAAATTATCACGCTTCAAGGCGGATACATCTTGGTTTCATCTGAGCCGGGAAAAGGTTCTACATTTTCGGTACGCTTTCTTCGGAAATAAAGGAAAAAGTTGAAATGTCACAAGATTGTGACATTTCAGCCCAAAAAACACCGAAATTTCTTTGTTTTCGTGACATTCCTGTGAGGTTTGGTCGTTACAATAAGGATAACGAAAAAGAAAGGACGGTGTTCGTATGAATATCTTAGAAACTACTGAACTGAAAAAATATTATGGAAAAGAACCAAATATCACAAAAGCGTTGGATGGGGTGAACCTTTCCGTAGAAAAAGGAGAGTTTGTCGCTATTGTGGGAACATCCGGCAGCGGAAAATCCACGTTATTAAATATGATTGGTGGTCTGGACGTTCCGACTTCCGGTAAAGTCTTTGTGGATGGAACGGAGTTATCCAAATTGAGCGAGGAACAGTTGACGATTTTCCGGAGAAGAAAAATCGGATTTGTTTTCCAGAACTACAATCTGGTGCCGGTTTTGAATGTATATGAAAATATTGCACTTCCGGTAGAACTGGATGGAGGAAAAGTAGACAAAAACTTCTTACAGGAAGTCGTAGCATTTTTAGGATTGAAGGATAAGTTAAATAGTATGCCGAATAATTTATCCGGTGGTCAGCAGCAGAGAGTCGCCATTGCGCGTGCGCTGATTGCCCGTCCAACGATTGTATTGGCGGATGAGCCGACTGGGAACCTGGACAGCAAGACCAGTATGGGCGTATTAGGTCTGATGAAAACAAGTAGCCATGAATTTAAGCAGACACTGGTGATGATTACTCATGATAATGAAATCGCACAGCTCGCTGACCGAATCATCCATATCGAAGATGGAAAAATCGTGCAGTAAGGAGGCGGGAATATGAGTGATATTCTATTTGGAAATAACAATACAGAAGTAATCAAACGATTATCAATACGATATTTTCGGAAAAATAAAAACCGTAATATAGCGGCAATTTTAGCGATTGCACTTACAGCGTTTTTGTTTACAGCTGTTACCTCGCTTGCGTTTAGTATGGGTTCTTCCCTCCAACGGTCCATGCAAATGCAAAAAGGCAGTAAGGCAGACGGAACATTGGGCTATATGACAGAAGAACAGTATGAGCAACTTGCTAATAGTGATTTTGTGGAACAGGCAGGCCATAGGCGGGTTTTGGCTTATGCCACCAATACCATAGGTCATGCGATTGAAATTAACTATGCAGATCATGTACAGCAGGAATTGACTTTCTGTACACCGACGCATGGAAAAACACCGCAAAAAGCAAATGAGATTACAACGACAGACCTCGCTCTTGAAGATTTGGGCGTGGAACCGGAAATCGGGGCTACTGTTCCAGTAGAATTTGAAGTGCGCGGTCAGACCTATCATTATGATATGGTGCTTTCTGGCTGGTGGGAGGCAAGCAATGACAGCGTTAGTTTGATGATTGTGTCAGAGGAATTCGTGAAAGAAAATCCAGAACTCTTTCAAAATACGTATTCCGAAGATCGAGAAATGGCAGGACTTACATTTTCTGAAGTAGTGCTGAAGGATAAAGGAAACGTCAAAAGTCAGCTAGAGGATTTTGCACATTCGCTTGGTGGAAACACGGAAGATATGAATGCTGAAAACTTTATTCTTTGTAGTGAGAATCAGATGTCGCAGGGATTGAGCTCGTCAGATTCCATTATATTTGTGGTCGCTTTTGTATTACTCTTTGTAGTGTGCGGTTATTTGCTGATTTATAATGTTTTTGATATTTCTGTCATGCAGGATGTCCGACAGTATGGATTATTGCGGACTATCGGAATGTCTTCAAGACAGATTAAAAAAATGGTAAGAAAACAGGCGGTCTGGCTGACACTGATTGGTCTGCCGATTGGATTGGCAGGAGGTTTTCTGGCAGGCTGGCTGATGTTGCCGTTTGTAATGAAATTTGTTAGCTTTGAACAAAAAACAGCTGGAGCAGCCACACAGGTCTCTGTTTCTCCGCTGATCTTTGTTTTGGCGGCTCTGTTTACAATCTTAACGGTATATATAAGTACAAGAAAGCCTTCCAATAAGGCGGCAAAAATATCTCCGTTAGAAGCAATCCGATATACGGAACAGGAGAACGGCAAAAAGAGAAGAACGAAACGCACCCGCGGCGCAAAGCTTTCCAATATGGCGTTTGCGAACTTCGGGCGAAATAAACGGCGTGCGATATTTATTGTAACGTCACTGCTTTTGTGTATCGTTATGGTCAATTCGGCAATTGTCATTACTCAGAGCATGGATGCAGAAAAGTTTATCAGCCGGAGTACAAAGACAGATTATACCGTATATAATTCCGTTGTGGCAAATATTTACGAGGGATTTCAGTATCGTTCAGATGCACTCTCCGCCGATGCAGTTGAGGCAATCAATCAGCAAGGGGCGGAGAATGGAAGATATTTATACCGCAACACATTGGATGACACGGATATTCAGGTGGACTATGGGTTTGGCGTTGCGTGGGATGAAATAATAGACCTGGAGGACGGCAGAGTGGATAAGGTCTATGACAAACATGCCTGCCGCGCAGCGTCCAAAACAGATAATCTTATCTCCGGAAATGTTGTCGGAGCCTCCGAACAGTTCTTTGAGGATCTCAAGATTTTTGAGGGAGAAAAGGATGCAGATGTACTGAATGAAAAGATGCAGACAGGAAACTATGTGATCGTCGGATGCAGCATGGACAACCTGACGGGAGAGCCGTGGGAGACGCCACTTACAAAGCTTCTTGAGGTCGGTGACAGTATCTCCTTTTATGAAGACGGAGAACTCGTTAAGAATTGTACGGTTCTTGCAAAAGCAGTTACGGTAGGTATGGAAGAAGAAACAAATAATTCTACCACATCTCAAGTGAAGATCGGCGGAGACGCACCGTATCTTTACATGACAGACAGGATGTTTGAACAAATCTATGAGAATCCGACGCTGTTTAGCTACGGATTTGATGCGGGCAAGGGACAGAAAGCGGAAATGGATGCATTTTTAAGTGATTATACAGAGCAGAATACATCGGTTGCGTATACGTCCACAGGTCTGATGAGAGAGCAGATGAAAAGCCTGCAGAATATGGTACTGATGGTGTGCGGAATGATTGCGGTGATTATGGGAGTTGCAGGACTGATCAATTTTACGAATATGATGATCTCCAGTATGATTGCACGAAGTCATGAGTTTGCAACCATGCGAAGTATTGGTATGACGCACCGCCAACTGAAAAAACTGATGATCTATGAGGGCGTGTATTATGCCGTTACGGCAGGTGTCTTTGGATGTGTAGCGGCGGCAGGCTTGACGGTGACTGTTTTGAAAAATGCGCTCAACTCCCCGTCTATGTGGTTCTTTACTTTGAAGTTTACAATCGTTCCGGCAGTTCTTGTGGGAATCGTGTACCTGATTTTAGCAGTAATTATTCCGCTGCTTGTGGTGCGTTTCTTCCATAGAGGAACCGTTGTGGAGCAACTGAGAGGGACAGAATAAATGGTAATTGGGAGGTTTTCTATATGGCAATACTTGAGACAAAAGATTTACGAAAGATATATGGCAGTGGTGAGAACGAAGTGCGTGCGCTGGATGGGGTATCGATTTCTATAGAAGAGGGCGAATTTGTTGCCGTTGTAGGTACCTCCGGCAGCGGAAAAAGCACCTTGCTTCATTTGATTTCCGGCTTGGATAAGCCATCTTCCGGCTCGTTGACTTACGATGGTAAAGATATTTACAGTTACAGCGATAAGGAGTTGTCGGCATTCCGCCGGAAACGGATTGGATTTATTTTTCAGCAATTTAATCTGCTTCCGGTTTTGACGGCAAAAGAAAATATTATCATGCCTCTTTTGCTGGATAAACAAAAACCGGATGAAGCATACCTGAAACAGCTCACAGAGCTGCTTGGTATTCAGGGCCGCTTGGAACATCTGCCCCATGAGTTATCCGGAGGCCAGCAGCAGCGTGTAGCCATCGCCCGTGCTTTGATTGCAAAGCCGGATGTGATTTTTGCTGATGAGCCTACGGGAAATCTGGACAGCAAAAGCGGCGGCGAAGTCATGGAACTGCTTCAAAATGTATGGAAAAAGATGGGGAAAGCTCTCGTTGTCATTACCCATGACAGCCGTATTGCACGAATGGCAGACCGGCAGTTTCAGATTGTAGATGGTGTGCTTACGGAGGTGACAGCGAAATGAAATCTTATCGTACATTAGCATTGAAAGAACTGCTGTCCCAAAAAGTCACTTCTATTCTTATTTTGATTGCCGTTGTGCTGTCTACTATGATGACAACCATTGTAGGACAATCCATTGGCGTACTTAGTGCAATGCGGGAACAACAGGCCATCGCTATCGGAGGAAACCGATATGCCACTTTTTTGCAGATGAATGCAGATCAGCTTCACGCACTGGAACAGGATGAGCGTCTTTCCTATGTAGGGAAATCTATTTATATGGGAAGCTTAGAACTCTCACCATCTCTTACCCTTGGTTTGACGGAATATTTGGATGATACTGCCGCTATCTATCCATCCAGTACCAGTATAGAAGAAGGTCATCTGCCGGAAGCCCCGATGGAAATAGCTCTTTCGGAAGATATTCTGAAATATCTTGGCTTTGAGGGCGGTATTGGAGATAGGATTACACTTTCACTGCAAAAAAATCTTCGCCACAACATTGCGGACAGCTATTCCTATACAGCAGAATTTGTTCTTACAGGGATATTGAAAAATAACTACTTGGGATATACAAGTGGCACTGTTACGGGAGTTGTAGGGGAAGGAACTGCCGAACAACTTTTACCGGAATCTTATATTTATTACAATGTGGATATTCGGACTGCCGATAAAAAGAATTTTCAAGCAGTTGTCGATGACATCAATAAGGAATTGAACATCCATGAGCTTGATACCAGCTACAATATTGTATATTTGAACGCCTTGGGAATTTCCTATACTGCAAATTCCGAGGATACTCATGATAAGGGATTCTCTTTTATGACAGTTGCGGGGATATTAGTGGGTAGTTTGATTTTGCTGGCTGCTGGTCTTGTGATTTACAACATTCTGAAAATATCTGTCTCAAAACGGATAAAAGGATATGGAACACTTCGGGCTATTGGAGGCGAAAAAGGACAGCTTTACCAGATCGTTGTAATTGAAGTAATCCTATTATGCCTGATTGGGCTTCCTATTGGTATGTTTCTAGGCTTTTTGAGTGCCAGAGGAATTTTAGAGGCAGCTACCAGCTTGGTTTCCCCTGAATTGTTCTTGGTTCAGGATGCTTCTGAATTGAAAACTCTAATAGCAGAGAACAGTTCTTTGAATGGAACCTTATTGGTTTTAAGCGGAGCAATCACTTTGGCGTTTGCGTTGTTTGCAGCATTACCAGCAGCCAGATCAGCCGCAAGGGTATCCCCTATTATGGCGATGTCTGGAACAAATCTGAAAATTCGACGCAGAAAGCGTAAAACAAAGAAAATCCATAATTTTGAAGCATACTATGCCCGTCTGAACTTAAAGAGAAATAAAGGCCGTACTGCAATTACAATTTTGTCCCTTGTTATGAGTATCACGGTTTTTATTGCACTGCAAGGATTTTCTGCTCTGCTGAATGCTGCAAGCGATTTGCAAGATAACCATTTAGGAGATTATCAGATCACAAATGAAAGCATTGGACTCACCGTAGATGATCTGAACACTTTACGGAAAAATGAAGCTGTGCAAAGTGTAGCAGCTATACAATTTTCGCTTTACGAACAAAATGAAAATGGGCTGCTCGATGAAATCAGTCTTGAATTTCAACTGAAACCCGGCGAAACTTTTCAGGTTGTCGGATTGAACGATGAATATTGGAATTATTTCATGGGGGATCAATTATCAGGAGAGCAGCTTGGACAACTGAAATCAGGGAACGCCTGTATAGTAAGGAATCCTATTCCCATGAGCTACGGCGAAGATGTTCTTGAATTTACAAACATAGAGGCTGGAGAAAGCATCTGTGTTGCGGGAATGGAACTGGATGTTTTGAAAACCTTAGATGGCTATGACGGTTATCTTGGTATTGGTAATGGCGGTTTCACAAATGGTGTTCAGGTAATCGTTGATGATGCTATCTATGAACACCTGACGGGAAAAAATACCTATTCAGAGTTTTTACCTACGCTAAACGAGGGCGCAGACAGGAAAAACTTTGATACATTTATCGAGGCGTTTTGTGATAGGACACCGGGGACAACATTCTTGTCGTATGAAGAAACCGACCAGCAACTAAAAGAGAGCTTTGCACAAATTCAAATGCTGGCATGGGGGCTGATTCTTTTCGTTGGCCTGATTGGTATTCTTAATATCATCAATACCGTTTACACAAATATTCACACCAGAGTAACAGAAATCGGTATGCAGCGGGCCATTGGAATGAGTGCCGATAGCCTTTATAAAACTTTCCTTTGGGAAGGTGCATATTACGGAATCATTGCCTCTGTGATTGGAAGCGTGCTGGGATATGTTTGTACGATCTTCATTGAGGCGGCCACGAGCGACACCATCCAGCTTGTTGCAATCCCTGTCATGCCCATTCTTGAAGCAACCCTCTTGGCAGTAGGAGCTTGCTTGCTGGCAACAGCAATTCCGCTACGGAAAATTTCAAAAATGAATATTGTGGATTCGATTGAAACGGTTGAGTAAGTATTTTTAAGATATGGAAGAAAAGAAGAAAGTCCTATAAATAAAAAATAGAAGTGAATCAATAGATTTTCGTGTGGCATTATTATAGAAATTTATTTGATATGAATTTTCAATAAATGTGATAATTATTATGATTTAGGACATTTCTGTGACATTTGTGTTTTACAATTAAGCTATAGAAAAGAGGTGTTCTTACAATGAAAAGAAAGTATGAAGTTATTGGTATTGTTATAGATACAGAAAAAGAAGCAGAGAAATGTTCATTTTTATCAGCTGTATTAGATTGTAAAATTGAAAACTTTGCAAAAATTACTGATTTTTTTTGGGGGGGGGAGATAGAAAGGTAAGGGAATATCTTTCTAATCTTCCCACATTAAAAAATGATCCACTTTCAATTCAAGCGATGCTGGAACTTGCTGGTTTGGAAATGAAAGAAAATTGTCAAATAGAAGAATTAACATTGGGAGAGAAAAAAATACTGTTTTTGATAAAACTTGTTGCTGATACCTCAAAACAATATATATTTCAAAGTTTGTTTCAAGATATGAAAGAAAACGAGGTTCAAAGCGCCGTAAGATTAATAGTAGAAATGTCAACTTATATGAATGTAATTTTGCTCAGTTCATCCTCAGAAGGGTATGAAATCTGTGATAGAGTGATTCAGTGGTCTGGGAATGATGGAAGAGGACACATTTCGCGCAGTAAAATCAAAGATATGTGCATCATGCCGCCTTTTGTTATGCGCGATATATTGAAAGTGATAAGGGCAAGTGAAACTGCTGAAGCTGTAATTCCCTTATGGGAAGTGATTCCTGGAGAGTATGAGGAATATGCACATTAGGTCTTAAATTCGAATGCAGGAAAGAAAGGATTTTCTTACCGTTATATTTCTCATAGACCATTTAGAAGTGGAGATATTTATTGGATCATGGAGCATCAATTGCAGGAGCTGAAAGTTGATGGCAGACCATGTTTTGAAAAAGTGAGTCTCATGACAGATGAGGCAACCATTCATGTAACGTGTAGTGAATATTTCTTCTGGTGTTGTAAGGAACTGGAAACTATTTTTTATCATTATTCGGAAAATCATGTGGAGGAATTGTAATATGAGAAGCAGAGAGATGGGGGTGTGAAGAAAAACAGAATTATAGTAATTGCGGATGAAGGAGAAGTGCTATGGGAAAGCTTGGTTTTACCGGAACAGCAGACAGAGATTTATCAGGCAAAAAATATTCAGGATGCCCTTTCTCATTTGACAGTGTTCTCGTATCATTTGATTTTAATTGCAGTAAAGCAAGAACCGGAAATCATATGCCAACTTGTAGAAACCATCCGAAAGATGGTGATAACACCTGTGATTGTTTTATTACCGGATCATTCTGAAATGCGAAATAAGATCATTCAGGCCGGAGCGGATGTAGTATTGACGCAACTGTGTACAGAAGAAATCAGCCTGCAGGCATATGCATTGATCCGCCGCTATACAGAGTGGAAATCGGAAAGAAAAGAAGAAGTTCCTGTCATAGTTGGAAAACTGGAAATCCTTCCACTTCAAAGAACAGTAGAATGGGAGCATAAAAGAATCCACGTTGTAAAAAGGGAGTTTGATTTCCTATATCTGTTAGCGTCTACACCGGGAAGAGTATATACATACAGTCAGATCTATCAGCTGGTATGGCAGGAGTACCCACATGGGGATATTGCAAATATTATTTACTGTATGGTACATCGATTGAAACGGAAATTGAAAAAAGTAGATGTAAGTGCAGAACATATAATCATCAGTGTAAAAGAGGTTGGATATTGTTTAAGAGGTTATAAGGAATCATAGAAGGCAGGTTTCTGAAAATGGAACCTGCTTTTTATGGTAAGATTTGGTTATAATTGTAAAAGAAATGACAGAAAAACTGACAGTTATTTGACAGACAACTGACAGTCTGATGACAGCTTAGTTTTGTATACTACTTCTTTATGGAAAGAATGGACTCCGTTCCATGACATAAAGGAGCAGTGTATGTGCCAGAAAGAGCTACAAAAGAGAAAAACCTAACTTCATATACAACGTTTGGTGGTGTCGCAATTCAAAACAGGATTGCGGCATCTTTCTTTTTGTGGAGCAAACTCTGGTTTATACGGTCTTCTGTCTGTGAGAAGGCAAGGTCACCGCCACCACTCCGATTTGATTTCAAGAAATTCAGATCGGAGGAAGAAGGAATGGCTTTTAATAAAGCAAAAGAAGAATATAAATGGAAACAGTGGAAGGAAGCTGAGGAATCAAAAATGAGGGAATTGGGAGTTCAGGAAGAAATCATTCTTAAGTTACGAGAACAAGATTGGGAAGATTTCAAAAAGGAAAGGAATTATAATGAGCATCAATTCCCAAATTCAGATGTAGTAGAAATTAGTTTAGCAACTATGTGCAGTGCAGATAGGGAAAACATAACTACAGTAAAGGCTCTGTTAGATGAAATAGAAAACGAAGCACTTTTTAATCTATTGCGTTCGGCAGATAAAGAGACTTTGCAGATCGTATTTTTCCGGATGTTGGATATTCCAACAGAGCAAATTGCTGAAAAAATGGGATTGACTCCAAATGCGATTTATCTGAGAATCAACCGTTTAAAAGAAAAAATAAAAAAATTGAAAATGGGAGAAAGAAAATAGGAAAGTTTGCTGGCTAATAAGTAAAGGGATGTTTTTCCTTTTAAAGTTCCTTGACAACCACATACCAGCATTACAGGTACGTTCCCAAAGATAGAAGCGT
>OLRC01001720.1_pt1 | contig 13255 bp, 13 predicted proteins | sample 1672081 | NCBI WGS metagenome assembly OLRC01 (sample SAMEA3136643, study PRJEB25190) | human gut metagenome | biome: human gut; feature: human-associated habitat; material: faeces | place: Austria | collected 2013
ACGTTAAAATAATCTGCCGCTAAATTTCTAAATTCTGGATTTCTTGAAAGTTTTTTTAATGCTACAGATTCAATCTGACGAATCCTTTCTCTTGAAACTCCCATAATCATTCCAACCTGTGCAAGCGTCTTTTGTTCTCCATTGATCAAACCAAATCGTTCTATGATAACGGTCTTTTCTTTCGGAGATAAACTGCTTTTTTCAAAGGCGTCCCTGACATTAGCTGAAAGATTACTCTCTATATAAGATAATTCAATATTATGTTCATCAGCAACAAAATCACTCAATGTGCTTCCACTATCCTCTTCTCCAATATTGGCATCAAGCGAAGCTGCCGTTTCGGATGCATGCATAGCTGCTTTTATACTTTCTTCTGACGTATTTAGCATTTCAGCAAATTCTTTGACCGTTGGGATAGGTTTACCAGTCTGTATGCAGTCTGTTTTTATCTTGTTTATCTTATTAATAACCGAATGTGCATGTATAGGTATTCTAATGGCTCCATTTGCATTACCGTAATATCGCCATAATGATTGCCTGATCCATTGGTATGCATATGTAGAAAACTTGATATTAAGATTCAAATCAAAACGTTCAACTGCTGTTATCATGCCGATAAAAGCCTGCTGGATCATATCATCCATATCAATCGTTGTCGTCTCAACTGGGGCAAGCTTACAGACAAGACTGATTGCAAGCTTACCATTTCGGATTAAAAATTCATCCTTTGCTTTTTTATCACCGTTTTGTATGCGCTTGATCAACTCATAGTTTTCTTCATGCGTAGGCGGGGTTTGCCGCATAAGGTATTTTACAAATGAATCATCAGGATATCTGTCAACAATTTTTGACTCTACATCAATTTCATCTTCATATTCCATTTTGTCGCTAAGCACAAATTCCGCATCATCCACTACATCCAATTCCGCATCTGTATCAGAAACGGAATTATCTTTATTAATTTTTTCTTTATCGTAACTCATGTTTATCCCCTTTCTGATACAAATTGTGATACTCCCCGAACGACCGAGGTCGGACTTGGCTTCTTTACGAGAGATAAATCCCCTCGATGGGAGAACACAATCCCTCTATCCCCTGTGATAGGGATTACTTTTTAGGCAGGCTTCTTAACTGAACAAATGGCCAATCATCTGGTTGATGCCGTATCCGTAAATAAACAGGAACAACCCGATGACAACAGATGCTGTCATTGTATAAAATGCATATTTTAAAGCCTTCAAAAAAGATGGCCACTGGATGGCTTTTATGATGCCTGCAATACTGTTATCGATTGCATTTATCTTTTTCTTATCTTCATTCTGGTTCTTGATACTTACCTCTTCGTGTACATGTTCTTCTGATTTTGAATGAATGCCCATATTCTTAAGCCTCCTGTCTTTCTGGGTTTGTCACCCGTTTGCTTTTCCCTGATTTATTCAGAAACAAACTATAATGTCTGTCATTGTGGATAGATGCAGCCCTAAGTCTTAAAGCTATATCAAACAGACACGAAACAATAATAATCAATGATGTTCCAAGGAAAGTAAAATGGATAAGACCAAGTCTTGTACAAATAAAATCCGGAAGCAGCGCAATCACAAGAAGAAAAAGTACATTAATGAGGGACATAACTTTTCGTCTCCTTTCAAAAAATGCAACTGTTTCACTTCCCGGCTTAACACCTGGAATCACGTCACCATTCTTTTTCATACTGTCAGCAAGTTCCTCAGAACTAAAGGACAAACGGCTTGCAAAAAAACTAAATGCAATAATGCAGATAACATATACTGCCAGTCCAACAAGATGATACCATTTTGTTGGCGCGTACCAGTTGGATGTTGTCAGCATGTCAATAATCTTTGCTACTTTTCCCTTCGTCTGAATTCCGAAAAACAGCGCAATAAGCTGTGGCATTGCAAGAATTGATGAAGCGTAAATAACAGGGAGGACATTTGAAATATTAACACTGACAGGGACTGACCCTTCATCATTCATAACAGATACACTCTTTTTTGTCTGGAGAAGAGGAATATTTAAAACGCCACACTGAAGGTAAATTGCAATAACATAAAAAATATACAATGCAACAACAAGTCCGCCAACATAAACAAGTGCTTTAAGCATTCCCTTTCCAATAGCATAAGTTGCGATATACTCCTGGATGTTATTCGGAATTCTTGAAAGGATATTAAAGCAGAGGATCAAAGAAATCCCGTTGCCGATACCTTTTTCTTCCACTGACTGGGCAAGCAAAATAACAATTGCTGAACCGACAAGCCAACAAAGTAATGCAACGCATACATAAAATGGTGTAAATTTGATAAATAATCCATTGCGTCCGTATGCAATGGCCATAGATAAGCCGGAAATAAATGTCATAACCATTGCAAACGCAAACTCGATCTTCTTCATTAATTTCTTTCCCGATTCACCCGATTTTCTAATCTTTTCGATCTTAGGAAATATCACAGCAGCAAGCTGAATGATGATCGTTGCTGTGATATAGGAAGTAATGCCAAATCCTGCCACAGAAAGCTTTAACATTGATCCGCCTGAGAGCGAATCCATAAACGTTAATACACTTGTACTTGAAAACAGATATTCTAAATAATTACTTTTGATGCAGAAGATCGGAAGCTGCACAAGGAAGTTCACGATCAGCAACACAAGCACCGTATAAAGCACTTTATTTCTTGTCTCTTTCTCTTTCATCAGATTAATAAATGTCAACTTAGACACCTTCCTTTCTTACTTCTGCTCTTTCTACCTTGTAATGAAAAAATGCCATTACAGCAATTCTGTAAATATTGTCTTTCATTCCATCATATAAATGAAATGCCTCAATCGCATAAGCTGACTTTGGATCAATTTGCGCGTACCCCTGATACCATATATCCTGTCTGAGAAAATCAAGCGCTTTAAGCTGTTCTTTCCATGATGTATCAACAGCTACAAGGATTGCATTTCGTACAAGCATCTGCTTCAACTTTCCATTTTCGTCAGATGGGAACTTCCGATCATACTCATCTTTTAATTTACGATACAAAAATTCCTGCAGTTCTTTTTTGTTCTTCCCGGATATCGTACCTTCCATCACAAGCATGTCAGAAAGCTCTGTAAATGCTTTCGCAAGTGTTTTATAATCTACCTTGCCTTTATCCGTGTATGTTTCAACCATCGCACGCACAGCCTCTTTCATGCACGCATCAAACTGGTCACTGACGTCATCGCCGGCAAGAAGCTTACGGCGCTCAGCATAAATCAGCTCACGCTGTTTGTCATTGATCTTATCATAATCAAATACAGTTTTTCTGGTTCCAAAGTGATTGTCTTCAACAGTTTTTTGGGCCTTGATAACCGCTTTAGCAAATAATTTACTATCAACCGGCTGATCAGGATCAAAGCCACCTGCCAAAAGTACTTTCTTGAGCTTGTCTGTACCAAACAGCCTCACCATATCATCATCAGTTGATAAGAAGAAGACGGATTCTCCTGGATCTCCCTGTCTTCCGGAACGTCCACGCAGCTGATTATCAATTCTCTGGGATTCATGCCTTTCTGTTCCGATAACCTTTAATCCACCTGCTGCTTTTGCTTTATCATCAAGAATGATATCTGTACCTCTCCCGGCCATATTTGTTGCCACTGTAACTGCACCGTATTTACCTGCCAAAGCAATGATATTTGCTTCCTCAGCATCCTGTTTAGCATTAAGCACTTGATGCGGAATACCTTCATGGTCAAGATAATCACTGACCTCTTCGCTCGTCCTTACGCTTGCAGTACCGATAAGAACTGGCTGTCCTTTTGCATGAGTCTTTTTAACTTCTTCTACGACTCCTTTATACTTGCCTTCTTTTGTAATGTAAATAACGTCCGGTCTGTCAACTCTGATCACAGGTTTATTTGTCGGAATCACAACGGTATCAAGTCCGTATGTATGTTTAAACTCTTTTTTCTCTGTGTACGCTGTACCTGTCATGCCGGAAAACTTATCGTATTTTCTAAAGAAATTCTGATAAGTCGTTGTTGCAATCGTTGCTGTTGCCTGCTGAATAGGAACGCCTTCCTTTGCCTCAATAGCCTGATGCAGTCCATCAGAATACTGGCGTCCTTCCATGATACGACCTGTAAAAGTATCAACAATCAAAACTGCGCCATCCCTTACAATGTAATCCTTATCCTTAAACATTGTGTAATTCGCCCTAAGCGCAAGATCCATCACATGCTGCAGTTCTGCATGAGAGCGATCGGCATAGTTGTCAATGCCGAAATATTTTTCGACTTTTTTTACGCCAGCTTCTGTTAAAGTGATGTTTCTTTCTTTCTCGTGATAAATAAAATCACCAGTTTCTTCTGGCATATCACCCAAAAGTGCATCGATTTTATTAAACTCTTTTGTCTCCTCTCCCTTGATCATCTTCTTCGCCAGCGCATCACAGGCAATATAAATTTTTGATACATCTTTTCCGTCACCGGAAATGATAAGCGGCGTTCTGGCTTCATCAATAAGAATAGAATCAACTTCATCAATGATCGCATAGTGAAGACCTCTCTGAACAACATCATCCTGTGTTGGAGCCATGTTATCACGCAGATAGTCGAAGCCAAGCTGAGCATTTGTGATATAAGTAATATCGCAAGCGTAGGCTTTCTTTCTGAAATATGGTGATGTAGCCTCTAAAATACAGCCAACAGTCAATCCTAGAAATTCATGGATCTTTCCCATAGAAGCGGCGTCTCGTCCAGCCAGGTAATCATTCACTGTTACAACGTGAACCCCTTTGCCTTCAAGAGCGTTCAAATAAGACGGGAGGACAGCGACAAGAGTTTTACCCTCTCCCGTTTTCATTTCTGCGATCTTGCCTTCATGAAGGGCAATGCCGCCAATGATCTGTACATGATAAGGTTCCTTGCCGTCCACTCTAAAAGCTGCTTCTCTCGCAACAGCGAAAGCTTCCGGAAGGATAGCATCTAATGACTCTCCTTTTTTTATACGGGCCTTAAATTCGTCCGTTTTCTCTTTTAATGCCTCGTCTGACAGTGCTTTCATATCATCTCGTTTTGATTCAACTAATTTTGCAATTTTTTCTGCATGCTTTAGCCATAATTTATCTCCCAACGTTCTTACCTCCAAATTAATTTGATGACTCCTCTGTGGAATTTAATTCCGAATCACTTGTTGTCCAGCTTTTGATCTCAATCTGATTGCCTGTTTCGTCTGTTTCGTAAATAGTAACACGGTTTCCATTTGAATCAATTACTTGTCCTGAAGCCGTTTTACATCCACAAAACAATGAGGCAGATAAGGATGAAACCATCAATAAAAGAAATAATTTTCTTATATGCGTCATAAGACACCTCTCTTTCCTCTAGTAATATGGTTTTTTCTCTTGCGCTTTCGCGTACTTTTGATATAATGATATTTTATACTATTTATTCCGATGCAATTTTTTGCGAAAATTAACTGCCGCTGCAAATCGTAGCGGCAGTTCTGACAATAATAATAAAATTTGCAGAAACCATCAGACCGACAAAGTTGCTTGTTAAGCATTACTTGCTGGCAAGTTCCTGCTTCAGCTTATTCATCGCCTGATCTTCTAAAAATATGGCCATTACTCTTTCTTTTGAACCATATGCCTGGTAAAACGCATCTGCATCTGCATAATCATTAGACTGGATATAGTAATCAACAAATGAGTTGAAATCTTCCTCACTGATAGAAATCTTCATTTCTTTAGCCAATGCCATGGATATCAACGCCTGGTCTTCAGACTTTTTTACCTGTTCCTTAGCCTGTTCTTCGAATTCATCATAAGATGAATAACCGGCGTCGGATGTCAAATAATCATCAAGTTCTTTTCCCGCTTCCTCTGCGCTCTTTTTAGCGACTCTTGTATAGAAATCAAGTTCTACAGCCATATAATTGTCCGGGTATGCAATTTCACTGCTTTCTTTGAGTTTATCCAGTATTTCGTTTTGAAGGTTTGTTGAATAAGCGTAAGCAGCATTCTTTTGAAGAGTCTCAAGGCACTGCTGTCTGTATTCTTCAACTGTATCACAATCAAAATGTTCCTTTACGAATGCATCTGACATGTCATCAGTTGTCGGCGAAGTCTTCTTGTAAATGCCATTGATCTTTATTTTATAATCAGCTGCTTTTCCCGTGTATTCGCTGAAAAGCTTATCATCATCTGAAATTTTCTTTTTCGTTTTTACTGTATCTCCACTTTTATGTCCGATTAACGAACCTTCAATACCGTACGTTTCATCGTCTTCGATGTGCATATAGATGTCACTTTCCTCATCAATGCTCTCTCCATCTATTGATACATCTAAATCTGCATTTACGTACTGACCTTTTTCAATTTTACCAGTTCCTCCCTCTATCGCTTCATACTGACTGAAGTTTTCTTCAAGTACATGATCAATATAGGCTGTTACAGTGTCATCCGTGATTACACTTGGCTTTTCCGTTTCCGGTTTGATCGACTTATAATCTGAAAGCTTGACGTAATCATCAATGTTAATGTCGTATGCAGACCGGATAATTTCATCCGCTGTATACGTTTCAGAGTCACTGTTTTGACACCCACATACAGATAAAATGAGACTTGCCGTGACCAATCCAATAAATAATTTTCTTTTTTTCAAAATAAGTTCACTCCTTCTCTTGTGTCTTAAAGTGTTAAAGCATTAAGCTTCAATTTTCATCAGCAAACCATTCGTTGATGCATCCCTTCACGTAATCAATCTTATATCCTCCGCTTCCATCGATATCACATTCGTCCTTGAGAAGTGCCCAGGCTTCATCGGCAGAATCTGCCGAACCAATCAGTGTATCGCTGTCACCGCAGGTTTCGCAATACGTCTCTTCGTAGCTAAGAATTTCGTCTGTGGCATACAAGCCACCCATATGATCTTCATAAATATACATACATATATTCTCCCTTCTTACAGTTTGACCACATCTGCTTCTGCCATTATTCCGTCGGCTATGGATTGCACCATGTGGCTCATGAGAGTTGCCTGTGAAATATCATTTTTAGCATAAATTTTCGCAGACTCCAAATCATACTTCATTTCAATGTCTGAGAAGAACTGGTCGATAAAATTCAACTTGTCTCCTTCTGACAACCGCAGCATTTTGTGCTTGATCGTGAAACGTCTTAACACCGCAGGGTCAATAGCATCATATAGATTAGTAGCCGCAAAGATGACATGATCATTTGAAATACCATCTAAAAGCTGAATTAAAGTAGTTGTACTTCTTGCCAGTTCCGATTCTGCTCCACCGCCGTACCGTCGTGAAGCGGCAATGCAGTCAATTTCGTCAAACATCACCAGACACTGATTTTTCTTGATAAAATCAAATAAATGGCTGATATTTTTTGATGTTTTGCCAAGATGACTTTCTATTAATCTGGAGAAATTAATATATAAGTATGGCAGTCCTAATTTATAGGCTGTGTATCTTGAAAACGCTGTTTTCCCGACGCCACTTTCACCATACAGCAATGTTGCGTTCAAATAAGGAATCTGCTTCTCCATTAATGCCAGGCTTACTTTATGCATTTTAGACACCTGCTCAAATAGTTTGCTTTCTCTTGATGTGATATAGTATCTTTTCTCGTTATACGAAGAAAGATCTTCCAGGTCAGCAAAACCAGCAATATCAACCGGAAGCTGTACCATGCTTAATGATGAACTTTGCAATATACGAGTATAATAAGATACTTCACTTGCGTTCTTCTTGCTGTTATCTTCCACAAGACATGCGAGTGCTGCTTTTTTAGCCATGCTTAAATCGTTCTTCGAAATGTACTTGATCATCTCCATCTGATTATTCGTTAATGCCATTTTTCTCTCCTCCACAATCAATCGTTGCCAAATTACGTTCTTGTACGACCTGTCTGAAACAAAAGTTATCAAGGTGCCCATACTGGGCCAGATCGTTAGCGATCAGCATCTCGCTATACAGCTGATGGTACAATGGATCACCTTCGCATTGTCCCGCAGCTTTATAGAACACATTGCAAATTACCTTCATTTCCTCTGCGCTGAGTCTAACAACCGCTTCTTTTTCTGTTTTTGAAGTCTTAAGAATCTCCAATCTTATCCGCCTCCTTACTTATATTGACCTGTCATCTTATCTAATATGGAATTAATCTGGCTTCTAATTGGTCTTCTAATCGGATATTTATATTCTCTCATTTTATCTATGAGCTGTGATTTCTGAGAAAATCACGCAGATAACACTTTTGATATATTTTTTATACACGAAAGGAGATTTTTACTATGAAGAAACTACAATTTCCGGTCAGAGGCCAAAAAGATATGGATATGGTTATGACCAAAGAGGATAAAAGTGAAGCTGTTAATCTTGACAAAGCAGCAGCTGTGATATCCCTATCCGGTTTAGATAACAAACTAAAAAACCAGGTGTCATGGAAGGCTGTTTGTAAAGCGGCCAGGATATGTTTGACATGGTTCATGGTCCATGATCCAGATAAACTTGAAGAGATGTATTTTGATTATATCGACAAAGGGAAAATCAAAAAGATCGGATCTTCTGAAAGCCCGATAATTACAGGAACGAGTATTTGGAAGTCAGAATCTATTTATCTTGCTTTTGACGAATATTTATTAAAGAGTAAAGATAAAGAATGCTTGAAAATGATAACTGAAAAAAATGACAAAATGCATGCAGCAGCCTGTAAAATGATACCCAGAGTAAAATCACTCAATGTTGTTGAACAGGAGCTGTTTATCCAGGACTTTTTTTGCAACAACATGGATTCTTCCGCTTCATTCGTTATGCTTGAATTGTACCTTAATGATATACAGAGTATTTACATGGATAAATTTTTCTCTATGTTTGAGAGCGAAAGACTTATTGAACGCAGGCATTTAACAGAATATTTTTATGAAATGGATGACTTCTCCGAAGATCCGATCGTACTGAAGAACGTTTCCAGATTAAAAAAGATCATGGATGATTATACACTTGAAACATATAATATGTCTGCCAAAGAAGTATTGGCATGCATTTTTTGCAAGGGCTATGGCATTGGCCATTATTTCCCAATAAAGACCTTTAATATTTCTCCTGATCACCTTGCCGCACTTAATGCCCTGGAATTTGGTTATATCATGTTAAGTCCAGGCTTTAATGAAGAATACGTTAATCACGTGATCACTTCAGCTATACAGGGCGTATGCTATGGATACATAGAGGCATATTATGAAAAAGCATACAGTCAGAAGCTGAATGATTACCGGTACAAGCAGCCATCTCTTCTTGAAACTAAATCAATGACAATTGACGACAAACACCCTCTGTTTAACTGTAAGACAACCGATATTAACCGGATGGTAAGAGAAACACCTGCATCAGAATTGTTTTTATCTGCTTTATGGCAGGTGCAATCTATTCTGGCGGCCACGCCAAACCGCCTGGAAAAGATCGATCATCTTCAGGATGAGCTCGCAAATTCAAAAAACTTACTTGAGCAAAAGAACAATGAAATTGCAGCACTTCGTAAGGAAAACGAAACATCAAAAGCAACAATAGCTTCACTCAATAAAAAAATATCTGTTCAGGACGAAAAGATAAGAAACTTTGATAAAAATGTGGCTGTTGAAAAAGCCGTATCTGAGCGCGATGAAACAATTAGGCAGCTGGAACGTTCTGTCGAAAACCTGAAAAAAGAACTGGAAAAAGAGAAAGAAAAAACCAGAAAGGCCACTGAGGAAAAGCCGATTAATATGTCTTTGCCGGTTGCGGATACAAAGATAACTAGAAAAATCGACGTTACGAAAAAATATTTATTCGTTGTTTGTCACGATCTGATGAAAACTAAGCTTCAAACATGGTTTCCAAACAGCGTTATTTCAGAAGGCAAAGACATCCGTCCATCCGCTAATTATTACATGACCGTTTTTATCACGAAAAATTTGAGCCATTCAGAATACAACCGCATAAAGCCAATGTGTATCAATAACCATATTCCGATGGCAAACTGCAATGTTGTTAATTTCGAACGGATCTGTGAAACAATCAGGCAATGCGAAGATGAATACAAACTTATATAAGGCAAGGGAGGAAGAATTATGGCAATATTTGTAACTGGCGATACTCATGGAAGTAAGAAACTGGGATTCTTCAGTGTTGACGGATTCATGCCACGTCTAAACACAGAATCTTTTCCGGAACAAAAAAGCATGTCTAAAGATGATTTTGTTGTTATACTTGGTGATTTTGGCGGAATCTGGAATAGAGCAGAAACAAAAGAAGAAGCATATGCACTTAACTGGCTGGATTCAAAACCATTTACAACACTGTTCGTTCCCGGAAATCACGAAAATTATGACAGATTAACGGGTATTGACGATGCAGATGTTTTAAATAATTGGATGTATTCTAAATTATCAAATGAAGAAAAAGAACAACTTAAGGAAGGCTTTCCTCGAAAGCTTTGGCATGGAGGAATGATCCGTGAAATCAGACCATCTGTATTAATGCTTGAACGAGGACATATATTCAACATTGACGGATGTAATTGCTTTGCGTTTGGCGGAGCCCGCAGCCATGACATATCCGGCGGTATATTTCATATGGAAAAATTCAAAACACCTGAACAAGCTATCGCTGCATATAAACAATTTGAACATCACGCATCTCTCAGGGTTAATCATCTATCATGGTGGCAGCAGGAAATGCCAAATTATCAAGAAATGAAACTTGGAAAAGAAAACCTTAAAAAAGTTCATAATACAGTTGATTTTATCTTTTCCCATGACTGTCCAGCTTCCGACAAAACGCTTCTTATCGGGGCAAATAAACCCGATGAGTTAAACGTATATTTTGAAGAAATAAAGCAAAACACGATTTACAAAAACTGGTTTTTTGGACATTACCACGATAACAAACGATTGCCTGGGGGAAAAGACATCTTGCTATACGAACAGATTGTTCAGATTAATTAACGTCAACAAAAGAAGCAGTTGTTATAAAAGCAGCTGCAAGCGTTCCAATTGCGTCTATTATTAAAGTGTAATCAAAATAATATTTCTAAGATTGAAAGTGGGAAAAGTTTGACTTCCGACAATTTAATCGCTATCGCTGAGCACTATGATGTTTCTTTGGATTATCTATGCAAAGGGCTGGGTGGCGTGAATATGCTCGACACATTATCCAAATATATTCAACTTTATTTTTCAGTCCGATCCGGATATACCGATGATTCGAACTCTATTACTGTCCCTGTTATGAAGCTGAATAAGCCCCTATATGATTACCTTATTCAAGTCGCAGCAGCAGAGAACGACAAGAGAATCCCTCCAGAATTAAAAGCTCAATGGATAGAAATTGAAATACAAAAGTTTAATTCTCGACTCCAAAAAGACAAATACGACGATTTTGTGTCTTTTATTCCTGTAGACGAGAACACAGCTAATCATAATAACGAGTTGATGGTTACACTTTCAAGATCATTAAACGCTAATTAAGGAGTATAGTTACCATGAGTAATTCAGAAAAAAAAGAAGTCAAAAAAAGAGTGGCAACAGGCGTCACCACATCCGATCTTGTTATGTCTGCGTATACTCTTAACAATGAAGATATATTTCCAAATATTTTATCGCTCTATGTTCCCGAAGGATCTTCTATAGCAGATGTAACTTATGGGAAAGGAGTTTTTTGGAAAAAAGTTGATCAAGAAAAATATGATTTACATTTTTCTGATATAAAAACAGGTATAGATTGTCGAAATCTTCCTTATGAAGATTCAAGCATGGATTGTGTAGTAATTGATCCGCCATACATGGAAGGATTTTATCGAAAAAGCAGTTCTCACTTAGCAGGCGCATCTTCGCACTCTTCTTTCCGTGAAGCCTACTCTGATGGAAGCGAGTATAATCAAGACAACAATGCACCTAAATATCATGATGCCGTTCTAGCCATGTATTATTCAGCTGGCAAAGAAGCTATTCGTATTCTGAAAAATAAAGGCATAATCATTGTGAAATGCCAAGATGAAGTCAGCGCTAACAAGCAACACTTAACTCATGTAGAAATCATCAATGAGTATGCCAAATATAGTTTGATTCCAGAAGACCTTTTTGTAATGGTCCGAAATAATAAGCCTTGCGTAAGCAGAATAAAAAAGCAATCACATGCCCGAAAGAATCACTCTTATTTTCTTGTATTTAGAAAAAAGATTTAGCTTTAAATCATATCATCCAACAAGGAATATACATCTGTCGTAAAAGGCGGCTGGAGAAGCCACGTTATATCAATTAAAGATTTAATAAGATATTTCTTTTTAGGAATTTAATTCCAAAAAAAGACAGAGAAGACGCTCACTTCGGTAGCTAACCAAAGGTGCATCAATTCTCTGCCTTGCTGTCCGGTTGATAGCTAATCAACCGCCATTGTCTGAAGAGGGAGCGGGGAGCTACCCCATTGCTCTACCAATATCAGCACATATAATATGAATTTTTTTTGAATCGATAAGCAGCATAAAAAAATGAAAAAACATTTCGATCGAATCGAATTAGTATATTTTACCTCCGCTGAATTCCCATTTTCATTCTAAATTGAGAAAACAGGAGGATATTAAATGCAAAACAAAAAGTTGACGATTGCCCTTGATTGTGACGACGTTTTATTCGACTGCAATGAAGAAGCAGTTAAGATGCTAAACAAAGCATACGGAACTCACTACAGTAAAACCGATATTAAAACATGGGGGTATACAGGATCTCTGCTTGACGAGCGTATCTGCTTCTTTGAAGATCCCGGATTTGTATCAAACCAAAAGCTTTTACCCGGAGCAAAAGAACTTGTTCAACAGCTTCTTAGTATGGATGCCGTTAAAGATATTGTTCTTGTCACCGCTGTTTTACCACAGTGTGCAAGTGCCAGATATCAGTCCATCATCAGATTATTGCCGGAAATCAATCCCGATAATGTTGTCATTACATGCAACAAGTCATGTATTCAGGCAGACATCATGCTTGATGATGGTGTACATAATCTTGATTCAGCTGTCCATATAAAAAACAGAGTTTTATTTGATCAGCCATGGAATGCCAAAGAAGATAGATACTTCCGAGTAAAAAATTATGAGGAATTCATACACTACGTGCAATCTAACAACCCAATGTTTTAAAAAGAAGAAGGAGACCCGTTTGGATCTCCTTTTTTTTGAAAAAAATTATTGAATGTTCTGATGTCTTTTTTTGAGAAGGA
>OLRC01001721.1_pt1 | contig 13251 bp, 7 predicted proteins | sample 1672081 | NCBI WGS metagenome assembly OLRC01 (sample SAMEA3136643, study PRJEB25190) | human gut metagenome | biome: human gut; feature: human-associated habitat; material: faeces | place: Austria | collected 2013
CTTCGGCGGTTGCGCTCCGACACGCGCCTGCGGGCGCAGCCCCTCGGGGGAAGGCTTTAAGAAGGTTACGACCCATCAAAAATTTATCTGTGGGGAGAAATTTATGAAGTACGACTTTAAAACCGTTGAGGCCAAATGGCAGAAGGTGTGGGCGGACGAAAAGACCTTCCATGCGGAGATCGACCATTCCAAGCCTAAATTCTATGCACTGGTCGAGTTCCCGTACCCGTCTGCGGCCGGCCTGCATGTCGGCCATCCGCGCAGCTATACCGCGCTGGACATCGTTGCGCGCAAAAAGCGTCAGTGCGGCTGCAATGTCCTGTACCCCATGGGCTGGGACGCCTTCGGCCTGCCGACCGAGAACTACGCCCTGAAGAACCACATCAACCCCGAGATCGTCACCGCCCAGAATGTGGCCCGCTTCAAGAGCCAGCTGCAGGCGCTGGGCCTCTCCTTCGACTGGGACCGTGAGATCAACACCACCGACCCCGAGTATTACAAGTGGACCCAGTGGATCTTTATCCAGCTGTTCAAAAAGGGTCTGGCCTACAAAAAGGAGACCACCGTCAACTACTGCACCGGCTGCAAGGTCGTTCTGGCCAACGAGGAGGTCGTCAACGGCGTCTGCGAGCGCTGCGGCAGCCCCGTTGTGCAGAAGAACAAGAGCCAGTGGATGCTGAAGATCACCGCCTACGCCGACCGCCTGATCGACGATCTGGACGAGGTGGACTACATCGACCGCGTCAAGACCCAGCAGCGCAACTGGATCGGCCGCAGCCACGGTGCCGAGATCAACTTTGCCACCACCGCCGGCGATACCCTGACCGTCTACACCACCCGCGCGGATACGCTGTTCGGCGCGACCTACATGGTCATCAGCCCTGAGCATGCTTTCATCAAGAAGTGGGTCGATGCGGGCCTGATCAAGAACGCCGACGCCGTTGCCGCCTATCAGGAGGAGGCCGCCCGCAAGTCCGACTTCGAGCGCACCGAGCTGAATAAGGACAAGACCGGCGTCGTCATCGAGGGCGTCAAGGGCATCAACCCCGTCAACGGCAAGGAAATCCCCATCTTTATCTCCGACTATGTTCTGGCCACCTACGGCACCGGCGCCATCATGGCCGTGCCTGCCCACGACACCCGCGACTGGGAGTTTGCCAAGAAGTTCGGCCTGCCCATCATCGAGGTCGTCAAGGGCAATACCCCCAGCGACCTTGACAAGGAGGCGTTCACCGATGTGGCCACCGGCACGCTGGTCAATTCTGATTTCCTGAACGGCCTGTCTGTCGAGGACGCCAAGAATAAGATGTACGCATGGCTGGAGGAGAACGGCAAGGGCCACAAGCAGGTCAACTTTAAGCTGCGCGACTGGGTGTTCAGCCGTCAGCGCTACTGGGGCGAGCCTATCCCCATGGTCTACTGCGAGAAGTGCGGCTGGGTGCCCCTGCCCGAGAGCGAGCTGCCCCTGCGCCTGCCCGAAATCAAGGACTTTGAGCCGGGCGAGAACGGCGAAAGCCCGCTGGCCCGCCATACCGAGTGGGTCAACACCACCTGCCCGTGCTGCGGCGCCCCCGCCAAGCGCGAGACCGACACGATGCCCCAGTGGGCCGGCTCGAGCTGGTATTTCCTGCGCTACTGCGACCCGAAGAACCACGACGCCATCGCCAGCAAGGAGGCACTCGAGTATTGGAGCCCTGTGGACTGGTACAACGGCGGCATGGAGCACACCACCCTGCACCTGCTGTACAGCCGCTTCTGGCATAAATTCCTGTATGACATCGGCGTTGTGCCCACCAAGGAGCCGTACCAGAAGCGTACCTCCCACGGCATGATTCTGGGCCTGAACCCCCATGCGTTTGAGAACCAGCCCGATGCCGAGCGCAAGCGTCTGCTGGCCGAGTACGGCGATGAGAAGGGCGCCCGCAAGGCCCTTGTTGAGAAGTACGGCGAGATGGCCGAGCATCCCATCGTCAAGATGTCGAAGTCTTTGGGCAATGTCGTCAACCCGGACGATGTCGTGGCCGAGTACGGCGCCGACACCCTGCGCCTGTATGAGATGTTCATCGGCGACTTCGAGAAGGCCGCCCCGTGGAACACCTCCTCCATCAAGGGCTGCAAGCGCTTCCTCGATAAGATCTGGTCGATGAGCGAGAAGCTCGTCCCCGGTGAGGATGTCCGCCCCGAGCTGGAGGCCGTTGCCAACCGCACCATCAAGAAGGTCGGTGAGGATATTGACGCCCTCAAGGCCAACACGGCCATTGCCCAGCTGATGATCTATGTCAACGCGCTGAGCGATCAGGGGGGTGCGAACAAGGCCGAGTACGAGCTGCTGCTGCAGCTGCTGAACCCGTTTGCCCCCCACATGACCGAGGAGCTGTGGCAGCAGTTGGGCCACACCGAGCAGCTGGCCTACTACCCGTGGCCTGTCTACGATGAGGCCAAGTGTGTTGAGCAGACGATTGAGATCGCCGTGCAGGTCAACGGCAAGGTCAAGGCCCGCATCAAGGTGCCCGCCGCCATCGAGAACGCGGACGCCATCGCTGCCGCCAAGGCCGAGCCCGCCGTAGCCGAAGCCATCGCCGGCAAGACTATTGCCAAGGAGATCTACGTCAAGGGCAAGCTGGTCAATATCGCGGTCAAAGGCTGATTTTTAGCACGAACCCAAGGCAGAGCGAAAGCTCTGCCTTTTTTGTTTGCAAAATAAAAACAGTGCTGTCCCACAATTTTTCAACTCAAAAAATGTGCAACTTGCCAAAAAACACAGAAAAATCGTCAGATTTCCATAAACCACTTGCTAAAATCAACGGGGGGGGGGGTATACTTATATAGTATAAAAATATCCTGGACGCTTCTGCCTGGGGAAAAGAGAGGATACTGGATGAAGAGAAAAACAAAGCGTTTCCCGGCACTTTTGCTGGCGGCAGTCATGGCTTTTGGCCTGTGTACATCTGCCTTTGCGGAAACTGCCACGCCGGAGACGGCGGCTGTCTCGAACACGCAGTCTGAACCGGCAGTGGTTGAGCAGACGGCGGAGGAAGAGTGCGCCCCCGCCGTGCTGAACGAAGTCGAAAACCCGGCGGCTGACTTTATGATTACAAGCTGGGACGACCAGGGTAACACCACGATGGGAGAGCGCATCCACTGCGCCACCGTGCAGGAAGCCATCAATCTGGCGGTTGAGGCTGGTAAGACTGCCGACCCTATGCACAGCATGCCGAACGTCTACTTAATGCGTGATGTGACCGAAAGTATCACGGTGCCCCAGAGTGAATGGCAGCTGTGGCTGGACCTCAACACCCACAATCTGACAGCGGCCAACGGCCCGGCCATCACCCTGGAAAAGAACGCACAGCTGGGCATCCGCAGCTGGCAGGGCCAGACGGTAGTAGCAGGCGGCAGCAATAGCGCAATTGTCTGCGGTGATAACAGCACCCTTATGATTAGAGGAGGCATCTTTACCTCGGATACTGACATCATCCAGGAAGGAAACATCTGCAATATCTTGCTCTACGGTGGTAATTTCAACAAAAAGCTGCCCGATTCTATGATTCCCCAGGGCTATGAGCAGGTCGAACGCGGCGGTATGTACACGGTGCGTCAGGCTACGTCGGCAATCGCTCGCGTTGAAGGTAAGCCGCAATGGACGGAGTACACCAGTGTGCAGGAAGCCATCAACGCCGCCATCGCGGAGGCTAACACCGATGGCTACCGCAGCGTGCGCCTGATGACTAATGTGACCGAGAGTATTACGATAGAGGGATTGACAGCGAACTTGTCCATTGATCTGGACGGTTGGACGCTGACCGCTAAGGACGGAAAGCCCGCCATCACGGCCGGTGCAATTTCCGGTGAGGGACGAGTTTTTATTGAAGATAGCTCCGGTACAGGCACGGTCAACGGTGGAGGTTCCAGTGCCATCATCGTCAAGGAAACGAATGATGACAACAGTGCAAACCTCAATATCAACGGAGGAAAATTTGTTTCCGACGCTGCTCCGGTTTTGGTCGTCAATGGCAAGGCTTACATCACCGGCGGCAATTTTGTGGGTGCTGCAGGCCAGCCGATAGTTCAGTACGGTACGACCCAGGCACGTTCAGAAAATAACACCCCCAACGGTTGTGTCAAGATTGGCGGCGGTATATGGCTTGCGGCAACAGATGGCAGTCTGCTGGCTGTCCAGCCCGGCATCGGCAACACCGGCTACGCTTGGTGTGATGTGATCGAAGGACAGTCCCAGTATGGCAAGACCCTGCCTACTTGCTATGGTAAACTTGGCGATGCCGAAACTGTGAACAATGGCGTGGGCATTATGGCTGGAAGCTTTGACTGTAAAGTACCGGCAAGATGCCTGGCAAGAGGTTACGTGCAGACCCAGGAAGACGGCATGTACGTCGTGCGCTATGCCGGACCGGTTGCTGCGGCAGGCGGTACGTCTTACGATAGCGTGCAGGACGCTGTGTACATGAAGGGCCAGAATGGCGAAACCGTCAAGCTGCTGCGTGATACGTCTGAAAATGTGTTCATCAACATGGATACGAACGTTACGATTGATCTGGATGGTCATACCATCACCCAGATGTCGGACGGCCAACTGGGTGCTGTTATCAACAACAATGGTACGTTGACCATCCGTGGTGGCGGTACCCTGGTCGGCACGCTGGCAATGTACCATGACAATGCCGTGACATACCTGGAAAGCCGTGACCAGCTGCAAGGCGGCCTCGCAGATGGTGTTGCCTTTATGAAGGACAAAGTCAACGGTATGTATGCGGTCATGACGTACTCTGTCGAGACGGCGACCCAGCTGACCAATGCAATTGACACGGCAGATACGGCAGTGAAGAGCTTCTACGGCAGCACGCAGCAGCTCTCTGCACTGACGGCGGCCCAGGTGAAGAACGCCAACAAGATGACGGCGAAAGAAAAGCAACTGGTTGAAGATGCTTACACTGCCCTGATGAATCTGGATCAGACCGCTGTACAGCGTGTACTGGCAACCGAAAACTACGCGGCGCTGGAAGCCAGCCGTCAGATCGTGCTGGATTTGTATACCGCCTGCAGCAATACTGAGATTGACACTGAAAAGAAGGATGTTTTCTCTGAAGTGGATGCATCCAAGGCAGAGAAACCTGAGACGGATGCAACAGTCCCCGCTGATAAGCAGCCTACCGCTGAAGATGCGAAGAAAGCTGTGGAGAAGATTATCGCAGAAGTTACGGCCAATGAGACGGTCAATGACTTCAAGGGCAACGGCCTGACGCAGATTGCGGATTTGACCAAGATTCCGGAGGCGGCTTCTGCCGGCAGACTGACTTTCTCGGTTCAGGTTTCCCTGCAGAAAGTTGAATTGGATGCTCAGGTTATTAAAGATTCTAATGGCATTGTGACGGAGGTCAAGCTGCCTGGTAAGACGCTGGTCTTCAATGTGGAGCCGATGGTCTCTGTGGATGGTGCTGCAGCGGTCAGCTGGAAAACAACCAGCTGAATGGCGGGGCTGTCAAGGTTCGTCTGCCGATTCCCAAGGATGTTGCAGACAAGTATGCCAAGGTCGTTCATGAGGGCGACACAGACCGCTATGTGACCATCTGCACGGCAGAGAACGGTGATAAGTACATCGAGTTTACGACGACACATTTCAGTGCATTTACTGTGAGCTTTACCAACGAACTGCCCGTGGTTGAGCCGGAACAGCCCGCACAGCCCAGTCAGCCTGCGGCCTCGATCGAGAGCAGCACGAGCAATGCCGCACAGAGCACACCTGCTCCGGCACTTAAGCAGGACGACTCCGCCTATTACACCTGCAAGGCTTGCGGTTACCACGATTGGACAGCCGTTGACGGTGGTTACAAGTGTGACCACTGCGGTTACATGGAGAGCGTGAAGCAGATTGCAGGTTATCCCAATGTCAAGGGCAAGGCTGAGGTTGGCAAGACCGCCGCGGCCAAGGCACAGGTTGCCGCCAAGACGATGTCCGCCATCCCGCAGACGTCCGATGACATGCCTGTCACCGCGCTGGCCGCTATTGCCCTCGCTGCCCTGTTCGGCTTGGGTGTGACCGTTGTCATGAAGCGCAAGCACGAGTAAAATAACCGATTGATAAATCCCGCCCGGGCCACGGGCGGGATTTTTGTGTGCCGCCCGTTCGTCATATCCATTGTTTACAAAAGTGTAAAACTACGCTATAATAAAACCAACAAATACTTTGACGAAAGCAGGTCACACCATGCTCATCAGTCTGATCGTACCCTGTTACAATGAAGAAGAAGCGATGCCGCTTTTTTATAAAGAAGCCTCCCGCGTGGCGGCGGAGATGAAAACCAGCCACGGCGCGGATTTTGAGTTCATCTTTGTGGATGACGGCTCCCGCGACGGCACGCTGCGTGTCGCGCGTGAGCTGCACGCCCAAGACCCCCGCGTGCGGTATGTCTCGTTCAGCCGCAACTTCGGCAAGGAGGCCGGTATCTACGCGGGTTTACAGGCTGCCAAGGGCGATTATGTCGCCACGATGGACGCCGATCTGCAGGACCCGCCTGCGCTGCTGCCGCAGATGCTGGACACGCTGCTGACCGGCGAGTACGACTGCGCCGCCACCCGCCGCACGACCCGCAAGGGCGAGCCGCCGCTGCGCAGCTGGTTCGCCCGCAAGTTTTACCAGATCATCAACAGGATGTCTGATACGGAGATCGTTGACGGTGCGCGCGATTTCCGCCTGATGAGCCGCAAGATGACCGATGCCGTGCTGAGCATGGCCGAGTACAACCGGTTCAGCAAGGGTATTTTCAGCTGGGTCGGCTTTAAGACCAAATGGTTCGACTACGAGAACATCGAGCGCGTGGCCGGCACGACCAAGTGGAATTTCTGGGGCCTGTTCAAATACTCCATCGAGGGCATTGTCGGCTTCTCGACCACGCCGCTGCTGATGGCGGCGGGCGTGGGCGTTCTGTTCTGCCTGCTGGCGTTCATCGGCATTATTTTTGTCATTGTCCGGGCGCTGATGTTTGGCGACCCGACCTCCGGCTGGCCGAGCCTTGTCTGCATCATTCTGCTGTGCAGCGGCGTCCAGCTGTTCTGCACCGGCATCGTGGGCGAATATCTGGCCAAAACCTATCTGGAGGTCAAGCACCGCCCCATCTACATTGTGGCCGAGACCGAAGAGGATAAAAAATAAACGATGGACTGGCAGAAAAAAGTAAGCCTGTGGTGGGCCAAAAACTTCCGCCCGCTGGTCGTGGCGCTGCTGGTCGGCTGCGGCGTACATTACACGATCTACGCTAACCAGCTGGGCACGATGGATGCCGTACACATCGGCGCACTGTACATTGCCGACGGCTGGCCCGAGCACCTGTATTGGGAAACCGAGCAGGGCCGTTGGGCACTGCGTCTGGTGGATATGCTGCGCGGCGGCATCAACCAGCCTGCACTTTCTGCATTGCTGATGCTGTTCCTCTACGCGCTGGCGGGTGTGCTGCTGACAGATTTGTTCGGCGTGCGCAGCCGCACGGCAAAATATCTGATTCCCCTCACGCTGGTCTGTGCGCCCTATGTGGCGGAGATCGAGTTTTTCCACTATTGCAGCGTGTCCTATGCGCTGTCCTTCCTGCTGGCTGTGCTGGCGGTGCAGTCCGCTGTCTGCGGTCTACGCTTTGTCTGGCTGGCGGGCACGGTCTGTATGGCGTTCTCGCTGGGTATGTATCAGGCCAACCTGGGTACGGCGGCAGGATTGTGCGTCATGCTGCTGATTCTGGCGGTTCTGCGCCGCCCCGGCGCGTGGAAAGCCACCGGCCTGACCGCTCTGCGCATGGTGCTGATGGGCGGCAGCGGCGCGGTGCTGTATATGCTGATTTTAAAGGTGTTCCTGCGGCTGTACGATGTGGGCCTGTCCGGTGTGAACGGCATCAACGCTGTGGGGCTGGACACGCTGCGCAGTCTGCCGCTGGGCCTGAAAAACGCCTACTTTGATTTTTACGCCTACTTCTTCACCCACGGCATTGCCCAAAACCACTACGGGCAGATCGCAGGCTACCTGCTGCTGTTTGTGCTGGCGGCACTGGCCGGGCTGCGGTGGCTCGTCGTGCTGCATGACCGTAAGGCCGCCGCAGCGGCGGTGGTGCTGGTGGCCCTGCTGCCCGCCGCAGCCAATGTGACCGACGTTATCAACACCGGGGCCACTGTGGCGCTGCGGATGGCGGGCTCGCTGGCCATCGTGGTGCCGTTTGCCATCGCCGTGATCGACGCGGCTCCCGCGCTGACGGAACGGGCGTTCTCCTGGGGGATGGCGCTCTGCACGGCGTTCTGTGCGGTACTGCTGCGTGGGTTTGCCGTGCAGGTCAACAACGACGCGGCGGTCATGCTGAAACAAAAGACCACCGTTGTGAACCTCGCCAACCGCCTGTGTACCCGGCTGGAAGAAAACGCCGACTACCAGAACGGCGCCGAGGTCGTGATCCTGGGCGAGCCGAAGCGCGGCGCGTACCCGGAGGAATCCCCGCTCAAGCCTATGGCCGGGGAACTGGCGCAGTTCGGCCCGCTCTCCTACGACCCGACGTTCAACGCCCACGGCTGGTATGTGCTGGTGTGGGACGAACTGGGCGTCCAGCTCAACGAATGCGCGGACGAGACTGTCCGAGCCATCAGCAACTCCGACGCGTTCAAGGCCATGCCCAACTACCCGGCAGATGGCTGTATCCAGACCATCGACGGCGTTGTCACGCTGAAGGTGGCAGATTTTCCGTTTTGAGAGCTGATAATGATGCGTGATATGACCAAGGGTGCCCCGCTGGGGCACCTCTTTCTGTATGCGGTGCCGCTGCTGCTGGGGAACTGGCTGCAGCTGGCGTACAATGCGGTGGATTCCATCATCGCGGGGCGGTTCATCGGGCAGGATGCCCTGGCCGCCGAGGGCGTGGCCGGGCCGGTCATGAACCTTGTAATTTTGGCCATCAGCGGGCTGTGTATCGGCGCGGGCGTGCTGATGAGTGAGGCGTTCGGGGCCAAACGAACCGACCGGCTGCAAGAAACGCTGGCGACGACGCTGCTGTTCGGGGCGGTGCTCTGCTGCGGTGCGGCGGCGCTGGGCTGTGTACTGACGCCGTGGATACTCCGCGCACTGGCCGTGCCGGATGCGATTTTCGGCATCACAGCCATCTATCTGCGCATCACGTTTTTGGGCGCACCGTTCACGTTTTTCTATAACGCGCTGGCGGCGGGGCTGAAAAGCGTCGGCGACAGCAAAACGCCGCTGAAATTTTTAGCGTTCTCCGCCGTGTTGAACGCCGTGCTCGACCTGATTCTGATAGGTGGGCTGGGCTTCGGCATCGTGTGCAGCGCCGTCACCACCGTGGCGGCCGAGGCTGCCAGCGCCGTGCTGGCAGCCGTTTACATGGCCCGCCGCGTGCCGGAGCTTTGCCCTGGGCGCGGGCAGTGGCGCATCCGCCGCGACCTGCTGGGGCCGATCCTGCGCTATGGCTCGGTCACGGCTTTGCAGCAGGCGGTGCAGCCGATTTGCAAGGTGCTGATCCAGGGGCAGGTCAACGCGCTGGGCGTCGAAGCCATTGCGGCGTTCAACGCGGTCACGCGGGTGGACGATTTCGCCTTTACGCCGGAGCAGAGCATCGCGACGGCTATTACGACCTACATTGCCCAGAACCGGGGCGCACAGCAGAACGAGCGCATCCGCCGCGGTTTTGCCGTGGGCCTGCGGCTGGAACTGGGTTACTGGCTGCTGGTGGGCTGCGTGACGCTGGCATTCCGCGGGCCGATCCTCTCGCTGTTTGTGGCGGGGGAGGGGGCCGCCGACGTGGTGGCCCTGGGCAGCGAGTACCTGGGGCACATGGCGGTGTTCTATGCTCTGCCCGCGCTGACGAACGGTTTCCAGGGATTTTACCGCGGCATGGGCAAGATGACGACGACGCTGATCGGGACCTGTATGCAGGCGGGTCTGCGCGCCGCCGCGGCCGCTGTGCTGGCCCCGCGTGTGGGGCTGCAGGGCATCGCCTTTGCCTGCGCCTTCGGCTGGTGCGTCATGCTGGCGTTTGAGGTGCCGTATTATTTTTGGACGTGTAAAAAGAAGGGGCTGTGAAGTCTCGGCAGTGCAGCTCCTGTAGGGGCCGGGCATGCCCGGCCCGCGCGTGAAAGGCGGGCGGCCGTTTGCCTTTTGTGGCGCGGACGAACAGCGTTTGACCCCGTGTAACATCTACTGATTTGCGGGGCGTCGAGGACGCCGCCCCCCTACGACCCCGCCGTATCCACGACGGGGTTTTTGTGTAAAATTTCCCCAATATCTGCTGCGGCTGATTGTAATTTCTTCGACAAAATGCTACACTAATAATAGCTATCCCTGCATAAAATCTACCCGGAGAGAGGTAAACCGCCGTGCCAGAAGAACGCAAAGTCTACCGCAGCCCCGCCCGCGCTGCCGCCAAAGCCAGACCGGCCAAAACGGCGGCCCCGCGCCCGCCGCAGCCGCCCAAAAAGCCAAAGCGCCGCAGTGCCAAACGCCGCCGCAGTATGCTGGTACTGGGGCTGTGTTTGCTCTGCCTGGTTGTGGTGCTGGTGGTGTCTGTGGTGCTGGTGCGCTGCACGGCCGAGCCGGAAGGCCCCGCCGCGCCGGACTTTGGCACGCCCGCCGACGCCTGGCAGAAAAACGAGCTGGGCTACTACTTCAACACCAGCGGCCAGGCCATGCCCGCAGCCGTGCTCAAGGGCATGGACGTCTCCAAGTTCCAGGGCGAGGTGGACTGGGAAAAGGCCAAGGCCGCCGGCATCGACTTTGCCATCATCCGCTGCGGTTACGGCGGCGAGTGGGACGGCCAGGAGGAAAACTGGGCCCAGGACGACACCTACTGGCGGCGCAACGCTGACGAGTGTACCCGGCTGGGCATCCCCTTCGGCACCTATCTCTACTCCTACGCGACGACGGTGGAGGAGGCCCGCAGTGAGGCCGACCACGTTGCCCGGCTGCTGGGCCTGACCGCCCCGCCGCAGGAAGGTCTGGACGACTACACCGCTGCGCCCTACCAGCTGAGCTACCCGGTCTACTACGACCTGGAAGATAAGTACATCAGCGGCGTTTTCCCCGCCGAGATGGCCGAGCTGACCGAGGCATTCTTCTCCCGGCTGGAAGAGCACGGCTACACCGGCAAGCAGGGGCTTTATGCCTCGCTGAACTGGGTGCGAGGCCGCTTTTCGGATCCCGGCTTCGACCAATGGCGCGACAATCTCTGGATCGCCCGCTTTGCCGACGAACTGGGCTACAACGGCACCTACGATATGTGGCAGTCGACGTACAGCGCCCCCGGCGCGGACTACGGTGTGCAGAGTGAGACGGTGGATCTGGATTTCGTCATGCGGCCGTTTACATTTACAGGCGTGTCGGCCTGCAACGGCAAGACAGCAGCGCCGGTGCTGCTGAACGACACCCGCACCGATGAGCTGCACATGGATGGCAAGGACGCCTACGCCACGCTGGCGACGAACGAGCCGGGCAAGGACGAAGGCGGCCGCAGGGTCTACTGGACGACGAGTGACAAAAACATTGCCACCGTGGACAAAAACGGCACGGTCCGCGCCCGCACCGACAGCGGCGAGTGTACCATCACGGCCACGCTGGCCGACGGTACCGAGAGCATTTCCTGCCTGGTGCGCATCGGGGACATTACGGTCCCGGTCTTTGCCACAGCAGGGCTGCACGGCGACCGCACGACGCTGGCGGACGCCGCCGCGCTGAAGGCCTCGACCCCGGATTCGATTTTGCTGGATGCGGGCGGGGCGTTGCACGGTACACAGAGCGCCAGCCTGACCGGCGGTATGGATATGCTGTCCGGCTTCTCGGTGGCCGGGTACGACCTGCAGACCATGGCGCTGGACGACTTCGCCTACGGAACGTCCCGCCTGGTCAGCGACGTCAACATGGGCAGCGGCCCGTCGCTGGCGTCGAACCTCATCAACACCGACGCCACCGCCGTGTTCTACCGATCCACCAGCTGGAACCGCAACCGCGTCACCAACGGTATGTACACGATCGTCGAGCGCGCGGGGTACAAAATCGGCTTCTTTGCGCTGAACGATACAGCCCAGGCGGCGAAAATTTCTGCCGCCAACGGCGAGTTCATCACGGCCCGCGACTGGACCGACACCGCGAACGAGCAGATCACGGCGTTGCAGAACGCCGGGTGCGATGCCATCATCGCTGTGGCGTCCACCGCGCCGGAGGGTGATTGGCAGAAGGCGCTGCTGAACAGCGGCGTGACCGCCATCATTGACGGCATGACCGTCGAGAGCAGCGCGAACGTGCTGGGCGCGGGCCTGGGCCTGGACGGCGTGGCGCAGCTGAATCTGGTGTTCACCCAGGGCGGCGGCTGCCGCGCCGAGGTGCAGAGCGCCGTGACGGCGGACACCTTGCAGGCAAAACGCACCGACTGGGAAACCCTGGCCGCCAGTGCTGCTGCCGACGACCAGACCACGGCAAGTGATGCTGCCGACCCCGACAAGGACACCGAGGCCGCAGGCGGCAAGGACACCGCCGCCCCGACCGAGAGCGTTGACGAAGCGCAGCAGGCGGGTGCGGACGCCTACATTTACGCCGCCGCCAAGCTGGCCGGGCTGGACGCCGATGACCAGAGCATCTACTACACGCCGCTGTTCACCTACGCCGAGAACCCCGACGCCAGCAAGACCATCAGCTTCGGCAACTATCTGGCGGCGCTCTACGCTGAAATTGTGGCAAACGATAACGCCGGCGGCCTGCCCGAGGGCACATCCGCTGAAGCCTTTGCTGGCGGCGTGACCGAGCTGGAATACGGCGATATCACCCGCGGCGATCTGCTGAACGCCCTGCCTGCCACGGCGCGCATCCAGCTGGTCAGCCTGCCCGCTGACGTGGCCAAGGCCCTGGCCGACGGCGGCACGGTGAGCCGCGTTTACCAGAACAGCCTGACCGAGTACGCGCCCGAGGGCGACACCGCCTACATCGTCACCGACACGGCCACGCTGGCAGCCCTGAATGTTGACTACACCGTCCTGCGCGACTACGGCGACGTATTCTGGGCTGTGCGCATGAACATTAACGATCTGACGAACAATTTCAATGATAACTTTGTCCTGCCCGAGGCCCCGCAGTACGGCGTCGGGCGGCGCGGCTAAAGGATGAACGGCAGCCTCCCGGGAGGTCGCTTTCTTTTGGCAGCAAAAGAAAGCTCGCAAAGAAAACTGCCGCTGTTGCGACGCAGCGGACCCGCGCCTCGGGGGCTGCAC
>OLRC01001729.1_pt1 | contig 13217 bp, 9 predicted proteins | sample 1672081 | NCBI WGS metagenome assembly OLRC01 (sample SAMEA3136643, study PRJEB25190) | human gut metagenome | biome: human gut; feature: human-associated habitat; material: faeces | place: Austria | collected 2013
CGGCTGTCATATTCTGAAGTTCACCTTTTCTCTGGCTTAACTTCTCAATAACTGCTCCTGTAAATTCTTCTGGAACATCAATGACTGCGATCTCCATTGGTTCTAATTTCTTTCCATTCTCATCGTAATGGTATAATACTTCTGCCTTGCTGACTGCAAATTCATATCCTTCACGGCGCATGTTCTCAATCAGTACGGATAAATGTAATTCTCCACGTCCGGATACTTTGTAGCTGTCCTGATTCTCACTTTCCTCTACACGAAGGCTGACATCCGTATTTAATTCTCTGAATAATCTGTCTCTAATGTGTCTTGATGTAACATATTTACCTTCCTGTCCAGCAAGAGGGCTGTCATTTACCATAAACTGCATGGAAATTGTTGGCTCTGAAATCTTCTGGAATGGAATTGCCTCTGCTCCATCCACATCACAGATCGTATCTCCGATAGACAGATCTGAAATTCCTGAGATTGCTACGATAGATCCTACCTGTGCACTCTTCACATCTACTTTATCAAGTCCTTCAAATTCATATAATTTGGTAATACGGACTTTTTCTTTACGTTCTGGGTCATGAGCATTCACTACGATACATTCTTTATTGACTGCGATCTCACCATTATCCACTTTACCGATTCCGATACGTCCAACATATTCATTGTAATCAATTGTACTGATCAGTACCTGCAATGGTTTCTCTGGATCTCCTTCTGGTGCTTCGATATGGTCGATAATTGTCTCGAATAATGGTTTCATATCTTTCTTTTCACCATCAAGGTCTAATGTTGCAAATCCTTCTTTGGCTGATGCAAATACGAATGGACAGTCAAGCTGTTTGTCTCCTGCATCTAATTCCATTAATAATTCTAATGTCTCATCGACAACTTCATCTGGTCTTGCTTCTGGACGGTCTACTTTATTGATACATACGATCACAGACAGATCAAGCTCTAAGGCTTTCTTTAATACGAACTTTGTCTGTGGCATTGGACCTTCGAATGCATCAACTACTAATACAACACCATTTACCATCTTAAGTACACGTTCTACTTCTCCACCAAAATCCGCATGGCCCGGTGTATCGATGATATTGATCTTGATTCCATTATACATAACTCCTGTATTCTTAGACAGAATCGTGATTCCTCTTTCTTTCTCGATGTCATTTGAGTCCATGACTCTCTCTGCGACTTCCTGATTGTCACGGAAGATTCCGCTCTGTTTTAACATCTCGTCTACTAATGTTGTCTTACCATGATCGACATGGGCAATGATTGCAATATTTCTCACATCTTCGCGCTTCATTTATATCCTTCTTTCTAGCATCTTTCTCTATCAGTTTCCATGGCATTTACAAAGCATGCCAAGATTAACTTTCTTATTCTATCACAATCAATGAAAAGTTGCAATTTTATTATTTAGTACCAAAACTTTGATCATTGATACCATTGCTTTTTCCATTCGTGTCTCGATTTTTCCTGAAATTTAAGAACATTTTCCTTTATTCTATCATATTTCTTTGGTCTTTTCCTCTATTATATGTTATATTTCTTATAGACAAAAAAGGAGTTTGATATTATGAATTTACACGAATTAATCGATCGTTTACATAAAGAACATACACTGACAAGAGGTGAATTTATCACTCTCATTAAAGAACGTGATGAAGAAAATGCATCTTATCTAGCTTCCCTTGCCAGAGAAGAAGCTGTAAAAATCTATGGAAATGGTGTTTTTCCACGCGGATTAGTTGAGTTTACCAATTACTGTAAAAACAACTGCTATTACTGTGGTATTCAAGGAAGTAATCAGCATGCAAACCGTTATCGTCTGTCAAAAGATGAAATCCTTTCTGCCTGTGAAAATGGTTATCAGCTTGGTTATCGAAGCTTTGTCCTTCAGGGCGGGGAAGATCCTCATTATAGTGATGATGTAATGGTTCCGATCGTTTCTGAGATCAGGAAACGTTATCAAGATTGTGCGATCACCCTTTCTCTTGGGGAACGTTCCAAAGAAAGCTATCAGAAGTTATACGATGCTGGAGCCGACCGATATCTGCTTCGCCATGAAGCTGCTACTCCAGAACTTTATCAGAAATTGCACCCTGAAAGTCTATCTTTAGAAAACAGGATTCAATGTCTATGGAATCTAAAAGAGATTGGGTATGCGGTTGGTACTGGATTTATGGTTGGTGCACCTTATCAGACTGTTGAGAATCTTGTGGATGACCTTTTATTTATTCAAAAACTTGATCCTCAAATGGTTGGAATCGGACCTTTTGTACCTCATCATGATACAAAATTTAAAGATTATCCTTCTGGAACTGTGGAGCTCACCACTTATCTAACAAGTATCCTGCGTCTTATGAATCCACATCTTTTGCTTCCTGCCACAACGGCACTTGGAACCATTGATCCCCGTGGACGAGAAAAAGGCATTCTTGCAGGAGCGAATGTTGTAATGCCGAATCTTTCTCCTGTTGCGGTAAGAAAAGATTATTCTTTGTATGATAATAAAATCTGTACCGGAGAAGAAGCGGCAGAATGTGCCGGATGTCTTGGAAGAAGACTTGCAAGTATTGATTATGAACTTGTTTTCACTCGTGGAGATTATATCGAATAATTAAGAAAAAAAAGCGTGTAGAACTTTCAAAATTCTACACGCTTTCGTTTTATCTTTTATCTGTCAAAGAAATTATCTTCTTCTGCTCTTTAATAAGAACTCTGGAATGTTGATCTTTGTGCTTTCATGCTCAATCTCTTCCATCTCTGCTTCTGAAACATAGCTTGTCTGCTGTGATGTTTCTTCTGGCTGTTCTTCCATCACCTTTCCATTATGGATTGGCTGCCCTGAAAATGCTGGTGCCTGTTGCTGTGGAGCTGGTTTTGCTTTCTTTGTTGCTGCAAATCCAGTTCTTGCATTTCCTGTGATATCTCCTGATTTGATACCTGTTGCGATAATCGTTGCACTGATCTGGTCTCCAAAATCAGCATTAACTGTACCAAAGATCACGTTGACATCATCTCCAGCCTCATCCTTTAAGTATTCTACAGCCTGCTGCGCTTCTAACATTCCAACAGCACCTGCGAAGTTAACGATAACATCTGTCGCACCTGCAACCGTTGTTTCAAGCAATGGACTTTCCATCGCTGTCTTGATTGCTTCGAGTTCTTCGTCTGCAACACCCATACCGATATGCGCGATACCTTTGTCTCTCATAACTGTCTGGATATCTGCAAAATCGACATTGATCAGTCCTGGGTTATAGATCATATCTGTAATTCCCTGTACACCCTGCTGTAATACTTCATCTGCTTTCTTCAGAGCATCTGGAATCGTTGTTCTCTTATCACAGATCTGTAATAACTTATCGTTTGGAATGACGATCATTGTATCTACCTGATCCTGAAGACGGGCAATTCCTGACATTGCATTATTCATACGAGGTTTTCCTTCAAATGTAAATGGCTTTGTCACAACTCCGACTGTTAAGATTCCAAGACCTTTGGAAATCTCGGCAATGATCGGTGCTGCACCTGTACCAGTACCTCCACCCATTCCACATGTTACAAATACCATATCAGATCCCTGAACCAGTTCTGTGATCTCTTCACGATTCTCTTCAACTGCCGCTTCCCCGATCTCAGGCTTTGCTCCTGCTCCAAGTCCCTTTGTCAGTTTCTCTCCGATCTGAATCTTTGTTTCTGCTTTACATAAAGATAAAGCCTGTCTATCTGTATTCACACCCACGAGTTCTACACCCTGGACATTCTCATCAACCATTCGGTTTACTGCATTGTTACCGGCTCCACCGACTCCTATTACTAAAATCCTTGCTTGTGTGTTCTCAACACTAGGCATAATCTCAACCACGTTGTTCCTCCTTCACGCCATCATCTATATATAATGACTTCCCTTAAATTCTGTACACTAATCTAATGATACCTTTTTTACTAAGTTTTTTCAACTATTTTTTGGTTGAAAAATAGCAATTTTGCGGTCCTCACTAAAGTATCTCATGTCAATAGTTCCACTTTTCCCTTTTACTTTTTTCAGCATTCCTTTAAGCTCTGGTATTTTGATATCAATATCATTTTTGTCATAAAGATCTACTATAATATCACCACTGATCAGCAACGCATTTCCATCATCTTTGATATGAATCTGATCAATCGGCAAATGATATTTGCTGATCGCTGTTGTTAATTCCAGCAGATATGAAAAAACTTTTTCATCCTTTACATCAATTTTTTTCTGCATCTGTAACTCATTATATTTTAGTCCTGTCACAAGCGGAACATTGTCATATTTTTTTTCATGACTTTCCAATGCATATCCATTTTTATCAAAATAGACATACTTTCCGTTATACTGAAGGCAACCCGCTCTCTTCTTTTCTTTGACGTGGATCGTAATTGAATCCGGAGCATTAATGCTCACATAAATCGTATCCACAAACGGTAGAATCTTCGGTGTCGCAAATTTACATTTTAAATAATATCCAACTGAATTATTAATATATCCATTTTCTGCGATCGCTTTTCTTACTTCCGCTTGTGTATAATAACTCAATCCATCAATCTTTATTTTCTTTGTCTTACAGGTTCCTGCAATGACCAAAATTGAAAGTGCAATGCAAACAATGAAACCGAGTAAGATTTTCTTAAATGAAATTTTATGTACCTTATTTTTATTTTTATGTTCATCCATTCGAATGACATTGTTATCTTCCATAGCACCTCATCCTTATCCTAAATGAATTCGTCTAGATACTGATAATACAATTCCCATCTCAATCATTGTTGAAAAGATTGATGATCCTCCATAACTAATGAATGGAAGCGGAATTCCTGTTGGCGGAATCGTATTGGTTACTACTGCAATATTTACAAACACCTGCATTGCAATATGCGTTATAACTCCAATTACCAGCAAAGATCCTAATAATTCATCTGCATTCATTGCGATCAACAACATTCTCCAAATCAACGCTGCAAAAACGAGAATCAAACAAACTGCTCCAAACAATCCTAATTCTTCACAAATGATAGAAAATATCATATCATTATGTGATTCAGGAATAAATCCCATCTTCTGCATGCTTTGTCCCAGTCCTTTCCCAAAAATTCCTCCTGAACCAATCGCATACAACGCCTGCATCGTCTGAAATCCTTTCTTATGAGTCTCTGGATGCAGCCAAATCTGAAATCTCTCGTTTCGATAACTATTAGCAGTCATAAGATAAACGACTATCCCTGCCATAAACGCAACCGCAGTTATGATCAATTCTTTCGTCCTTTGGCTTACCACAAAAGTCATGATTCCAACCATAGCACATATAACAAGTCCTGTACTTAAATTCTGATATGTGACTAATCCAATGACCGGTATCGTTGGAACTAAAATCTTTGCATGATCACCAAGCGTTTTCAATTTATGTTGTGATGCATTGATCGCTAATTCATTCGCCATATAAATGATAAGCAAAAACTTGCAAAATTCTGATGGCTGTATCTGGAATCCTGCAATGCTGATCCATCGTACAGACCCTTTTTTTGCTGCCCCTACCAATAATACCACGATCATAGAAAAAGTAGCTATTCCAAGACAAAGAAATGCTGGTTTATGTCCTTTTATAATTCTATAATCTGCCCTGGAAATCAAAAATATAGCAATCGCACCTCCAAGCACAACAAGCCCTTGCTTCAATACCCATTTATACGAATTTCCATATGTCATCATACTTTTATATGAACTTGTGCTGTAAATCATGACCATACCAAAACATATCAGAAATATCACAAGAAACAACGTTGGATAATCAAAATATGTCTTGCCTGCCATATATTTTTTTTTGATGCGGTTTGACACTTTTCTAGTTCTCCTTTAATTTTCTGACACAGTCTTTAAAGATATCTCCTCTGACTTCATAGTTCGGGAACATTCCCCAGCTTGCACATGCTGGTGATAATAATACAGCATCTCCATCCTGTGCTTTTTCTGCAATATAAGAAACTGCATCTTCCATAGAATCTACAAATTTAATCTTATCAAATCCATGTGCTTTTGCACATTCCGCAATCTTTGGTGCTGTCACACCCATTAAGATCAGCTCTTTTACCTTACCATCAAACGCTTCGATCCATTCATCATATGTGGATTTTTTATCATATCCTCCACCGATCAACCATGTTGGGCGATTCATTGCTTTAATTCCTTTGATCGCAGCATCAGGGTTCGTTCCTTTAGAATCATTATAGTATGCAACACCATTTACTGTATCTACATATTCGATACGATGTTCTACACCTTTAAATCTCTTAATTCCTTCTTTGATATAAGAAACAGGAACTCCCATAGAATATGAAACTGCAATCGCTGCTAAAATATTCTCATAATTATGATCACCTAAAAGATTTACATCATCTAATGTACAGACAACCTGTCTATCACTTCCTTCTTCGATCACAAAAGCATCATCTTCCATAAATACTCCTTCTTTTATCTTATGATGAAGGCTGAAAAATAGAACTTTGCCATTTGCTCTTGTCGCCATATCTCTTGTTGTATCATCTTCGTAATTTAATACCATAATTTGATCTTTTGTCTGATTCTTTCCAATAGATTCTTTTGTCTTTGCATAAACCTCTACTGTTCCATGACGATCTAAATGATCTGGTGTGATGTTTAATACTGCACATACATCTGGCTTAAAATCAACGATCGTTTCTAACTGGAAACTGCTGATCTCTGCAGTTATCACACTATTTTCTTGTGTATCTAGTGCTACACTTGTATATGGAATTCCAATATTTCCCACAACAAAGCTGCTCTCATAGTATCCTTTCATGATCTCTCCTGTAAGAGCTGTTGTTGTTGTCTTTCCGTTTGTTCCTGTGATTGCTGCAATCTTTCCTTTTGATGCCTGATATGCTAACTCAATCTCGCTCCAAACTGGTTTCTCCTGATCATAAAACATCTGAGCGATCGGTGCATTTACTGAAATTCCAGGACTTAACACTAAAAGATCATATTTTTCTATATCTTCTTTTGTGATATTTCCAAGAACTAATGAAATTTCTTTCTTTTCATATAGTTTTTCAAATAAAGCTTCCTTATCAAGTTCTTCATTTCCATCATAAAGACTCACATCTGCACCTGTCTTTAAAAGGAGGTTTACAGAACCTATTCCACTTTTTCCTGCTCCTGCTACCAAAAATTTCTTATTTGTATCTATCATTTTTTTCTCCTTACTAAATCGCTACCAGTCCGATCAGGCAACAAACTGCCGTGGTGATCGCAAAGATTGCTACAACCTTTGTTTCTGGCCATCCTGACAATTCAAAATGATGATGGATCGGTGCCATTTTAAATAATCTTTTTCCTTTTGTAGCTTTAAAATATCCAACTTGCAGCATCACTGATAATACTTCAACCATATAAATCAACGCTACGATCGGGATAAACAGCGGCAAATGCAATATAAGTGCGGTTGCCGCTACAAATCCCCCAAGTGCAAGCGAGCCTGTGTCTCCCATAAACACTCTCGCTGGATATACATTAAATACTAAAAAACCAAGCAATGAACCAACGGTCGCACATGAGATCGGCCAGATTCCGGCCGACATGCCATCCTGCTGCATTCCAAGAGCTGCTACCGTAAAGTATGTTGCGATCAACACCGTAACACTTGATGCAAGCCCATCTAGTCCATCTGTAAAGTTAGCACCATTGACTGTGCCTAACAAAATAATAAAGACCGCTGGTACAAAAAATGCTCCAAGGTTTAAATATTTTCCATGTGTAAAAGGGATCAGCATCGAAGTTCCAATCTCTGTATAATTGATCAGATAATATGCAAAAATTCCTGTGACTATGATCTGTCCAAGCATCTTCTGCCATGCATGAAGTCCCATATTTCTTTTCATAACTACCTTGATATAATCGTCAATAAAACCGATAAATCCAAATCCCAATGTTACAAACAATACTGGAATGATCATAGGATATCTTCTTACATAAAATAACGATGCAATTACTATCCCTAATAAAATGATCAGTCCTCCCATTGTTGGAGTTCCTGATTTCTTCAAGTGTGATTCGGGTCCTTCTCCCCGGATAAACTGACCGAATTTTAATTTGTGTAAATACCTGATCATCATCGGACTTAATAATACGCTGACAAAAAAGGCAATTAAAACCGGCTTTACAATACCATAATTCATGTCGCCACCTCATTTGTTTTCATCCTGTCTACGGTTCTTTTTTATCTGGCGTATATTCCTTATAAATTCCCATATATGGAAGTGCAACCTTAAACACACTTTTCATCACGGGTGCTGCGATCGTTCCTCCATAATATGTTCCATAAGGTTCATCGATCAGTACAATACCGATGATCGTAGGGTTCTTTGCTTTCGCAAATCCTAAAAACGAAGAAATATACTTTCCATTTCCTCGCGGAAGTTTCTCACTTGTCGCTGTCTTTCCTCCAATTGAAAATCCTTCAATCTTGCAGTTTTTACCAGATCCATCTGAGACAACTGCTTCTAAAAGCTCTTTCATCGTCTCAGAGGTTTCTTTCTTAATAACATGTTTCTTTGTCTTATAAGTAAAAAACTTCTGTTTTGTTCCATCTTGTGTCTGAAGATATACTCCAAAATGTGGAGTGACAAGTTTGCCTCCATTGATCACTGCACTGACTGCTCTTAAAAGTTGTAATGGCGTGATCTGGATTGACTGCCCAAATGACATTGTGGCAAGTTCTACCGCCCCGACATTTTTCTTCTGATGCATGATCGAGGATGCTTCCCCGGCAAGATCAATTCCTGTTTTTTCAAATAAACCAAGCTTCTTGAAAGTCTGATACATTCCATCAACACCAACCCTCGCTCCAACATCCATAAATACTGGATTGCAAGAATTCATAACACCTTCTTTGAAAGTCTCACTTCCATGTCCTCCGACTTTATGACATCGTATCTTACGATCCTCGACAATGCGGAAACCTGAGCAGTTAAAATGATCATTTACCTGTACTTTGGAAAGTTCAAGTCCTGCTGTTGCCGTTATAATCTTAAATACAGAGCCTGGCTCATAAGTATCATTTAAGCAGGAATTTCTCCATTTCTTATTCAGATACTCTTGTTGTTTTTTGCTATTCTTTGCTCTCTTTTGAGCTGACAGTGAAAATGGTTTATTCAGATTATACTCTGGTTCATTTACCATTGCATAAATCTCCCCATTCTGAGGATTCATAAGGATCATAGATACCTGTTTCGCCTTCTTCTCTTTTTTTACCTTCCTGCATGCCTGTACTGCATAATTCTGCAGATTGACATCCAAAGATGTATAAAGATCATTTCCCGAAACCGGCTCTTCCCTTTCCTCATATGCACCATCAATCTCCACACCTTTGCCATCGGTGAGTGTCCGGATCCTTCCAGTTTTTCCTTTCAAATACTTGTCATAAAAAACTTCTAATCCCAGAATTCCCTGATTATCTCCACCTGTAAATCCAAGGACTTTCGATGCTAGTTTGTCATATGGATAAACTCTTTTGTAATCTTCATCCACTTTAATCCCCTCAAGTTTATATCTCCTGATGCGATCAGCGATGCTTTTTTCTACATTACTTTTAATTTTTTCCCTTACTGAATTTTTATATACTTTTTTTCTGATCAAAGATTCATCGATCAGAAGATTCTCAGATAATATTTTAATTACTTTTTCCCTGTCTGTTATCTGAGAATAAATCACAGAGATCGAGTAGACTGCCTTATTTGAAGCAATATTTACACCATTCCTGTCGTAAATATTGCCTCTTGGTGCCTTGATCTCCCGGTCTCTTTGGTGCAGGTTTTTGGCTAAGCTTAAATATTTATCTGCTTGAGCGATCATTACATAAGAAAGCCTTATCGTTACAACCAAAAACCCTGTGAAAACCATGCTCACAACAAGCAAAAGTCTTTTCTTTGCTTTCGTTCTCATCTCCATAATCCTCACTTTATTATTAATAAGGTTATGAAGAAAATTTTTCTATATTACTTTTTGTTGCTTTTTGGAACATTTAGTTCTTTTAATGAACCCTTTAATACGTTCTTAGCAACCTCCACTGCAAGTCCTGTATTTGTCTGAGATTCTTTTTGAATCTCATCGATCACAACATATACAAGTACCTGTGGATTCTCAGCTGGTGCAAATCCACAAAATGATACAATGTATGTTCCTGCACTTCTTGGTATCTTCTGTGCCGTACCAGTCTTTCCTCCTGCCGAATAATCTTTCATCTTCGCTTTTGTTCCAGTTCCTGATTCTACGGTTTCTTTCATGTATTTTTTTAATTTATCTGAAGTTTCCTTAGAAACAGTCTGTTTTACCATTGTAGGTTCTATATTACTTACAACTTCTCCAGAACTGCTTCTTAACTGTTTCACAACATGTGGTTTGTAGTAATATCCACCATTGATCAATGAGCTGAAAGCACTGGCCATCTGAATCATAGAACAGTTAAATGATTGTCCAAAAGAACTTGTTGCAAGGTCTGCTGCTGTCATATCTTTCGCATCATGAAGCAGTGATGCTGTCTGTGCTTCTCCTGGAAGATCGATTCCTGTTTTCTTTCCAAAATTAAAATTTCTCTGATATTTTGCAAATACATTCTTTCCTTCTTTCTCTGCAATCTGCATCAGAGCATCATTACAGGAAAGTGAAATACTTTGTGACAATGTGATCAGCCCATGTCCGTTTCTGTGAGAACAATGGATCGTATGTGGACCTACTTTCTGATAGCCGTCACAGTAAAATGTTTCATTTCCTTTTAAGATTCCTTCTTCCAATCCTGCTGCCACAGTAAATGGCTTATAAGTGGATCCTGGTTCAAACGCATTGGAAACAATTGGATTCTTCCAAATCTCATTGAAAGCTTTTGTCTTTTGTTTCTCACTCATATTATTAATCTGGCTCTGTGAGTATTTCTTCAGCAGATTTTTGTCATCTCTTGGGCTTTCCAGATTATAAGACGTAGAATTAGCCATAGCATAAATCTCTCCGTTATTTGGATTCATAACAAGAATACTGCTTCCTTTACTGCCATATTTTTTTTCAAATTTAGCGAGCTCTTTTTCTGCCAGCTTCTGAATATTAGAATCAAGTGTTGATACTACTGTCTGTCCATTTTCTGGTTCTACAATTGAATTATCCTGTTCCAGTTCCTCATTAAGATATTTGTATTTTCTTCCATTCACTCCGGAGAGTGTACTGTTATAATACTGCTCAATACCTCCTGTTCCGATCGTTCCATCAGAAACAAATCCGATCACCTGACTTGCCAATGACTGGTTTGGATAACGGCGTTTGTATTTCTCGCTAAATACAATTCCTGAGACATTATCTGCCTTATCAGAAGCAATAAAATCCTTAAGATCAGCAATATCACTATAGGCAAGTTCATCTTTATACACAGAATAATATGAATTCTTATGTTTTTTTATAAATTTTAATAATTCATCTTTATCGATCTTCATATATTTATGAAGTGCATTGATCGTTTCTTTCTGTATCTTATCAGATCTTAGAATATTTTTTGGCTCTAAGATCAATGTATACATTTTCTGACTTGTTGCCAATATATTTCCATCACGATCCAGAATATCCCCCCTCTTATAAGGAAGTGTTTCACTGGAATAATTCTGCTGTGACAAAACCTGTCTCTTATAAATATTATTCTTAAAAACACTGAAATAGACAAGTCTTCCGATCAAAATAACAAAAAGAAGTGCTATGAAAGCACACGCAAAGATCGTACGTTTTTTCATAGCATTGTTTAATCGTCTGATTGGTTTTCTTCTTCTCTTCTTCAAGTCAACCACCTCTTAGTCTGCATTTGGTATCTTTCCATACTGCCGTATATATTCAGCATCCTGACTCTCATAACGGAGAATATGGCTTGCATCTGGTTTGCTCATTCCATATTTCTTTGCAGCTGTCTCAATCGTATCAAATTTGATACTCTGTTCGATTTCTAAATTCATATCCTCATTCTCTACTTGTAATGTATTAAGCTGTGTCTTTGAATCAGAAAGAACTGATTTCTGCTTCATAAACTGTGCACGCTCTGACAGATAAAAAAAACTCATTGCTGCGATCACACAGATTCCTGCAACCAATACCTTGATAAATGCAAGATCAATAGATTGCACTCTTTTCTGATTCTGTTTGGTCTGCGGTGTTGTCTGTACTTTTCTTCTTGGTCTTTGTTTTCTCTCTGGTTGTGTGCTTGCCGGCTGTGTGCTGGCTTCAATCTTCCTCGCTGTATTGCCATATATCATATTATAACGTTCTTGTCTTGTCTTATCCATTGATCTTCTCCCTCTTTATGCCCTTTCAAATACTCGAAGTTTGGAACTTTTTGCTCTTTTGTTGTATTCTAGTTCTTCTTCCCCTGGAATGATAGGTTTTCTTGTTAACTGCTTTCCTTTGGATACGTTGCCGCATACACATACTGGAAAGTTTGGCGGGCATGTACAAGGATTCTCATTCTTCTTAAAAGCTCTCTTGACAATACGATCTTCTAGGGAATGGAAAGTAATGATACATAATCTTCCACCTGGGTTTAAAAGATCGATCATCGCATCAATGCTGTCTTTCAGTACGTCTAATTCTCTATTACATTCGATACGGATCGCCTGAAAAGTCTTCTTCGCAGGATGTCCTCCAACCGCTCTGACCTTCATCGGGATCGCACCTTTGATGACTTCTATTAACTGTCCGGTTGTCTCGATCGGACTTTCTTTTCTCTTATTGACAATATGTTTTGCAATATTCTTTGCAAATTTCTCCTCACCATAATCTCTGATAATATGGAACAATTCCATCTCTGAATAATCATTAACAATGTCTCTGGCTGTCAGCGACTGTCTCTGATCCATTCTCATATCAAGCGGAACGTCTTCTCTATAAGTAAATCCACGTTCCTTCTCATCTAGTTGAAATGATGAAACTCCAAGATCTAACAGGATTCCATCAACATGTTCAATTCCAAGATCATGTAATACTTTTGGCATGTTAACATAATTATCACGCACGATCGTTACCTTATCTTTGAATGGGGCTAATCTCTTCGTACTTGCAGCAATCGCATCCGCATCCTGATCGATCCCTATGTATCTTCCTTTCTCTGATAGTTTCTGGCATACATGATATGCATGTCCGCCTC
>OLRC01001751.1_pt1 | contig 13107 bp, 10 predicted proteins | sample 1672081 | NCBI WGS metagenome assembly OLRC01 (sample SAMEA3136643, study PRJEB25190) | human gut metagenome | biome: human gut; feature: human-associated habitat; material: faeces | place: Austria | collected 2013
TTCAAAGGGCGCCTGGCCGCTGACCTCGGCAATGAGCGCTTGGCGGTTTCCAGCCGCTCGCGGACTTTCTCCTCGGTCTCGGTGCCGCGTCCGCGCAGCCGGTGCTCCAGTTCTTCAAAGCTCGGCGGCAGAATAAACACGCTGACACATTCGGGCATGCTCTTCATCACCTGAAGCGCGCCCTGCACGTCGATTTCCAGCACGACGTTCATGCCGCTGTCCAGCAGTTTTTCCACGTAGGCGCGCGGCGTGCCGTAGCAGTTGCCTGCAAATTCGGCATGCTCCAGAAATTCATTATTCTTCACGCGCCGTTCAAACTCCTGCCTGGAGATGAAAAAGTAATCCTTTCCGTCCACCTCGCCTTCGCGCGGCCCGCGCGTCGTTGCAGAAACGGAATACGCGATTCGGTCGGCAAATTCTTCAAACAATTTGGCCTTCAGTGTGCCCTTTCCCACGCCGGACGGCCCGGAAAAGACAAACAGAACGCCCCTCTTCCCCTTGTGCATTACAGTTCTTCCTCCTCGACGATGGTTGTGTTATCCTTGATATCAAAGCGATGCGCAATCGTTTCCGGCTGAACCGCGGATAAAATCACATGGTCGCTGTCGGAAATGATCACCGCGCGCGTTCTTCTGCCGTATGTCGCGTCAATCAGGCGGCGCTCCTCGCGCGCCTCCTGAATCATGCGCTTGACCGGCGCAGATTCCGGCCCAATGATCGCGATGATGCGGCTTGAAGATATGAAATTGCCGTAGCCGACATTGATGAGCTTGATGTCCACGGATACCTCCGATGTTTTTCGTTATTCGATATTCTGAACCTGCTCGCGCAGCTTTTCGATTTCGCCCTTCGCCGCGACGACGCACCCGGCAATCTGCGCATCGGAGGCCTTCGATCCGATGGTATTGACCTCTCGGTTCAGCTCCTGCACCAGAAAATCGAGCTTTCTGCCAACCGGCTCGTCAAGCTCCGCCGTCGCGCGAAGCTGCGCAATGTGGCTGCTCAGGCGCACAAGCTCTTCGTCAATCGCCGCGCGATCCGCAAAAATCGCCACCTCGGTGGCGAAGCGCGCCTCGTCGATGTCGCCGCTGAGCAGCGCGGACAGCCTCTGGCTGAGCTTTGCGCGGTATTCCTCCACGACCGTCGGTGCGCGTATCGCAATGCTTTCGCGCAGACCGTCAATCGCGTCGAGCTTTTTCATCATGTCGCCGCGCAGGCTGTTTCCTTCGCGCTTCCGCATAGCCGTCAGATCGTCCAGCGCCAGATTCAGCGCCCGCATGAACAGCGCGCGAACCGCGTCCTGATCCTCCTCGAAGGCTTCCACCGTCAGCACATCCGGCATGTTCATATAATCCGAAAGCGGAAGATCGTTTTTCACGCCGAGCGCCTCGCTCAATTCGCCCGCCGCCTGCCGATAGGCTCTCGCAAGCTGCATGTCCACATGAACGCGGCGCGCATCCTCGCGATGGTTCACATAATTGACGAAGACATCGTAATACTCCAGCGCCGTCAGCTCTGCCACGCCCGTGCGCACAGCGTCGTCCAGAAACGCGATGGGCCGCGCAAGGCGGAAGGAAACATCCAGAAAACGATGATTGACGCTCTTGACCTCGACCGTCATTTCGCGCCCGTCCTCGCAGACAAGCCTGCGGCCGTAGCCGGTCATGCTCTGCACGGAAAATCACCCCTTCTTTTCACGCAGATTTATTTCTGATTATACCACAGAGATTTACAAAAGGAAATGGCCTACTTCCACAGATTTTTTCGTTAAGCGTACACGTTTTCAATCGCCCGTCGGCTCCGGGCGCTTCTGCTGCTCGATCATCTGCAAAAACTGCGCCTCGTCGATGATGCGCACCCCCAGCTCGCGCGCCTTATCCAGCTTGCTGCCCGCGCTTTCCCCGGCCAGAACGATGCTGGTCTTCTTGGATACGCTGCCGGTCGCCTTGCCGCCGTTTTTGCGGATCATCTCCTGCGCCTGCGCGCGGGAAAGCGTCGGAAGCGTGCCGGTCAGCACAAACGTCATCCCCTCAAACAACGTGCCTGCGTCCTGCTGCGCGTGCATCTGCGGGCGAACGCCGGCTTCCAGCAGGCGGTTTACAAAGCGGCGGTTTTCTTCGTCCGCAAAGTATTCCGTAATGGAGGCGGCCACAATGCCGCCCACATCCTCGACGTCCACCAGCTCCTGCTCGCTCGCGCCCATCAGCGCTTCCAGCGTGCCGAAATGCGCCATCAGGTCATACGCCGTCTTTTTGCCGATATTGGGAATACCGATAGCGAACAAAAAGGCGTCCAGTTCGCAGTCCTTGCTCTTCTCCAGCTCGGCAAAGAGCTTTTCCGCCTTCTTTTCACCAAAGCCCTTCAGCGCGACCAGCTTTTCCCGATCCAGATGGTACAGATCCGCCGCCGAACGAACGCCCAGCTCGTCGTAAAACAACCCGGCCGTTCGCGTGCTGAATGTTTCGATGTCCATGCCCTGCCGCGAGGCAAAATGCGCCATGCGGGCAATCGCCTGCGGGCGGCAGCTCGTCCGATTGAGGCAGAACAGGTGAACGCCGTCCTCCCTCAGCTTGACCAGTTTGCCGCCGCATGCGGGGCAGACCGTCGGCGGCTGGATATCCGTTTCCGGCGCTTCGCCTTCGCCATCCCAAACGACGCCCATGATTTCCGGGATAACGTCGTTGGAGCGGCGCACCCAGACCTCGCTCCCGATGCGCACGCGCTTGCGGCAGATATCGTCGTAGTTGTTGAGCGTCGCGCGCTTCACCGTCACGCCGCAGATATCCACCGGGGACAGGTGCGCCAGCGGCGTGAGCTTGCCCGTGCGCCCGACCTCCCACGTGATTTTCAGCAGCTTGGTGACGGTTTCCTGCGCGGGGAACTTAAAGGCAATTGACCATCGCGGGAATTTGTCCGTCGTGCCCAGCACCTCGCGCGTGCGCATGTCCGTAATCTTGATCGTCGCGCCGTCGATCAGGAAATCCAGCGTCTCCCGTTTTTGCTCGATTTCATGCACGGCCTCCAGTGCTTCCTCGATGGTCTGCGCCGGACAAACGAATGGACTGATGTTGAGGCCGTTTTCCTTCATAAACGCCAGCATATCCTGCTGGGTTTCAAAGCTCCTGCCCTCGATATAGCCGATTTGATAAAAAAATGCGTCCAGATGGCGGCTCGCCGTCACCTGCGGATCGAGGTTGCGCAGCGCGCCCGCAGCCGCATTGCGCGCGTTTTTGAGCGGCTCAGCGGCGGTTTCGTTGTATTTTTTCAGTTCGGACAAGCGCATGATGCCCTCGCCCTGCACCTCCATCCTGCCGGTGAACGGGATGGTCAGCGGAATGGTGCGGATCGTCATCGCCTGCGGCAGAATCGCCTCGCCGATCTCGCCGTTTCCGCGCGTCGCCGCCTGAACCAGCTTCCCTCCGTCGTATGTCAGGTTGACCGTCAGGCCGTCGAGCTTATATTCCACGCAATAGCTGTTTTTCGGCAGGCCGCCCGCGTCGTTCGTCTGCTTTTCGCAGCGCTGCGCCCACGCGAGAATCTCCTCTTCGCTCTGCGCCTTGTCCATACTCCAGAGCCGCGCGATGTGACGGTGCTGCTCAAAGCCCTCCATCACCGCGCCGCCAACGCGCCGGGTCGGCGAATCTGCCATGCGCTCGCCGGTCTTTTCCTCCAACCCGCGCAGCTCGGCGTACATCGCATCCCATTCATCGTCGGATATATCGGATTCATTCTGATCGTAATACCTGCGCGAGGCTTCGTTCAGCTTGACGATCAACTCGCGCATGCGCTGCAAATCGTTTGTCTCGCTCACGTTTTGTTCACTCCTCCAGCCTGATCATTGGCGCAATTGTCAGCGCCAATTCCTTCACGCCCACACGAACGTCGTCAAAGCGAATCATAATGCGGGCGTCCGAGCCGCTTCCGCTGACGCGCACAACCGCGCCGCGCCCAAATTTTCTGTGCATCACATGGTCGCCGGGCGCGTAGATCGATGGTTTCTCCGTTTCATGTGCCTGCGAGGCCACCACCTTCGGCGGCTCGTTCATTCCACGCTGCACGCCCTGAACGGTCACGCCGCCAACCGTCGCGCTTTTTGCGTTCCAGCCGGAGAGGCTCTGTGCCTGTCCCGTCGGCTTTGCGACGTTGTAGCTCGTCTTCGGCTTCCAGTTTGATTGCCCCGCCTGCGGCTGCATCGGTGCAAAACCGCTGCTCTTGCTCCACGCGGGCTGCTGCCAGCCGCCGCTTTGCCAATTTCCTCCGGGCTTTTTGTTTCCCGAAAAGCCGCCGCTCCGGCCACCCCTGTCGGAAACATCCTCGATCAGCCGCGCCGGAATATCGTCGATAAACCGGGAGCGATCGTTGAATTGAATCTGGTTATACAGCATGCGCCGCGATGCGTGAGACAGGAACAGCCGCTCCCGTGCGCGCGTGATGCCGACGTAGCAGAGGCGGCGTTCTTCCTCCATACGCGCCTCGTCGTCGCGGCTTCTGGCCGACGGAAACAGGTTTTCCTCCATGCCGACCATGAACACATTCGGAAATTCAAGGCCCTTCGCGCTGTGCAGCGTCATCATCGTCACTGCGCCGCCGTCGTCGCCCATCTCATCCAGATCGGACACCAGAGACACGTTTTCCAAATAATCCGTCAGCGTCGGGTTGTCGGCTTTCTCTTCAAATTCCTTGACCGCGCCGACAAATTCGCGAATGTTCTCCACGCGAGAACGGTTTTCGTCGTTGTCTTCCTTGGTATACTGGCTTTCCAGCCCGACCGTGTCGATGACATACTGCACCAGTTCGGTCAGCTTCATCGTCTCCTGCATCATGGTCAGGCTCATCATCAGCTCGCTGAATTTCTCCACGCTCTTGCGCGCGCGGGCGTTCAGGCTCTCCGGCATATCCATGCACGCGGTCAACAGCGGCATTTCCTCCTGCGCGGCGTGGCGCGCCAATTCGTTCACCGTCGTATCGCCGATGGCGCGCTTGGGCACGTTGATGATGCGCCGCACGGAAATATCGTCCGCCGGGTTGACCATCACGCGCAGATAAGCCAGAATATCCTTGACCTCCTTGCGGTCATAGAATTTCAGGCCGCCGTACATCCGATAGCGGATGCCCGCCTGCACGAACGATTCTTCAATGACGCGGGACTGCGCATTGGTTCGATAGAGCACGGCAAAGCGGCCAAGCTCCTCGCCGCGCGATTTCAATTCGCGAATCTGCTGGCAAATCCAGGCCGCCTCCTCGCGCTCGTCGCCCGCCCGATACAGCCGGATCAATTCGCCGGGCCCCTGCTGCGTCCACAGCGCTTTGTCCTTGCGGTTGGCGTTGAGCGCGATGACCTGATTCGCCGCGTCCAGAATATTTGCCGTGGAGCGGTAATTCTGCTCCAGCTTGATGACCTTTGCATCCGGAAAATCCTTCTCAAAATCGAGAATGTTTCGGATATCCGCGCCGCGCCAGCCGTAGATGGATTGATCGTCGTCGCCGACGACGCAAAGGTTTCGGCTCTGCGCCGCCAGCAGGCGCACGAGCATATATTGCGCGTAGTTCGTATCCTGATACTCATCGACATGGATATACCGAATCTTGCGCTGATAGGCCTCCAGCACCGGCGGATGCTGCGCAAAAAGCTCAAGCGTTTTGACGATCAAGTCGTCGAAATCCAGCGCGTTCGAGCTTTTCAGCTTTTCCTCATACGCCTGATAGACGTCGTAAACGAGCTGACTTCGATAGTCTCTCTCGCTCTGCGAAAACCAGTCCTGCGGGCCGAGCAGCTTGTTTTTCGCATCGGAAATCTTGCCCTTGATCTCTCTGGGCGGCAAAAACTTGTCGTCGATGTTCAGCTTTTTCAGAATTTCCTTCAGCGCGCTCATCTGGTCGTCGTCATCGTAGATCGTGAAGGAGCGCGTGTAGCCCAGTTTTTCGATGTCGCGGCGCAGAATTTTCGCGCAGCCGGAGTGGAACGTTGAAACCCAGATGTCCTCCGCCCCCGCGCCCGCCAGTTTTTCAATGCGCTCCCGCATCTCCTTCGCCGCCTTGTTGGTGAAGGTGATCGCCATAATCGCCCACGGCGGCACACCGTGCTCCAGCAAATTCGCCACGCGATACGTCAGCGCGCGGGTCTTGCCCGATCCCGCGCCCGCAAGCACCAAAAGCGGCCCTTCAAGCGTTTCCGCCGCGAGCCGCTGTTCTCTGTTCAGGTCGTTTAAGTTCATGGATTTCCCTCGCTTATTTCATCGCCGAATTTGGTTTTGCCCAAAATGAGCTGATATCCGCCCGCGCCATAGGTCAGGCAGCGATTGACGCGGCTGATGGTCGCCGTGCTCGCGCCGGTACGCTCGGCAATCTCCTGATAGGTGACCTTTTTCTGCAAAAGGCGCGCAACCGCCAGCCGCTGCGCGACCGCCTGCAATTCGTGAATCGTAAAAATATCTTCAAAGAAACGATAGGCTTCGTCCATATTATCCAGTTCAAGCATCGCGCGAGCCAAATCGGCAATCTGATCGTTGATGATGTGATCCTGCATGCTGCCGTCCTCCTCATAACGTCTGTCGATCAATTTCACTTCATTATAGCACAGATACCGCGCAAAAAAAAGCGGCGAACGCTCTGTTTCACCGCTTTTCTTCTTTATTTCACTAAAGCGACCGCTTATTGCGGCTGCGCCGCCTCCGCGTGAAACGCATGCGCGGGATGCGCCTGCGCCGGATCGGCGTTATGCGCGCCGTCCAGCAATTCCAAATGGCCGACGGAAACCTCATACGCCGTTTTTTCGATCACGCTGCCATCCGGCATCTGCTTCTGATACGCGCGCGATTGCAGCCGCCCCGTCAGGGTGATCTTGTCGCCCACATCCAGCTTGGCAGCAAAGCGCGCGCTCCGCCCCCACGTGATGCACGGAATATAGTCGCTCTTTCCGTATGCCCGGTTTACAGCCAGCATCATATCGGCAATCTCGCGCCCAAACGGCGTCGTTCGATACGCCGGGGCCTTGCAGAGCGTGCCGGTCAACTGGATTTGATTGGGATTCTCGTGCTCGTCGTTTTCAACGATCTTCTGGGCGAACGCCGTAATCAGCAGCCGCCCCGCGCCTTCGATGATTTTGTTGTAGGAGCGCACCTGTCCGTCAATGGCCAGCGTATCGCCGTCGGAGAGCATCGCGCCGTCGAGCAGCCGCTCGGAAAGCGTGACCGGCAGCAGATCCTGCGCGCCGGACAGACGCGGCACGCCCAGCGTCAGGTAATAAAATTTCTCGCCGAACGCTTCATGCCCCACCACGGGCGTCCCCACAACCTTACCGCTCAAATGCAGTGTGTTAATGACGTTTTCCATTGTACGTCCTCCTTATTGCTCAATCTTTCTTGATTCATTGCCTGTTGACGCCGAAGGCGGCGGCGTGGCCAAATGCTGTGTGCCCGCATGATCGATCCACGTTTCGCCCTCAAGCAGGAGCTCGGAAATCGGAATGACCCTGTAACCCGCCCGCTGATAGTATTCAAGAATCTGCGGCAGCGCTTGCAGGATATACTTGGAATCGTTATGGAAGAGCACGATGTCGCCGGGATTCACGTTCTTCGTGCATCGCCTGACCATGTCTTCGGCGCTGATGTTCTTCCAATCGAGCGAATCCACATTCCACTGGATACATTCATAGCCTTCTTCCCGGCTGATGCGTACCACTTCGTCGTTGTATTCGCCATACGGCGGTCTGAAAAGCGTGGTCGGCTTGCCCGTGATGGACTGTACCAAATCGCTGCACCGTTTCAGCTCCTCGCGAATCTGCGAATCGGAGAGCTTCGACATATGCGGGTGCGTGGCGGAATGGTTGCCCACCTCATGCCCTCTGGCTTGCAGCTCCGCCACCAGCTCGGGGTATTTTTCCGCCCAGAAGCCGACCAGAAAGAAATTGGTCTTCACCCCGTATTGATCCAGAATGTTCAAAATCCCCTCTGTATTGGCGTTTCCCCATGCGGCGTCAAAGCTGATGGAAAGCACTTTTTCCTCTGTATCGACGTTATACACCGGCAGCTCGCGCGTCGTCGTCGCCGCCATCAGCCCCGGGCCGTCGCTTCGCGTCACATAGACGGCTGTCAAAGCCGCCAGCGCGAAGATCATGGCCCAATGCCTCACGGAAAGCGAACCGAAGCGCTTTTTGTTCATCCGCATCGCCTCCACTTATCACCTCGAAGGTTTATATGTGGCGCGCTTTGCATTTAGAACTTCACTCATTAGACGGAGCAGACTGCCCGTTTCTTCCCTAATTTTTCTCTCAAAAGAAAGATTTCACATTTCCGCCGCATTTGATCGTTTCAGAACAATATGATCTATCCGATTCGGATTGTTTGCGCGCTGCCCTTTGCCGTGCCGCGCGTCTATACAAAAGAGCTGCTTCTTCTTTTCAGAAAAAGCAGCCCGGAATCCTGTTTATACAAATTCGCAGTTAAAATGCTTAACAGAGCGCATCAGATTTTTTGTTCTGACGAAGCCAAGTGAAGTGAGGCGTACTGGAGGTACGTTGAACGGAACGAGGCAAAGTCAGAGCGAAAAAGATGGTGCGCGGATTAAGCCATTTTAACAAGAATTAGTATTAATTGTCGTTATTTGTCTCCGCGGTCAGTGCGGCGTATTCCACCACATCGTCAAGCAGCACATTGATGAGCAGTTGCCCCTTGCTCGTGCGGCGTTCCACGGCAATTTCGTCCATGTTGAGCACCGTCACATGGCCGTGCCGCTGTTCCACGCGCGCGCTCTTTGCACCCGTGACGTTGAGGCAGGCAGCAAGCTGTGTGCCGGTTTCGCCCGTCTTGTTCATCGGCAGGAGCTTCTGCCCCTTGCCCGCGCGGCCCTGCCGCTCCACATCGTCGCTGAGCATCCGCTTGCCGAAGCCGCGGTCGCTGAGCACCAGCAGCATATCGCCCGCCTTCGGAATTTCAAACCAGCGCACCTCGTCGTCCTTGCCCACGTCCATACCGCGAACGCCAGCCGTTGCGCGCCCCGTGCAGGAGACCGTGTCGAGCCTGAAGCGGAGCGCCGTACCCAAACGGGTAATCAGAATGATATCGTCCTTGTCGTCGGGATCCACCTGCACCATGCCGACCAGTTCGTCCTCGCCCTTGAGGTTGATCGCCGCAAAGCGTGCGCGGCGGATTCCGTATTCGGCCGCCGTCGTGCGCTTGACCTGTCCGTTCTTGGTGATGAACAGGAAATCACCCTTTTTCGCCATCTCCTCCGTCTTGATGCAGACCATGGCGACGGCATGCTCGTGGTCGGCCAATCCGGCGATCAGGCCGGTCAGCAGGCTTCCGCGATCCCTGAGCTTCATCGTCTCCGGAATTTTGGAAACGTCCAGCATGAAGCAGTTTCCCTTGTTCGTAAAGAAGTAGAGCGTCTCGTCCGTCGCCGTCTGAATGGTTTCCACCACGTCGTCCTTTGCGCCGGGCTGCGCGAGGTATTTATCCACCATGCGCGGGCTCATCCGGCGCAGTTGACCGTCGCGCAGGCGCAGAATCGCCGTGTCTTCCGCGGCGGGCTTGTTTTCCACGACCGGCAGCGTCGCGCTGTCGTCCTCGATCAGCTCGGTGCGGCGTTCGTCGCCGTATCGATCCCGAATCTCGGTCATTTCCTGACGAATCACGTCGTCCAGCTTCTTCTCGCTCTTCAAAATGCCCTCAAGCCGCGCGATGGTTTTGAGAATCGCGGCATATTCCCTGCGAAGCGCCTCAATTTCCAGTCCGGTAAGGCGCTGAAGGCGCATATCCAGAATCGCCTGCGCCTGAATATCCGTCAGACCGAACCGCGCAATCAGCTGCTCCTTGGCTTCCTTGGGGCTTTTGCTTTTGCGGATGAGCGCGATAACCTCGTCCAGATGGTTGACCGCCACCATCAGACCGGCCAGAATATGCTCCCTGGCCTGCGCCTGTTCCAGCTCGTATTTCGTGCGGCGGGTCACCACGCGCTTCTGATGCTCAATATAATAGGTAAGCATCGCCTTGACGCCCATCTGAACCGGTCGGCCTTCCGCAATCGCCACCATGTTCACGCCGAAGGTGATCTGCAAATCGGAATATTTATAGAGCACCGACAGAATCGCCATCGGATCGACGTCCCGCTTGAGCTCGATCACCGCGCGCAGACCCGTGCGGTCGGATTCGTCGCGGATATCGTAAATGCCGCCGAGCTGAACCTTGCGCTCCTCGCTGAGCTTGAGAATTTTTTCAAGCATCGCCGCCTTGGAAATCTGATACGGCACCTCGGTGATGACGATCAGTTTGCGCCCCGCTGCGCCATCCTCGATGTGCACCTTGGCGCGCAGGGTCAGCTTGCCGCGTCCCGTTTCGTAGGCCGCGCGAATTTCGTCGTTTCGAATCAGCCTGCCGCCCGTCGGAAAATCCGGCGCGGGCAGAACATTCATAATCTCATCCAGCGTCGCTTCCGGCTTGTCCATGACCAGAATCGCCGCGTCGACAGCCTCCTTGAGGTTGTGCGGCGGAATATTCGTCGCCAGACCGACCGCAATGCCGGATGCGCCGTTCACCAGCAGGTTCGGATATCGCGCAGGCAGCATATCCGGCTCCTTGAGCGTATCGTCAAAGTTGAAGCTGAACGGCACGGTGTCCTTGTCGATATCCCGCAGCATTTCCAGCGCGAGCGGCGCCATGCGCGCCTCGGTGTAACGCATCGCGGCCGCGCTGTCGCCGTCAATCGAGCCGAAGTTGCCATGGCCGTCAACCAGCAGGGCGCGCATGCTGTATGGCTGCGCCATGCGCACCATCGCGTCGTAAACCGAGCTGTCGCCATGCGGATGATATTTGCCCAGACAATCGCCGACAATGCGCGCGCATTTTTTGTGCGGCTTATCCGGCGTAACGCCCAGCTCGCTGAGCGTGAAGAGAATACGCCGCTGAACCGGCTTGAGGCCGTCCTCCACGCGCGGGAGCGCGCGTTCCAGAATGACGTGCTCCGCATACGGGATCATCGAGATATGCATGACCTCTTCCATCGGGCGCTGGATGATCTCGTGATGCGGCGCAGTCCCCTTCGGCGGCTGACCGCCTTCCTTTTTGCGTGCCATTACTTTGCCTTCCCTTCTCGAGCCAGAAACGTATCCACCTTGTTGAAATCGGCATAGGTGGTGATATAGTCGCGCCGCGGCTCAACCTTGTCGCCCATCAGCAGCGTCACCAGCCGTTCGGCCTCGGCCACATCCTCCAGCGTCACCTGCATGAGCTGGCGGTTCTCCGGGTTCATCGTCGTTTCCCACAGCTGGGAGGGATCCATCTCGCCCAAGCCCTTGTAGCGCTGAATGGTGTAGCCCTTGCCCGCCTTCGCCGTGACGGAGGCCAACTCCTTGTCGTCATACGCATAAACGATCTTGTCGCCCTTTGCAACGCGATACAGCGGCGGCATGCCGATGTACACATGGCCGTCCGTAATCAATTCGCGCATATAGCGATAGAAGAACGTCAGCAGGATCGCGCGGATGTGCGCGCCGTCCTGATCCGCATCGGAAAGGATGATGACCTTGTAATACTTGAGGCTCTTGATATCAAAATCCTCGCCGATGCCCGTGCCCAGCGCCGTGATGATCGAGCGGAATTCCTCGTTGGCGAGCACCTGGTCGATGCGCTTTTTCTCCACGTTGAGCGGCTTGCCGCGGATCGGCAGAATCGCCTGAAAGCGACGGTCGCGCCCCTGCTTGGCGCTGCCGCCTGCGGAATCGCCCTCGACGATAAACATTTCGTTTTCTTCGGCCTTTCTGCCCGTGCAGCTCGAAAGCTTGCCGACCAGCGGCGCGGCGTCCAGTTGGTTTTTCGCGCGGGCGACTTCCTTCGCCTTTCGCGCGGCTTCGCGAACCTTGCAGGCGCGCAGCGCTTTTTCGACAATCGCCTGCGCAACGTCCTGATTTTTGAGATTTTCGAGGTATTCCGTCATGCGGGCGTACACGAAGGCCTCCACCGCCGGGCGAACCTCCGTGTTGCCCAGCTTGCCCTTCGTCTGCCCCTCAAACTGCGGGTTGCGCACAAAGGTCGCCAGCACCGCCGTGATTCCCTCGCGGTAATCCTCACCCATCAGGTTGTTGTCCTTTTCCTTGAGCGCGCCGACCTTGCGGGCATAGTCGTTCAGCGCGCGCGTAAATCCGGCCTTAAAGCCCATTTCATGCGTGCCGCCCTCGGCCGTCGGGATGTTGTTGACATAGGAAAAGATGTTCTCTGCGTAATCGTCGGTGTGCTGAATCGCCAGGCACACGCGCACGTCGTCCTGTATGCCGTCGAGCATCAGCACGTTTTCATACAGCGGCGTTTTGTCCCGGTTGATATAGCTCACGTAATCCGCCAGACCGCCCTCGTACATGAAGACGGTTTTCTGCTTTTCCGGGTCTTTTTCCCGTTCATCGACAAACGTGATGGAAAGCCCCTTGTTCAGATACGCCAACTCGCGCAGATGGCGGCGGACGGTTTCGGCATTGAATTTCGTTTCTTCAAAAACGGTGTCATCCGGCAGGAACGTCACGCGCGTGCCATGCTTGCGCGTCGCGCTGACGCGCTCCAGCGGGGTCACCGCGCGCCCGGAAGCAATTTTCTTTTCCGCCGGATCATAATTGCTTTCAAAGCGCATGCGGTAGTGACCGCCGCCGGTGCAGCTATCCACGACGAGCCATTTGCTCAGCGCGTTGACGACCGACGCGCCGACGCCGTGCAGGCCGCCGGAATACGCATAATTCTGATGATCGAATTTGCCGCCCGCGTGCAGCCGGGTGTAGATCACCTCCACGCCCGTGATGCCCAATTCCGGGTGGATATCGACCGGAACGCCGCGGCCGTCGTCCTCCACGGAGGCGCTGCCGTCCTTGTGCAGCTCCACGGAGATGCTCCTGGCGTAGCCATTGGCCACCTCGTCAATCGCGTTATCCACGATTTCCCAAAGCAGGTGGTGCAGACCGCGGGAGCCTGTCGAGCCGATGTACATACCCGGACGCATCCGAACCGCATCCAGCCCTTCAAGCACCTTGAGCATGCTGGCAGAATAGGTTTTCGCCATGAATAAAGCCCTCCTTATAATCGTACAATTCTATATTATACCTGATTTTTCCGTTTTTTGCAATGCCCC
>OLRC01001759.1_pt1 | contig 13077 bp, 8 predicted proteins | sample 1672081 | NCBI WGS metagenome assembly OLRC01 (sample SAMEA3136643, study PRJEB25190) | human gut metagenome | biome: human gut; feature: human-associated habitat; material: faeces | place: Austria | collected 2013
TGCATCCTCGCCGTATAACTCAAAGTTGCCGTACTGCTCATAGCCGACCAGAGCATCCGGGTAACGCTCTTTCAGCGCGTTATATTCGTTTACGGCATCCAGCGGCAGGGGCTGCAAGGTCGGCTCAACGGCCTTTTCTTCCGCTGCATACGGAACCATAATGCCGCGCACCCACTGCGGTGCGTCCTTGCTATCCTGATACAGTGCAACGGCATCCCGTCTGTCCGTAATAACGTCCTGATAGGTGCGCTGGAAAATATCTTCTACCAACCAGTCTTTGAAGTTTTCCCAGTTCTGGCTTGCTTCCAGATACAACGGAGCAGTTTTCGCATCCTGCTCTAACAGCTCGTCAATCTTGTTCCGAAGTTCCTTTTCCGCTTCGTCTGCATCCACATCGCGGTCGCGGAGATACGGATAGATTTCACTCTGCTGCACCGCATCCAGCATGGAATACAGACATTCTTTGTAAACACAGCGACTATCTTTCAATGCAGATTCCTGCCCTGCCAGAAGATAATCATTCAGCGGATTCTTTGCCAGTTCTGCATCATACTGGTTCGGTCGAAGCACCCGCGCCGCCCATGCAGGACGCTCCATATCTTTCAGATAGATCAGAGAATCCGTAACACGTTCGATTTTATAAAGGCGGTCATCTTCCAGATAGAGATAATCCCCGACATTTCTGCTGTACTTTGCCGCCTGCTTCTGGGGTTCTTCAACCACTGCGGTGGTTGAATGCTCTTTCGATTCCTGTTCCTGCGCCCAAATATCGAAAAGCGATATTTGTCCTGTCTCAGAAACAGAAATCTCAACAGCCTTTTTCTTTTCCGGGAAGATCGTGTACGTTCCCTCAACATACTGGTGCAGTTCAGCAAGCGTCTTTGATTTTTCCGCATATTCCGGGGAATCCAGCGGCACGGAAAGAAGTGCTGCATCCATCTTTTCCAGAAGCTCTACCGCCTGTTCCGGGTCAGCCAGCATGGTGGGCAGTTTCTTTCTGGCATCCTCATTCAGCAATTCCCGCTTAAATGGACGCTCTACTTCATCGGGCAGACGATGGTAGAAACCGATTACCCGATTTGCCATCTGCTCACGCTCGTAACTCGGCATCCGGCTGTAATCCGCAGGCTTCAGATACAAACTCTGGTCAATGAGCTTTGCAACTCGTTCAGCCGCCTGGTTCCAGTTCAGCTTTACCAGCGCATCCGGCTTTCCATAGATGCCCCGTGCCAGTTCAAGACCTCTGCCGTCATAGCTGGCATGGGAATTATCTGCACGGGAAAGTGCATGACTGCTGCCGCCCACACCGTATCGGTCTTTCAGAAATGCCGCGCGTTCTGCTTTCTCTGTATGGGTAAGGAAGAAACTGTACGTTGTCAGCCTGCCATCCGAATACGGCCCGCCGCCTGCAAGGAAAGCATTGATCTCATCTTCCGTGATAAAGACTTCCTGCTCATTCCACTGAAAGCCCTCTCTTGCCTGATACGGCTGGAACGGGAGGGCAAACTTCTGAAACTGTTCGGATACTTTGTCCGGGCGATAGAACGGCATCCGCATCACGCTTTTATCTTCGGCGTAGGCTTCTGCCAGTCCCAAAAGACGTTCGTTCAGGTCAGCCAAAAATTCCGGCTGGTCAATCAACTTTGCAAGTCGTTCTGTAAGTTCCGGGTATCCGCCGGAGAAGATGGACGTATCGGCAAAGACCATCTCTGCCACGCCCTCTGCCATATCGCGTTCCATATAGCTTAGGGCTTCTGCGTGTTCATGCAGAGCATTGCCACGGGCTGCATCCAGGACAGACTTTGGTGCGTACTCTCCCTGCTGCAGAAGCTGATGGATTCTGCAGCTGACATCTTCCCAGGACAGAAATGCTTTGTTTTTGGGGTCGTTCCGAACCGTATCTCCAACGGCGATCTGCATACCCAACTCATCGAACCAGACTGCATATTTTGTGCCGCCGATCTCAAAGCCCTTGCCGCCCTCGCCATACTCTTTTTTGACGAAAGCAGTATACTCTTCCGGGGTCTGTTCGGTCATAAAGTTATAAATAAGGCGGAGCTGGCTTTTGCTTCGATTGCTTCCCGTCCGCAGGATTTCATCCACAACTTCTGCCGGAATCGTGATCTCATCGGCATACTGGGCCTGCATCGGGGCTTCGATTGCCCGAATCTGCTGTTCCACGGTCGGCAGACTGGGCAGAGAAAAAGCAGAGGCAATTTCTTCCTCTGCTTCGCTCAAATCCTGTTCGGTTGTGTCAGCGGTTAGTTGTACACCAATTCCTTCAGCACGATCTCTTCCGCCATCGCGGTCAGATTGTTCTGATGTGCCACCCATGCCATCTGTTCGGTTTCCTTGTTCGGAGCCGGATACTTCTCGTTCAGGCTCTCGATCAGTTCTTCCATCCGGTTCTCCGCCTGCTCGTCGATCTGCGCCAGATGCTGATTCAGCCTGCCGCTCATCAGCATACTCTGATACCAGTTCTTCTTGTTCTCCCTCAGATAAGTCCTGCGCAGCATCCCGTACTTCCCAATGCTCATCGGCTCGTCCTGTACGGTCAGGTTCGGAAACAGGTAGTCCCCCTTGCGGTGATAAGTCAGTTCCATACGGTTTTCCTCCTTCAGTGATGTTCGTTTCAGTTTCACGCTTTAATGTGCTAAAGTCCGTACTGGTATTATACAAGCTGTCGGCAGTTTTTGCAAGATGTTCTGTGACTTCTTTTCGGTAAATTTTCTGCATTTCCCGTCCGATGTCACGGAGAACCGCTTCACATTGTTCCGAAACAGCATTGCCCAGGAACGTCAAAACCGGAAGCTGGTTGAAATCCACAATACGGATAAAATCCTCATCTTCCAAAACTTCCAGCGGTTCCTGTTCGCAGCGTCGGGAAAGCGTATAGAAGATGCTGTTGGTCATCAATTCCCGGAAGCGGACGCGGATGTTATCTTCATCCAGTCCTTCCAGAAAAGTGTCTGCCACCTCATATTCCAGACCATCCATCGCTTCTTCCAGATTTTCAGCGGTCAACTGCTGTGCCAGTTCCATCAGCGCAGCATTCATGCTGTCCGTCTGCGTCAGAGCATAAGTATCTGCCAGATGGTCAAGGATCATCTGCTGGTGTTCCGAATCATCAATGCGCCAGAGGATCGGCGTTCTGCCGCCCTGCACCAGATGCGTGTCCGCAATGTCGAACACATAGCGCAGCTTTGCCCGTGGGCTGGCATCGTCCAAAAGCGCAATGCCTTTTGCGCCACGGTTTACCCAGCGGTTCATTTTCTTGTTCCAGACTTCCAGCTCTGCACAGGCGGTCGCATCAGGACGCTGAGCATGGATCAGCAGAGTATCTTTGAACGAATAGCGGTACAGCCGTGCCGCCACATCCAGATAGTTCATCCAGTCTTTCGGAGAATTGCTTACCCACCGTGCGTTCTGCTGGGCAAGTTCCCGAATATCGTTAAATTTCGCCAATCGTTCCCTCCTTACTTCTTAGCTGGTGTTTTCGGAAATTCAAGACTGTACTGCGCCCTGCCATTTTCTATTGCCATAACAAGGTCTGCGGCAAAGGTCTTGTCCTTTTTGGCAGAGTAGAAGTCTTTTGCATAGGTACGTCCTTTCTTCAAAAGGTCAGTTGCCATCTTCTTTGTGAGCGTCTTTTTCATGCCGGAAAGGTATTTACTTTCTTTCCAGAGGGCAAATTTACAGTCCCGGTCAGAGCAATAGAAATTCAGCTTGCCTTCACAGACGGGCTTTCCACATACCGGGCAGTTCCCGATAGATACCTTATTATAAATAGGTGATTCCTGTACGGTCGGAATTTGCCGGAGGTCTGCCAGCATTCGTTCCAGCAATCCACCGATGCCCTGCATGAAGTCGGCGGGCTTTGTTTCGCCCCGTTCCATCCGCAGCAGTTCATTTTCCCACTCAGCGGTCATGCTTGCCGATTTCAGGTAATCCGGGATATTTGCGATTGCCGTAACCCCCTCTGCACTGGGAAGAATCTGCTTGCCTTTGCGTTCCACATAGCCGGAAGATACCAGCTTTTCCAGAATCGCTGCACGGGTCGCAGGTGTTCCCAGTCCTTTCTTTTCCGTGTCTTTTTCAAACTCCCTGTTGCCTGCGCTTTCCATTGCAGAAAGCAGGGTGTCTTCGGTAAATGCTTTCGGCGGAGATGTAAAGCCCTGCTTTTTCTCCGCGCTCACCACAGGAATCACCTCGCCCTGTTCCAGTTTCTTGGGGAATGCCATATCCTTGCTTTTTTCCTGTTCTGCAAACGGAACAGGCATTGCGGTATGTCCCGCCTGCAAGACATTTTTGTATTTTGCAGTGAATTTCCTGTCCTGACAGCATACTGTTACCAGAACATCTTCATAGATGTATGGCGGCTGTACTGCCTGTTGCATCTTCCAGACGATGAGAGCAAAGACCTTTTCCTTATCCCCGGACAGGCTGTTTGACCCACGCTTGCAGCTTTCCAGTGTCGGCAGAATCGCATGGTGGTCAGTGACCTTTTTGTTATTGACCACCTGCTTTACTCCATCTGCTTCGCCGCCATAGTGTTTGAGCAAATCTGCCATGGTCTGCTGCATATCTTCCGTGATGTACTGGCTGTCCGTTCGCGGGTATGTCACCAGCTTTTCTTCGTACAATTCCTGTACGATCTTCAAAGTCTGACTGGCGGTAAAACCATAATAGCGGTTAGCTTCTCGCTGCAAGGTCGTTAAGTCATACAGCTTCGGCGCAGACTGTTCTTTCCGTTTACGCTCGATGCTGCCAACTACGGCACACTGTCCATCACAAGCTACCTGTATGGTATCCGCATCCTGCTCCTGTGCCATCCGTTCCGATTCTGCCACGATGCCATTTCCCATGATTTCCACCTTGTAATACGGCTCTTTCACAAAGTTCTGGATTTTGTTCTGCCGTTCCGTCAGCATTGCCAGTGTCGGAGTCTGCACCCGTCCAATGGTCTGCCGCCTGCCGTATTTCTTGGTAAAGGCCCGTGTGCCGTTCATTCCGATCAGCCAGTCTGCCTTTGCCCTGCACTCCGAAGCGGCAAACAGGTTGTCATACTCTGCGCCATCCTTTAAGGAATCAAAGCCCTGCTGGATAGCGGAATCTTCCATGCTGCTGATCCACAGCCGTTTGACCGGGAGTTTGCTGCCTGCCAGACCGTACACACGGCGAAAGATTGCTTCGCCCTCACGCCCTGCGTCGCAGGCATTTACCACATAATCAAAATCTTTGCTTCGGAGGAGCTTTCGCAGGATATTGAAATGCGCTTTCTTATCTTCCGAAACCAACAATTTCCATTCTTCCGGGAGAATCGGAAGATCATCAAACCGCCAGCTTTTATAGCGTTCATCGTAATACTCCGGGGCTGCATACTCTGCCAGATGCCCCAGACACCAGCTCACCACGCAATCCCCACCCTCCAGATACCCGTCCTCATGTTTGTATGCACCGATCACTTTCGAGATGGAACGTGCCACACTCGGCTTTTCTGCTATCACAAGATATTTCATGTATCCTCCTGCTTGTTTGAAAAAAGCAGGGACAGTCCGAATCAGACCATCCCTGCACCACTAGATTATACGGTTTTTCTATTATTCTTCGGTTTCTGCGTCCTGCCCTGCTTCCTCATCCTCATTCTTTGTCGGCAGAGCTTCATATTCCAGATTTTCTTTCGATATTTCCGGCTCACTCTGCTTCGGCTTATAAATGTAGAAATAGAAGAATGCGCCTGCACCGCCTACACCCATAACAAATACGATTGCCAGAATCTTGGTCAGCTTTCCATCGTCCTGTTCCGGCTCTTCGATCTCGACATCCGGTTCCGGCTCAGGTTTGGTTTCCGGTAGCACGACTGCCGGCTTCTCTTCTTCCTTGCCGTTGCGTTTCTCATCGGTCAGAAACTCCTGCAAATCGTATTCGTCGATCATGGAGAGCATATACACATTCTCGCTGTTCCTTGCCCGGTCGATCACTAGAAAAAAGGTATTTCCGCCCTTGGTCTTGACCGTGAAGAACTCCTTACTGGAATCGTCCGTAATGTTATCCTCCACCTCGCCATTGCCCGCAATGGTGAACGGAATCTTCTCTTCCTCGGTGGGTTCCTCTTCCTCAATGACCTGTGCAGGCTCTTCCTTGACTTCCAGCTCCACATAGGCAAATGCCGGAGTGGAAAAGCCTACCGCCATCAGCAGGGTCAGCACTGCACTGGGAATCACAATACCCAGCTTTTTAAGCATCTTTCGCAATCGCATCCTCCATTTCTGCTTCTTCCGAAGTCTTGTTCTCGTGGTTTACAGTTGTCTGGAACGTCACATTCCCCGCCTGGATATTTTCCAGCAATGCCAGCAGGTCACGCCCACCCAGCTTTGTGCTGCGGATAGCCCGGACGATCTCATTGTCCTCTTCTTTTTTCTGTGCCGCCCGGACATTTCTCAGGTACTCTTCCAGTTCCGCGATCTTGCTTTCGGTTTTCTCTGCATCATTCAAAAACTTCTTCAGTTTTTTACTCATTTCGTGCCTCCTCTCGTTCTATTTGATTCTGCCAAAACCAAGGAAGTGGTTCTGCCAGTAGGTCGAATTGATGCTGGTATAAGAAATCGGATCACCGCAGTGGATCATCATGCCGTTGCCGACATAGATGCCAACGTGCGACGCACCAACGGTGTTGTAAGTTTTTTCAAAGAAGATCAAGTCACCCGGCTGTGCATTTGCAGGAGAAACATAGCTACACTTGCCTCGCAGTCCATTCGCTGTCGTGCGCCCGACGTTCCAGCCTTTGCCGCAGTTATTGATGACCCAGCAGACAAAGCCGGAGCAGTCAAAACTGGTGCTTGGGGAACTGCCGCCCCACACATACGGCATACCCAGATACTTTTCGGCTTCTGCGATCATCCTTGCAAACTTTTCATCCGACAGGGCTTCTTCTGGAATGTCATATTGGAAACCACCGCCGGAGCTTCCGCCTGTTCCACCCGAACCACCAGAGCCAATGCTGCCTGTTGTGCCGCCACTGTATGTAGGGGAGCCTGCGCCAAACAGTTCTGGGCGATTGCCATAAGTCAGATTGTAGGCATCATACCGCCCAGTCTGCTTCCTATCCATGTTCTTTCTGGCAATGGTGTCAAAGCCCTTATTTTTCAGTAGGACGTTGAGGATTTTGTACTCATACTCCACTTCTTCCTGATAGGTATAGGTTTCCATGCTGACGTTTCCAAAAGCGTCAATCGTTGGCCGAATCCCTACTCTGGTTTCCATGCGTGTGCGAATCTCTATCGTTTCCCAGACTTTCAGGAGATACTGCTGCTCAAACAGCGACTTGATGACGGTTTTCACCTGTCCTCTGGTGAACTGCTCATATACGGCAGTCAGATGAGAGATCAGCTGATAAGGGTCATGCCCAATTTCGTCCAACTGGTAACGGTATTCGTCATAGCCGGGATGTGTGGACTCCATCTGCCGTATCTGCTCATCCAGCTTCCTTTCCAGTTCCAGATAATCTTCTTCTGCACCTTTCATGTCAGCATCCTTACTAGGATACGTCGTTCCGATAAAGGTGCTACCCGTTCCCTGGATCGCTGCGGAGCAGCTTGAAAATGCGCCCATAATCAGCATGAGCATCAGTGCTGCGATGCCAAGTCCCGCCCACAGGGTCTTGTTCTGCACAACGATTTCCTGCACCGCCGCTTTTGCTTTTTCGGCAAGCGTGTTCGCCGCCGTTGCCGCCTGCTTGCTGGCAGCGTTTCCAGCTTTCCGACCTCGCTTGGCTGCTGCATAGGCATCCTTATACTGCTTTTTCTGATAGAATTTTGAACCGACTGTCTTTGTTTCTTCACCTCCTGCGGCAGTCGGTGGTGGCAAGTGCGGTTTCTTTTTCAGTGACGTTTCTGCCACTTCTTCGGCCATGCCGCCCTCACTCTCCGAAAATTTCAGACGGCTGGATTTTTTCTCAACCTCGACTTTCTTCTCAGCTCTGGCAGATTTTTCTCTGGTCTTTTTCCTGCCTTTAGAGAAACGGTACAATCCTTCCAGCGTTTCTTCGCTCTTGTGCGCCGACTCCACACCGGAGTTTTCCTTTTCGACCTGATGCACCTTGTTATGGGCAAAACCAGTGGCAGTATCCACTCCTTTCTTCGCCACTTTCTTAATGCCCAGCCCTGCGCCCCGGACGATGCCGCCCTGCTGCTCATCATCAAAGGATAAGCGGCCCTTTTTCTTCAGCGCAGGCTCTGCATCTTCGTCCACTGGCGAAGCATCTTTTTCTTTCGCTTTGCCATCCTCCTGATGGGCTTTATAATACTCTGTACTCTGTCTGGCTGTGCTGCGCCGTGGCTTTTCCTCCTCTCCCTCCTCGGCATCCATGCACACCTCTTCTTCCACAACAGGGGTTTCTTCTGCACTTTCCACAGCGTCTTTTTCCGAATCTTCCTGCTTCGGCGGTTCTTCTGCAACTGCGGACTTGGTTTCCCCGGTGCGGAGATTCTCTTCCACCAGACCGTCTTTGGTCATTTTCTGGACGATTTTATCTCTGCCCCGGAATCGCTTGTCTGCCATTGGATTCACCTCCCATCCGGCAGGAAACTCACGCAATCAGAGTTGCATGAGTCTCCCACTTATCGAGAATGCGCTCCAGCTCTCTGGCAAAAGCGATCAGCCGGGAATTGACCTCTGTGCGGTCGATGTAGCCCCGTTCTTCCATGTGGAATCCGTTGGTCAGTTCATCTGCCAGTGCGCCGACTGCGTAAAAGTCCTCCAGCACCGTATGCACCACCGATTCCTCATCGTGGAAATTCAGCATTTCCACTTCCTGATAAGGCGGGCTGGAATCGCCATCGTATTTTGCTGCCTCAGCACGGTCATGCAGCTTCAGGATCATCTGGCTCAGTTTTTTCTCGTTCATCATGCGTCTTTCTTCTCCCTGTATTTTGCAATTTCATTCGGTTTCGTGGTCATAAGACCATAAAGTTTCAGCGAAGTATCGAACTTATCCTTGAACGGAATAATGGTATTGCCGTAGAACAGCAGCCCCTCGCCCTCGTTGCTGTTCGTCACATAGGAAAGCTGGAACGGCGAAATGTTGAGTTGCTTTGCAAGAATCTGCCTATCGCCGGATGCCTGATTCAGCATATAAATGAAATCGCTGTTTTCAAAGATGTTCTCGATCTCCCGGCTTGCCAGCAGGTCTTTAATGTTCTGCGTAATACCCGTGGGGATGCCGCCCCATTTTCGGAAACGCTTCCAGATTTCAACACTGTATGCGGCAGTCTGTTCTTCCTTTAAGAGCAAGTGGAACTCATCAATGTAGTATCGTGTGTTTTTCTTTGCATTGCGGTTGATGGTAACACGATTCCACACCTGATCCTGCACGATGAGCATACCCAGCTTTTTGAGCTGCTTGCCCAATTCTTTGATGTCAAAGCAGATAAGGCGGTTATCCAGTTCCACATTCGTCTGGTGGTTGAACACCCGCAACGAACCATTGACGTAGATTTCCAGTGCCGTGGCGATACGCTGCGCCTGCCGTTCTTTCTGTTCCCGCAGGCAATCGTACAGATCACCAAGAATCGGCATATTCTCCGGTTTCGGGTCATTCAGATATTTCTGATAGACCAGCGGCAGGCATCGGTCAATGACAGATTTCTCTTCCGGCTCCATGCCATCCCGTGCGCCCATGATAAGCTCACACAGGGAAAGGATGAAATCCGACTTCATGCCCAGCGGGTTATCATCGTCCGCATAGTTCAGGTTAATGTCCATCGGATTGATGTAGTCCCGGCTGGTGGATGAGATATGAATGACCTGCCCGCCCAGGGCTTCGACCAGCGGATAATACTCGCCTTCCGGGTCTGCGATGATAATATCGTCTGTTGTTGTGAAGAACACGTTCGTCATTTCACGCTTTGCACTGAACGATTTACCAGAACCGGGAGTACCCAGAATCAGCCCGTTCGGATTTTTGAGCTGTTTGCGGTCTGCCATAATCATGTTGTTGGACACTGCATTCAGACCGTAGTAGAGGGAATCGCCCTCCATGAAAAGTTCCTGTGTGGTGAACGGCACGAAGATGGCGGTGGAAGTTGTAGTCAATGCCCGCTTGATGGGAACAAGATTATTGGCCAGCGGCAGACTGCTCATAAGCCCCTGCTCCTGCATATAGTCCAGTCGATTCAATGTGCAGTTGAACTTCTGAGCGATACCAGCCGTCTGAAACACTGCACTATCCAGCTCCTGTTTGGTTTTCGCAGCATTGAGGAACAGCACCGTAATAAGGAACATACGCTCATTGCGGCTCTGCAAATCATCCAGAATCTTCTTGGCTTCACCACCATAAGTTGCAAGGTCACTCGGAATAATTTCCATATCATAGCCGGAACGCACCGCCTTTTTCTGTTCCTCAATCTTCATGCGGTCAAGGTCTGTGATCTTGCCCTTGATGAGTTTGATTGCCTTGAGCTGGTCTACCGACTGCACATGGATGCTGACCACCAGATTCTTGTCCATGTCCAGAAACTCTGCCAGAACCTTATCCGTCAGTTCCGGGGCAAGGATGTTCAGATAGGATACTGCGCCGATAGTATCTCCCATCTGGAAGTCCTTGCCGCTTTTGAACAGAAAACTGGTCGGAGCAATGAAGTCCTTGGTAGTCATGCCGCTTTGCAGGATGCGGTCATAGCTGAACTCAAACTTCCGTTCTTCCTCCTGATGGAACATCTCGTACATGATCTGTAAGCGTTCCACACCATTCAGCGGATATGCTTTTACGCCCAGCACCTTGAAATTGTTGAGAATATCGGTTTCGATACGCTCCAGCCGGGGCTTTGCTTCTTTCACGCTTTTGGCTTCAATGCTGAACGTGATGTATTTCGTCCGAACCAGACCGTTGTTGCCCTTGGCAAGCTGCTGTTTCAACATCTGCGCATATTCCATGCGTACATCATCGAACTGGTCATGCTGCGGCTCAATCTGAATGACCTTGTTGTATTCGCTCATATCACTTTTATGGTTAATGAACGAAAGCTGAAAGCGGATGCTGGAATCAAAGTAGTTGAGGAAGTCACACCAGCTTTCAAAAATGGTGTTCTTATCTTCGTTTTGCGCGAGCTGATAGTTGATGTCATAGAAGCGGACGGTTTTGGAATACAGATGTTCCTCCACCCGGCAGATGCCGTCCCGTCCCATTTCCAGATACGGAATCGACCGCTGCACGGTCAAGTGATGCTCTTTCTTCTTTTTTGCTTCTGCCTTTGCAGACGGCTTGAAGAATTTCTGGAAGATGCCGCCGAACAGCGGCTTCTTATCCTTTTCTTTTCCCAATAATGCCTCCCTTCTTCACTTTTGGTGTTACAGGTTTCTCCGGCTCATATTCGTACAGATTTTCGATCTCGTAGCGGCGAACCGCCGGACGTTTGAAACGGACATTGATGAAGTTCGTCAGGATGGTTTCAAGGTGCATCCCGTTTTTCTCGAACAGCGCAAAGAAAAATTCCGGGAGCATCAGCAGCACCATGCCCGCCGCCGCGTTGCTTGTACCAAGCGTTTCCCGTGTAAGAAAGTAGAACGGGACACCGATGGATGCCGCAAAGCCCATACAGATGAGTTGTCGCTTTGTCAGGTTGAGAAAGACCTTGTTCTTCACTTTGGACAGGTCTTTCGGGATCGTCACATAAGCCATTCTTCACCATGACAGTCAGACACGCCGCCGGGATACGGCTTTCTGTCTGCTGTCTTTCCTTTCCTCGGATTTTCCCGGTTTTAGTGACTGCCGAAGATCTGTTTGGACAGACTTCCCGTTTTCATCAGGCTGAAGCACAGAATCACGGTATACGCTGCAACGCCGATCAGCGCGGAGTGCATATTGCTGGAAATCCGCACCGAAGAAATCAGTGCTGCGTAAATCGCCACACAGACCATCATCAGAAATGCCTGAAATGCAAGGGCGAACAGTCCTCTGAAATAGTTGGTTCCTACATGACCCCATTCACGGTTGCTCATCGTTGCGAACGGGATCGGGGCAAGCGATGTATAGAGATAAATCTCTATCATGCGCCCATAGACAATGACAGTTATCACCACCGACATAATTTTCATGCAGAAGCTGACAAGGAAGGTTTCAAGAGCCAGCACTACCAGTTCACCGATCTCCATGGTTGCCATCGCCGCCTGCATCTGCATGGACAGCGAACTAACATCAATGGCAGTCTCGCCGTTGATGATACCGGAAGCCGAATTAACTACCGATTGTCCAACGTCAAAGACTGCCATTGTAATTGTGAACGTATTGCTGACCAGATAGATTGCGACCCATGCCTTGACAAAATACTTGAAGAACATCCATGTATCTACATCATGCAGGTTGTTTCGCTCGGTCAGCATCGAGATCAGCTCATAGCAGAGTACCAGAGTGATGATGATTCCGGCAATCGGAACTACCACCGACTCTGATAAGTTCTGAATCATACTGAAAACGCTGCTGTTCCAGTTTTGTGGAGTGCGTCCAACCTGAGCCGCGATCTCACTTGTCTTTTCATTGACATCCGTGAACATCGTACTCATGTTGGACTCCACCATTCCTGTCAGAAGTTCCCGCATCCATTTTTCGATGGCTGCAAAGATATTATCGAACAATGGCGGGAGTACCTCCTATCGCGGGTGCTTAGCCGAACAGACCAGAGAGCAGAGGGATCAGCTGCGTACCGATGAGAATGACGCCGCCACCGCTCATGAGCTGTTTTATCCCCAATTAGGTGTAAAACTCTGCTCGATGGCGGGCGGCGGCGTACAAAAAATCTATATGGTGTTTTTAAGAGAACCGTCCCGGCGGGACAGGTCAGGCAGTGACCTGTTCCACCTCCGGGATGGGTTTGAGATTAAAATGAATTTCGATAGAAATGTGTCTTGTTTTATCTTCGTCAATGCGCTCATGCACGACGATTTCTTTGATTAAGCGGTTGAGGGTGGCTGCGTCCAGCTCTGTGATGTTGGCGTATTCCTGAATGGCTTCCACCCATTGTTTTGCGTCATTGGCAAGCTGGACTTCATCGGACAGCCGCTTTCTGCCCTCGGACACTTTTG
>OLRC01001765.1_pt1 | contig 13041 bp, 8 predicted proteins | sample 1672081 | NCBI WGS metagenome assembly OLRC01 (sample SAMEA3136643, study PRJEB25190) | human gut metagenome | biome: human gut; feature: human-associated habitat; material: faeces | place: Austria | collected 2013
TCGTTACCAAATACATCTCCCAACCCGGCTATAATAATGACGATACCCGTAACGGCAACCGTCCTCTATTCGGCTGGAAAGGTTCGGGAGGGCTGTGGGGCTTCAATTATGTTCCTAAGCTTTACGCAATACGTCCCGATAATCCGGATGAAAGTTTCCAAGTTTTACCGTTAGTGAATATGAAGCAATTTGCTGCACCGCAACAAATTTATTATCCGGGTAATAGAACCATCACTCAAAGCGAGTATTACAACGGAAGAAAGCCGGAACAATGTTTTGTTGCTCCCGACGGTGTAACCATCATTCCGAATTACGAAGATTTATTCCGTTGTTCATCTCTGGTTAAGGCAGTACCGGGCAAAACAGTCTATACATTGGATGAATATCACCAACGCGTAATCCATGCGGATGTAGATGCCCAAGGCTTCTTGCAAAACTGTCGCATATTTGCCGACGGAGGCGACCGGAGCGTAGTTACGGACTCTAAAGGCAACGTATATGTAGCCAACGGAGACATTTCCATATTCTCCCCGTCAGGTGAATCCATAGGTACGTTAGAGGTGCCGGAACGTCCCACGTCTCTACTGATATCAGGAAACAAGCTCTATATCACAGCTCTTTCTTCGCTCTATCAAATAGAGCTTTAACAATAGGATTATCATAATAAGAGATTAGGATTATCAATCATGACAAAGTGATATTTTCATAGGTTAGATTTTTAAGTTTGTAACTAAGGTTGCGATTCAGGTTTAAGTTAAAGAGGCGGATAACTACTTGTTTTTTTTTACATCCGCCTCTTTTTTAGTAGTTTTGGCAGTAATATCATTTATAACATATCACCATGGAAAGAAAGAAAAATACACTCCCGCAAAAGGCCTGCCATTGGATGGCTGCCGTTATTATATCCTTATTTGTCCTGCCCCCTGTCCACGCCCAACGCCAAACCCAAACCATCAACGACAGCTGGAAGTTCCTCAAAGGAGAATGCACCGCAGCAGCCGACAGCGCCTTTGACGACAGCAAATGGACATCCATCCATCTGCCCCATACCTGGAATACCGATGCTTATACCGAAAAGGATTACTACCGCGGCACCGGTTGGTACCGCCGACAACTGACCTTGCCTCAGGGCTGGAAAGAGAAACAGATTATCCTGAGACTGGATGCTGCCAGCAAAGCAGCCACCATCTATATCAATGGCAAAAACGTAGGTGAGCATGCCGGAGGATATACCGCCTGCTCATTCAACATCACGCCGTTCCTCTCTTTCGACACACCCAACACGCTGGCCATATGCGTGGATAATGCCCGCCAGGATATTGCTCCCATCTCCGGAGACTTCACTTTCTTTGGAGGTATCTACCGGGATGTTTGGCTTACGGCGGTTCCCAACCAACACTTCAACCTGACGAACCACAGCTCGGACGGGCTGTTTATCAGCACGCCGCAAGTGTCTGAAGAACGAGGCATCATTTCCATCCGCGGTGAAGTAAAGAACGATGCGAAGGAAAAAGCAACACTGGAACTGACGCACACTATCTACCGTCCTGACGGCACCCTGCTACAAACACTCAAGAAGAATATACAGCTAAAAGCCGGAGAAACCTACGCTTTCAGAAACGAGACAACCCCGGTGTTGAAACCTGAATTGTGGACTCCTAAAACACCCCGCCTCTACCGCGTAGAAACAACCCTGCGCAACCGCAAGACTAAAACCTTGCTGGACCAAAGCAATCATTACACCGGCTTCCGCTGGTTCCGATTCGACGGAGATGAGGGTTTCTTCCTCAACGGAAAGCCCTATAAACTGCGCGGCATCTGTCGCCATCAAGACCAGAAACCCATAGGTCCCGCGCTGACAGACGAGATGCACCGGAGAGACTTCCTGCTGATGAAAGAGATGGGGGCCAATTTTATCCGTATCTCCCACTATCCGCAAGCCCTGCTGGAGATGTGCGACAAGCTGGGTATGCTGGCATGGGAAGAGATTCCCATTATAGACATTGTGCCCGATACGCCGGGTTATGGAGATAACTGCGAACGAAACTTGCGGGAAATGATTCGCCAGCACTACAACCACCCTTCTATCATCACCTGGGGATATATGAACGAAATATTGCTCGTAACCCAACGGAAGTACAAAACCGAAGCGGAACTGAAGCCGGTACTGGAACGCACACTGGCACTGGCCAACAGGCTGGAACGGGTACTGAAAGAAGAAGATAGCACCCGCATAAGCACCATGGCATTCCACGGCAGCAACAGCTACAACGAAACCGGATTAAGCAAAATCACCGATATTGTAGGCTGGAACTTATACCAGGGATGGTATGGGGGTGACCTCACGGGCTTTGAGAAGTTCCTGGCACAACAACACCAAAACCATCCCACTCACCCGATGATTGTAAGCGAATATGGTGCAGGTTCGGACAAGCGATTACATTCGCTGCATCCGCGTGCTTTTGACTTCAGCATCGAATACCAGCAGAAGTACCTCGAACACTATTTGCCGGTATTGGAAGATACACCTTATATCTGCGGCGGCACGCACTGGAACTTTATCGACTTCTCTTCTGCCCTGCGAGACGAATCCATGCCACGCATCAACAATAAAGGGTTGGTTTATGCCGACCGTACCCCGAAAGATGTATATCACTACTATCAGGCAGCTTGGCGCAAGGACATTCCGGTGCTGCATATTGCCAGCCGCGACTGGACAGACCGTGCCGGCGTGCAGCAAGGCAATGCTCCCGTATATCTGCCGGTCAAGATATACACCAACCTTTCTGAAGTAGAGCTGTTTATCGACGGTATTTCATTGGGAAAGCAGAAAACAGAGAACTACACGGCCACCTTCGAAGTTCCATTTTCTAACAGAAATCCTTTCCTATTCGCACAAGGAAACTATCAAGGAAAGACAGTGCAAGACGGGCTGAGAATAAACTTCACTCCCATACCGGCATGCCTGGATGCAAACAACCTGAAAGGGTTGGAACTGGCCGTTAATGTAGGAAGCCAATGCTTCTTCACCTCGGACGAAAGCCAACTGACCTGGCTACCCGACCAGCCTTATGCCGCAGGCAGTTGGGGATACATCGGCGGTAAGGAGGGAACTGCACAAACCGAAATCCAAAACACGGCAGACGGCCCCTTGTTCCAAACCCTCCGGAATGAGATAGAAGGTTATCGCTTCGATGCTCCCCAAGGTGTATATGAAATAGAGCTTCTCTTTACCGATATCTTCCGCCGGAATGCGGGCATTGCCTACCAACTGGACCGGAACGGGCAACAAGAGAACCGGGAAAACACATTCGGCATTTCCATAAACGGGGAAGTGGTGGAAGAGAGCCTCTCTCCCTGCAAAGAAAGCGGGTACTTCCATGCTTTGCGAAAGAAATACTACATTACGAACGACAAAGAATACATCGATATACGTTTCCATTCAACAAGCGGTACTTGCTTCCTGAACGGTATCAAACTCAGAAACATTTATTAATCAATAAAATAGAAAACCATGAAACTAAAAGTAGTACAATGGGTGCTTGCTTTATTTCTTCTGGCGCCTTGCACACAAGCACAATCCATCTGGGATGCCACGCACCTTGCCAACGTAAAACAGTCCATCCATGAACCTTTCTACGCAACCGCCTACCAGGCATTGCAAGCGGAGGCCGATAAACTATTGGATGTACAGCCTCTTTCCGTGATGATGAAAGAGAAGGTGCCTGCCAGTGGCAACAAGCACGACTACATGAGCCAGGCCCGCTATTATTGGCCGGACCCCACAAAGCCCGACGGACTACCTTACGTAAGCCGCGACGGCGAATCGAACCCCGAATTGAACAAGCTCGACCGCAACCGCCTGGGAGCAACCGCCAGCCGCGTCACCACGCTGGCACTGGCCTGGTACTTCAGCGGAGAAGAGAAGTATGCCCAAAAGGCAACGGAGCTTATCCGCGTATGGTTCTTCGACAAGGATACACGCATGAATCCCAACCTGGAGTATGCGCAGATGATACCCGGACACAACGGCGGCAAAGGCCGTTGCTACGGCGTGCTGGATAGTTACTCCTTTGTAGAGATGCTGGATGCCGTGAAGTTGTTGGAGCAATCGAAGTCTTTTACGGCCAAAGATTCCAAGCAGCTGCAAGCATGGTTCGGCAAGTTGCTGAACTGGATATTGACCAGCCCGCAGGGACAAGAAGAATCCCGCCAGGCCAACAACCACAGTACGGCCTACGATGCGCAGGTGATAGCCATTGCCCTCTACACCGGCAACCTTAAAGTAGCCCGGGAAGTTATCAACGCCGTTCCTGCCAAGCGCATCTTCACCCAGATAGAACCGGACGGACGGCAGCCGCATGAATTGCGCCGCACGCTTGCCTTCGGTTATTCCCAATACAATCTGACCCATCTACTCGACATCTTCTGCATGGCAGAGAAAATAGGAATCAGGATTGATAACGCCACCTCTCCCGACGGACGCAACTTCTACCGGGGAATGGATTTCCTGGCGCAATATGCAGGAAAGGGTACAGAGGAATGGCCTTACCAACAGATTAGCGAATGGGACTACAAACAACAGGAATTCTGTAAAGACCTATACCGTGCCGGCTTGCTCAACCCTGCACGCAAAGACTATCTGAGACTATCCAAAGCCCACAGAGTCATTCAGTGGAAAGACCGCTTCAACTTGCTCTATGTGCAACCCTCCGAAGTGGATAACGCCTATGCCTTTGCCTGCAAACAACTGGAATTTGCCATGCAGTGCGCCGACAAAGCAAAGAAAGAGGAGAAGAATGCTGCCCGGCGTCGCGTCATGCCGCGCAGCATCCATAAAGACGGTTCGCTGGCTATGATACATCCCCACGATTGGTGCTCGGGGTTCTTCCCCGGCTCGTTGTGGCAGGTATATGCCTATACGCATGATGATTACTGGCGCCGGGCTGCCATCTCGTGGACCTGGCCTATTGAAGAAGCCAAGTGGCACAAGGGCACGCACGACCTCGGCTTTATGATGTACGACAGCTTTGGAAAGGCGTATGAACTGACGGGTGAACGCTCTTACAAGGATGTGGTGCTGCAAAGTGCCAAGACTTTGATTACCCGCTACAGCCCGAAGGTGAAAAGCATCCGCTCGTGGGACCACAACCGCGACCGATGGAAATATCCGGTCATCATCGACAATATGATGAACCTGGAAATGCTGTTCCGTGCCACGCAGCTGACGGGCGATTCCATTTACTGGAATGTGGCCGTGAACCATGCCAACACTACACTAAAGAATCATTTCCGTCCGGACTACTCCTCTTATCACGTAGTGGACTACCACCCGGAAACAGGTGAAGTCCGCCTGAAGTGTACACACCAGGGAAACTCGGACGACTCCTTCTGGAGCCGCGGACAAGCCTGGGGGATGTACGGCTTTGCCATGTGTTACCGCTTCACCAAAGACCCCGCCTATCTGAAACAATCGGAAGGCATTGCCGACTTCTTCCTCAACCTGCCCAACATGCCGGCAGACGGCGTGCCCTACTGGGATATGAAGATGGATGTCATTAAAGACTGCACCCCCGAGAACATCAACCCCGACGTGCCGCGCGACGCTTCCGCCGCCACACTCATCGCTTCGGGTTTATATGAACTCTGCACCTACGTAGCTCCGGAGAAGGGGAAACAGTATCGCGCCGCTGCCGACAAGATTGTCGATAGCCTCAACAAGCATTACCGGGCAGAACCGGGTACTCACTACGGCTTCCTGCTGCTGCATTCCACGGGACATCATCCGGGAGGAAGCGAAATAGACGTGCCGCTGAACTATGCCGATTACTTCTATCTGGAAGCGTTGGCAAGGAAAGAGGCGCTGGACATGAAATAAAGTTTATTCGCAAGCTGCGGATATGTATCCGGGGCTTGCGAACGCTTATCCGCGCACTGCGAATGCTTATCCGCAAGCTGCGAACAGAGAATTGTCTTAAGAGAAAAGAACTTTTCTCCCTATACCTCAGAACTTTATCCTTAATACCTAACAACTTTTATATATATACCCCGCAGGACGTATATATGTATCATTTTTATAACATACCATGAAAGCACCCCGAATCCTACTTAGTCTATTGTTCAGCAGCCTGTTGTTGCAGGCACACGCACTGATTCCTACCGACCGCAAGCAACGTCTTACGGAGCATTGGGAGTTTATCCGCCAGGATATGGGAAGCATTTGGGAAGTGATGCGCCCTATCACCGGAGCAGGAAAGCCCGAAACCGTTCCCCTCTGGCAGAAAGTCACCCTGCCCCACTGCTTCAATGCGGAAGACGCCGTTGACCCTGATGTGAACTATTATCAAGGCCCCGGCTGGTATCGCACCATGCTCAACATAGAGAATCCCTATACCAACGGACGCACCTGCCTGGAGTTTGAAGGCGCGGGACAGAAGACAGAGGTATATGTCTATACCACCCGAATCGCTTCGCACGTGGGTGGTTACGACGAGTGGAAGGCAGACATCACCGAAGCCGTGGAAGCATTCCGCCGCACGCCGCTCTGCCGGGAGCGTTTCGGCGGAAAGATTCCTATTGCCATTCGCTGCGACAACAGCCGCGACACGGAGATGATTCCTTCCGATATGTCCGACTTCAACCTCTACGGCGGACTCTACCGATATGTCAACCTCGTCTATACGCCTGCCGTCCATTTTGAGCAGATACGGATAGAAGCAACAACCGATGAGAAAGGGAAGCAAGGCAGTATCTCGATAGACATTGCTTTCGGCGGACTATCCGGCAAGGAGAAGAAGGCAAAAGAGTTCTCTCTCCGCGTCTTCTCACCCGAAGGCAAGGAGGTTAATTCCATATCATCCGAGCTTACGGAAATATCCTCGTACCAAAACGCCCGCAGCTGTGGAGCCCCCACTCTCCCGCTCTTTACACCTGCGTGGCAGAACTTATCGACAACGGAGATACCCTGCGCACCACCCAGCACTTCGGCTTCCGCCATTTCCGCTTCGAAGAGAAAGGGCCTTTCTACCTGAACGGCGAACGGCTGCTGCTGCGCGGCACCCACCGCCATGAAGACCATGCCGGAGTAGGCGCTGCCTTGACCGAAGAGATGATGCGCACCGAAATGCAACAAATAAAAGAGATGGGTGCCAACTTTATCCGCCTGGGGCACTATCAGCAGTCCGGCATCATTCTGCGGCTCTGCGACGAGCTGGGACTTCTCGTCTGGGAAGAAATACCCTGGTGCCGCGGCGGTCTGGGCGGAGAGAGCTACAAGAACCAGGCGCGCCGGATGCTCACCAATATGATTGAGCAACATCGCAACCATCCTTCCGTCATCCTGTGGGGGCTGGGCAATGAGAACGACTGGCCGGGCGATTTCCAAACGTTCGAAAAAGACAGCATACGCGCCTTTATGGGCGAGCTGCACGACCTTGCCCATCGCCTCGACCCGACGCGCTCCACAGCCATTCGCCGCTGCGAGTTCTGCAAAGACATTGTGGACGTTTACTCCCCCACCATCTGGGCGGGCTGGTATGGCCGCCGCTTCCGCAACTACCGCGAGATGGAGACGGCCGGAATAAACGCCACCACCCGTTTCCTCCATGCCGAATGGGGAGGCGACAGCCATGCCGGGCGCCATATGGAAGTGAACAAGGAGACGGGCAGAAAAGGAATAGATAACTTCGACATCGAAGCCGCAGACCGCAACGGCGACTGGAGCGAAAGTTATATCATCCGCCTCTTCGACTGGCACCTGAAAGAACAAGAGACCATGCCCCGGCTTACGGGGAGCCTCTTCTGGACTTTCAAGGACTTCTCCACTCCGCTGCGCCCGGACAATCCCATCCCTTACGTCAATCAGAAGGGGGTGGTGCAACGAGACGGCACCCCGAAAGAGAGCTATTACGTCTTTCAATCCTATTGGAGCAGCAAACCGATGCTGCACATCTACGGACACTCCTGGCCAGTGCGCTGGGGCAAGCCGGGCGAGCCCAAGGAAATTCTGGTCTATTCTAACTGCCCCGAAGTGGAGCTGTTTGTCAACGGTGTGTCGCAAGGACGGAAGAAGCGCAACAGCCAGGACTTTCCGGCAGCAGGGCTGCGCTGGAATGTGCCATTACGAGAAGGAAACAACAAGATTACCGCCACAGGGTATGACGGCAAGCTGCGCCTCGACGATGAAATTCAGCAGGAGTATCAAACCCGAACCTGGGGCAAACCGTCAAGAATACTTCTGACGCAGACCGCCCAGGATGCGGAAACCATACTTGTGCAGGCTGAACTGATAGACGAAAACGGCATACGTTGCCTGGATGCCTGCCAGTTCATAGAATTCGGCTGCACGGACAGTGAAGCGTTGCTCCGCAACCAAGGCACCGCGCAAGGCTCACGCCGCATACAAGCTGCTAACGGGCGGGCAAGTATCCGCGTAAACAAGCAGCACGCACCCGTCGTGGTGAGTGCATCTGATAGCAAACGAATCTTAAAAACCGCACTAATTTCCGTTTCCGGCCAGTAAGATAAGTATTTTAGCACTCTATTTAAGCACTGAAAATGATTTAATCCCTAACTTTGCGAAAAAGATTCATTTTATAAACTAATACATAACATTATGAAGAACTTATTCAACATCAAAGACAAAGTAGTAGTAATAACCGGCGGAACGGGAGTATTGGGGAAAGCTATCGCTCTTCATCTGGCGGAAGAAGGAGCGAAAGTAGTAATCTTAGGTCGCAAAGCAGAGGTAGGAAACGCCATCGTCAACGAAATAAAGACAAATGGCGGAGAGGCCTTGTTCCTTACTACAGACGTGATGAACCGGGAGATACTGGAACAGAACCTGGCAGATATCCTGAAAGCCTATGGCCGCATAGATGCCCTGCTGAATGCAGCCGGCGGAAATATGCCGGGTGCCACCATCGCGCCCACGGGCACTTTCTTCGATTTGAAGATAGAAGAGTTCCAACGGGTGCTGGAATTAAACCTGACCGGTACCGTACTGCCTACACAAGTCTTCCTCAAACCGATGGTGGAGCAGAAGGCAGGTGCTATTGTCAACTTCTCCAGCATGGCTGCTTTCCGCCCCATGACGCGTGTAGCCGGATATGCTGCCGCAAAAGCCGGTATCTCCAATTTCACAGCCTTCATGGCTACGGAAGTTGCCAAGAAGTTTGGTGAAGGTATTCGTGTAAATGCCATCGCACCCGGATTTTTCCTCACAGAGCAGAACCGTGCCCTGCTGACGAACCCGGATGGAAGCTACACGGAACGTGGGCAAGATGTGATTCGCCAAACTCCCTTCGGACGTATGGGCCGTGCAGAAGAGCTTTGCGGAACCATCCAATACCTCATCAGCGATGCTTCCAGCTTTGTCACCGGTACGGTGGCTGTAGTGGACGGAGGGTTCAACGCATTCGCCATGTAAATAGTAAATTGCAAATCATCAAACAATAAATAACATGATTCTTTGTGAACAAACCTGGCGCTGGTACGGTCCCAACGACCCGGTAAGCCTTTGGGACATCAAACAAGCCGGGGCTACCGGCATTGTAAACGCCTTGCATCATATTCCAAACGGGGAAATATGGACAGTAGAGGAAATCAAGAAACGGAAAGAAATGATTGAAGCCGTAGGTCTGCGCTGGTCTGTAGTAGAAAGTGTACCCGTACACGAACATATCAAGACCCAAACCGGAGACTTCCAGAAGTATATCGACAACTATAAAGAGAGCTTGCGTAACCTGGGCAAATGCGGCATTCACATTGTCACCTACAACTTTATGCCCGTACTGGACTGGACACGTACCGACCTCGCCTACGAACTACCCGACGGCAGTCGTGCCCTCCGCTTTGAACGTGCCGCTTTCATCGCCTTCGACCTCTTCCTGCTACGTCGTCCCGGTGCAGAAGGCGAATACACCGATGAAGAAAAGGCCAAAGCCCGTGCCCGCTTCGAACAGATGACAGAGGCAGACAAACAACTGCTTGTACGCAACATGATTGCCGGACTTCCCGGCTCAGAAGAAAGCTTCACCCTGGAACAGTTCCAACAGGAACTGGACCGCTACAAGGGCATCACTCCGGAACGCCTGCGTGCCAACCTGATCTATTTCCTGCAAGAAATCACTCCGGTAGCCGACGAAGCAGGTGTCATGCTCGTTATCCATCCGGACGACCCACCGTGCTCCATCCTCGGCCTGCCACGCATCATGAGCTGTGCTGCCGATTTCCAGGCACTGATTGACGCTGTTCCCAACAAGAGCAACGGTCTTTGCCTCTGCACCGGTTCGCTCGGTGTAAGCAGCGCCAACGATTGTGCAGTCATCATGCAGCAATTTGCCGACCGCATCAACTTTGTCCATCTGCGCAGTACACAACGCGACGCCGAAGGCAATTTCTACGAAGCCAACCACCTGGAAGGAGACGTGGACATGTATCACGTGATGAAAGCCTTCCTTGAACTGCAACAACGCCGTGGTGTCTCTATCCCGATGCGACCCGACCACGGACACCAGATGGTAGACGACTTGAAGAAGAAAACCAATCCCGGCTATTCCTGTATCGGCCGTCTGCGCGGACTGGCAGAGCTTCGTGGACTGGAAATGGGTATAGCCAAATCGCTGTACGAATAAGGCACAAGAAATGTACAAAAACTGCTCGATTTTTAATCTGATTATTGCCACTCATCTTATTGAATACGGTTAATGAATACTCAAACTATAACAATAGACGAATACAATAACGACGGTTCATTAATCAATTTGTATTATAATGAATCGATAGGTGAATGGTGTGCATACGGCTTTTCGGCATACAGATTATGGTTATTCTGTAAGTCAAACGGATACAATACCTTGCAAAGTTTCTCCCAAGAAATGCAAATGCCATGTCTGATAATAGCAAAGAATGCGTTTATGCAATTATTACAAAATATGACCGACATAACCGAACAGATAGATTCTCATATCAGAATCATAATGCCGGAGAAAATAACCATGAATGCGTATAGAGAATGGATAAAAACTCTGAGAAGTAAAATTCCTGAAGTTTACAAATTGCAAGCTATATAAACGATGGACCCACAAGGTATCGCCATCCTTTTCTATACTATTTTTATTTTGGTAAACAGAGTTTCCCTAAATAATGGTTTTTCTTGAGATTATCATGGAATAAGATAGAGAACTGCATAATCGTAAACGTGCATGTTAGCATATAACCGATTCTATACCTCATACAGACAATGTTTCATAAGAAGCAAAATTACATTATTTAATATTTATGACACTTCTTTGGATTTACAATCTTCCTCTAAAGCCTGAATCTGGTGGAACGGAACGTATCACTTCCTTAGTGGCCAAAGGATTCTCTTTGCGTGGTTATCATTGCATGGATATCTTGGTCTTCGATGAGCATACCGGAATGATGAGTTATCGGTCGGAATCCATAGTGGATTTGTATGGGTTCTTGAAGAAGCACAAGGTGGATATTGTTATAAATCAAATTGCATATAGTAAATGGCTGCTAGATATGTTTTTGGATAAAGGTGGGGAAAAATGGAAACAAGAAGGTGGAAAAGTCATTTCATGCTTGCACTTTGATCCTAAAAATCCGTCTCTTCTCCATTTGCTAAAAAGTAAATACCACAAAACATGGAGAGATCGGCTATATCTTGCGAAGGCTTTTGTCTTACAAAAGTATTATAAACTTAGGCAAGAGCAAGAAGAGGGTAGTATTTATAATCATATCTATGAGCATTCAGATTATTTTGTTACGCTATCCCCGACCCACTTCCCTTATCTCCGCAAGGTAATGAGGCGGGCTGATTATCATAAGCTTGTTGCCATTAATAATCCATTGACATTTTGTACTATATCTACACCGGATATTTTGGGAAAGAAAAAGAATATAGTATTAGTATGTGCCCGCATGTCTGAATATCACAAACGTATTTCATTGATATTGAAGACTTGGAGACTTCTTCAAAAAAAGTATCCAGTTGCCGGCAGTTGGGACTTGAAGATAGTAGGAGAAGGAAGTGATTTGGATTATTTCAAAGAGTATGTCCGTATAAGGAAAATCTCTCATTTGCATTTTGAAGGGCAACAATCACCGGAACCTTATTATCAGGAAGCAAGTTTGTTGTTACTGACCTCGAGTGCAGAAGGATGGGGATTGACCATTACAGAAGGATTGCAACGAGGGGTTGTTCCTGTCGTCATGAATTCAAGCCCGGTGTTTAACGAAATGATTCAAAACGGTATTGATGGGTTCATCACTCCTAACAATGATATCAAACTGTTCGCGGAAAAAATAGCTTGCCTGATGACGGATGCCGAGTTGCGCAGGAAGATGCAACTTGCGGCGTTGAAATCGGCGGAAACTTTCAGCCTGGAGAACACGATGGATAAATGGGAATGTAAGTGTAAAATAAGCAGATAAGCAAACATGAATATCAAGAAGCCTTTTTCCAAAAGAAGTTTGGCTAAATTTGTAAATATGGCTCGCGAGGTGTGTATGCCGTCGGTCATAGTCCATGCTTTTGTCTTTTTTGACGGAAGGAAAGTCTTGAGCCGGAACTGGGGGGATGACATTAACTACTTTTTCCTCCAAAGACTTTGGCATAAAGCCATTGTCTGTTATGACTATTCTTCCCTGGCCCATCGTTTCAAGCGTACTAATTATCTAATTATAGGATCGTCACTTACTTTACTTTGCAACAGGCAGTCCATAGTGTGGGGAGCGGGAGTTATCGATGATGCGAAAGAGCTTCCCGCCCATCCTAAAAAAGTATTGGCTGTGAGAGGGCCTTTAAGCAGGAAATATTTGCTGGATAGGGGTATCGAGTGCCCGGCTGTATATGGCGATCCGGCTTTATTGGTGCCTAAAGTATATCACCCATCTGTTACAAAAAAGTACAAGCTGGGTATTATTCCTCATTATTCTGACTACGGCTCTCCATTGCTGGATAAACTGAAACAAGACCCCGGCATATTATTTATCCGAATGGAAGGCTACCGCCAATGGACGGATGTGGTGGAT
>OLRC01001767.1_pt1 | contig 13027 bp, 10 predicted proteins | sample 1672081 | NCBI WGS metagenome assembly OLRC01 (sample SAMEA3136643, study PRJEB25190) | human gut metagenome | biome: human gut; feature: human-associated habitat; material: faeces | place: Austria | collected 2013
GCTACGGCGGTACTTATGTGGCTGACAGGAAGCTTCGTGTGGCAACTGTTCCGGTGGGCTATGCAGACGGCTATATGGACGTTATTGACCTTAAGAGCATTGAAAATATTGATTATGCTATCAAGCTCTATACAGACTACATCAATAAAATAATGAATTTAGTAGAAGGTGACGCTGAGAAGTATAAGCGACGCAAAGCTTTAAAGTCAATAATTGAGTTGGCAAGGCATAGAAATGTCAATTTATACTCTGAAAAGGGGGATAAAATCAATGGCAATACGCCGTGAATATATAGGTTCGGGCAAGAAATTCATACGTTATTCTCCTGAAGAAATGGCAGACGCACGGCAAACGGATATGCTTGACTTCTTATCCCGAAAAGAGGGTTTTACCTTTATAAGAGTAGGCTCTGTATATCAATGTAATGAGCATGACAGCTTGATTATTCAAGGTGACAGACAACGTTGGTATTGGAATTCGCAAAAACTTAAGGGGCTTAATTGCATCGACTGGCTTATGAAAATAGACGGCATGGGCGTTCAAGAAGCATTTGAAACAATTATAGACTTGTCGGGAAATATTAAGACGGAGTTTGTGAAAGCTCCTGAAATAAAGAATGAGCCAAAAGAATTTCATTTGCCACCTAAAAGCGAAACGTATAGAAACGCTGCCGCCTATCTCACGAAAACACGAATGATAGACCCTCATATAGTCAGCTATTGTATTAAAAATAGTTACATATATCAGGATCAATACAAAAATGTTGTGTTTGTGGGTTTTGATGATAAGAATGAAGCAAAGTTTGCCGAGAGCAAGATAACGAATACCTTTTATAAGCGCAAGCCCAAAAATGTAAGCGGAAGTCAAAAAGAGTACAGTTTCAATCTGACGCACTTGACACCTGAGGGCAACAAGGATACTGTTTATGTCTTTGAAGCTCCAGTTGACTTGCTTAGTCATGCAACGATGTATGTCATATCTGAAAAGAAAAGGGCTGAACGATTGGGGCAAAAACCTGATTATGATGTTTGGAAAAAGCAAAACAGGCTATCACTGTCGGGAACATCAGATGTTGCATTGCAATCATATCTGCAAAGATATCCTGAAATAAAAAACATTGTGCTTTGCTTAGATAATGACGAAGCAGGGCGAAATGGAATTGCAAAAATAAATGAGAAGTATGCTGACAGGTATAACATTACAGTTCATGTTCCTAAATTGGGCAAAGACTACAACGAAACATTGGTCAGCTATTTAACTGTAGCGGAGAAAGCTACAGAACAGAGAACAGTTGATAACAGTGAAGAAGTTGCTGTTACAAATACAACTCAGCGGTCACGCTGATACAAAAAAATTCAAGGAGTGATTTTCTATGAAAAACAAGAAGATGAAGAAAATTGGTGCAACGCTCTCATCATCAGTTGCCGCATTGTCAATGATGTTGATGAACGCTGTATCCGCAAGTGCAGACGCTATTGATGTGAATGACAATGGCAAGGCGGCTGTAGTCCTTGCTGACCTGTCTGGTCTGCTCAAGTGGATCAATGACTTGGGTGACACTGCTAAGTATATTGGCTATGCCATATCAGTTCTTGCAGTTATAATCGCAGGTATCATGCTTATTGGCGGTGGCAATGGCGGTATGAGCAAAACAAAAGGTGTATTTATAGGAATACTTGGAGGCTTAGCAATACTCGGCTTTGGTCCTAAACTCATTCAGGATTTTCAGTCAGCAACAACGAGTGGTATGCTTTTTATCAAATAAGCGGAGCGAACGGTACATATTGTATGTACCGCTATGGGTCTTAAGCTTTGAGCCTATAGCGGTGCATACAGTGCATTAGAAACAGAAAGGACGGATAATTATGAAAGAACGGTTATACAATGGTGATTTTTTTAACTTCGATTTTTATATCGAACGTACAGAGGGTGTTTATGACGGCATAGACTATGAAGAAGCGTTCAAAGCATTTACCTATCACATTCTCCATGAGAGTGGTCCGATAGAGATAGGCGTTGATTATGACAGACTAGGTAATGATGGTTTACCAAAAGAAAATGAAAGTGGAAGAATGCCACTACGCAAGTTTTCAAAAGGCGTTTTTACAGGCGTAGTTGATGGCATTATTAAAGATAAGCTGATTGATAAAGCAATCGGTAATCTTGACGATTTTCAGTATAACTATATACGAGCGAATAAAGATTTTGAGTCAATAGCTGATATGTTCAAACGAATTAAAGAGGACTGTGATTATGACAGTTGTGACTTTGACTATGATATAACAGTGACAGTTGGATCGCCAGAGTACGGAACGAATGAACCATATGACCGCTATTATAATGATGTTCTGAGCAGAGTAAATGTTATAACAGACGCAAAAGATATAATGAGTCTGTGCTGTGATTGGTCGGAATTTGTTTATCGCTATTATGACAAACTCAAAGATTTTGCCGATAAGAATTGGAGAAAGAACAATTTTGCCGAACCAGAAGATTTTGTGTACGAATGGATAGATGAAACGCAAAAATTACTTGCAGGCTATGGCACAGACAGTATATACAGTGCGTTGAGTGAAGTTATTGAGAGCGAACCTAACAGGGATAATGAACAGTATCAGAATTTTATTAAGAATAGTTTTAAGCCTTTCATGACAGATTGGAAATATACTTCATTCATTAATAATGATATGACAACGTTTAAAGACTTATCAAATGCACTTGATTTGGAGCATAATCGCATACTGTATACAGAATTTGAGCTGTTTACGGAGGAAAATACATACTATGCAGTAACATCAGGACACAATGTAAATGAAAATTCCATTGAGAATAATGCTGATTTAAAAAAGTGCATAGAGGACAACGCTATTGATTGCAATAATGTGTATGTAATCTATAGAAATTTCAGCTTAGGCTCTGAAAATGCGACTTGCGTGACGAATGCAAGTGATAATAAAATCGACATTATCCGTAATAATCGTAGCCTTATCGGTTATCATGCTGATTTGGTAAATGTTGATAGTGCAACTATTGATTTGAGAAATGAAAATTTCAGAAATCTTAACGATGAACGAGGAGTCAGAATATAATGAGAGTATCAAAAACGAAAAAATATGCGTTTTCTGTATTCATAACACTGCTTATAAGCACAATGTCATTGAGCATACTTGCATTTGCGGCTGACCCTCGTACACTTCTGCCTGAAGTGCAGGAGATAATCGTCAAGAAAACTTGGCACGGAGAAATGGTACAGAATGTTGAGTATACGTTGCTGAAATGGCTTGCATATGTTGTGGATTACATTTCAGAAGCTGTGGATCAGGTGCTGAATTTTAATCTTTACAACGTTATAAAAGACGTATTTAACATAGATACTATTATATACCCTATAGCGTGGGCGTTGGCAGGAATGACAGTGGTGCTTATAGGAATACTTATCATCGTCAATGCAGATAAGATACACATAACAGACTATGTACGAAATATCTTGACGTCACTGTTTTTCCTTATCGCATTGCCGATACTCGTTTCATCATTTAGTGACCTTAAAACTGTGGGTGTGCAGTTTGCAAAGGATAATACAACAAAAGATACTGCAACAAATAGGACGATAGGTGAGTATATTCTCGCAAGCAATATTTACAACGTGAATAGCAGCATAAATCAAAATAAATTGGTAAAACAAAGTCAAGTATCGTCATTTGGTGTAAATCCTAACACTGTGTACTCAATGAATATTAATCTAGGTTTAGATCCTTCAAAAACGCAATATAGGACAGTTACAACAGCAGACCATTATGATGTGACTCCTACATACAGATTTGATGATTTGACCTTTGAGCATAAACTTGAACTGTTAGACCTTGTCGATGACTATGCTTTTTGGCAACAGCGTGTCGCATGGGCGCAGGCTAACGCTGGAGTACAAGACAATTCTGATACGGAAGAAGATGATGATAACGCATATAAAATAACAATAACACGAGGAGAGGGAGATAACAGACATTCAACAGATTATTACGTTATAACCTCACAAGCTCCATATTATCAAGCTTCATTTGAATGTTACTTAATTCGTGAAGCAGCGGAAAATGCTGCCCACGAACTTCAAAATCGTGGCATAAATATACAAGCTAGTCAAGTGGCTTCTATGATAATGTATTGCCAAGACTCCGATACTTTTGAGGAAGCTATAAACAGGTTGAGTAAAGGCGCATTTAGAGAGTTAGACTTCTACGGAAACACAATGAGTGCTATTCAAATACTTAACATTTCCAATATCGAAGATTTTGCGGATAATGGATTTGAACATCATAGTGGCGGTAGTTTTGAACAATTAAAAGAAGCGTCCGATTTTAGTGACGGAGATATGTCAGCACAGTTTGATAAAATGTGGCAATATGTTTCTGTCGGTTACTTAACGGAAAAAAATCACTTCTATCGTGTGAATTTTCTATGGGGGCTATTCATGCTTGTAATAACGGCAGTGTGTCTTATCTTTGCAGGACTGAAACTTGCGTACTTGTTGTATGACATAATGTTTGCACAGATAGTAGCACCAATAGTTGTGGCAACAGATATGGGTGGCGCAGGACGGCTAAAAAAGGTCATACTGAATTTGCTTAACTGTTTTCTATCCGTGATAATAGTTGTACTAGATTTGCGTTTATATATCCTGATACTTACCGAAATTCAGGACTCATCATTGCTATCAAACCCTATAGCTGTTATTTTCATAACCGTTGCAGGCTGTAAATTTGTAATTGACGGACCTGACCTTGTGGTACATCTTCTTGGTATTGACGCAGGCGTTAAGTCAGGCGTATCAACTATTATGGGTCTGCGTTCCGCAGGACAGATAGCTTCAGGCGCAGGACACACTCTAGGTCATATAGCAGGCAAGGGAATTTCAAAAGCAGGCGGTGCAGTTGCAGGCAGTATCGGTGGAGCTATTTCAGGTGGCATTAATGGTGCGAAAGCTTCAATGGCAAATACTAAAAATAGTGACAATAAAGCCGAAAAAGGAATGCGTGGTGCTGTCGGTGCTGTTGGCGGAGCTGTCGCAGGCGGTGTCAGCGGTATGGTAGGCGGCTTTGGAAGTAATAATGGCGTTATGGGCGCAGCTGCTAATGGCACAGCCGTAGGCGGTAAAGCAGGAGAAGTTGCTAACAAACCTATCGGAGAAGTGGCTAAAAGTGCAGGACAAAATTTATCAGGCAAGGCAATGGGAATGGGTGAAAAACTTGGTGTAGGTACAAGTGGTAAGGACGGAAAAGACGGCACAAACGGAATAGACGGACTTAATGGTAAAGACGGCTTGCAAGGTGAAAATGGCAAACAGGGTGAGCAAGGTGAAAGCGGTGAATTTTCGTCAAACATCGATAATAGTTCATCTGAAAATGCTGTGGCGCAAGGCTCTTTTGGCTCGGACAGCACTAACGCAGGCATGGATGGCTCACAAACAGCTAGTGCAGTTACACCACCTAGCATTAGCACTTCGGGTGGAAGCTTTGGCACGGATACAAGTGCTTCATCAGCACAAGCTGTTAATTCAGGTAGCTATAATGCTCAAACATTTGCAGATAGACAGTATCATGCAGAGAGCAATACAACAAGCTATGCAGATACAGCTATGGCAACAGAAAAAACACAGCCTACATTTGCTGAGAAAGCAATGCGTGATGAAAATAAAAGAAAATAAATTGGGGCAGGCGTAATGCTTGCCCTTTGTAACTTAGAAAGGGGCAGAGTAAATGAATGATGATATAAGGGCAGGCTTAGTGCCGAAAACCACAAAATCAAAGGTCATGTTGACAAAACATCTGACAAAGTATCGTTTTTTGGGCATAATAGCTGTTTTCTTTTCTTCAATGTTCATAGGAATGGCGTTTGGCTCGTTGAGATATGTATTTGTGGTGTTCTGTTTAGTCATATTTATGATATGTACGGCAGGCTCTCCCTCAGACCCTCGCAAGAGCTTTGGAGGAAGCTTGCTTGACTTTCTGAGGTTTTTTGCTCAGAAAAAAACATACTACGGCTCAGGAAATGTGGATTGTGCTGATTATCTGAAAAAGGAGGAGGACAAGCGTGAAGCTAAGAAAAGAAAAAAGGAAAAATAAGCGTGTAAAAATGAATGCAAAGAATTGCCTTTGTACATACTTAAATTTCAATTCATTCCGCTTGACAGAGCAGGATCTAGCAACAGTTGGCGGTGGAAGGACAAATCTTGCGGCTAACTATGTGTTCAGGTTAAAGCATAATAACATCGGAAAGTATATGTCTGTTGTGGCTATTTACGGCATTGATATCATGCACTATTCCAATGACGATAAAATATCAGCGTTTAATGCTTTCGGTAGTGCAACTCAGCTTTTGGACTTGCCTCATAAATACATTTTCAGTCACAAGAAACCTGACCTTTCAAGGCAACGTGAGTTCTTGGAATACAAAAAAACGCAAACACAGCACCCATTTACAAGGGCAATGCTCGATAAGAAGCTCCGACAAATAGATGATTTGGAGAGAACTCACCGCAGTAATCTTGCATATATGTTTGTTTATGCAAACGATATTGATACGCTTTATGCAGCGGTAGAGCAATACTGCAATGCGTTTTCTGATACATCTATGGCTCTGTGCAATTTTGACACATCAATAAGCTTTATGAGAACGCTTTTAAGCTTTTCGGATTGTGAAAATCGTGATATTGATTATCAAAATATCAATGCTTATGTTCTGCCCGACACAGTAAAATTCGGTCAGAATTATTTTAAGGTGAACAACACATATGTGACATCAGTTGTCATAAAAAGTTTTCCTGCATTGCTTGCTCCACTTGCTCTAACACGGCTCGTATCACAAAAATATAGTGACATAGTATCTATGTGGGACGTGTGTACCGCTGCTCGTGATGATGTTCAGGAACAGTTGAAGCAATCAATGGACGAGCTTAACTCTCGTTGGGCAATTAAGCTCGGCATGGCTGATAACATTGATACTCAGACAGAACTTGCAAAGATACAAGAGATATATAATTCAGTAGTGAATGGTGCTGAAAACATGGTGTATATGACACTGCGTTTTTATATCTTCAATAAAGACCTGTCAGCATTGAAAAAGCGTGTTGCAGTAGTGCAGAAAGAGTTGGCTACAAACAATGGACTACGTTCTTACGTCCCTGAAAATCAGATGTTTACCGAGTTTACAAGACTTATTGTTGAGGGCAATAATATTCAAACGCCAATGCCTATCTATGATACATACGCCAAAGAATTTCCGTTTTATTATCAGGAACACATTGATGATAATGGATTGTTTATGGGCTACACGCAGACAAACGGACTTGTCTTTCTTGACTCGTTTCTGCGTAACAGATACCGCTCGTCATATGATATGATACTTTGTGGAGTAAAGGGCGGTGGTAAGTCTGTAACGCTTAAGTTAATGGTGCAAAATCAGCTTATAATCGGCAACAAGGTTTTCGCTATTGATATTGAGGGTGAGTATAAGGACCTTGCTATGATGTATGACGGTCAGGTCATTACAATGGATAGACGTGCCTTTATAAACCCTCTGCAGATAAGGACAGTTATTGATTGGCAAAGCGAAAACAAGCTTGATGAAGAAAACGATGATGATACACAGCAACAGCTCCTCTCCAAAGAAAGTGCTATCGAAACAAATTTTATATCTGAAATATCACGAATATGCACTTTCATGTATCAATACGTTCCGACAATGACCTATGATGTTATGACAGCTTTTAGAACTGCCCTTGTAGAAACTTATCAAAAAAAGGGTATAACAAAATACACTGATGTAAACTCTCTTTCGCCAGAAAACTTTCCGATATTTTCTGACGTTGTTGATGTTATAACGTCAAAGATCTCTTCGGGAACGCTCTCAGCAGACGAGATAACGTTGTATAAAACATTGCTTATGTACGTGAAAGAATTATCTGTTTCGGGTGCATATGGAACAATGTTTGATTCGCATACAAACATTGAGATAAACAATTCAAATCTTATAGTTTTTAATGTGAAAGCATTGTCGGAAATGGACGAGAATGTGTATAACGCACAGCTTTTCAATATACTCTCGTTGATGTGGTCTGAGGTTTGCAAGAACGTTGCTCATAACAATAACCTTGTAAATCTTCTTGACCGCCGCAGAGTTATCTGCCTTATCGATGAAGCTCATCGTTTCATCAATACCAAAAACACATTGTGTACTGATTTTATCCTTAAACTTGAACGTCGCTCAAGAAAATATGACGCAGGGCTTTGGTATGCAACACAATCAATTCTTGACTTTATGCCGTCCGACACTGGTGAAAGTGTGGATACAGTTAAGAAGATATTTCAGCTCGTGCAGTATAAATTCTTACTCAAGCAATCATCTGATAGTATTGAAATTCTTCATAACATTTTTGGTCAGTTTACTATGTCTGAGTTATATGCAACGGACAATTTTGAAGCAGGAGAAATGTTGCTTTCACTAGGCTCAGGCAAAAACAAGATACACTGTAAGAACGCTGCTACAGAGTGTGACCTTATGTACATAGGTAACTCTCAGGACAGGGACGAGATAGTAGACAGCATATTCAATCGAATGTATCTTCTTAATTGGAGTCCTCAAAATCTTGCTGATGAAATGTATCGTTCTGAGCAAAAAACGCAAGAATTTATCGAAACATTTACAAGGGAAGTCATTGAATATTTTGGTTTCAAAATAACAGACAGTGAGTATCTTTATGTGACAGTCAATAGGCTTGTAAAGAACCTTGCAAAGCGTTTTGGTGACAAGTACAACGTGAGAAAGTGGTGAGTACAGTATGGATAAGATTAAGCGAAACAACGCCATTTATATAGCATTTCTGAGCATTTCAATAGCTATTATGGCAGTTATTATAATCATACCTATGGTGCAATCTATGAGCTATGTGCGCCATACTGTAGACTACAACAGCATAGTTGCAATGGGTAGTTATCATATAAAAATATCAAATGCAACGTATCTTAAAGATAAAAAAGAGCTTTACTTTGCATTGTCGGCAAAAGAGGAGAGCAACTATTCAGGTAGCATAAGTTCAAAGCCTGAGATAAGCAACTACACGCTGAGATACTATGATGACAATGGCAAATATCATACAGAAGATATGCTGAAAAAGTATACTGTTTCACAGAAAAATGACCTTACAGAGATAATAACAGTATCCGATATTCCTTCGGGATATGACTACGTTTACCTTGAGTTAAAGTGTACGATCGCTGCCTATGACGAGCCTGACACAGTTGACGAATTTGGTGATGTAATAAAGGGGCAACACCATGATGAGATAGTCAAAGAACAGTATTTTATGTTTGACAAAAAGGACGTCAGAGTGATAGACAGCAAGGACGATAATCAGGACGATATGAGTGTTGTTATTGAAGAACAGACAGATAGTACATCTGAAAAAATCACAACTACAGAAGCCAAAAAGGATATTAAATCAGATTTGAAAAACGATAAAAAAGAGGATAAGAGCAGTGAAAATTCGTCAACCACAGATAGTATATCAGAGAGCAAGTCTGACAAAAAGGAAACTGAAAAGGTCACAACATCTACAGTAACATCGACTAAAAAAGTTGACGTAAATCCACAAGAAAATCACGATTGGCAGGACACACAAGCACAGCCAAGTGGCGGTAACGATAACTATCATAATGACAATACATATACTGAAACACAGCCCTATTATCATGATGAGCCTGCACAGACAGAACCACCATATCAACCGCCTGCAACAACTACAACAGCGGTCATAAAAGCACGTTCTTTGAAAATAGAAACAAGCTATGAGTACAATGATGTTAAGATAAACGTAGGGTCAACGGCACAGCTTAAAGCAGTTGTAGGTCCGTCAAATGCTGTGAATAAATCAGTGATTTGGGAAAGTAACAGACCTGATATTGCGGAGGTAGACAGCAACGGAAATGTGCGTGGAATAAGCAGTGGAAAGGCTATAATAACTGTCCGTGTTGCAGATAACAGTGCCATAACAGCAAGCTGTATGGTGACAGTAAATTAAAGGAGAAATACAATGAATGACGAATATATTTATCAGTATCCTGCACCTGAGTACATGGAGAACTTTAAAGAAATGGTAGCGCAAAGAACAACAAATACCAATGGCGCACGAAAGAAAGTTATCGTGTGCTTTGGCATTAGCATGGCTTTTTTAGTCCTTTATTGTCTGCCGTTTCTGAATTTTATCGACACATATTTATTGCTTGTTGCAGTGATTTTTTTATGCGCAACAGTGATACTTCTTAAAGGGATAACAAAGAAAATAGGCACTCATAATCTCATGATACAAGCTACAGAGAGTGACATGGTGCTGACGTATTATTCTGTCGGGGCAACGCCTAAAAAGGTATTGACATTACGTTATGAAGATATAATCGAGTGTCAGTTTTTCGATAAATCTTATACGAAAATACAGATAACTTTCAAGAAAAATAAGCACTCATATCTTAAATCATATAGTCAGACAGGTGGAGAAGTGAGCAATTTAGTTGACACTATGGTTTCATTTGAACTCAATCCATATTCCTATGAGCAAGGCTTTTTTATGTACATAGCACCTGATTATTTCAATATAAAAAAGTATGCACTGACAGATAAAATTCTAAAAAAATATGGCAACATAAATGAATATTTCACTCGCTTGGCTGAGAGTGAAGAGGTTGAATAAGGTGGTGTAAAATCTTATGCCAGATATTCGTTTGTCTAATGATTTGATGAGTAAAGTCGATAAAATTGCGGCTGAAAAAGGAATGTCACGAAACAAATTAGTGAACAAAATAATTGAAAAATACGTTGAAGCAAGTGATAGTTTTGTATCTGATATTCTTCCTGATGTTGTCCGCAGTATTGTCAATGACGAGATAAAAAAGCTTGATGATACCTCAACAGAAGTCATAAAGGATATGTATGTGACTATCATAAAGCTTAGAAAAATAACTGAAACACTAGAAACTTTCATGCTTCCAGAATACAATGAAGTGGACTATGATACGTTAAAAACTAACGAACTTTTGACTCTTATTGAGCTGTCTGAAAAGCAAAAAAAGCGTTGATTTTTGAACAAAAATCTTCATGCTTTTTTAGATAACAAATATTGCAAGGAAATTTTAAGGGGAAAACGCTATTTAAGTTATTTAACTTTGCTGATTTTAAGCTGAAATTTCTTATTTAAGTTAAATAGTCTATCCTATAATGTGGAAATTTTTAAGTGAAAAAGTTATTTAAGTTATTTAATTTGTCAGAAAAAGGGGTATTTAAGTTATTTAACATTGCTCCAAAAGAGGTATTTAAGTTATTTAACTTTCTGAATAAGTAGCCCCATTTTAAGTTCACCTAAAGCTCGGTACTACCGAGCTTTCACACAGGGAGTGTACCCACTCCCTTTATGCTCTTTGAGGTTATTCGTTCATGTTCTGAGCAAAATTCATTCATTCAAATTCCCCTGAAAATCAATAGTTGGAGGTGCAAATTCAATGCCAAAAAAATTAAAAACATTCTCGTTTTCTGATACTGCTGAGAAAAATCTAAGCTTGCTTATGAGTGACCTTGAAATACATTCGGCAAGTGAATGTATAAGATACCTGATAGACGCAGAGTGCGTTCGTCGTGGGCTTATAAAAAAGGACACAATGTCTGAAAAATTTGGTGCAGGAAAAGGTGACAGGTCAAATGCAAACGCAGTAAAAGACAAAGACGATCTATTGAGAGAAATACAAATGGTCAGCATTCAAATGGCAAAGTACAATAATCGTATTGAGGATATATACAAGATGTGTTATGAGGTCCGTGACGGAGTTAATTCTCAATGCAATTTCATGGACGCTCCTTTCACGTCTGCGGATACTATGGTTGAGGGCGCAGCGGTGAGCAAAGCAGTGCAAGGCTCATGTGAAACTTACGAAGCAAGAATGCGACGTTTGTCCGTGGACAAAGCAAACCGCCGCTAACGGCGGCGTATCTAAAAAAGAAGAAAAAGGGGTGATACATTGAAAAAGAAGCACACAACGCCTGCGGTAGTTTTTCATCTTGATATGATACAGCCTACGAGTAAGAAGTGGGTAATAGCCAAAGGATTTGACGGAATGTCTTATATGAACAGGGACGGAAAATTTCTTCCGAAAAAAGAGAAAACATTTAAGTCGCAGGCAACAGTAAATAAAGACTATATTGATTACATGAATAAGAATGGTGTCTTTGATACTAATTACTCAATGCTCACAGAAAAACAAATGGATAATTACAGAGATTATGAGAGGCAGAGTAAATCAGAGGGCTGTCCTAAATATGTTGGATATTTGTCATTCGATAATAAGTTTTTAGTTGATAATGGTCTGATGATAGGTGAAGTGCTTGACCGAGCAAAGCTTATGGATATCGCAAGAAAAGGAATCAATTCCTTGATCGACAAAAGCAACAAGCTAAAAAACGAAAACACTTATTGGTATGCGGCTATTCATGAGGATACAGACAATATCCATGTTCATTATACTTTGCTTGAATATCACCGCCTAGAGGATAGAACAGTAACATACAAAGGTAAAGGGCAGGACCTTTTAGAGCAGGACGCATTTAAGAAAATGAAGTCTACAGTTGCTAATGAAATTATGACAAAAAAGCTGACACCTGAGCTTACGGCTTTCAAGCGTAAAAATCTCATACCTGAGTTTTCTTCTTCCATAGTAGCGTCCAAAGAAATGATAGAACTGTTGAAGCTCCTTCCACCAAAACCGCCACACTCAGCGTGGCAATATGATAATGTGAAAGTTCGTCCGTATCAGCGCAGGATAGATATGTGTGTTGATAAAATTATTAGCTGTAACGAAAAGCTTCAGGCAGAGTTTGATGAATACGTTGAAAAGTTGAAAATGGCAGACGAACAGTACAAAAGATTTTTTTACAAAGGAAGCAATGTTTTTACAGCAGGTGATTCATGTGATGGACCATGGAATTGCGGGGA
>OLRC01001774.1_pt1 | contig 12990 bp, 9 predicted proteins | sample 1672081 | NCBI WGS metagenome assembly OLRC01 (sample SAMEA3136643, study PRJEB25190) | human gut metagenome | biome: human gut; feature: human-associated habitat; material: faeces | place: Austria | collected 2013
CCCACAAATTGTGACGCACATCTTGCAGAAAGCCTTTTTCAAACACGCTCTAGTACTCCATTTTTACTCCATTTTCGTAATAAATAGCTTGAAATTATAATAATTTACGTGGAATACACCACTCTCTCAACCCCTGGAAATACTGGAAAAATCAGGTGTTCCGTAGAGGTCGTATGGGGTGCTCTGGTAGACGTAATAATTCAGCCAGTTTGTATACAGATTGTTGGCATGGGCTCTCCACATCAGAAGCGGACCGTTTTCAGGGTTGTTGTCGCGGTAGTAGTTTTCAGGCATTTCAATAGGGAGCCCTTTGCCAAGATCGCGTTTGTACTCGCCGTCCAGGGTGACACGGTCGTATTCCGGGTGACCCATTACAAAAATCTTGCGACCGTCTTCTGCCATGGCAAGAAAAAGGCCTGCTTCGTCGGATTCTGCAAGGACAGTAAGGTCTTTGCAGGCGTGTACAGCTTCAATAGGAACTTCTGTATGTCGGGAATGAGGTGCCAGAAATATATCATCGAACCCTCTGACCAGCGGAATTTTGCGGTTCATTACCTTGTGCCAGAAAAGGCCAAACATTTTCTTATCCAGCTTACGTTTCTTCAGTCCATAGAAATGGTAAAGCGCAGCCTGAGCAGCCCAGCACAGGAAAATGGTAGATGTCACATGGGTCTCTGACCAGTCCATGATCTGGGTAACTTCCTCCCAGTAATCAACCTCTTCAAACTCCATCTGCTCTACCGGTGCTCCTGTAATGATCATTCCATCAAACTTCTTATCTTTCAGTTCAGAAAAAGTCTGATAAAATTTGTTCAGATGACTCCTGGAAGTGTTTTTCGCCTGATGGGACTCCACTGCCATAAAGCTTACGTCAACCTGCAGAGGAGTATTGGAAAGAGAGCGAAGAAGCTGAAGCTCGGTTTCCTCTTTCAGTGGCATTAAATTTAAGATCAGAATATAAATCGGACGGATATCCTGGTGCATAGCACGGTTCTCGTCCATAACAAACAGGTTTTCTTTTTCCAGAATCTCCTTTACCGGGAGATCACTTTGTATTTTAATTGGCATTGCAATTTCCTCCTACTATTATACATACTTTTTGTCATTCCTTTCGCTTCGCTCAAGGCACAAGCAAGTTATGAAAAAGTTACTGTTCACTGGTAACGTTCCGCGAGGTGTTTTTTATAAACAAAGTTCACAGAAAACCCGAAAACCTCGTCACGAGATCATGGGATTGCATGATTTTTATGCATCGCAAAGGGGATTGCTGTAAACGAAGTAAGCCAAAAACACAGATTACCAAAAGGCATTCTGCAAAATATACCGCAAAGTACAACGTACAGATTACCCAAATTTTCTTTTAAATCCCCGCCAGCTCCAGGAAATCCTCCTCCGACAAAATCGGGATTCCCAGTTCCTGAGCCTTCTTGTTCTTGGAAGAAGCAGATGTTTTATCGTTATTAATCAGATAGTCTGTTTTCTTTGTTACAGAGCCGGTCACCTTACCGCCGCGGGCTTCGATAAATTCCTTTGCCTCAGAACGGTTGGAAAAATGCTCCACACTGCCTGTAATAACAAAAGTTTTCCCTGCAAAAACCTGTTCTGCTGAAGTCTCCTCATGAACCAGATGAAGATGACTGAGCAGATGATCCAGCTTCTGATTATTCTCTGCGCTCTTAAAATAATCAGCCATACTTCCGGCGATTACCGGACCGATTCCTTCAATCGAGCTGATCTCTTCTTCATCTGCATGGCGGATTTTCTCTATATCATCGTCAAAATATTTACAGATCACCTTGGCATTTGCAAGACCGATACCTGTAATCCCAAGACTGTAGATCACCTTGGCAAGAGTGGTCTCTTTCGCTTTCTCCAGACTCACCATCAGATTATCAAAAGACTTCTGACCAAATCCTTCCATTTCTACGATCTGATCTTTATATTTTCCAATTTCAAAAATATCACCAAAATTATGAATAAAACCCATTGCAATAAACTTCTCCAAAGTTGCCTCTGAAAGTCCGTCAATATTCATGGCATCACGGCTGGTAAAAAGGCTGAAGGACTTAATCCTCTTGGCAACACAGTCCGGATTCATGCAGTATAATGTCTCCACATCGTTTTCCTTGCGGATACGCGCCTCCCGGCCGCACACCGGACATTTATCCGGAATTACCAGATTGCCGCTTCTTGTAAGATTCTCCGCAATCTGGGGAATGATCATATTGGCTTTATACACCTTAATGGTATCTCCAATTCCAAGCTGCAATTCCTTCACAATACTGATATTGTGCACGCTGGCACGGCTTACTGTAGTACCTTCCAGCTCCACTGGTTCAAAAATTGCAACCGGATTAATCAGTCCGGTTCTTGACGGACTCCATTCCATATCCACCAGCCTGGTTTCCCGCATTTCATCCGCCCATTTAAAAGCAAAGGAGTTTCGCGGAAATTTCGCAGTACTCCCCAGAGACTCCCCATAGGCGATGTCATCGTAGGTCACAACCAGTCCGTCTGATGGAAAATCGTTGTTTACAATTGTCTTGGAAAAATAATCCATGGCTTCATCCAGACTTTCAGAGGTAACCACCTTATACTCCACCACCTCAAAGCCCTGTTTCTTCAGCCAGATAAACTGCTGCTCCCTGGAATTAGAAAAATCCACATCCTGGGCACTTACCAGGGCAAAGGCATAAAAACGCACATTTCGTTTCGCCGTAATCTCGTTATTCAGCTGACGCACGGAACCACTGCAAAGATTCCGCGGGTTCTTATATTTGGCATCTGCATCGCCTATAGTCTCGTTGATCCGCTCGAACTCAGAATAAGTGATAATCGCCTCACCCCGAAGCACCAGCTGACCTTTATAAGGGATGCGAAGAGGGATATTCTTAAACACCCTGGCATTGTTGGTAATAACCTCACCTACAATTCCATTCCCCCTTGTTACTGCTTTCACAAGCTCACCGTTCTCATAAGTAAGAACAATGGTCAGACCGTCCAGCTTCCAGGATAAAAGGCATTTGTGATTTCCTATAAATCCACGGAGCACTTCCCTGTCTTTTGTCTTATCAAGGGATAGCATGGGGCTTGGATGTTCTTCCTTCGGAAGTTCATTGACTGCCTCGTATCCTACACGGACAGTAGGACTATTTGTGAGTACAGTGCCGGTTTCTTTTTCCAGCTGCTCCAGCTGGTCGTACAGGCTGTCGTACTCCTGATTGCTCATGATTTCCCTGTCTTCCTGGTAATATGTCTTCGCGGCCTGATCCAGCTTTTCTACCAGTTCTTTCATTCGCTGTAGAGAATTTTCCATGATGTCCTCCTGTTTTACTGTTATAATTACTGCAAGCAGACTTCCTCTGTGAGACAGACTGCCGTTTTTCTGAAATAGTGCGGGAAGCAGCTGGCTTATTTTGCCTTTTTACTTCTGGAATTGAAGAAAAGGGAATGCTGTCTCTTCCCTGTTTTTGGGAAAATACAGGCGCACTGTCCTGCCTTCTGGTTGCGGGAAGCTGGGAGGAATCTGCAATTCCACGTTCCAGCTTCTTCCACTCCTCCTGGGTGGCTTCTCTGTACCCGCCCTCTTTCAGGCCATCTATTGTCAGTTCCATGATTCGTACGCGCTTCAAACTAAGCACCTGATATCCCAGATATTCACACATTCGGCGGATCTGCCGGTTCAAGCCCTGGGTGAGAATGATCCGAAAAGAATTTCTCCCTGTTTTTTCCACAAAACACGGACGGGTAATGGTATCCAGAATAGGAATTCCAGATGACATTTTTTTCACAAAGTCACTGTCAACTTGCTTATTTACAGTTACCAGATATTCCTTCTCGTGGTAGTTTCCCGCACGCATGATCTTATTTACCAGGTCTCCCTGGTTTGTTAAAAGCAAAAGCCCTTCGGATTCCTTATCAAGACGTCCTATGGGATAAATTCGAACCGGATAATTCAGATACTCCGTAACTGTGGTCTCCTGGCGCTGTTTTCTGGTGCTGCACACTACACCACGAGGCTTATGGAATAAAAGCAGAACTTTTTTTTCTACTTTTTTCACAGGCTTACCATCCACAAATACAACTGTATCTGTTGTAATCCTTTCTCCCGGTTCTGCCACATGACCTTCCACCGTCACCCGTCCGTTCCGGATCAGGCTGTCAGCCTCACGTCTTGAACAGAATCCCGCTTCGCTTAAGTATTTGTTGATTCTGATTTTTTCGTCCATTTTTCCATTATATAGTTTTTCCCGGGCATATGCAAGGCAAACCTTGCCCCAAGCTCTAGAACACATTTAAAAAAGCTTTCCCGCAAAGTGTAATGCACATCTTGCAAAAAACCTTCTCCACACACGCTCCAAAGCGAATATTAAGCAGCCAATAAAGAAGATAGAAGCATGCAAAAAAGCCAGGACAATTTCCCCGTCAACACTCTGCAGACACTGTAAATTCTTCCACACTGCCGCAGGCATTACACAGGAAAATCCATCCCGGCTTCCACATTCTTTTCTTATTTTTCCAATAAGAAAAACCTCTTTATTCCGTTTTCAGATCTGAGAACTTCATTTTCACAACACACATAGCTCCCATCATCAGTGCTACACCGATGATCAAGCACAGCGGGCTCTGGATAAAGCCGGCGAAAATGTAAGTTACAAAGGATACCACTGCTGCCACAATGGCATAAGGCAGCTGGGTTGACACATGATTTACATGATCACACTGAGCTCCCGCGGAGGCCATAATAGTCGTATCCGAAATCGGAGAACAATGGTCACCGCAAACAGCACCAGCCATACAGGCAGAGATGGAAATGATCATCAGGTCTCCCGGTGTGTTTTCAAATACATGAACCACAATCGGGATCAGAATACCGAAGGTTCCCCATGAAGTACCAGTAGCAAATGCCAGGAAGCAGGCTACCAGGAATATAATAGCCGGAAGCATATTTACCAGCCCCTCTGCTGAAGACTTCACCATTTCCGCAACAAACTCAGCAGCGCCCAGACTGTCCGTCATACTCTTTAAGGTCCATGCAAAAGTGAGGATCAAGATTGCCGGTACCATGGACTTAAATCCTTCTGGAATACATGCCATACAATCGCGGAAGGACAGCACTCTGCGCACCATATAAAGAAGAATGGTGATCACCAGACCGAAGAAGCTTCCAAGCACCAGTCCGACAGAAGCATCACTCTGGGAAAAAGCAGTTACAAAATCTGTACCGCTGAAAAACCCTCCAGTATAGATCATACCAATTACACAGCAGATAACCAGAGAGATGATAGGGATCAGAAGATCCATAACCTTTCCTCTTGGGTTCACCGGTCCATCACCTTCGCCTGAAGCATAAGGACGAGCTGCTGTGGTAAACAGATCCCCTTTTAACGCATTGGACTCATGCACACCCATAGCACCAAACTCTTCTTTCATCAGAACCATGGATACCATCATTACAATCGTAAGAAGTGCATAATAGTTATAGGGAATAGCTCTTACAAACACGGACATTCCATCCTCACCCGGAACAAAACCGCTGACAGCAGCTGCCCAGGATGAGATTGGTGCAATGATACATACCGGCGCAGCTGTGGCATCGATCAGGTATGCCAGCTTCGCGCGTGATACATTGTGCTGATCTGTGATTGGTCTCATAACACTGCCTACTGTCAGACAGTTGAAATAATCATCAATAAAAATCAACACTCCAAGCAAAATGGTTGCCAGCTCTGCCCCAACTCTTGTCTTGATGTGTTTGCCCGCCCAGCGTCCAAAAGCGGCTGAGCCTCCAGCCCGGTTCATCAGGCAGACCATAGTTCCAAGAATTACCAGGAACACCAGAATACCTACGTTACTGCTGGATGATAACACACTGATCATTCCGCCTGAAAAAATATGGTTAACCGTTCCCTCAAAATTACCGCCAGAGTACAGAAGTGCTCCAACTAAAATTCCAAGGAACAGGGAACTGTAAACCTCTTTTGTGATCAATGCCAGAACGATTGCCACAACTGGCGGTATCAATGACCAGAAAGTAGCGTACACAGCAGGTGTGCCAGCCTCCTCTTCTGCCGCTGCCAGAACAGTCACCGGACATGCCAGGACAAACATCATAACAGCTGCAAAAAGAACAGACAACTTTTTACAATTGTACTTCATTATCGATTTCCTCCCTCTTTTTTCCTGAATACCAGATGACCAGTCACAAACCGGTCAGAGCGTTTTCTTAAAAGCCTCCTCTTCTTTAACGCAAAAAGCCATGAATGCACTCCCATTATGGGGACACATTCATGGCATTTATTCTTCACAGGATCTATACCTTAGATAGCGCTCCACAACAGTGACAGTCTGCCGCATATTCTGCGTCAGCCCAGAACTTCTCTCCTGGCTGAGAAAAAAATCCTTCGGCAGTCTCCCCTTTCATTCCAGCCAGTCTGCCATACGACCCAGAGCGTGTATCTGCGTATGCCCATACTCTGCACACAACCAGTCTCTGCAGCTGAAATTACTGATGAAGCCTGCGCCTCTATCATAACTTCCCGTATTCAGTTTATTCACAAACTAAATGTATCAGCTTTTTCCTGTAAATGCAACCCTTTTATTCACAATATTTGAAAATACCGTACTCATTTACCTGACCGATCAGTAAGAACCCTTTTGTTTCCATATACAGCTGCTTCTTTTTGCTTGGAACAGGGAAAACCAGGTAATTGCATTTCAGTCTTTTTGCATTTTTTACTACCTTTTTGATCACCGGTACTTCTGCCACAAGCTGTTTATGGAGCCATCTTGCAGCTTTTTTTCCAGAGGCTCCTTTACCGCCTCTTCCGTAAGGCATTTTGATAGACGGATCATAAACTCTCACATAGGAAGCTATTTTGTCATCTGTTGCCAGGTAGATTTCTTCATTTTCTTCCTTCTGCTCATTGATCAGATTGCAGATGCTTACTACCTCATCAGGGATCTTCTGTACATTCTGAACCTTTTTGTAAAAACCATCTTTATTCAGGCCAGTTCCGCAAAAAGCCAGCACTGCCGCAATAAAAATCAGAAGTATGTACTGCCGTGGTCTGGAAGCTCCCACCTTTTTTATCAGGCAGGTTCCTGCATAAGCTATAAGCGGCACTGCCGGAAGAACCCATAATACTCTCCAGTAAACCGACCATCCTATACATTTCTGTATAATATAAGCAGTCACCGGACAGAAAAACACAGCAAGAAAAACTACAATATAGCCGGATAAAATTCTGGATCGTTCTTTTTTTCTTCCGAATACCAGGAAATACAAACATGCAGCCAGCAGTAAATAGACATAAAATCCGTTCCCCCAGTATTTCTGCCAGGCATCCAGTGAAGCCAAAAGTGCTCGTTTCATCTCTCCACCTCCTAAAATACCAGAATGTATACCACGCCAAGTATCAGGGATGGCAGACAGCAGACTACACTCTTTAAGAATCTTCTTCCGTCTCTGAATTTCACCAGACTAAGCAGAGCAAATACTCCCATCAGAAGAGGGGCAAGCATGATTCCCATTGAGGAAAACAGACAGCAGGCTCCATTTGCCAGAAAAGCCAGACTCCATGGATATTCTGGTTTTTCCTGCATAAAAATCTCCATACAGAGCAGAAATAAAAATGGTAAAAACACCCCTGCCAGCACAGCTTTTCCCTGCCAGATCCTGCCCATTGTAAAAATTTCTGAATTGTATACCGAATATCCGCAAAACCACAGGATCACGGCACAAAGGATCATAAAAATCCCCTGTTCTCCTGCCTTTCCCCGGAAGAATATGCGGCTATACTGAAAAAGCACCACATATGCCAGAAAAACAAATACCGCCGGAAAAACAGTATGTGCCACAATGGCTGGATGAAGTCCTCCGCATAACCGGCTGGTCACGGCAAGAAATGCAGGAAACGGGGAAAGAATGTAACGGCTTGGCAATACATTGTAAGCGGCCCCGGTGTATGGGTTATATGCATAAAGGGTATCGGTTTCCACCGCGGTAGTGGCTGTTCCTACATAAAAAGCATCATCTTCATCCATATGGGCATAAAGCACCACAACGACAAGCTGGATCAGAATCAGAATTCCTGCCACCACAAGCTCCGGGGAAATTCCATTCTTCTGCCTTTTCTTATAAAGACTCCGGGCACCCAGAAATGCCAGTACACCAGCCACCACGCCATATGTAATGGTCAGCACATGAAGCGGCTGTTTGGTAAAAATCATGGTAAGAGAAAGCAGCTCTGTAATGGCAAACAACAGTGTATAACCGGCCAGAAGATATTCACCGCAGGTTCTTTTTTCTCTGCGGAAATAGAATCCCCCTGCCAGGCAGGGAACCACCAGCAGCCAGATCACTGCCAGTATCCCCTTAAAAATAAATCCCATATATTATTTCTCCAGTTCTTTTTTCAGAATTCCCATGGCAATCTTCTCCGATGTGATCGGCAGCTCTCTTACCCGGACACCGGAAGCATTGTAAACCGCATCTGCAATTGCAGGACAAGGGGTATCGATTACCAGCTCACCGATGGACTTGGCACCAAAAGGACCGCTCTTTTCATAGCTGCTCTCAAACTCAACCCGGATATTTCCAATATCCTCACGGCTTGGGATCTTGTACTGCATGAAAGAATTCTCACGAATCTTACCTTCTTTGGAATACTGCACATTCTCCATAAGTGCCATACCGATTCCCTGGGCAACTCCTCCCTCAGTCTGCACACGGGCAAGATTGGGATTAATAGGAGTTCCGCAGTCTACAACTGCCACATAATCGATCAGGTCAATATTTCCTGTCTCTTTGTCTACTTCCACCTCTGCTGCCCCAACCATATAAGGCGGCGGAGAAATCTGGGAAGAATAGGAGGCAGTCACCTGCATTTCCAGGGTATTTCCGCAGGTTCCCTTATAAGCAATCTCCTGAAGACTGACCTCTTTTTCCCTTGCGTAGACTTTCTTTCCATCAAAGTCTGCTTCCTCAGGACTTACACCCAGCATTTCAGCACCCAGCCGGATAATCCTCTTTTTCAGCTCATTGCAGGCGTTAATAACTGCATTGCCTGTAGCGTAAGTAGTGGCAGATGCATAAGAACCGGAGTCATATGGAGAAACATCCGTATCCACACCAAATGCAACAATATTCTCAAATTCTGTTTCCAGACAGTCGGCTGCCATCTGGGAAAGAATGGTATCACAGCCTGTACCCATATCTGCACATCCAAGGGAAAGTGTATAGGATGCGTCCTCATTCAGCTTCAGGGTTGCGCCTCCCACGTCTACATTGGCAATAGAGGAGCCCTGCATCGCCATGGCAAGACCTACGCCGCGGACTTTTCCATTTCCCATATCACGGCATGGATATTTCTCATCCCAGCCGATCATCTCCTTGGCCCGGGCAAGGCAGCGATCCATCGTACAGCTTGCTGTATGAGTCAGGTTTCCATCATAGTCATACATTGGCTCGCCTTCAATTGGCATATTCAACTCACGGATCCTTGCAGGATCCATATTCATCTTATGGGCCAGCTCATTGACAGCGGATTCCACTGCATAAATTCCCTGTGTGGCACCATATCCACGATATGCACCGGATGCCTGCACGTTGGTGTAAACAACCTCATAGTCAAAAGCATAGGCTTCCAAATTCCGGTACAGGGCAATTGCCTTATGACCTGTAAGTCCGATGGTTGTAGGACTGTGATCTCCGTATGCACCAGCATTGGAAAGCGCCTCTACTTTAATTCCTTTTACGATTCCGTTCTCATCTGCACCAACTTTTACGTGTACTTCCATCTCATGACGGGGAGAAGCGCAGATTAAGGATTCGTAACGGCTGTAAACGATTTTGGATGGACGTCCTGTCATCCAGGTAACAATTGCCGGATAAATTTCACAGACCTCTGTCTGCTTGGCTCCAAAGCCGCCGCCAATACGAGGCTTGATCACGCGGATCCTGGAGGATGGGATTCCAAGGGCATTTCCAAGGATTCGGCGAAGGTGGAACGGTACCTGTGTGGAGGAAACCACATTCAGCCTGCCGAAATAATCCTTGGTACAATATGTGCGGAAGGTCTCCATCATACACTGCTGATCAGCCTTTGTATGATAAACTTCATCTACTGTATATTTGCATTCTGACAAAACCTTGTCAATATCTCCCATTTCCTCATGGCCTTTTGCTGCAAGGTTCCGCTTGTTATCTGCACCAACCGGGAACTTGGATTCCCAGTCTTCTTCCGGGTGAACCAGAACCGGATTATCCTTTGCTGTATGCATATCCAGAACCGGTGTTTCCACGCGGTATTTCACTTTAATGCGCTTCATGGCAAGGTCTACAGCTGCTTCTGTTTCTCCTGCCACAATTGCCACTGCATCCCCTACGAAACGAAGATGCTGATCCAGGATCATTCTGTCATATGGACTGAACTCCGGATAGGTCTGTCCGGCAGAGGCGAAACGTCTCTTGGGAACATCTTTCCAGGTAAGGATCAGTGCCATTCCTTCTACCTTCATGGCTGTGTCCGTCTTGATCTCTTCCACCCAGGCATTGGCATAGGGACTCCTTAAGATCTTGATGATCAGGCAGTCCTTTGGTGCCAGGTCGTCTGTGTAGACTGGCTTTCCGGTCACCAGAGCCATGGCATCCTTTTTCTGCAAAGATTTATTTACATAGCTCATGCCTGCACCTCCTTCTCCTGGCTGTTTTCGTTCTTCTTATATTTCAGATATTTCAGGATACTTCTGGTCTGTCCCACAAAACCGGAACAGCGGCAAAGATTGCCGGCCAGATATTCCTTAATCTCTTCTTCAGTCGGATCTTCCAGTTCTTTTGTCATCGCAAGTACATTCATGATAAATCCCGGATTACAGAATCCGCACTGCTCTGCACCTTCATTGGCAAGAAAAGTTCCAAATTCTTCTGCTTCTGCCTGAAGTCCCTCCATAGTGATGACCTTTTTGCCGTCAATACGTGCTGCAAGGACACTGCAGGACAGCATTGGTTTGTCATTTACCAAAACAGTGCAAAGACCGCAGTTGGCAGTTTCACAGCCTCTTTTTACACTGTAGCAGCCAAGGCTTCGAAGAAACTCCAGAAGCATGGTGTCAGGACTGATTTCCGCTTCCTTTTTGGCTCCATTCAGCCAGAAATTAATTTTCATCTGTCATACCTCCCACTGCCTCTAATGCTCTTCTTGTGAGAACCTTCACAAGAAGGGTTCTGTACTCTGCGCTGCCTCGCATGTTTCCAAAGGTAGGAACCTTCCGGGCTGCATAGTCTGCAAATTTCTGAACCGCTGTCTTCTTCTCTTCCGAAGACATGGTTTCCATGCCTGCAAGGAGACCTTCTTCGTCTTCCAGAAGAAATGCCTTCGCCGGACGGGCACCGTAAACCGCTCTCACGCCATTCTCAGACAGCCTGATACAGCATGCCAGTACCGGGAAATCGGTCTTGGTATTACGATGGCTTAAATAGGCAACCTTCAACGGAGTTTTCTTTATGATAATGCGTACCAGAATATCTCTGTCTTTTGGCATTTTCACAAAATCAGAAAGACAGACTCTGCCGCCTTTAAAAAGTTCCACCTCTGTATCAAGTGCCAGAAGCATGGTGAGTACATCAGAAAAGCCGAAGCGTCCCCAGATACTTCCGCCTACAGTGGCGCAGTTGCGGAACTGTACGCCTACAATATGGCGCAGGCTTTCTCTTATGGCACCTTTCGTATATGTATGAAGTCCCTGATGGAGTTCCAGGTCCCGCAATGGGGTCATACAGCCAATCACAAATTCACCTTCTGTTTCTGTGATGGTATCCAGACCAAGCCCGGAAAGATCAATGGCTGTGGTTACAACACGGTTACCCATTTTCAGCCACACCATGCCGCCAAGCACACAGGCAGTCCGCTTCTGGTTCAGCTCATAAGCCTGTTCCAGAGATTCTGCTTTCATATAATTTTTTATTTTGAGCATGTTCAATTCCTTTCTCATATTGTATCACTGTTCATCGTTTTCCAAATGCGCTTTTCCAGAGCGTGTTTGAAAAAGGCTTTCTGCAATCTGTACATGCAGTGAACAGCAATCGTATTGCTATTTTTAGTATAACAAGAAAGGGTTCAAATTTCCAGCGAAATGACGTATTCAGAATATTTTTTTATTTTGATTTTATGCAAATTATATAGATATTTTCATACAATTATGTTATAATGCGAAAAAGAACAGAAAATAGTTTTCATAAACTATTTTATAACAAAATTATTTACAAATCCACCACAAAAGGAGGCGCCGTTTATGAGTAACCGTGTTATAACAATCAATCGTATGTTTGGAAGTAACGGACGTATTATTGGAAAGGCTCTTGCGGAGGAACTGGGATTTAAGTTCTATGATAAGGAGCTGATCGAAATGGCCAGCAAGGAGAAGAATATTCCTTTTGATGAGTTTGCCAGAGTAGATGAGAGAAAAGCCAGCCAGTGGCTGTATCCGGTGGATTACGAGCTGCAGATGAATCCGGAGTACCATTTCGTTCCCATGAATGATGTGCTTTACGATCTGCAGAAGAAGATCATTTTGGAGGCAGCCGAAAAAGAGAATTGCGTGATTGTTGGACGCTGCGGCAATTATATCTTACAGGATAATAAAGATAAGCATCTGAGTCTGTTTATCTATGCTCCGTTTGAGGACCGTGTGAAGACGGTGATTGCACGTACCGGCCGGGAGGAAAAGAGTGTAAGGAAGCTGGTAAAACGTACGGATAAGGAACGCCGGGCTTATTATGAGTATTTTACGGATACTAACTGGCTGGATATGCTGCAGTATGATCTGTGTATTAACAGCAGCAGGGTGACGAAGGAAGAGATTGTGGAGATGGTGAAGAAGTTGATCTAAAGTGTATAGAAAGACAGCCCCGTTTTTGGCGGGGCTGTGATTTTTTGCTATTTAATTGGTTGGTCGTTATCCCGGACGCGATTTCACAATGTATATTCA
>OLRC01001780.1_pt1 | contig 12967 bp, 10 predicted proteins | sample 1672081 | NCBI WGS metagenome assembly OLRC01 (sample SAMEA3136643, study PRJEB25190) | human gut metagenome | biome: human gut; feature: human-associated habitat; material: faeces | place: Austria | collected 2013
ACACCGGAATCTCCTCGACGCCGGCAATCTCCTCCAGCGACTTGGTAGGCACTTCGGCGGGCGAGCTCGGCACGGTGTCGAGACGCGATTCCGCGGCCTCAACATACTTGCGTGGCACCACGTACACCGGGCCGACCGCATGCTGCAGCAGGCCCTGGCTGGTGGAGCCCAGCAGCAAGCCAGTGAAGCCGCCGCGACCACGGGAGCCGACAACAACCACATCGTGATCGTAGCTGGCCTTGGTCAGGGCGCTCACGGCCGGGCCGGAAACGATCTGCTTGTTGATCTTCAGATCAGGATGCGATTCCTGCAACGGCTTGATGCGCACCTCAAGATCGTCCTTGTAGGACTCCATGACGGCGTCCTCGCCGTCCACACCCTTCAGGTTCGGCACAGCGGAAATCACGTCCAGTTCCGCACCCCAGCACGTGGCGAAGTCGGCGGCAATGTCCAGCGCCTTCAGACCCCACTTGGATTCGTCGGAGCCGACGGCCACCTTGGTGATCGTGTTGTTCAGGTGCATCAGGTTACCGTCATCATCGGTGTACGGCACCACCACAATCGGGCAGTAAGCATATGCCGGCAGCGATGAGGACGTAGTGCCCAGCAGGCGCTCGGCCAGACCGCCCTTGCCACGGTTGCCAATGACGATCAGATTGTAGTTACGAGACAATTCGACGAACACCGATGCCGGATCTCCGGTAACAATCAGTGTGGCGGCTTCGACGCCCTGCTCGTCTGCGATGGCCTTGGCCTTGGACAGAATCTCCTGAGCATCGGAATGCGCGGCGTTATCGTCCCCCATCGCCGTGTAAGTGGCATCGAACGAAACGGCGGCATAGCTCGGCAGGGAATATGCGCAGACAATCTGCAGCGTCAGCCCCGCGTGCTTTGCATAATTCGCGGCCCACCATGTTGCCTTGTAACTGGCATGCGACCCGTCAACGCCGACGAGAATAGCCTTGTCGTTAATCATGACGACCTCCTTGAAGTTATTGCGGCACGAATACCGCGTATCTCAACAATACCCCGCGACACTCGGTTTGGCCGGTATCCTCCGCTCAAAAAGAAATCCGCGTATACGAAAAAGGCACACCCCAAAGGACGTGCCTTAATACGAATTCGCTTACCGCATAATTCTTGTCACATCACGCGGCGAATGGAATATCCAGCTCCACCGAATACGGAAACGTCGCTTACTGCCGTTCCCTGCACCGGGTTCATAGCATTCATCACCTGTCCGTTACCGATGTAAATGGCCGCATGAGTACCATTCGCAAGAATGTCACCCGGCTTGGCATCCGCCAAGCTTGCGACCGGAGTACCCACGGTGGCTTGAGCACCAGAGGTACGAGGCAGGGAGATGCCAAACTGGGAGAAGACGTACTGCACAAAACCGGAGCAATCCCATCCTGCCGGAGTGTTGCCGCCGGCAACATACGGATAGCCTTGGAACTTCAGTGAGAAGCTAGCAAGCTCAGCGCCAGTGCCAGTGCCAGTCATTTTACCCAAGTCAACCTGTGGAATCGACGCACGCTGTTCAGAGCGGCTGGCTGCCGCAGCAGCAGCGGACTGGGCTGCCGCAGCTTCATCAGCGGCTTTCTGAGCCGCCGCCGCAGCAGCAGCTTCCTTCTCGCCCTGAGACTCGGTCTGTGGCACATCAAGAGTCTCGATGCCACCCCATTTAGAGTTCTCATCAACCGAGGTGGAGGTGGATTCGGCGAACAAATTCTTCTTCACCGAACTCGCCTTCGGGAAAGAACGTGAGGACACCACAGCACTCGTCTGCGCGGAATCGGCAGAGGCAAACGGGGCTACGCACGCAAACATGGCACCCGTGGCGATAATCGCCACTGATGAGGAAATAATAGTCTTAACGTTCATCATCAACGCCATACCCTAGCACACATGGGTCGATTTCATAACAGGAATAGCATTTCGAAGATGATGTCGCGGGCGCATCACTCGGCAGGAGAACGCAACAGGCCTCGGATACCGATTGGCATCCGAGGCCTGCAATATATCAATCAATAAGACTGCATCACGGGATACGCACCACAATGGTGAGCTTTTCGGTCATGGCACTAGCGAGAGCCACGCTGTAGCCATTCCATCCACCATGGACCGCCTGACCGTTGCCGACATACAACGCCACATGATCGTAGTGTGCACCACCGTTCCATCCACCGGTGTTGGCATAAATCAGAATATCGCCCGGCTGCAGGGATCCGTCTGTGACTACGTGGCCACCGGGAACATTGACGTACTCTTCAGGCCAACCGTGGAAGTTAATACCACGGGCCGCCAACGCTTGACTGACCAATGCGGTGCAGTCCATGCTCTGTCCGATCAAAGAATACGCACGGTCGATAGAGGCACCGGCACCAGCGGAAACCGAACCACTGGCATCGGAATAAGTAACAGAAGAGCGAGACTCATTACGGCTCGCGGCGTTGGCCTGCTCCTGGGTCGCCTGAGCCTCGACCTCCGCCTGCTTCTTGGCCTCCTCTTCGGCAGCCTTCTTGGCCGCTGCGGCATCCTTTTCCACCTGAGATTCCGTCTGCGGCACATCGAGGTTCTCAATGCCACCCCAATCAGCATTGTCCTCAACGCTCGTGGCAGTGGCTTCAGTCGTCAGATCTTTGCGCACCTGGGTATACGAGGGGAAGGACTTGGTGGAAGTCACAGTAACGCCCTCAGCTGCAGTTGCTGTAGGAACAAACATAAACAAGCAAGCACAGGAGACAATCGCGGCAACAATGGAAGAAGCTACAGTTTTGGTCTTCATAGAACCATCACCCTACACGGTGCGCATTAACTCGTACAGGATGGAAGAAATAAAACACCCCGGAGCTATTGGGATATATCGGCGTGTCGGCACAGGTCAGTTCGGACTAATACGCAGCCGCAACACTTGAAATGCCATCTCGCGCGAACGATTGCCGATAGGGCGACGTCACATCCGAACAGTAATCACCGAATGTAAGCCAATGAAATGAATCAGTAGTGAACGTACTGGAACTTACCGGCTTCGGCGGCGCTGAACGTACGGGTCGAAATCACACCCAATCCCTTGGCATTGGATTCGGAGATCTCAATGGAGCCGTCGGCATTGATCTTTTCCAGAACGGCAACATGGCCGTACGCGCCATCGGCATCGGCCTGGCCAGGAGCGAACACCACAGCATCACCGACATGGCGAGGAGTGTTGTCCACCCAATAGCCCAGAGCGGAAGCTGACGCCGCCCACGCGCCACCATTGCCGAAGTTGCCGCTGGAAGGCAGGCCCAGTTCGGCACGACGCTGGTACGCGTACCACGTGCACTGACCCCACGGATAGTTGTTGGAGTTGGTGCCAACGGCATGGTTCGGGTTGAAGCCAGCCGGCACAGCATCGCCATCGGCATCCATGAGAGCCGACACCACAGGATTGTTCGCATTATTGCGATTCATCAGCTTGGCGTCCAAGGTGCTGTCTGAATTGCTCAGCCCCCAACCGCCTTCATTGGTGGACTGTGCGGTAACGGAGGATGAACTCAGATCAGTACGTGCTTCGGAACGAGAAGCCGCAGTCACATCGCTGATGCGCTTAATCTGCGTGGTCGTCGTGGCCGGATCAGCCACGAACGAGTTCGCGGCGTCGTCATTGTTGGAAAACGCGAGAGAACCTGCGGCCGTGCCGACCAGAGCGGCCAGTGAGGCCGAGGCAAGAATATGGCTACGGCGTTCAGCGGCACGAGCGGCCTCACGAATGGAACGACGAGTCTGGGGAGCGATTTCGTTGATCTTCTCGGCAATGGCCGGATCAAGCCCCAAAACAACAGCGTCGCTACCAGCGGATTGCACCGCGCGCACGGCACGAACGGAATGAGAACCCTTGCCGGAGGCAAACAATGCCTTCGCTAAGCTGAACTTCTGGCGCGAGACCGTGGTCGCTTTATGCGAAGCATGCTTCATACTACGTTAACTCCTTGGATGGGTTCGGCGGGGTCATTTCGACGACCTCGTATGACCGTCACAATTGAGTACTGTACAACGAACAGAGGTCAATCCTCAATGTGATCCCCCACCATCAGGGTGTGTCAAACGATTTACGTAACCGTGCGGCCGGGTGAAAAACTGCCTTGTTTCCGCCCGTTCACGAACCTCACTATCCGGTTATCGGAAGAATCACTAACTCATGTCATTCCGACACACCGTAGCCATGATGTGCTGCGTACATTCTGCACTGCATTCCGCATTGCCACCACTGCCGCCCGGCACCCCGGAATTCCGCAGTAGCCCCGCAGTAATCCCGTACACCGAGCATTATCCGCGATATTCCCCAACACTGGTCTACCCTTGAAACCATGACTATCACACTGAGTATTCCCGAGTCGCTGAAGCCCGAAGATGGTCGCTTCGGCTCCGGCCCCAGCAAAATCCGCCCCGAACAGATCGCCGCGCTCGATGCCGGCGCCACCACCCTGCTTGGCACATCACATCGCCAGGCACCAGTCAAGCAACTGGTCGCTTCGATTCGTGAAGGTCTGCGCGAGTTCTTCCACCTGCCTGAGGGGTATGAGGTGGCGCTTGGCAACGGTGGCGCCAGCGCGTTCTGGGAGATTGCCTGCGCTTCGCTGATCACCCGTCGCGCCGCATTCGGCACGTATGGCTCGTTCAGTGCCAAGTTCGCCGCGTCCGCCGCGAACGCACCCTTCCTTGAAGACCCGGTACTGTTCCCCGGCGAGCCGGGCACTTACCGTCTGCCTGAGCTCACCGAGGGCGTGGACACATATTGCTGGGCTCACAACGAGACCTCCACTGGTGTGGCCGCCCCGATTCGCCGCGTGGCCGGAAGTCGTGAAGCTGGTGCCTTGACCGTCATCGACGGCACCAGCGCAGCCGGCGCTTTGCCTGTGGACATCAGCCAGACCGACGTCTACTACTTCTCACCGCAGAAGGCCTTCGGTGCCGATGGCGGTCTGTGGGTCGCCATCCTCTCCCCCGAAGCTATCGATCGTGCGGCAGGCGTCGAATCAAGCGCTCATCTGGAAGGCGCACATCGCTGGGTGCCGCCGTTCCTCTCGCTGACCACGGCACTGAACAACTCCCGCAAGGATCAGACCCTGAATACGCCCGCCGTGGCCACCCTGATCATGATGGAAAACCAGATTCGCTGGCTCAACAACAACGGCGGCCTCGCCTGGGCCACCACACGTTGCGCCAAGTCCGCATCCACCCTGTACTCGTGGGCCGAGCGCTCCGAATACGCCGCTCCGTTCGTCGTCGATGCGGACGCACGCTCGAACGCCGTGGTCACCATTGATCTGGACGAACGAGTCCAGGCCTCTCAGGTACTGTCCATCCTGCGCGAGAACGGCATTGTGGACGCCGCCGGCTACCGCAAGCTGGGCCGCAACCAGCTGCGCGTTGGCGTGTTCCCCTCGGTGGAACCGGCTGATGTCATGGCCTTCACCAAGTGCGTCGACTACGTGGTCGAGCACCTGTGATGGCAGCCTATGCCTCGCATGGCCGACCATATATGCCATGCACATTGATCGGTCTCAACTGATGCCGATTGAATAAATCGTAGGGAGGGATGTTTGACGCCCCTCCCTACTCTTACTACAGTGCATGAGTATGAAGTTCGCGCCTCTCATTGACCCTGCCGTCCGCAAACCCGCACCCAAGCCCGTACGGGTGGATCTGCGTAAGGTGTTTGCCATCGGTACCGGTCTATGGATTGTGGCGTTGATTGTCGTGCTGATTCTGCTGGCCGTGGGCTACAGCGTAATGCCGTTGGTGATTATGTGCGTGGCCGGCGTCATTATTGGCTTGCTACTGCTGGTCTGGGAATACTTCGACCGCTGGGACTACCGCCGCCTCGGACAGTAACGCAACACAAGCTCCTTCTGATGACGGGAGCTGTCAGCGTAGCTGATTGAGGGAGAGACCGCGGCCGCAGGTCGCTCATCAAACAGCATTGGTGGCATGCAAGGCATGCCACCAATTCCTTACCTCACTGCGCCAACGGCAACGTAAGGCTGAACGTACTGCCTTGCCCGGGCGCGCTCCATACGGTCACATCGCCATGATGGGTCAGCGCCACATGCTTGACGATGGCCAAGCCTAGGCCCACGCCATCCGCCGTGCGATTGCTCTGTTCCACGCCCCGGTAGAACCGCTCGAAGATGCGCGCCTGGTCCTTCTTAGCGATGCCCGTGCCTTGGTCAATCACGCGAATCACCGCGCGGTCGCCATCCTTGTCTTTGGATGCGGACACGCTGACCACGCCATTTTCCTTGGAATAGCCGATGGCGTTTTCGATGAGCTTGGTCACGGCGCTGTCGATCTGGTCCGCCTCACCATTGATGACTAGATCATCGTCGCCCTTGATGTTCAGCTGCACGCCAGCCTCGGCTGCCTGCGGCTCCAGTCGCGCCGCCGTGGCCCTGAGCTGTTCCATAACGTTCAGTCGGTTGGCGGAAGACGGCGTAATCGGCTCCTGCGCGCGTATGAGCAGCAGCAAATCAGACACCATGTGGTTGAGCTTGCTGCAGCTGGAACGCACCTGGCGAGCGTCGGCAGCCACCTGCTGTTCGTCCAGATTGCCGGACTCCAGCGAATCGGCGAGTTTGGCCAGAGCCTCAGTGGGGCCCAACAATTGCTCGGACACATTGGTAATAAACGAGTCACGCACTTGAGCGAAACGAATCACATCACTGACATCGGTAATCAACACGATGACGAACTGCTCGTTGATACGCCCTACAGTCACCTTCAGCCAGTTGGGGCGGTGGACGGACTGCGTGGCGACGTGATCGCCCTTGTTCTGGTCTGCGACGTACCGCTCCGGAGTATCGGTGGTCAAGTCGAACTGGCGCTTGCCACCGGACTTGCGCGCCTCGTGAATGGCATCCAGCACATGCTGCTGGGCAATGGCGTCATCTGACACCACACCCAGGCGGTAGGCGGCGGGATTGCAGCGGACCACCTCGTCGTGCTCGTCGACCACCACGGACGCACCTGGCAGCATGGACAGCAGCGTGGCGGTGTCGTCGGACAGATCGTCATTGTCGTCATCATCGGCCAGCGGCGATTCCATGGACACTCGATGTGTCGCAAATCCCACGATGAGCGTGATGATTCCTACCACAAATAAAACAGCCGTGACAATAAGAGCAATCGCGGCGACGAGCGGCATCTGTGTCATGCCCCCATTCTTTCACACCACACGCCGGGATTGCGGTTTGCCGGCACGCCGGTAACATGAATTTCAGGTGAACAACCCAATGAACAGTAGAACAACTTGAGGTTGCCATTACCTACGTTGAAGTGGGGAACAAGTGCTGGAATAATACACTGGTACAGGTTGCAATAAGCAAGCATGAAAGGCTAGAGAAATGCGCGTTATTTTCAACGAGGAGCTGAAGCAGGTTGCTGACGACCTCGACCGTATGGCGCAGAACGTACGCAAGGCGATCAAAGGAGCTGGGGAAGCCCTGCTGAATCAGGACGTTGAAGCCGCACAGACTGTGATTGACGGCGACATCGAAATCGATGCCCTGGAGTCCTCTGTGATTGACCAGTGCGTCAAGTTGCTCGCCAAGCAGAATCCGGTGGCCACCGATCTGCGTGTGGTCGTTTCCACCATGCGTCTGGCTTCCACGTTCGAGCGTATGGGCGATCTTGCCCGCCACGTGGCCGAGGCCGCTCGCCGCACCTATCCGGCCGCCGCGATTCCTGAATCCGCTCAACCGGTGTTCGCCGAGATGATCGACTTCCTGGACAACACCGCTGACCAGCTGGTGGCCATGCTCTTCGATCGCGATGCCAAGACCGCCGAGGCCATCATCCTGGCTGACGACAAGCTGGACAATCTGCACCACCAGACCTTCGATCTAGCGCTGTCCGATGACATCACCCGTCAGCAGACCGTGGATATCGTGCTGCTGGGCCGCTTCCTGGAGCGTCTCGGCGATCACGCCGTGTCCGCCGCCCGCCGTGTGGTGTACATCGTCTCCGGCTTCGACCCCACTAAGGAGCCGACCCGCGACGAGGGCACCGACATCGACTGATTGGGACTTGTTCTCACATTGGGCGAATAACTGAACACTTGTTCTCCTGTGGTTTGAGGAGGATGCCCGAAAGCGGCGATCCGGCTACGGCTGGACGCCGTTTTTTGTTGCTTTTGGGCGGTACACCGGCGTATCCATGGGGCGGCAAAACACCCATAGGGCGGTAACTTGCCCATGGGGCGGTTTGAAGGATATGTGAAACCGCGGAATTAAGCCATTCTGGCATACCGCCCCATGAGGGTTTTACCGCCCCATGGGGTAATCACCGCCCCATGGGGGATTTGGCAGGCATAGCAAAGGGGAGCCGCACGTTATGTGCGACTCCCCTTACAGCTTGTACCGTGTTAGCGGCTTAGGCTCACTTCTGGCCCTGAGCGGCGACAGCGGCGGCACCGGCAGCAGCAGCCTCCGGGTCCAGGTACTCGCCACGCGGCTTGATCGGCTTGAAGTTCTCGTCCAGCTCGTAGAGCAGCGGGATGGCGGTCGGGATGTTGACCTTGGCGATCTCTTCCTCAGACAGGTTGTCCAGCATCTTGACGATGGCGCGGAGGGAGTTGCCGTGGGCAGCAATCAGCACGGTCTTGCCGGCCTTGAGCTCCGGCTCGATAGCGGACTCGAAGTACGGCTTCACACGCTCAACAACGTTGGCCAGGCACTCGGCTTCCGGAACCGGATCGCCGGCGTAGCGCGGGTCGTTGTTCTGGGCGTACTGGTCGTTCGGGTCGATCTCGGGCGGCGGGGTGGCGTAAGAACGGCGCCACAGCATGAACTTCTCGTCGCCGTACTCTTCGCGGATCTCGGTCTTGTTCTTGCCCTGCAGAGCGCCGTAGTGACGCTCGTTGAGACGCCAGTCACGCTGAACCGGAATCCACAGACGATCTGCGGCATCCAGAGCGATGTTGGCGGTGTTGATGGCGCGACGCAGCAGGGAGGTGAACACGATGTCCGGAAGGACGTTCTTCTCCTTGAGCAGCTCGCCGCCACGCTTGGCTTCGGCTTCACCCTGCTCGGTCAGCGGTACGTCGACCCAGCCGGTGAACTGGTTAGTTTTATTCCATGCGCTCTGTCCATGACGGAGCAGTACTAGTTTATAAGTCATACGGTTCAGTCTACAGCCGCGTGCGCCCAAACACGAGTATTCGTCTTATTATTTCGCTCTCAGAGCGTCACGGAAACCGCCAGCACCACCGCAAACAGCAAGGTCTGGAAGCTGGCGGCGGGCAGAGCCGGGCGGAATTGACGTTTATTCACGCTGGAGACCATGCGCACAGGTATTCCGACGCCCGAGATCAACAGCACTGCGCCCCACGGCCACCATAGGGTCGCGCACATGAGCAGGGCTATGGCCCACGCGGCCACGCAGCACACAATCAGCAGCGTACGCGCGCCGGATTCACCCAGCCGTACGGCCAGCGTGCACTTACCATGCTCACGATCCTCGTCGATGTCACGGATATTGTTCACCATCATGATCAGGCAGGAGAACAGGCCAGCCGCCACAGCACCCAATAGTCCGCCGACGTCCACCGTGCCGCACAGCGCGTATTCGGTGCCCAATACCGCAGCCAAGCCGAAGAACAGGAACACGCCGACTTCTCCCAGCCCGACGTATCCATACGGATGCTTGCCACCGGTGTAGAACCAGCCGGCCAGCAAGGAGGCCACACCCACGGCAAACAGCCACCAAGCTTGGGAAATCACGATAGCGGCAATGCCGCATATGCAGGCGATGGCGGCGCAAATCATCGCCGCGAACAGTACATGCTTGGCCGGTACCAGTCCGGATGCGGTCAGTCGCTGGGGTTTGCCTGATTTCGATTCGTCCGTGTCACGCCCGGCGTCAGTGCCGCGGATGCCATCGGAATAGTCGTTCGCATAGTTGACGGCGATTTGCAGGAACAGCGCGACTAGCAGGCACAGGATGGTCACCGGCCAGAATCGGTCCATCAGCAGGGTCTGCTGTTCACGGGCCGTGGCGCAGGAGGCCGGTTCGGGATATATTGCGATGCAGGTGCCCGACTGCTCGATATGCGCGTATGCCATCGTCGCCCCAACCATCACCGACGCGATGGAAGTGGCCAAGGTCTTGGGACGCGCGCCCCGAACCCACAAGCCGATGGACATAAGCAACCCCTTTCATATATAACTCGGCTCCCCTCTCTGAGGGGAGCCAGAGTATGCCTAATCAGCCAACGAGCGGCTTGACCAGCGGGAAGGTGATGGTCTCGCGAATCGTGGCACCGGTCAAGGCGATAAGCAGTCGATCAATACCCATACCCATACCGCCGGCCGGAGGCATGCCCACGCCGAGAGCCTCGAGGAAGTCCTCATCGATGTCGCAAGCCTCTTCGTCGCCAGCGAGCGCGTCCTTGGCCTGAGCCACGAAACGTTCACGCTGCACGATCGGGTCGTTGAGCTCGGAGTAGCCGGTAGCCAGCTCGAAGCCGCGCACGTAGAGATCCCACTTCTCCACCACGCCGGGCTTGGTGCGGTGGCCCTTGACCAGCGGGGAGGTTTCGACCGGGAAGTCACGCACGAAGGTGGGCTCGTAAAGCTTGTCCTCGTAGAAGTGCTCCCACAGGTGTTCGACGAGCTTGCCGTGGTTCTCCACGTCGTCGCGCTCTACGCCGAGCTTGTCGGCGATGGCGCCCAGGTGCTCAACGGAGGTGCCGGGGGCGTCCGGGCCGCCATTCGGCACGATCTCCTCGCCCAACGATTCGGACAGGGAGTCGTACATGCTGATGGTCTTCCATTCGCCGCCGAAGTCGTATTCGGTGCCGTCGAGCAGGGTGACCTTGTGCGAGCCGTAGACGTCCATGGCGGTCTTCTGCACGAGCTCCTTGACCAGCTGGCCGATGGAATCATAGGTGCCATAGGCCTGGTAGGCCTCGACCATGGTGAATTCGGGGGCGTGCGTGGCGTCGACGCCCTCATTGCGGAAGTCACGGTTGATTTCGAACACGCGATCGATGCCGCCGACCAGGCAGCGCTTGAGGAACAGTTCCGGGGCGATGCGAAGGTACAGGTCAAGGTCGAAGGCGTTCATGTGCGTGGTGAACGGGCGGGCGGCCGCGCCACCGTGCAGGGTCTGCAGCATCGGGGTTTCGACCTCGAGGAAGTCGTGGTCGTCAAAGGTGCGGCGCAGGGAGGCCACGGCCTTGGAGCGGTTGCGCACCATGTTGCGGATGTTCTCGTCCGCGATCATGCCGATGTACGGCTTGCGGGTGCGGGTGTCTTCGTTCAGGTCCTTGTGCAGGGCCGGCAGCGGCTGCAGGGCCTTAGAGGCGATAGCCCACTCAGTGGCGAATACGGACAGCTCGCCGGTCTTGGAGGCGATGACGCGGCCCTTGAGGTACAGGTGATCGCCAAGGTCGACGAGCTGCTTGAACTGCTTGAGCGAGTCGGCGCCAATCTCCTTCTTGGAGATCATGCCCTGAATCTTGGTGCCGTCACCGGCGGACAGCTGCACGAAGCACAGGCCGCCCGCGTTGCGCAGGAACAGCACGCGGCCAGCAATGCCGACCATGTCTTCGGTCTCTTCGCCAGCCTCGAGCTTGCCGTCATACTTGGCGCGAACCGCCTCGATGGTGTCGGTGACGTCCAAGTGCACCGGGTAGGGGGCAATGCCGGCCTCAAGCATCATCGCGCGCTTGGCCACGCGCATCTGCACCTGCTCGGGGTGGGCCAGCGGGCCGAACTCCTTGTTGGAGGGGTCCACGGCTTCGTCCAGCGTGGCACCGGACTTGATCTTCTCGCGGATGGTGGCGTCCTGCTTGAGCAGCATTTCCGCACGTTCGACGGTGCTCATCTGCGGGACGGCCGGGGTTTCATTCTCAGTGTTTTCGGTATTTTCGACAACTTCAGCCATGATTCATCAGTGTACGCAAGGCCGGCGATTATGAGCCCGGCAGACCGCACGGCCATCTGAACACCCGCTCACATGACGCAAAACCGGCCCTGCACAAGGCTTGAGAGACCTGTACACATGGCGAATCCACCATCACGCAACACTCGCGACATGCCGATTTGCATTGTCCACCACCACAATGTAGTATCTACATCTGTTGCCAAACGGGCTGTAGCGCAGCTTGGTAGCGCGCTTCGTTCGGGACGAAGAGGCCGCGGGTTCAAATCCCGCCAGCCCGACAACTGGACCGGATTGTTGAGAAATCAGCAATCCGGTTTTTCGTTTCCTGTCCCAACAATCAAACCAAGCGATCGAACAGCGGTAAACAACCCGCCGCACACAGCGACAAACCACATCACGGCAAGCCCCCGTATTTGTTGGCGGACCACCGTAATATATCGCTCGAATCAATCGATTGCCGCACTGTTTTTGTAAGTAATACTGAAGTAATTAGAGGAACCATGAAGAAGAGTCTGCTTGCACTGGCTTCGGGCGCGTTCATTCTCGGTGCCGCCGAGTTCGTGATGATGGGCATTCTGCCGCAGGCCGCGGCCGCCACCGGCGTGGACATCCCCACCGCAGGCCATTACATTTCCGCGTATGCGATCGGCGTGTGCTTCGGCACACTGATTCTGGTGTTCGGCCGCAAGGTGCCGCCGAAGAACCTCATCATATTGTTTATGGTGATTGCGCTTATCGGTAATCTGGCCTCCGCGTTCTCGGTCAATGCCGCCACGCTGATTGTCGCGCGCTTCATTGCCGGCCTGCCGCACGGCGCATTTTTCGGCACGGCCACGCTCATTGCCAAGACTCTGGCGAAGAAAGGCAAGGAAGCACAAGCCGTATCGGTAATGGTCACCGGCCAAACCGTAGCCAATATGCTCGGCGTACCGGCGGGCACCCTGATGGCTGAGTTCCTATCCTGGCGCCTCGCATTCGGTATTCTGGCCGCTTGGGCGGCAATGACGATTGTGCTGGCGTCGGCGTGGATTCCGTACGT